>Ga0209550_10000050_pt1 | contig 83899 bp, 61 predicted proteins | sample LauGreSuBDMM15SN_2_FD_187567 | JGI IMG/M metagenome (GOLD analysis project Ga0209550, IMG submission 187567) | Freshwater lake microbial communities from Lake Michigan, USA - Su13.BD.MM15.SN (SPAdes) (version 5) | ecosystem: Environmental > Aquatic > Freshwater > Lake | place: Lake Michigan... | reverse complement strand
TCATTAACGACAGTTACATCGTCTTTAACATCATCTTGTTGATATTCAGTATCGTCAGTTGGTTGTTGATTAAATTCGTCGTTTTCTTTGATGAGGTTATATGATGTAGATCTTGACTCGTTAAGTTTTCTTATCGTGTTCAACATCTTTTTGGTTGCATCATATCCCGTTGTTTGATTCTTTTGCATTGTTAAATAATATTCTAAAATTAAATGATGGGTTTATATCTGTATAAATATTAGAGAAGTTGGATTTACATACAATACCCTTAAAATTAGATACATTTTCCAAATAACCTTGTGAGGGGACCACTTGTTTGAATATATTATGTTTTTCACATAGATAGTCACATAGTTGAGATAACGCCTCTAACTGAGGTTCATTGTATTTGTCCCAAAAGAAATAATTCCTCCAATTTCTAATGTGTGGTTCTGACCTATACGGGTCACCAATCCAATTATTTAATATTCCAGTTATTGTATTTTTGTTCAACCAACCGAGATTTTCGATTGCAATTTTTATCATTTTTTTGTCGACTTTAGTGTCGTCAAATGTGGTTGAACTATAATCAGTATCAAAAACTTGGTAAACAATACCGAGTTTTGAGATTATAAAATGCGGTATGTCAGAAAATTCTCCGTTCTTCCTATATTTTAATTTATTAACAAAATCGTCAACTCTTCTTTGAGTGTCGTAAAGGAAAATTTGCGTTTTCTTTGATTTTTTTCGAATTATCTTTAAGGTATCCTTATCTAAAACTTCTACGTTGTGTATTTCCAACATTTCTTGATACTATTTTTTTAACTTCAGGGAGATTAGTTGGTGTTACTTCTAATTCATCCTCGGATACCGGAATTATTACTAAATTATTATCCAAGTCATAAATTACTTGGTTTGGGTTGGTATCATCTTTCTCCCAATATAAATCATCATCTATTGAAACTACTTGGTCCAAAGGTAATGATGGAATATCTTCCGTGTTTAAGGGGGGGTTTGATGACTCCTCTTGGAGTGTTGTTAACTGTTTTTTTTTTCAACATCAGTATCGACTAATGTTGGGTCTTCTGGTGTTGAGAAATCAATTTTAATAACCTGTTCATTTGGTGTAGGTAAAGGATTGGTTTGTGTTGGTGGTATCAATACATCATCATCAATAACAACATTAATTATATTGTCATCTATTGGTGTTTCTAACACAACATCAATTTTAAGTTCTTCAACTTCTTCAGGAGTCGCAAATGGTTCAGGAACAAATCCATCAAATTCTTCTTCTATTGATTCTTGGTTAAATTCTCTAATTGCATCCGTCAAATAATTGTCATCTTGGAAAATATTCTCAGTTTCGGGTTCTATGGTGGAAAAATTTCGTTGAATTTCTTCTTCTGTTGGTTCTTCTTGTAAAATTTTCTCCACTTCTTCATCAGTAAAGAAAGGTTCTTCGTCTTCCAATCCGTCCATTAAAGTTGCGTCCCAATCCGAAATATTATCATCCGAATTATCCTTAACCATTGGATTATCAAATGGTTCATTATATAAACCTAACTCCTCGTCGTTTTTTATTATCTCTGATAATAACTCACTTCTTTTTTTATAGTCATCAGCAGCTTTCTTTAATATTTCATTTGGTTCTTTAGGATTTGCAAGATGTTTCTCTAAGATTTCTAAATCATTATCAGATAATCTTAATCGCGAAACTTCACCAATAATATCTTTAGCCTCAACATTATTTAAGGGTTTTTCTTCAGTACCATTTTCCTTTTCTTTAATCCTATCTTCTTCTGTGAATTGAACTAACATATGTAAGAACGATAATGAAATTATCGGTAACATACCACCCGCAAAAAATGCTAAGAATCTTTTGTGTCCCGAAAAATCGGTCGGGTCAACACCCATAGACTCAACTAAAGGTGATACTAAACCGACCCAATCTTGAAACGCTTTACTGTTAATATCAATATATGAGTATGCAAAATAGATATTACCTATGAATTGAATAATGGTTACTATGGCAAACGGGAAATAAACTTTCTTACCCATATTAGCGGATATTGCAGCTAACGCCGATAATGCTGCAATCTCAATACCGATTGAAAGGTAAACCGCCCATGTTACGGGATTCGAAATACCGTACCATTTGGTTACGTGAGAAATAGAAACAATTGCTACGGTGACGATTGGTATCAAAAACGCAGCAATTATTAATGTTTTATAATGTGTGTTAAGCCAATGTTTCATTTAGATTCTTGTTCTTTTTTTAGATTTTCTTTAACAATAAAATGTAGTTCCATTAACTGAGGTCCTCTATCTTTTTGTGTAATCCAATTATCATAAAAACCGTGAATTGCTATTTTTTCGTTTTTATGTGTGATTTTAAGACTATCAATTATAGCCGTATTTTGTTTTTCAATTTTTTCTAACTTAGTTACTTTACTTGAATTACTACACGACCTAAAAAAGAAAATGACTGTTAAAAAAATCAGTATCCCTATTTTGTAAGTTTTTATTAATTCGATTACCTTTTTCATAATATTATAATTTATAAATAGTTTAGTAGGCCAAAACTCTCATTACGTAATTTTTTAATGGCCTTATCACGTAATTGTCTAATGCGTTCTTTAGTACATCCGAATTCATCCCCTAAGTCTTCTAAGTTAGATTCTACTCCTGTCAAACCATAATATCTCTCAATTATAATTTTTTCTCTTTCGTCCAACACACCCAACATAAGATTTACTTTTTTCTTAATTTCTTCAGGTGAGTTGATAAATGCCTCGGGGTCGTCAGCATTTTTGTTTGGAATCATGTCAATCAATGTGTCACCATCTTCGTTAATCTCTGAATATAAACCAATACAATATGGTAATTCAGTTGCAACGGGTTCGTCATTCTTACTAATATAGAATTGGTCTTCTTGAGATATTTCTTCTTTTTTCTTTTTTTGTGCCTCTTGTACTAAATTTGACGGAATACGAATCGTTCTTGCATTGTCATTTAACGATGCCATCATTGATTGTTTTATCCACCATACCGCATAAGAAATAAATTTAAATCCACTTGTAGGGTCAAATCTCTCAGCTGCCTTCATTAAACCAATATTACCTTCGGAAATTAAATCCATAATATCCATTCCTTGGTTTTGGTACATCTTTGCAACAGAAATGACAAATCGTAAGTTACCGACCACCAACTCATTGTAGAGTTTTTCTTTTTCTCGCTTCGTCGTTGTTTTACTTTTAAGTAAAGTAAAAATCTCTTCTTGTTTTTCGTGAGAAATTACGGGAATTTTTCGTATATCTTTTATATACTGTTGAATCTCATCCGTGTTGGTGATAATGGATTTTTTCATGGCTGGTTTGTTAGTAAGTTATGATATAACTAAAGATACAAAATAATTTCGATTATTCAAAATTATCTAAGAAGTTTTTTTCATCCAATGTTAAACTTTCAATTCCCCATTTTTCAATTTTATCCAATACCTCGTCTAAATCCATAAGTGGTACGTCCTCTTCTTTTTTCATATACTCAAGAAACATTGCACTATTTTCGGTTTGTGGTTTAAAAATGAAGTCTTTAACCTGTGCTGGTAAGTGTGCGGTGACTAATGTGTCACGTTCAATTAGGAAATAAAACTTAACGTTTTCTATTGTGAGTGATTCGAATAAATCTTTGGATAACGCGAAATATTCAGTATCAGAATCAAATATAACAATTATATTTTGTGAATTCTCGATGATATATCTTAAAGACTTTATTGATTTTGTGTCACCGAGTACTTCGGTACAAAAAAATTCAACATCTTCGTGATCCTCGAACATCCCGAAAATAAAAAGTATGAATGTCTTCATATCTTTAGTGTTTCTTTAAATTAATTTTCCAATATACTCCCCCACCTATATAAGGAGTAAATGCTCCCGTAGTCGTTCCACCTACAACTCTATTGTTAACCCCCACATTCAATTTGTATATTTTTTCAGTTTTGGTTTTAAACATTAATCCAAAACCAAGGTTACTAATTAAATCCGGTCTGTCTAAATTAGTTTCAAACCCAACATACAAAAGATTCTTAGGTGACTCAGGTATTCTTAATGTATCACCTTTTACTATTTGTTTTTTAACTTTAGATTCAAAACTTCTACCTACTACTTTGTTTTGTGAGATAGTATCAATCAAAGTTATCGTTCCTATATTATTAGGTAACGTTAAAATATCTTTTTGCGTACTTTTTGCATAATATATTTTCAATATTTCTACAGTATCCACAAGTTGTAAAACAGGAACTTCTTTAGTTACTTCAACCTCAACAATATTCTCAGGGCAAACATGGTCTTCAATTGGTTCTTCTTCCGTTACAGAATCTTCTATTGGGTGTAATGTTTGTCCTTCAACCTTAACAATTTTTTCAACTGTTTTAATTCTTTTCGGCATAACACCAAATGGGTCAAAAGATACTAACAATAATAGAATTATTAATATTGTAATGATGATATTTTTTATCTCTAAGTATTTTTTCATTTTACTTTAACAAAAGCATAGAGGTTGTAATTATTGCAACAAATGAACCAATCTTATATAGGAATGTTTTTCTTCTTTGTCCTTTCAATTCTTTTAATAGACTTTCAGATTTTTGTCTTTCTAAACCAAATTGTTCATCTTTCTTATTGATGATTACCTCTAAATTAGAAATTTTTAAATCCTTTAGTGTGTCTTTTTGTTTAAATAAATTTATTTGTTGGTCCTTTAAAACAATAACATTATTTAATTCAACAATTTCCAATTTTGCTCCGTCATAACGAAGTAAGTCTTGGAAAGCCAATCTTGCAACTTTTGTTGGTAGGATAACTTTAGTAGTATCCAATACTATAACTTTAGTTGTATCTGTTTGCGAATAACTGCTCAAGCTCAACATTACCAATAGTGGTAATAGAATTAACTTTTTCATCTGTGTTGTTTTTAATAATAGTTATGTTTTTTGTCACATTATCGATTTCTTTATCTACATTAACAATGTGATTATCAACCTTTTCAATTTGATTGTCAATTTCTTTATTTGCAGTGTAAACTGAGTCAATTTCCTTTTGTAAGGATTCTATTTTATCATTATATCCCGCTACGTCGGTTTTTATACCATTCATTTGAAAAATAGTATATCCCGCCAAAAGGGCGATGATAATCAATAAAATGTCGGTTTTATTTATCTTCATATTAGTCTTTTTATATAAATATGAAGAAATAAAGAAGGGGACTTTAGGTCCCCTTTTACTTACTTTTTCTTTTTGACTATTTCGTCTATAATTCCATATGCTAACGCTTCTTCGGAATCTAACCATAAGTCTCGAGATGCGTCACTTTTAACTTGTTCCGCAGTCTTACCACAATATCCACCCAATAACTCAAATAGAGTATCGTTAATCTTTTCCCATTCTTTGAAGGTAATACGAGCATCTTGAATGTTACCACCCGCACCTCCTGAAGATTGGTGTAACATGGTACGTGAGAACCTCAAAGAACCTCGTTTACCCTTGGTACCTGCCCCAAGTAGGACTGAACCCATAGAGGCTGCCATTCCCGTGTTAATGGTTCTAATATCGGAACCGATGTAATCCATAACATCAACCATTGATAAACCCGACTTAACAGACCCACCTGGACTGTCAATGTGCATTGTAATATCCGTTTTGTCGATACTGTCTAAGAACATTAACTGTGCTTGAACAATTGTTGACATGTGGTCATCTACCCCACCCGCAACCCAAATAATACGTTCCATCATTAAACGTGAAAACACATCCATAACAGTTACGTTCATTTGTCTTTCTTCCAAAATGTATGGAGTTAAACTATTCTCAATACGTTTGTTGTAGTAATCTAATTTTAATGAACTAATGCCATTATCCTTTGCATAAAGTCCGAATCCTTGGTAATCTTTTGGTGTCATGTTATAATTTTTAATGGTTTACAAATGTACTAATTTTTTATTAAATTAAGAAATTTTTGTGGTGATAAAATCGATTGTTGATATATTAGAATCTTTTTTAATCATTACTATATTATCAGACCAATTACGTATTAAAGGATTGTGTGATATGACAATAATATGTTCAAAGTAATCTTTAATCTTTTTGAAGAATTCTCCTACCATTTCTAAATTCTCGTCTGCAATTTTCCCGAACACTTCGTCCATTACCACAATGTTTGGTTTTGGTAATGATGAAATCTTAGTTAGTACACTACGAAGTGCTAACGATGATATTGTTCTTTCGTAACCCGAACCAGCATTAAGTGGTTTGATGATGCGAGTCTCAGTATCAATCATGATGAACTCAACTTCATTCTTATCGTTTACATTTAATTCTAATATGAAATGACAACTATCCACCAACAAACGATATAACTCTTGATTGATTAATGGAATCATATTTTTCATTATGATTTTAGAGATACCATTTTTACCGTAAATTGTTAAGTATGTTTTGAATACGGCCAATAATTCTTCTTCAGATTTGATTTTAACAATTAGTTCGTCATTCACTCTGATTTTTTCTTTCATCAAAAGGATGTTACCATTGTGGTTTTCAATCGACTTGGTGGTTACTTTAATATCCCCATTAGCGGTCTCTATCTTCGTTCTGATTGAAATTATTTCAGCATCAATTCTCTGATTCTCTTCTAATTTCTTTTTGTTCTCGTCGTACCTATCCAACTTCAATTGTTTGGAATCAATTTCTAATTGTTTCTGTTCAACCTCTAATTCGTATCTTGCTTTACGTAATTTATTTTTCTCATAAGTGTCAAATTCTGACTTTAATGTAACATATTTAAGTTCTTCCTTCTCCTTTTTCTCAATGTTTTTTATTAACTTCTGTTCTGTCTTTTTTAAATCCTCAATTTCTTTTTTAATTTTTTCAATTTCATCCGTATGGTCAACATCTTCTAACGCTCTGTTGCAAGTAGGACAAACTGAACCTTCCTCAAATTGCTTAATAAGTTTTTCCTTATTTGTGATGTCTTTTTGTGTAAAAATTAAATCTGAATTTAATTTATTTTTTTCTTTAATTAATTCAGAATGATCATCCTCATCATAATATTTTGATGGTTCGACCACGTTCACATCATCTGCGTTTTTTTGACTGGTATTTTTTAAACCTACTAAATTATTAATTTCCCTTTCTAAAAGTATAGGGTTGGTATTGATTAGGTCTCTATCGACATCATTGTTTTTTGACGATAATGTATCATCTCTTTTTTTCTCAAGTTTTTTTAAATCTTTCTCAAATTTAGAAAGTTCAACTGTTAACCTTTCGATTTCACTCTCCGAGTTAATAATACTTTCTTTAAAGTCACCGTTATCAATTTCTAATTGAGTGATGTTATAAGTGTTTGATACGAGTTTTCTACTCCACTCATTAAACATCTCTTTTGCAATATCTTCTTTATTCCTTAGACTTTCGAGTCCCATGAATTTAGTAAGTATTTGTCCTCGAGCAGTTGGTTTGGATTCAATCAATTGCTCTAAGTTATTCCCTGTTGTAACAATGGTTGTTAAGAAGTCCTCTTCAGTACCAATTGCCGAAGATATAAATGATTCAGTTTCTCTTCTCTGTTCCCCTGACAAGTTTTCAATCGTACCGTCTTCATTCCTTTTATAGAATTCAAGTTTATTAGTTACTGTGTATTCACCTGACCTACTTTTTTTGCGTGATAGTTTTCTTTCAATTGCATAGTCATCACCATCGATTGTTATTTCACCTCTTACACTAACTTCATCTTTGTCACTAAATTTATTGAATATTTCAGAACCAGTTTTAGTTTTGGTTGTTGAGTTAAAAAATAGGAACATTAATAAATCAACTGATGATGTAGATTTACCTCCAAAGTTTTTTGGGGTGGATTCAATAACTGTAATACCATCAAGAGTTGTGTAATCAATGACGTTGTTGTCTCCAAATGAAAGAAAATTTGAAAACTCAATTTTCTTAATGTACCATTTATTATAACGCACCTTATTCTCATTCAACTTATCTATGGATACATTTACCTTATTATCTAACCTATCAACTAAATCCCATTTTGTTTGTAAATCGTTTTCTTTGATGAAATCCTTCATCAATTTTTTTTGGTACTGATGATCAAGTATACTGTCAGAAGCCTCTAACGACACTAAATTAATATCAGAGGTGTTAGTTAAACTTTTGGTAATAACTTGAATATTTTTTGTTTTGTATTTGTCTTGAAAGTAGGATTTTACTCTTCTGATTTTTTCAGGAGTAAAGTTTTCGGGAACATCGTCCCAAGTTACTTTAATAAATGGATTGTTGTATTTCATTAGAAATTTCTAATATTATTTGTTTCTTTTTTTCGTTTAACTCTTGTAAAGTTAAGATTGATTTTTCAATTCCTTTGTATTTTTCTGCAATATCTTTTGGTACTGTTCCTATAAGATAACCAGGGATTTTTGAGTCGTATAATTCATATTCTGGTATTGCTATGAAATCCCATTTTGTATAATCCAAATAATCATCGTTTGGTATCACTATCATGTACACATCACACTCGCCGATTGCATAACGAGAGTAACCTTGGTCTAAACTTTTTTGATTCTTGAAACTCATTCTTCTACCACTTGGTGCCATATGAAGTTGTGAGGTTCTGCATTTTGCATTTATAGTTAACAATGTTTCCGTTGTTACTAAATCGAAACCTGATGCATTCTTATCGGTTTTAATTTCTTCCGATTCTTCTCTAAGTAAACATGTTAAACTTGTTTGTTCATTAATAAAACTCTTACAAACGTACTCACAAGCTAACTGTAAACATTTACCAATTTCTCTTTTATTGTCTAATTCAATTTGTCTATGGAGACTTAATAATATTAAATGTTCAACACTATTTTTTTTAACTAAAACGTATTCATCGTTATAATTTTCTAACATTTTGTTTGTTTTTTCTTTCGAGCCGATTACGTTGGTTATTTACCCGCGTTTTCGTAGTACTCGATTATTGCATTTAATGCCCATACCGAACCAGCGGTGAGCATTCCATCAAAAAACAAATTAACAATGAAAAAATTATCGAAAAATTGTTTACTTAAACTACCCAAAACTAATGACATAAAAAAACCAACCCATGTTGAGGTACATAGTGTACATTCAATTAGGTCACCAAAAAATTTAGAATGTTTTTTTATAAAAATTCTCATGGGTTCAAAAATAGAACCCCAAACTAATATGGATGTCATTCCATATGCCGCTAAAACCCAAAAAAGTAAAATCATATCGTATAATGTTTATTAGTAAAGAATAAGTAATTTTTTTTGTAAATGGAAATATATTGCCGGAATTTATTCACTATAGAGTGAACCTAAATCACTATTTTTAAGGAACCTACCCTTATTCAACTTCTCTAATGAGGTATTTATTTTTGCAAGTTCATCTTTCAATTTTTTATTTGCTTCTGTTAATTTTTCAATTTCTTTTGTATCAACCACTTCTTTTGTTACGTATACAATTTTTTCAATGGGGACCTCTTTGATTATTTCTTTCGTTACTACCTTGGTATTACCTTTTATTTGAATTGGGACTTCTTTGATTATCTCGATAATTTTTTCGATAGGGACCTCCTTTATAACCTCAACAATCACTTCAACTTCCTTGATGACCTCTTGATAAACAATTTTTTCGACGGGGACTTCCTTTATAACAATCTTTTCTTTTACCGTACTGTTGCCTGTTGGGGTTTCTCCATATTTCAATAAAGAAAACCCTCTCTCGAAGGTTTCCTTTGCAAGTTTATCAGTGTCATCTATATTGTTTAATTCACAATAAAGAAGAAACTCATTATCCAAGGTTAACGAGCACTTCTTTTTCATTTTCAATATCTTTAATGTCTGTTATTTTAAAATGAAGAAATGGTTTCTCATTTTGTAAATCGTGAAATGTATATTCATCACTCTTCATATCATATACGCCGTAACCATGATGTCTAACTGTTTCACCAAAATTTTGTTGTATTAATGAACCAACCATAATGGCTCTTCCTCCACTTGGTAGTGTAAATTGTTGTCTTTTGTGTATGTCACCACATAATAATAAATCCAAATCGACAAAGTTTAATTGGTCATATGCATCTTCAAACTCATAACCTAAATCTGTAGACATCCCTTGTATTGGACTGTGAAATAACCCAACATTAAACTGACCTTCTTCTTTTTTAAACTCGGGTCTTGCGTTATGTTGGTATAACGAATAGACTATCCAATTGATGTTATCATCTTCATATACGCCACTATCTTTATAGTATTGGATATGTGGACTATTCAATAATTCAACAACGGGTGTTATACTATCCATACGTTGTGTGTTATTTTCTAAAAAGTCGTGGTTACCCGGTATAATAATAACTTTACCAAATTCAGTTAATTCTTTTAGGAACCAACTTGTTAACATTAACTGCTCATTTGATATGTTAATTTTCTGATGTGCAAGGTCTCCCGCGATTACAATTCTAATTTCATCCCAATTAACTCCCTCTTCATTCCACTCGTATACTTTATTATTTAATTCACCTAACAATTCTGTAAATTGTTCTTTGTACAATTCGTGTAATTGAATTGTTCTGATATGAATATCTGCAATGTGAATTATTTTTTTGACCATCTTGAAATGTATTTTGATAAATCCATTACTTGGATTGCGTTATTAATTTGTGATGGAACCTTATATTCTACAAACGTTCCATCTTCTTTTAGTAAAACTACCACATTACCTAATAATTTTGTGTCACTATATTTTGTGTTCTCCAACATCTTACGCAACAATCTTCCGTATAAAGGAAGTTGTAGATAGTAATGTCCTAATGCGTTATTATGATAATTGTTAAATGGTGGATATAATTTATCTGTATAATGATGTACCTCAAAGTTCTTTGGTTGGTTTGTTTTCCAATCTGTGATAACAAACCCAAAACTATCCTTGTCTTTGGTTTGCATCAACCATACTTTATCTGGTTGTCCGGTGTATTGCTCTGTTGGGTCACCTAATACAATTTCAGTATCTAACAAAACACCACCTCGTTCTAACATTAAATCAAGGAATTGTTTTCCTGCGATAATCATGTTATCGCTCTTACGTTGTTGTTCTTCGTTAATTTCGAATATGGGTTGTCTAACTTCTTTATAGTTACCAAAACGACCGATAGTGTCAGATTCTAATTCAAAATGGACACGACTACCCATATTAGTTGATAGGTCTCCAGCTTGTCTCCATTCGGCAAGTAATTGTGCTTGACCTTCAGGGTCACCTTTTGACATTTTTAATGCCATCCCTTCAGCATCAAATGGCTTATGAAACTTCTTTATAATTTTAGAAACAGACGGAAAATTTCTTTTTATTTCACCATCTAAATCTTTCATATAATAGATATGTTCTTCTTCTATAAAAGTTAATTCTAATTCTTTTCTTCTATTTTCTAATAGTTCGTTTATCTCTTTTGAGATGTCTAATAAATTCATCTAATCTATTTGTTTAATTTTATAATTACCTAAATCACCCTTTAGGTCCGCAATGTCTTCATCACCTTCTAGTTTAACAACAAACACCCTACCCATTAATTTTCCACAATTCATTTTATGGTACAATTTAGTTGCATCATTCCACGCATCGGGGTCTAAAACAATTACAATATCTTTTTTGGCTTGAGTATAAATTGTTTTAAAAAGATTGTCAGACATAAACTTTCCAAGCATTGGTATTGAGTTAGGTACAAAAATACTGTCGAATGCTCCTTCAACTATATATAACCTTTCTTCCCAATTAATCAAGTGTTCATTCCATATGATGATTTCCTTTTGTACTTCGGGATTTTTATATTTTAATTTTGTTTTTGATAAGTAAGAACGTGCAATAAAATAATTTAAAGTTAGTTCGGTATCATAAGATGGTATTATGATTCTATTTTCATATAAACCATTATAACAGAATCCGATGTTGAATTTCTCAATCATTTCATCTGTTATATTTCTTTTCTTAATATAATTCCAAGCTTGTTTAAATTGGGGTGTTAATTTTAAACCTTGACTTACGTCTTTAAATGAAATAAACTCTTTTGGTAGATAAACTTTTTTATAAATTCTTTTAACCTCATCAACCTCTTCGGGCATCAATAGTAAGAACTTTTTATTTTGTCTAGGATTACCATATTTTTTAATTAACTTATAGATTGACCCGTGAGTCTCATGTGTCTCAGCGCACGACCAACATTTATAAACACCTCTTCTATAGTTTATTTCAAGATTTCCTTTGCCGTCTCCGTGTTCTAATTGTTTAATATCATATGAGCAAACAGGACAATCGAACGATATTTGACCCTTATAATCGCTATGCAATTTATAATCACCAAATATGTCTTCTAAAATCTCAATAACAGGTTCAAATTCGATTCCTTTGTTCATATAGAAAAAATATAAGGAAAAGTATTGACAAAAAAAAATCCCCGGGAACACCACTCCCCGGGGAACACCAACCAAACCTGTATTTCTACAGGTCCCGTCCTATTAATAAATATATCCTAAATTTTTCCTAATGTAAAATATTAGTTGCCGGATATTTCTAACTTTAACATATTAACAAAACCAATCACCGCAGTTGCAGCATCGGCCATATCATAATTTTCTTTTTTAAGTGCACCTGTTTTACCGTACAACCAAGTAACCTCGGGACACACAGTGTTTACGTGTTCCCAAATAACATGTTTCTTATCAATGTCTCTTGGGTATCCACCAAATAAAACATTACGTCCTTTATCATTTGGTCCAACCAAATCAGGGAATGCATATTTTCTTGCATTATATGTTGAGATGAATGTTGGTACTATACCTAAAATGTCATAACAATTCTTTAAAATCAAAGTATTGTACCTTAATAGAGTCCCAACTGTGTAAATGTTATTAGATTGTAACAACGGTTCCTCAATAATAACACGAGTGATTCCCATGTCTCTATAATTTTCTAAGTGTTCTTTAAAAGCATCCGCTTTTTTTAACAACTCTTCAATCTTATCTTCTGGTTGTGGTTTAACCTTCGGTGAGAAGTGAGTTAATTCCAACAATTTTGAACCTGTCATATCAAACAAGGCCCACCCAATTGTTTTGGTCGAAATATCGAGACCTAAAATTTTTGGCTTATTCTTTAGTTTATTATCCATATAAAAATATATAAATAATATTTTTAGAAATGTAAAGCTTAGAAGTCTAACTTAACCGCAAAAACTTGTGTACCCAATCTTTTTATTGGGGTTGTTGCTTTAGCTACTACTAATGTTTCTTTATTACTATCTAATAAAGCAACTTCAGTCATCATTGGATAATTTCCAGTTCCACTAACAAACGTAGGGTTTTGTGTTGTTGTAAATTGTGTTGATGGTAGGTTAACTAAGAAATTTAATTCTTCAATATCCATGGCTCTCAATAAACGAATACTACCGGGAAATGGTTGTTCATCACCAAATTGTGGTTGTGTTGTAGATGTTAGTGAACCTAAATAATCTAAACCCATATGAGTCTCTAAATCAAAATTAACACCACTATCAAAATCATCTTGTGTAATTACAATGGTATTACCTGTTAAACTTGATGGTACGATGTATCCACCTGTTGTTGTTAAACTACTTGTTTTGTCGATTAATGTCCAACTAAAAGATATTGGTGATTCTTCGGGGTCGGTTTCTTGAATTAATACGTAAAAATATTTTGCGTTAAATCCACTTCTAAATCCATTTAATGTTGATTCCATATGTTGGAATGATGTTCCACTAAATTTGATTGTTAAACTTGATGGTACTTTTACTCCACTAATTGATGTAAAATAGTTGCATGGTAATCCATTAAACGCTGAACTTGTACCGTATGGTGTATCACTAAACATATAGGTAACAAAAAATGTTTGTCCTGTTGTTCCTGAGAATAATGAATTCGCTTCAACATCATCACTTGCAACGGTATTGACTTTAGGAGAAGGTAATGTATATTTTCTATTACTTCTATAATCTAAAATTGCAACTAACTCTTGGTCATCGAATACTACTATTTTATTTTTAGTGAATACTTTACCAACTCTATTACCCATTTCATCTAATAAAAATCTAAACATCAACTGATGTCTTTCGTTTTTAGTTGACTTGACGTAGTAGTCAGTTGTATCCATTAAAAACTTTGCTCCGATTGTTGTACCTGTACTTCTATGATATAATAAGAATGGTAAATAAACTTCAAAATATTCAGTATCACTTATTGGGTTTCCGTCGGCATCATCAACTAATGAAATATCTGAACCTGTAATTCCTGTTTTATAACTAATGTAATCATCGTATCTGAAAAATCTTTCGGGGTCATTTCTTAAATCACCGACTTCTGAATAATGAATTACCGCAATACATCTTTGTTCATTAGGTTTAACTAATATTTGTTCGCCCAACGTATTTTTATATGATGTTGGGTAATCAACAGTTCCTCCTGTCATGTTTGTGAACGTTTGTCCTGTTGAAGTGTATCCCAATAATTCTTTAACTGAAACATATCTGTTACCAGTGTATCCTGATAATGTTTCGTCTAATGGTCCGACATCAGTACCTATTAATTTTTTATCCCAAACAATATTAAGTGTCCAAGAATTTAATTGTTGTGTTGTGTCAATATCGTTTGGTGAACATACACTTGCAGTTGTTGCCGTGATAGGGTATTCCTGTTCACAACTATTACATACAACTTGTGCATAACCACTTAACGATGAAAGATTTGGTAATGCTCTATCTAAATTAAGGGTATTACCTGATATACTTAAAACTTTATAAACTAATGAGTTTGTGTTACCTGTGATGACCGCAGTTGGTCCATTGAATCTATCGAACACTAATGTTATATAACCACAATTTTGAAACTCTTCTCCGTCTGTAATATTAATTGAAGTTCCTCCTGAAATGCTCGATAACGATACTTCATCTGCAACACACTCAACTGTTGTACCTGTACACTCAACCGCATCATATTCTAAATAATTAGAAACAAATCCCGCAGGACCCATAATATTTCTAATTGTTGTTGTTAATGAATTTTGAACCGGTACACCATATGTTGTTATAACATTTGAGTCCAAACCAAATGGATATTTCACACCACTGTCTTTGTCAAATGGTGCCATAACTTTTTGATGTGTTGTTTGTCCTGTTAAAACATTAAATGGTGTTGTGTAATCATACTCAGAATCCCCAACTTGGAAATAATCAATTTTAAAATTACCCTTAGCAATTGCATTTCTCCCTTTTTGGGTGATTTTTGCCGCTAAAAATTCTAAGTTATTACTATCAAGAAAGCTCATATTTTATATCTATTTTTTGTTTTAATATTATGCATCAGAACCACTAGAACAACTTGTTAAATATTGTACACTAGTTACCTCACCAGTACTAATGATTTGTATTGAATAGTATGGTAAATCATTTGTATTAGATAGACTATTATTACCTAAAGCATACCATAAACTACCACCGTCAAATGGTGTATATTCTGTATCTGCATACACAATGGTTCCATATAGACTATTAGGTGATGTTGTTTGACCATAGAATTGAGCATTGGTTACATAGTTGTTATTACAATGACCATTAGAAGTCGATAATCCTGTAGATCTAAATATTCCATATAACACTACTGATGTTGCTGTTGGACTAGGGGTTGGCGTTGGCGTTGCGGTTGGTATTGCACTACAAAGAGTTACATTATTAATATAACCAAATTCACCAATTGTAAACACATATCTAGCACCACTCACCAATGATGCATAATATTCTGAATTTCCAATATATGTTTCATTACAAACCGCCGTTGTATATGCGTAATCACCATTTGCTGGTATTGTGTGTCCACTTAAATAAACATTTAAACTATTGGTCTGAATTGCCGATTCATACATAGCACAAGGTTCTGTTGTGTTATTAAATGTTTGACCCGTATGAATTAATAATGTTACCCCTGGGTTGACAGGTGGTGCAACATAATGTTCTGGTGTATCATCACAACTTTGATATTCTTCAGATGCTTTTGAACCATCTATAGTTCCAGCTGGACTTGGTTGTGCTGTTTGATAATTAATTACTTGGTAATAAAATCCACCCGCAGAATAAAATATATCACCAACCATTATTTGTGATTGTACATATGTATTTATCGTCCATCCTGTAACTGTATTGGGTTCAGAATCACAACGACTCAATTGTAAATAATATGGTGTTTCAGTTGCTGTTGGTGTTGGTGTTGGTGTTGCTGTTGGACCAGGCCCCGCTGTTGCTGTTGGTGTTGGTGTTGCTGTTGGACCAGCAGTTGCTGTTGGTGTTGGGGTTGCTGTTGCACTAGGTGCTGATGTTCCTGTCGGTGTCGGTGTAGGAGTACTTGTTGGAGCTGGTGTTGCACCGGGTATTCCTGATATTGAAATACATTGTTTAACAAGGTCGTCACTACACGCACCTAAAGCTTCCGCTTGAATGTAAGTTACACCGTTTGGTATACCACTTACTGTTAATCCTGATGTTGGGAATGTACTTACACTCACACTTTCGTATCCTGTTAATGCGGTACAACCGGTACAACTACCTCCACTGATACCTGTACATCCGTACAATTTAACTGAAGTAATTGCTACTCCTACTGTTCCTAAATTTACTGTTGCTGAAAATGACATATCTTATAAATATTAATTCTTTTATTTTAATTAAGTCGATGAATTATATACCACAGAACCTGAAGCAAATGAACAATCGAGCGCAGTTGCTGTCGGGGTTGCGGTTGGGTCTAAACTTACACCGTAAACAACCGTACCTCCTGAGAACGTACATCCTGTGTAAAACTCTGCAGTTCCACCTGAAAAATCACAACAATGTAGTGCATAATAAATGTGACCTACAGGTTGGTGTGTTTTAATATTTTCAATGATATAACCTACCGAATTTTCTTGTCCTGTTACTCCTGTATATTGAATCTTAAACCAATATTGGGTGTTAAACGTTGCATCAGTGAAAACAACTTCATTAGTACTCGATGGATATATTCCACCAAATTGTGTGTAACCATTTTCAATCACAGTCATATTACCAGGCGTATTACCTGTTTTGTAAAATAACTCGAATGAAGCGGGTACGTTAATGTCGTGAATTCTAATGTTTAATCCCATAATACTATAAATACAACCACTTAAAATTTAAACAAAAAACCCCATATATTAAATGGGGTTTTTAAATTATTATTTAATGTGTTGAAAATTATGCGGTTGCTCCTGCACAGTTGGTAATTGCTATTACTTCACCACCTAACATTCTAACAACTTCCAAATATTGTGTTGCTGATACGTTATAGTAATACCCATTAGCTACAGGTGTTACTAAGTCGGAAGTATATAAAACATCCCCTAATTGAATTGAGTTCCAATCCGCAGCTGTGAAGTAAACAGTTGTACTTGGACTAGTTAACTCGTCACAAGCAATTGTTCTATTTGAACCGAACGCAACAAATTCACTATCAAAAGAGGTGGTTGCCGTTGGAGTTGGGGTTGCCGATGGTGCGGTACATTCTTGTACGGCAGTTATTACACCCGTATTTAAATCAAACTCAACAGCATATACAGTACCTGTTGTTGTATTTGTAATTTTTACCGAATAACCTTCGTTACTAGTTACGTAATATGTACCCGGAGAAGCTGAGTAATATAATATATCACCAATACTTAACGCATTTGACGTACTAAATAATGAACTATTACCACCTGAACCATCGTTGTTACATGTTTGTTCTAATGTTGGGTTTTCGTTAAGAAGAACGGTATATTGATATTGAGGAACGCATACTTCTTCAATTGCAGTTATAATATCTGAACCAGAGAAACCTGCAGATACTACACCATTAGTTCCAGTTGCTAAATCGTAAAGTACGTTAGTTCCTGCGGTTGTCATTAATAAAACTCTAACTCCTTGATTAACTAATTGTGGAATTAAACCATTTACAAAATTAACGTCAGTTGCATTGTAAGTGTCATCGTCACCACCTGGAGTATTATCGGTAATCAATACTATTAATCTAGCTACGTTGTTTCTAAATGCTCCCGCAAAACTTTCTAAACCAACTAAATCAACACCCATGTCAGATGGTTCAGGTGCATTTTGACCATCACCTAACGGAAAATCAACTGTGTTTAATTTATTTAATTGAGTTGTAAATGATGCTTCGTTATTTGATGACATTACTTCAACCGCAGTTATCCACTGATAAAATGGTGGTACTCCAGTGTTAATGTGTCTTTGAGCCAATGGTAATGATGTGTATGCAATTTTATCATCATAATTTGAATTAGTTGCACTTGCATATTCATCAAAAATAACCAAACCTAATCTATAGTTACTATTTGACTCGGTAACAATTGTTGATGCGATGTTAGCAATTGATGTTTTAACTCCATTGATTGCACCACCCATACTACCTGTATAGTCAACTAAGAATACAACGTCCATACCGTCGGTACAAGGTGCGTAAGGTATAATTTGTGATACGGGTTTAACGATGTAGTTTACACATGTTCCAACACTTTGTATCGTAAATCCTGTTGTGTTATCGTCGATTCCACTAATAGTGTAACCAGAGGTCAAGCTAGCAAGACTTAAATTTGTTGTTAATTCTGTGGTAGCGTTTGAATCGGTCGTTCCTGATATATTAAATGGCCCCGCTTCCGTACCCAAATATATTGAGTTTAATGTGAATGTAACTGTCATTTTTTTAGTTTTTTTCTTTTATTATAAATACATGTTTATTTCAAAATATGTTAAATTTGATTTCCTCCACCACCACCGGTACAATCATTACATGAGTTCCAAATTGTTGAATATTGACCATCAGTTAAGTGTAAAAATTCTTGTGTACATGTTGTTGAGATGTGGTAATCAATTTGATAACAAATGTTGTCAATTTTGATTACTTTAGTTCCGCCTAAGAATGAACTTGGTAATAAATCTGGTGATGTCATATATACTGCTTGACTATTACTACATACAAGAACTTGATACTTGTAATATTGTGTTGGTTCATTTAATACTGTGATTCCGCTATTAGTAACACATCCGTTTGCGTCTGTTACTTCAAGACAGTATCCGACAAATGTTAAACCTGTCACATTGAATGTAGTTCCGTATGTTGATGTTGATCCACTGAATATTAAATCACCACTACATGATGTATAAGGTGCTGATGTGTCAGCATATAATCTATATGTCTTAGGGAACACACCACCACTAGATGATAATTGTAATATACCGTCACTTACTCCACAACTTGGTTGTGCAACTACTGTAAGTGATGCCGATTGTGCTGATGGTTCTGTTATTGTAGTTCCAAATGTACTTTCAAATCCACCTGAGTCTTTAACGTATATAGTGTAAAAACCAGCAGTTAAATTTGAATATGAATTTGTTGTAGGGTAGTTAGTGTATGTTCCACCCGCACCAAGTTTAATTTGGTATGTTGCACCTAAACCACCACTCACTCCGCTAACTGTGATAGTACCATTACTTCCCGCATTACAACTAACACTACTAGGTGTTAAAGTTGCACTAATTGCAACTGTCGGACTTGGAGTTGGGCCAGGTGTTGCCGTTGGGTTAGGTGTTGCAGTAGGGTTTGGTGTTGATGTTGGATTAGGTGTTGATGTTGGATTCGGTGTAGGGTCAGGTGTTGGGTTAGGTGTTGGACCAGGTGTAGGGTCAGGTGTTGCTGTTGGGTTTGCTGTTGGGTTAGGTGTAGGATCGGGTGTAGGGTTAGGTGTTGCCGTTGGATTAGATGTTGGATTAGGTGTTGCTGCCGGTGTTGCACTATGACTCGGAGTAGGTGTTGGTGTTGCAATATTTGCAATTACCACGAACTCACAATTTGGTGTTGCGGTAGGGTTTGGTGTACTACTTGCAGTCGGATTAGGTGTTGGATTTGGTGTAGGGTCAGGTGTTGGGTCTGGTGTAGGATTTGGTGTTGCCGTTGGATTAGGTGTTGCAGTAGGATTCTCAGTTGGCTCCGGTGTACTACTTGCCGTTGGATTAGGTGTTGGATTTGGTGTACTACTTGGAGTGTGGCTCGGAGTAGGTGTTGGTGTTGCAATATCTACACTAACAACAAAATCACAATTTACAGTTGCAGTTGGATTCGGTGTGGATGTAGGAGTTGCTGTTGCATCAGGAGTATTACTTGGTGTCGGGGTTGGTTCAGATGTTGGGTTTGGTGTTGGATTCGGTGTAGAGTCAGGTGTTGCTGTCGGATTAGCCGTAACATCTGGAGTACTACTTGGAGTATTACTTGGTGTTGGTGTTGGAGTTGCAACAATAGCCGTTATTTCAAACTCACAATTTTCTGTTTCAGTTGGGCCAGGTGTTACACTTGGTGTAGGTGTTGCTGTTGGTTGAGATGTTGGGCCCGGAGTACTACTTGGAGTGTTGCTCGGAGTAGGAGTTGGTGTTGGTGTACCAGTGGGCTCCGGTGTTGCTGTTGCAACATCTAAGTCAATATCAAAGTCGCAATTTGCAGTTGCTGTTGGAGTAGGTTCGTTAGTACCAGTTGGTGTTGGCTCGTTTGTTCCTGTAGGTGTCGGCTCATTAGTTTCAGTTGGAGTTGGCTCGTTAGTACCAGTTAATGTAGGAGTTGGTGTAGGCGTTGCAATATCTAAATCAATATCAAAATCACAATTTGTAGTTGTGGTAGGTGTTGGAGTTGGTTCAGATGTACCTGTTGGTGTTGGTGTTGATTCGTTAGTTCCTGTTAATGTTGGTGTAGGTGTTGGTGTCGCAATGTCAATTGTGATAATAAATTCACAATCATCTGTAGCAGTAGGTGTTGGTGTCGGCTCATTAGTTCCTGTTGGAGTTGGGGTTGCAATATCAACTGTCACCACAAACTCGCAGTTTTCTGTTGGAGTTGGAGTTGGCTCGTTAGTTCCTGTTAATGTAGGAGTAGGAGTTGAGGTTGACGTTGGTTCAAATGTACCCGTTAGTGTTGGAGTTGGTGTAGGTGTTGCAATATCTAAGTCAACATCAAAGTCGCAATTCGCAGTTGATGTTGGTGTCGGTTCGTTGGTTCCTGTTGGAGTTGGAGTTGGCGTAGTTTCGACAATTTCATAAGGACATGTATTGTTACTATCGATAAAATGTACTGAATATGTACCATACGGATAATCAGTTTGGTACTGATATGGAATTGTTACTCCATTAAAATTTACGGTGCCTCCCGTTGCCGGATAAAAAGTTACGTCGGCAGTTTGTCCGCTAAAATTATCACTCCTTATTATTACTATTGGCACCTTATCTTATATTTTTTTTTACTCTATTTTTTATTTTTTAAACCAATCCTTCTATGTATAATTATCTTGTTATTCCGATTTGAGTTAATAATACTTGTAATAATAAATTTTATGATAGTTTTATATATCCGTAATTAATTGTTTGCGGTGCCCCACTATTGTTTGTTATTCCAAAACTAAACACATTTGAAGTATTTGGTACGTATGATGTTGGTGTATTTGCGATACTACCATTTGTTCCTATAATTTGGTCAGGCATTGCAGTTAAAACTAATGCATTACCCGGTGTGTAATACCAACCATATTGATAACCAACTGCTGGAACATTTGTATTTGATGTTGTTACAGTTGCGTTCCAAGTTATAATACCATTTGGAATATTACCATTTACCCACATTGAATAACTATGTCCACCTTCTACTGTAAAACTTTGTGTAGATGCTCCTGCTGGTACTGTCCAAGACCCCGTTGTTTTTAATGTAACATTTGCCGGAGTGGTTCCTGATGAACCACTAGTTCCTGAACTACCGTTTGAACCTGAAGAACCTGATGTTCCACTTGTTCCAGATGAGCCATTAGTACCAGATACACCAGAAGAACCTGATGTTCCTGAAGTACCATTTATACCACTAGTACCAGAACTACCATTGATACCAGAAGTTCCACTTGATCCCGCAATTGCAGTTGATCCTGAAATTATATCACCACCTTTAACCACATTTACATAACCTGATGTTAATAAACTAAACGATACGGTTAAATTATTACTATCGATTGAGGTAATTTGAGTTGGTACTATTACTTTATTATTATTATCCCATACTGTTACAATTGGGTACAATATGTCTAAATTATGATTAACATTCCATGTTGTTGAGTTCGTAAAACTTCTAACTTCTCCACCAATACCGTCTCTACCTGATGTTCCACTTGAACCGGAATTACCAGATGTTCCTGAGCTTCCGTCTACACCAGATGTTCCACTTGAACCAGAATCACCAGATGTTCCTGACGAACCATCTGAACCTGATGCAGCAATTAAAGTCCAATAATCATCAATATAACCGCCGTATGGGCCATAACCAGTTGGTGCATATCGAATACAATACCAAGTTTCACCACCATGAGTTACAATAGCACCTATATTATAAATTTGACCACCATTATACGGACCTAAAAAGTTCCATAACGCATCTTCACCTGAAGTTCCTGATGTACCGTCAATACCTGACGTTCCACTTGTTCCACTAGAACCTGATGTGCCACTTGTACCTGAACTTCCTGATGTTCCAGAAGAACCAGACGTTCCACTAGAACCTGAATCTCCACTTGTTCCTGATGTTCCACTAGAACCATCATTACCATTTAAAACAAAAGAAATGGTATATTCTTTATCAATGGTGAATGATCCTTCTCCTGAGATAGTATTAACTAAATATATCGTTGTACTTTGAACGGATTCACCACTTATAGGCTGATATAATCCAATTATGTTATTATTCCCAACTTCGGTTATTTGAATGTATGGTTTGGTACTTCCCGATAATGTCTGATTATATAATATATTCTTCCACCCAAAATAATTACCACTAATAGAAAATGTGTCAATTGCGATTTGATTGACTCCTGAAAGACTATAAGGTTCACCTGAGATACTGGAATTTGTCCAAAAATATGAAGTTGTGGTCATACCATCCGGTAAGGAATCTAAACCATAAAACCATCTACCCGAAAACGCACCATCATTTCCTGATATACCATCTAAACCACTTGTTCCTGAAGTACCATCTGTTCCATTGAAATAGTCAACACCAAATTGTGGTGTGTAACCATCGGCACCAGAAGTTCCACTAGTCCCTGATGAACCATTTAAATCAAGGAATGGTTGACTTGAAACTAAGTCGCTAATTGATATATGATTTGATGTGTACCCACTACCGCTAGTTGTTGAGATTAGTAATAAATCATCTATTTTTACGGAACCCGTACTACTTAATTCGGAAACTTTTATTAGTGCCATTTTAACTTCTTTTTTTTATAATTTTTTTATTCAGGTATTAGTGTATTTCCATTTTCATCTGATATTATATAAATACCATCTTCTGTTATAATTCCAAACACGTCAGGTGTTGCCGTTGGGTTTGGAGTTGGTGTTGGGTCAGGTAAAATATCAACAATAACATCACACAAATCATTACTTGGAGTTGGTGTTGGTGTTGGCTCGTTTGTTTCAGTTGGTGTTGGCTCGTTAGTTCCTGTTAACGTTGGTGTAGGAGTTGGAGTTGCAATGTTTAAATCAACATCGAAATTACAATTCGCAGTTGCCGTAGGTGTTGGTTCATTTGTACCAGATGGTGTTGGTGTTTGAGTCGGCTCATTAGTTCCTGTTAATGTAGGAGTTGGAGTCGGCTCACTTGTTCCTGTTAATGTAGGAGTTGGTGTTGAAGTTGAGTCAGGTAATATATCAATGATGACATCACACAAATCATTACTTGGAGTTGGTGTTGGCTCGTTTGTTTCAGTTGGTGTTGGTGTCGGAGTATTAGTTGGCTCGTTAGTACCGGTTAATGTAGGAGTAGGAGTTGGTTCACTTGTTCCTGTTGGTGTCGGCTCATTAGTACCAGTTAATGTAGGAGTAGGAGTCGGCTCACTTGTTCCCGTAGGGGTTGGGGTTGCAACATTTATATCAACGTCAAAGTCGCAATTTACTGTTGCAGTTGGCGTCGGAGTATTAGTTGGTTCGTTGGTTCCTGTTAATGTAGGGGTTGCTGTCGGCTCATTTGTTCCCGTTAATGTAGGGGTTGGTGTGGGTGTTGCAATATCAACTATCACCTCAAACTCACAATTTTCAGTTGGAGTTGGAGTAGGTGTGTTAGTTGGTTCGTTAGTACCTGTTAATGTAGGAGTAGGAGTTGGTTCACTCGTTCCTGTTGGTGTTGGCGTTGCGATGTCTACCACAATCTCAAAGTCACAATTTTCAGTTGGAGTTGGAGTAGGGGTATTAGTTGGTTCGTTAGTTCCACTTGGACTAGGTGTTGGAGTTGCACTTGGGTCAGGTGTACTACTTGGTGTAGGAGTTGGCGTTGCAATATCGACAGTCACCTCGAACTCACAGTTTTCTGTTGGGGTCGGCGTTGGAGTTGAGCTTGGGTCAGGAGTACTACTTGGTGTATTACTTGGTGTAGGAGTTGGCGTTGCAATGTCTACTGTAACAACAAAATCACAATTCTCAGTTGGAGTTGGGGTAGGTGTTACACTTGATGTAGGAGTTGCTGTCGGCTCGTTTGTTCCTGTTGGAGTTGGAGTTGCTACGAATGCTGTTACTTCAAATTCACAATTCTCCGTTGAAGTTGGGGTGGGTTCGTTAGTACCAGTTGGTGTAGGTGTCGCGACAAATGCCGTTACCTCAAAATCACAATTTTCTGTCGGTGTTGGTGTATTTGTATTTGTCGGCGTAGGGGTTGGTGTTGCAACAAATGCTGTTACCTCAAAATCACAATTTTCTGTTGGAGTTGGAGTTGGTTCATTCGTGCCAGTTGGTGTAGGTGTTGCAACAAATGCGGTCACTTCAAAATTACAATTCTCTGTTACTGTTGGCGTTGGTGTTGGAGTTGCAACAAATGCAGTTACTTCAAACTCACAGTTTGGAGTTGCGCTTGGTGTAGGTGTCGGAGTTGCAGTTGGTTCGTTAGTTCCTGTTAATGTAGGAGTTGGTGTGTTCGTTCCAGTAGGAGTCGGAGTAGCACTTGATGTGGTACTCGGAGTCGGTGTAGGGGTTGAAGTTGCCGTTCCTGTTAAAGTAGGTGTAGGTGTTGCCGTTCCTGTTGGAGGCGGTGTCGCACTACTACTTGGTGTAGGAGTCGGCATCGGTGTACCACTAGGTGTTGGTGTTGGTCCCGCAGTTACCGTCGGCATTGGTGTTGGGTACACTGTACCACATGGTACTATAATAGGATAAGGAGTAACACACGGTGTTGATAGGTCTCTTGTTAGAACCTCAATACCATGAATATCTTCATCATATGTACAACATGTATTATTTGTGTAATATTGTTGTTCACCCATATCAACAACAATTGGCATGTGATTATCATACTTGTGTTGTATTAATGGTTCGAAGTTTCCGTTACCATTAAATAAAACTAAGTTTTCAATTGATGAATCACTCGTTACATTAATGCTGAAATATAAATTTGGTTCACAGTAATTTAAATCAACCGCTAATACCTCAATTAATTCTCCTTTCTCTGTTATAATATAGTCACCATGTTCGTAATAATCTTCCGAATGATCACAACATGGTTCAATTTGTATTGGTTTTACTTGTAAAAATTCAGGGAATCTATCATCGAAGAAATAACTTTTTCTTAAAGTTACCGCTGATGTTGTTTCGTTAACTTCTTTTTTAGTGTAAACTCTTAACTTACTCGTTGGTAGATATTCAAAAACAACAACTTGTTCGTTTACTGTTAAACCTGAGATTATACTTTTTCTAACTGAACCTAAACACTCTTTATCTGTTACAACAGATGTTTTATAATTAAAACTAAATGAATAGTCATTATTTAAATTAGCACTTCTAAAATCTTGGTGGGTAAAACCTGAACAATTTAAATGCTCGGCAGTTAATATAACATTACCATTTGTAACACCACTTACATTAGTTTTAACTAACGTACCAGCTAATAAATAATTTTCAATATCTGTTGGTGTTGTACTATTACTGATAGTTGCTCCACTTACAATAATGACTTTAGTATCTGATTTTAAACCATAGTTATATGAGTTTCTATATTGTACTTTTGGTACAATTTTAAAACCGGTTTTGTAACCATTACCTGTGTCGCCTGAAACCATTTGGGTATCAAATCCTTGGATTTTTACTTTTGTTTCACAGTTCGCGGCGTCTAAAAATAATAAATCAATTTCATCAACGTCTCTAACATCATTTAAGATGTATGTACATTCAGTTACGTTATAAAATGACGTTCCTCCCGTTGTGTACCCTGTATATTGATTATGTATTGGTTCACAATTTTTGTAAACATATACATTTGGTAAATTTTTAACATCACCTTTTTGTACACCAGTTATACCACTAAAGTTAACAACTATATCACTAGTTAAAATACAATTAACTTGTGTATCATATGAACAACCATCTTCAGTTGTTCCCGAATAAATGTCACATGGTGTGGTAAATTCAATATCTAAATAACAACCTGGTGTTGATGTGTAAACTGAATCAAAACTATATGTGAAATAATCTTTAACTGAACAATCGTCAGGACCATACTTTATAGTTGTAAATTTAATTTTTTCAATTCCATCTACATCAGTATAATATGTGTATTCTAATTTTGGTTTCGCAACTTGAGTACATGTTGCACCACTTGTTGCTGCAGTATATGGTGCATATGAATCAATACATCCAGGACCATCCATGGTCTCTTCGTTATTAATCTCATTGATTAAATTTGTTAACGATGTTTTCCAAAGTTCTTTAATTTTTGTTACATCAGGACTTAAATAATCCTTATAATCACAAATTAACGGAAGAGTTGAACCTTCGTTTAGACTTGTACATCCCGTTTGTGGAAAAGTGTTAAATAATTTTGCACTTGTTGCTGTTGATGTGTTACCACTAACGATAACACTATCTCCCACATATTGGATACCGTCGATTTCAATAACAGGATTATATGTATAACCTGTTAGATTTAAAAGACCTCTGAAATTATCTTCTTCACCTAATAAGGTTTCAAAATCTTCTTCAATTGCATTTTCAAAACTTGGGAATAATTCCTCGATAAATTCTTTTGGTTGACATCCGAATTTATATGAGTATTTTGATCTTTTAAATTTATTGTTTTCAATTAAATTACCGCCTGTCCATAATGTTGTGGATGGAATAATTTGGTCTAAAATTTGAGTCCAATAAGGACCCATTCTGTTAATAAATTCATTTACATCGGGAAAATTGTATGGTGTAAATGAATTTGATTTAATATAAGATTGATATATGTCTTCTAACTTGATATAATTTTTCTTATATCTAATAATGTTAGAATTTAAAATTTGTTCATGTAATAATTTATCCGCAAATTCTGCAAACGTTACTCCCGTTTGTGGTTCTAATGTTGCGCTTCCGAATGATAAATTTAAATTTCTTGATTTCGTATAGATGTCATAATCAATTGCCTGAGCAGAAGAAAGATATGCATTTATATTTTTTCTATTGAAGGTTAACTCTGAATTTGAATTTACAACTTCTCCTTGGTTATTGTCAATAACAGGTACTAATTCATAACCCGTGTCTAAACCTGGTAAAGTTCTATATGAATCAAAATAATCTTCACCAAAAGTGTAACCTTTTGGTTTAGTTAGTAACGTTTTAGTTCTACCAGTTGTTATTGAGATGTCCTCGTCTAATATATCAGGTGATCTGTGGTCTAATGTTAAATCATACCAACCAGACCCCATTTGAAAAAAGGTATCGTTTGATAAGTCTTCATATTTCTTCGCACTTGCGGTAACTTCTTCAACAGGGTAATTGTCTCTTGTTAGTGTTGTTGAACCTGTGATAGTTTGAATGGTATATTGATATGTCGTCGCGTTGAATATTCCGGTATTAAATGTTTTATTACCTCTAATTAAATCACGAATATCATCATCAATATTATGAGACTTTGGATATGAAACAATATCATATCTATACTCATCAATTTTAATCATTGGGTCGGGTGCTCCGATAAATCTTAGTAAGAATTTTATCGAGCTACGTGTACCTTTTGATTTGTATATGTAAGCTAAGTTAACGAGAATTCTTCTGTAGAATTCATATTCAGCATCCACCAATGTTTTACCAATTGTTAAACCTGAATATTGTACATCATTACGAGTATATAAAATTTCATCTAAATCTTTTTCATCAAATAATTTGATTGTGTTAAGACCTAAATTGTTAGCTAAATTTTTAAGAAGTAAATCGGGTAAGTTGTTAATACCATCATAACTTACATTTCTCATGTAAGCAATGTTATCAATGTATTTTTTTACCTTATCGAAAGCCTGTCCATATAATTGGAATAACGCTTCCGCTTTTTTATCTTCACTATCAAACTCAAATAATTGAGGTGCTGACATGAATCTAACAAATAAGTTAGATTTATAATCATCTATCTCCTCAGCTACATCACTTAATCCTGATGTATAAGAATCAAACGCTAAACCAACAACCTGTAAGTTCCATCCGTCTTTTGCAACCGGCCAAATATATTCTACAGTAATTAAATCTGTTTTACTTCCACCAGATGTATCTCTTGGGACTCTAAATGATGCTCTATATTTTGGATTTGTCTCTCTGTTAAGTAATATTTCCTCTAAATCATCAAGACCACTGAAGAACTCTTCAGTTAAACCATTGTTTGGTCTGATAATAAAACTTTGGTCATATGTTGTACCTGTAAATGGTTTACCACTAACCGTTAACGTAATAATATTATTTACATCCGGTTGTTCGTAATCAATAATATCATAAGTTACACCACTTATTTCAACAACATATTTTTTAAATGATGAATAGAAATTTCTAAGTGGGTTGGTTGTCTCAGGTGTTGTATTACTATTTGGTGCTTCATACGATAAATCAAACGTATTATAAAACATACCAGTTTCAATATCGAATTCGGTTGTTTTTGTTGATACGTCATATGAAACGTTGTATGCTGTCTTACCACTAATACTTGATGAACTATCTTTGTCCACCATGATAGCAGCGGGGTACTTCTCAATTATATTACTGATTGATGCAGCAATTCTTGATTTTAAAGAACCAAATAATGATTTTCCCGCATCGTCTTTTGCACCTCTAAATGAGATTGACCTCTTTTTTTCTGATTTTGTTTGTGTTGTCTGTGAATCCTTCTCTTCCGATTTTAAATCATCCAAAGTTAAAAACTCCGAAAACGGAGTTGTTCTGAATGTTTTACTATCTTTTTCTGGAATTAACCTATCAAGAGCAAAGTTCGTATTAGTCAATTGACTGCTACCGTCAGTGATTTGACCACCGACTAAACTATCGCTGAATGTTTCAGCACCTGAAGCAGCCTGACTTGGAACTTTCCTTCTTGCCATTATTGTGTAATATCATCAAAGTTTAATGTCTCATCAATATCTGTTCTACCTTCTCTAACTTCGTATAATGTTTCATTAAATTGGTCTTTAACTTCATACAAGTTGTATTGTTTGTAGATATTGTTATCTTTATCATAGATTGTGTAAATACCCGGAGTAACCGCTTTAGTTTGGTTACCGTACAGAGCATTTGCCAATGTTGATGAATCGTGTTCAACCATCTCAACTTCAATTGTTGTTGGGTTAAAGTATGTATTTGACAAAATAATGGTTTGGCCTTGTTGACCTATAAAAGGAACGGTATTTGGTTTATTTGATGGTGCTGAAGACGGAGTTACAGTTAAAAACAACATGCTTGTTGATGCATCTGAATATTGGTATCTTTTTGCTTTTGAATTTGTACTTGTCAAATTCGAAACAATTGGTGTACAGTAGAATGATGAAGTCACCACTCTATAAAAATTTGGAGTTTTTTTATTATCTGTTGGGTTGATGTACTCTATTCTATATCCCACAAGTCCTTGTGGTGTAAATTTATTTCTATCTGCAGCAGGTACGTTACTTAAATCAATAACTAAACCTCTAACTGATGGTAATGCCGCTAAAACTCCGCAATCCGCAATTGTAGTTCTTACTTGTTTTGGTCTAATATGAAGTGTGTAAACCCCTAAATCCGTAAAATCCGCAGCATTTAATTTTAAATTATATAATCCACCCAAAACCTCAACATTTTTTTTTCCTCCTGTATCATCGTTGTGAAAAACAGGAGTTAAAATTGTTTTTGCGTCAAGTTTTTTTAATGTAACCGCGGACGATACTAACCTATCTGCCGAATGGTGATAGAATATATCCACATCATCTGGTGATACATCCGCTGGTCTAACAATTCCGTAACTTCCTACTGCCATAAACTTTTATTAATAAATATAATTTTTATTGTTTTCTCACTTTAAAATAACCATTTCCGTAAATATCTAATTCGCCAACCGAGTCTACCTCTCCAAGTCTTCGTGTTTTTTCTAAAACTCCCTGTTTTCCCCTCTCTACAAAAATGTCGGAATAGATTGATGGTTCGTCGACAAAACCAAGAAAATGTTCATTTCTTGTTAATGCTTCATTAAAAACTTCCTCTCTTGTAAATCCTGTAGTTGTACCCGTAATTGTTGTGATTCCGTCATCATAATCCCTATAATGTAGGGTTACCATATTATATGACGTTCCACTAATAAAGCTACCTGTATGTGTAAATGTATATCCTGTCCATTGTGATGTCTCACCTGATGTACTATATGTAAATGAAGAACTGTTTATTCCTCCTCCGTATTTATTAAAATCGGTAATTTTACTTTTACCAAACGCAGAATATTTGAACATTGACCCACTAACGGTTACCGGTCCATAATTGTCCGTATAATCTAAGTCATTTAAATAATTTAATGTTTGACCCGTAGTTGGGTTACTATATGGTACTGTTATACCCGTAATTGAACCTAAAATGTTTTGAGGTGTTCCACTAAATTGGGGAATTGTAATATTTTTACTAATCTTTTCTCTATTCCATGGAGAATTTAAAGACAATGAGATTGTATATGTGTTTGGTGTTGTTGGGTATGTATATGATGCCGTTGGGAAATTTGTACCAATAACGCCATTATTAATTGCCAATGACGATGTTTGATTATTATGACCCCATGATACTGTATATACTTGACCTATAATGTTTCTAAGTTTATCAGGATTAGTTGTACTGAATAGTTTTACAAATGAACCTGTTTGGGTATAATGAAAATTAACCAATTGTTCGATTTGTTCCATATATGATTCTCCATTAACGTCTGCAATACCAACCATTACCCCCATTTCATCAAGTGAACCGTCTAAAAATAATGGGAATTGGTATGAACCGTAAACACTACCGCTTATGTCGTATTTGGTTGCACCAGTTATTTTAGTCCATGATGTTCCACCCCATTTGTAGTAACCTTTTGCAACACTTCCTGTTACATTATCTACAATGTCATTTATGTTTGGCCCTATGTAGACACTACCAGAATGGTTACTTCCTGACCAAGGAACTAAACTTCCATAAGAATCTAACCAAGTTTGACCAGTCAATGAAGCGAGTTCAACTTGTTGTACATTCTTTCTTAAAATTTCGTATCTATCTTTTTTCATTTATTAACCATTTAAATTTGCGGAACCTCCCGTGAACACACAACTACAGTCACTATTAACCACATAACTAAAATCGGTTCTATCAATTGTAACACAGTAATACATGTCATCAGGTTCAATTATTTGCCCGCCACTATTATCTTTTTCAAAAAATTGAATAGGATTGGTACGAATTCCATATCTACCTTGGTCAATATCAACATCAACATCTGAATTGGTAACGAAGTCAGTTATTTCACCATTTTCAGCATTAAAAAATTTTGCTGTCATGTAAAATATATTTCCAATTAAATTAGATTCTTCAAATGGTGAATCGTCTTGAAACCAGAATATATATAAGTTTTCTGAATTTTTGTAGTTCGTACCCATAAAGACAGGTTTATATATTTTTACATCCGTCACACCTGTTAGGGTTTCATTGTAAAAATTATATTGTTCACCAGATGTTAGTGGTAAATTTTTTGTAAAAACCAATCTTCTGTTTGCTCTAGTTGGTGCCTCACCATTTGGTGTTTTATAAAATTCTAATCTAAAAAAACTCCTTTTAAAAAATTCTCTAATTTCATTATTTTCTTTAAATGATAAACCTGTTGGTTCGTAATCGGTAACATATGTACTTCCACTTAAAAAATGAAACTTAAACCATATATCCGATTGTGATATTGTTAATCCTGATAATGATGAATTGTATGGTTGATGTATGTATCTAACAGTTTCATAATTATCAACAGGATTAATAATTTTTTCAAGAGTTTGGTCTTCAAGTTCTTGTGCGTTTTCTTGCCATCCAAGATCTGTTTTAAAATCTTGTTCTTGGTTTATAACCAAGTTCATGTTACTATTTTTAAATAATATTTCCATTAACAATCAAAACTTAAATTTGTAAACTTAATTACTCCGTCTTCCTTATTTTTAAATGTAACCTCATTTCTTAAATAGAAATTAATATCTTTTTTAATGTAATGTATCCCATTTATGAATGGATAATTTGTTCCGAATCCATCTGCATCAAGAAATCCATTATCATATAGGTCTCTCCATTTCCATAACTTCTCATCAGGAAAATATCTTGCATTTTCAGGTAAACCATATATCTCATTTGTTTTATATGATTCTACATATGGTGAAAGTTCTCTCAATTTGATTCTGTGATGTGGTTGGTAGAAATAACCGAATGGATTAAACGCGGTTGCTCCTGAAAATATTACCACTCCGTCTTCGGTGACATTTGAAATCTGTCCGTGGTTAAAAATCGTAGATTTACACGTGAATTTGTGATAACCTTCACTAATTACTCTTTCTTGTAATTCACTTCTATTATATTCGATGAATGCGCCGGTTAATCCTGAAGTCCCTAAAGGTAATTCTGAACCACCAATGAATCCTGTTGTTGCATTGTTACTTGTAAATGTGTGGTTCGGTATATTTGTTTCTGTTGACCCCGTTCCTTCAAAATGACTATCAATCCAAGTATTGTGAAAATTAAATTTAAACCCAACCTTGGGTGGGTAATTAAAGTATCCATTTTCATTTCTTAATAAAACGGTCACATAAACTTCTGTTGGTGTGTAATTTAAATTATTAGTTAAACCCGTTAAAATAAATGGTTCTTTAAAGTCATAAATTAAACTTTCCATTCTGTTTTGTTCAACTAAATAATTGTCAATCCCATTACTATTTTCGTACATTAATGCACGTTCTTCTTCCCATATTGAAGATTCAAATCCAGATTTATCTAATATATAATCTTTTACTTCAGTTAATGTCTTATGTTTATGAACATAATATGTTGATGTTGTCTTTTCTAATTTGAATTTGTTTAAACATCGTTTACCAAAAACAACAGTGTTAAATGTTGTTCCTGATACTAATTCTTTTTTAAGAATATTAATAACAAATTTTTCTGAACGAAATATTTCATTACCCACACTTTCTATATAGAAGGTTCTATTAAATTCTGTTGTAGTTATATGTCTAACTCTTGGGTCACCAGAATATGAGTAGTACGTACTTCCTGTTGTTGAAAGTGTGACATATTCTCCTGCTTTCATTCCATGTTCAACTGGCGATATTAATGTATAATATATTCCGTTATTAACAACTCTAAATGGTATTCCGTCACTAGCCTTAAAATTAAAAACAGTATTACCTGATAACGTATATGCCATCGGGTAGTTTTCATCTTGACCATTAACATATGTTAGATAAACGTTCCAATTTTTATATGGAGCCTCTATTGAGGTTGTAGTTGTGTGTCCGGTGTATGTTATTCCCGTTAACACTAATTGTTGTTCAGGATTGTAATCTTCAGTTAATGTTGATCCCGTTTGACCTACGAACGTTTCTCTTAAAACATCTTTTCTTAAAAACGCAAATTCATTATATGGCATCGCACCATCGTAATTTATGTCGGTTCCGTATGAATTATAAAATAAATTACTTTTTAGTGGGTCGTAAGTTGTTGAACCAGTGTATAGATTTCTAAACACCATCTTTAACTTCCCATGTATTTTATATTTTTTACTTTCGTTTCTTTCTTTATCAAAAAGTTTTGCAATATCCAATACGATGTTTCTATCACCTTCCCTAAGCAAAGTTTCGCTCTCATCTAAATTTACAGGTAAATTTAAACTTTCCTCCTCCGCTTTGAAGAATTTTTTACTTGGTAATAGTATTTGTTTTTTGTTCATTAACTTTGGATATTAAATAAATAATTTCTAATTGATTTTAGTAAGGTGTATGGTTGTTTTCCAATAGTACATATACCATTTTCTATCATTATTTTATTATATTCGTACGCCATCCCTGATGTCTTCCAATTTATTTCTTCTCCTTCGTCTCTTCTCAGAATATCTACAATTTGTTTTTCATCGTATCTCAAACCTTCTTTACTTTTGGGAAGGGTTTCAACAATACTTTCGCTATAACCTTTGTTACCGCATTTACATTTTGTCATTTTACCATTAAGACTATATGAACCGTTCATTGCCGAAACTTCAATACCATTTAACTCTTCTGACATCTCAACCACTTTTCTTGATGACACTCCACTAAAACATGTAGTAAACATTAATCGAGTTTCACTATTCATAAGTGGTTTTAACGTTTCAACTAATTCATTAACTTTTGATTGTGAATCGGTTGTTTGAACTAAAAACTTTCCAGAACCGTAACTTGTAATGTTAATTTGTTTTAATTTATCTGGATATTTCTCAATAAATTTCTTTACTCCTTCGATTGAATCATCGATTGAAAAAAACGGACCAACACTATATGTTAATTTAGAAAGAATCTTATATAATAATTTTTCTTCTTTCTTGTATAAAACATATACAATTAAATGATTAGGTTTTCTTTTTTTAAATAAATCTTTTATCCACATATTATTTAGGTCCAAAATTTTCTACGAACTTATCAAATGCAGTTGCACCTTTCTTTAAACCAAATTGATAATGGAATGGTGTACCAATTTCCATTAAATGTCTTGGTTGTCCATTAACCATGTATTCTTTATAGTTGTCATTACTTTTAACTTTAACTCCTGATACCTCAATACAGTCTCTAATAGGTGGTAAAATATATGGGTCAAAATAATTGTTATCAGTTAAAATTGTATTTCCATTAGGGTCCTCATTAAGGTTACCCCTCATTTCTTGAATTGGTTGATTATAAATTCTACCTGTGTAATAACTTTGTGATTCACTGTATCCTGCATCGGCACCTTCAAACTCACCAAAACCGTGTCCATATGTATCCCACATGTAATATGGAACCCTTTGTGATTTATCACCTAATCTTCCTTTTGTATTCAAACATTTTCTTATTAAGTCACCTTTTACTTCAACGGTTGCCGGTGTATCAGGGTCATCTTCACTAAAAACTAAGTCAAGACCAACCGCACCTTTACCGTCAAATACATTTGCATAATTTGCGGTGTATGGTGAATCAAGTTCTTCAATCTCAAATGGATAAATTCCAACCTGAGTATTAAAGTTTAGAAGTTGAGCAATGTCACCATCAATTCTTCCTCTACCTCTTTTATCGAATAAATCTTGAATATCTAATCTCCCTTTTTCTTTTATTTCTTTTGACTGTATCACATATTCCATTAAATCATCAATACCTTTGTATGTTGTGGAACCGATACTTCTTGTTATTGAACAATTCACATCCATTTCGGGATCAACACAAATTTCATCAATCCATGTTTGCCTTGGTCCTAAGTCTATAATTGTTGTTGGAAAATTGATTTCTCTTTTTATTCTACCTCCTCCCGTTCCGTCTCCAAGGGCTTGATACCATCCTGTCCATCCATCTACAAGTCCTCCTGTTACATTACTATAAACCCTTGATATTGATATTGATAATGATTTTCTTACACCGTAGAATCCTGTAGATTTTTCCTCATATCTAATGTTTGCCGATTTACCATCATAACCAATCGCATTTGGGTCGGACGGTATAATCGCATCTCCATCAAAACCCGGTCTTGTTTGGGATTCATCGTGGTTGTAGTCGTCGTTATATGGTGTTGATCGATAGTAATAATTTACAGTACCATCGCTCTCAACTTTTTTATAGACACATTCACCACAAAATTTATCGGCACCTTTCTTTTTAAATTGAAAGAAATACAGTGCTCCGTTTAACCATGAGTTACTAAATGTGTAAGATGTTACACCTCCACACATAATCTTTCCAAAAAGTTTTCTTCTTCTATAATTGTTTAAAAGTTCTCCTGTTCTTCCTGCGCAAGGAATAATTCTAAAAACTCCATCTCTAAATTCTGACCATCCTGAAACTGTTCCATTTAATGTTAATTGTTCTTCAACCCAATATGGACCTTTTTTCTTTACTTGTCCATAATATTCCCCTTTGTATATACATCTAACAGTTTGATTTTCAAAACTATTATTATCTACCAGTGGCCATTTTGCAAATGTAGATGCTACCGCTCCAACGTTATATGATGGTCTTTCTTCACAGTCCTTAATATTTGCACCAATAATCTTTGTATTATAAGTTGCATCTAATTGGTCATAAGGTTTTAATACAAATCTCGGATATGGACTTGGTCGACGAGTACTAAGGTAATTTTTAGCATCGACATAAGTATTCAATATAGTGGCAGTACCACCTATTGTTTGTCCTGTTAATGGAAAAATTAAACCTTTTAATTTCATGTCACCACCTCTACCTAATTCATCCTCTATAATTGTATCATATTTTGAACAACCTTCTTCCAATTCAGTAGTTGTCGTGTCTGAAGATGTAATATTAGAATCCGCAATCCATAATTTAGTAATTTTAATATATCCATCATTCTCGTGTGCTGTTCCGGTGACTACTTGATCTAATGGTGTATTGAAAGCCAATGATATTGCATCGATAATAACTCTATACGCCCCTTTAATTTTCCATACACCTAAAATAGAGTCCCAAATAATTTGATATTGTTGCCCCATACCTAAAGTTAGGTATGTTAAAGTTCCATCCCCAATTACATCTAATTCCGCTACATATGTTTGTGCTAATACTGCATTATCATTAGTTAACTGTCCTGTAGGTGGTGTTGGTACAAACCCTGTAAAACCTCCGCCCGTTGGTCTAAAATATAAGTCATCATCACCATTAAACCCATTTGCACCCGTATAAAAATCAACAACAATTGTTGGCGTTATCGCCCATCCTGATTGTGATTGATTTGGTTTTGCCTTTACAGAATAGGCCGCAGTATCGGTACCTAAAATTGTTAATGTTCTAAAATCATTATCACAATCTAAATAGTTAATTGTAACATCGGTTCCTGTCGTATTAACAAATGTATACTTATCACAAGTACCAGCGGCACGTGCAACTGTGTAGTTTTCTTCTAAATAAAAATTTGTTGCAATAGGTGTACCTAATTTAACTGTATCAACATCAACAGGTGGGACACTACTAGTAGTTTTATTAGCTGTATCATCTTCACTACAGTCATAACAATCAGGATATGTTACTAAACTTAGAACCATTATATTATTAAACTGATATTCTTTTGCCCTTTGAAACATTTTTGCAGCCGCTTTATTAGAAACACCAGTACTTGATAATAATTCAGCAATTCCCACGAATACGGCTAAAACTAATTCCTTAAAGAATAAACTTATTCTTAATCCAATATATTCAACGAAACTTATAATTGTTGTAATAAAGAATCCAAATTTATGGTTTCTTACAGCATCGTTAACCGGAAAATAATTTATATTGTTTGAGCAATCCCCCTCAGCTGGCCATATTTCTTTTATACCAATGAATGATTCATTTCTATCTCTAACAAAAAATTTAAATACCTTTTCCCAACTACCTGCTTTCTCAAATCTATTAATAAACTGAGACGCACTGTAAACTCTACCATATCTAAATTGGTAGAAATAATCTTGTGGAACACTCTTTCTGTTATTGGCTTGTGCCCAAGTACTTAGCCCCGCAATTTCTTTTAACGCATTCACCGGATAGTCGTCGATATTCGTACTAAACGAATATGATTTTGCATCAATTGTTGTATAACTACCATGATAAAGAGTATCACCTTGATGGTATTCTCTAACATTTGGTATTAATATTTTTGCAACGTTTCTATTCTCTTCTCCAGTATCTTCGTTTAATGTAATTCTAAAACGATAATTTCCTTTAGTTGGAATACCAATATTCTTATCTTTTGATTCGACAATGTCTCCAAATTCATTTGTGGTAATGTAACCAATGTTCATTGGGACTCTGAAGAAAAATATTCCGTCATCACCTATTTTACTATCTATTTGTAACTTTTCAAGGATAGGTTTTAACATATTAGGATTACCGTTGGTGTCTTTTTGATATTCACCAGTAAATCTAATTGCTTCAATATCACCTTTCTTGGTGGTAAGTTTACATTTCTCACCTTGTTGGTTATCTACATTACAGTTAACCCCCATTGAATCTTCAGCGGCATCTGAAAATGTTGAACCCATCATTATTGCATATGGTTCTAATCTTACACCCTTCTCTCCTAAATCAAAGTCTCCTCTTGTAATTCCAATTTCACATAAATCTTCACTACCCCAAAAAGGGTACACATCAACTGTTTTGTCAAATGAAATAATTTGAGGTAATGCGTTCAGATTATCTGAAGCCATGTATGTGTATTTGTTTTCGAATTTCTCCTCCGAAATACCTTCATACATTAAATCATAAGGAACTAAAGATTGACATCCCATGTCAGATAAATCTAAATCGACATGTAGAACTTGAGTACCAAGTGGTACTCCCCAAATCATAAAATCACCAGAGTCGTTTGTTTTAACTGTGTATGTGTAATATTTCTCATACACTTCCAAATATTCCTCTCTAGCTAATATATCTTGTTGGTCAAAAAATGTACCTGTTGGAGTATGACCTGAGTGTTGTTTTCTTTTTGGTAATAAGTTGTAACGATAGTTATTATCGTTTCTACCATCCGTAGACTTATATGGATATAAGGTAGAAATTACTTGGTCTTGTTCGTCATCTAATGTTAAAGGTACAAATATTGAAACCTTTGCGTTTGGAATACCGAAACCTCCATTTACACTAATTCTACCACAAACTACTCCGTAATCAGCGCAAAGTGATGTATACACATCTTTTTGTGTAAATTTTAAAGACAATACTTCAAGTAAATCAAAATCTTGTTTTAACTCGACTTTTAGTACTTGGTCTTTACCAATATTTGTTGAGATTCTGTGTTTCTGTACCATTCCTTTAATAAATAGAAAGCAGTTGATTTTCTATTATAATAAGGAAAATTTTGCTTAGTATGAAGGCGAATCGATAGTTTTAACCCTTATCTTAATATCTTTATTAGGGAATCTAATTTGAAAGATTTGATTGTTCTTCATAAAGACCACATTATCTGACTGACGTATCTCTTTTGTCAAGGTATTCACATATGCTTGTGATACTTGTGCTGAAGAATATTCACCGCCCGTTTTATTAAACACTTTTACTTCTACTACGTTTTCAACACCTGGCGTGTTACCTATTGTTTTTGATAATTGGCCCACTAATAATGGGTCTCCCATTTTTCTTTTTTCTATTCTGAAAAATTCAATAATTCCTTCAATTGCTGATTTTATAATATCAGTTTGACTTTCATTCTTATCAACAATTAAATCAACTTCTAATCCTAAATCAATAACTTCTCCACTTACAATATCCAAATAGTCATTTATCATTCTATATTCAGAAAGATATGATAAAATATTATTTTTTAATGTGTTAGAAACTGTGTCAGTTAAATTACCTCTTTCGTCGTATGATAATAATTTAATTCTTATTTTATTATTCTCTTCCATTACGTTAACCTTAGCTGGTGCTCCGTATGTTGATGGCATTGTTTCAATTAATGATTTGTAATCGTTTAATGTAACCGCTCTGTTTTGTGCCGCAAAATTGTAAGAAATCATATTACGAATTTCTTCAATTGTAGGTTGATCCGCCCCACCTACCGCTGGTGTTACGTTAGTCACTCTTAACGATTGTTCAACTTGTGTATTTGTTCCTGATAAGGGACCGTTTATACTAACTTCGACAGTATCTATACTTGTAATAACGTTGACCCCTAAATTCGAATCTTTACCCCCACCAATTCGATATTTCACAAATAGTGTGGAGTTGTTCTTTGGTATTGCACCCAATGAAAGATTATTAAGATATGTTGCTAAATTTACTTTTAATTGACCTGTTATGTAGTTATCAAGATTATCCATTGGATTAACCGATCCTGAACCAAATATCATTGAGAAGTAACCTTCGGGGGTATACTCGGTGGTAAATTTATTATTAACGTCAATGTATTTTCCTGCTTTAAAATTATCTTTATCTGATGAACTCGTTGGATTAGGTACAAACACCTTATCTTGCATCAATGATTTAACCTCATACCACTTATTTCCAATTTCAGAAAATTCTGAGTTGGTTGGGTTTCCCGCGTATGTTGTACCATCTTTATGGATAACCGACACAACGCCTAAAACATTTTGTTCTGGTAAGAAAATCTTTAAGAATGGTTTTTGGTCAAATTGAGTAATAACTTTTCTAAAAATACGAGTCACTCCATTAACAACCGCCTCTCTCTTAGTGATTGTGTATGATATGGTTTTATTGTTACCATCAAAGTTTGGTATCTTTAATCTGTTTGGTTCACCCTTACTATTGAACGGGTTAGAGAAATCAATATCTTCTAATGTTTCAAATATTTGACCTCCACCTGAAACCTGAGCACCTCCTTTAACAATTCCCAAATATCTTTCATCTTCTTTATCACCCTTTACTGGTACGTTAATTGAAAAGTCACATAACGCAACTGAAGGTCTATTACCTGGTAGTCTTAAACCGTATGTTTTTGCAATATGAAATAATGATTGTCTTTGTTGAGCAAAATCTAACATTGTTTCTTGCCAAACTCTATCAATGTGAAAGTGTAGGTTATCCGTAACCGCAGCATTTAAATCTAGTAATACTGAAAAAATGGATGCGTCATTAGTATTCTTTACTAAATCAGGATAATAATCTTTAGTCAGGTTTACAAGTTCTTCCCTTAAACCCGCAAAATCTCTTGTTGCGTATGTTATTTTTTTTGCCATCTTATATGTTTATAATTACAAAGTCGGAAGAACTAAATGTTCCATTATTGACTGTATAGTCTATTTTTACTTTAGCCGTATACGGTCTTGTCGAGTCATCCGAAACTCTAAATAATCTTGCGTCTTCATCTTGTGAAAACAATTTATCTCTATCGGGGTCATCCTCAGCTGACATAATGTTAATTGAGTTAATATCTAAATTAGGAATGTATTTTCTAACCCCTTCTCTTATCTCTTCTTCAATTAAATTAAATGTAACCACGTCGTTTTGGTCAAAAATGAATTCATATAATCTAGTACCAAAATCTGGTAAAAAGTATCTACTTCCCTTTCTAGTTAATAATAGATGAATCAAATTTGCACGAACTTCCCTTTCAGGTGTTTCTGTCATCTTTAGGTAAGCCCCCTTTGGACTATCTCTAAATGGAAAATCTATACCATATGTTACATTCATACCTATAAATATAAACTAAACTAAAATATTAATAAACGAAAAATCCCGACCGAAGTCGGGATTAATGTAGTGTTTTGATATTCACCCCCTTTATTCTCAAAACCTGGAAGTCCAAGATACTTAGTAACTCTGGGGGAGTCTCCCATTATTTTATGAACCACATCCCTCACATTCGAATGGTGAGTCTGTTGGTCTTTCTGATGTCATTACAACCTCAGGTGTTCTTTCACTAATTAATGTATTGGTTGGTACCTCGACATTATTTATAGATGGTGTTTGTTCTACGGGTTTCTCTGTTGACGTATTAATACCTAATCCTTTCATTGCATCAACCGCAGATCTTGTTCTTAAGTAATACATACCCGTTTTTAAACCTAATTTCCAACCAAATAAATGTGCCGCTAATAATTTAGGTTTGGTTGCATTATCAATAAATAAATTTAATGACTGTGATTGGTCAATAAAAATACTTCTGTTTGCCGCCATTTGGAGAATTCTTTTTTGAGACATTTCCCAAACGGTTTTATATACCTCTTTTAATTGTGTTGGTATTTCGGGAATATTTTGAACTGAACCATTTTCCATGATTAGTTTATTCTTGATTGAATCACTCCACAATCCTAACTTTAATAACGCACTAACTAAGTGTTTGTTTATCATGATAAATTCACCACTCAATGTTCTACGAGAATAAAGGTTACTTGTAAACGGTTCAAACGCTTCGTTGTTACCTAAAATTTGAGCTGTCGATGCCGTCGGCATTGGTGCAACCAATAATGAATTTCTTACACCAAATTTAACTACGTCTTTTCTTAACGATTTCCAATCCCAACGACCTGATAAATCTTTATCTTTTTTACCCCACATCTCATATTGGAATATCCCTTTTGAGATTGGAGAATTTGATATTGACTCATACGCACCGACTTCTTTTGCAATATCATTTGAAGATGTCATTGCAGCAAAATAGATTGTTTCAAAAATATCCGTTTGTAATTTATCCGCCGATTCAGATTCAAATGGTAACTCTAAAATACAAAATACATCCGCTAAACCTTGGACACCTAACCCAACAGGACGATGTCTAAAGTTAGAACGTTTTGTTTCTTCGGTTGGGTAATAGTTTAAATCAATAACATTATTTAAATTCTTAACAACTTGGTATGTGTATTCATATAGTAAGTCGTGATTAAATTCACCATTGAGAATATACTTAGGTAAGGCAATTGATGCTAAATTACAAACTGCCTGTTCAGTTGGTGAACTATATTCAATAATCTCGGTACACAAGTTTGATGACTTGATAGTTCCTAAATTCTTTTGGTTTGACTTGTAATTTGCCGGGTCTTTATATAACATATAAGGTGTTCCCGTTTCAATTTGCGCAGTTAAAATGGCGTCCATTAATTTTCTTGCCTTAATAACTTTTCTACCTTTACCTTCTTGTTCGTATTGTTCATATAAACGAGTAAATGCTTTATCTTCCGGAGAATCATATGCTTCAGATAAACCTGGCGCTTCGTCAGGTGAGAACAATGTCCATTCTCCATCAGATTCCACTCTCTCCATGAAAAGGCTAGGTGTCCACATCGCCAAGAATAAATCTCTTGCTCTCATTTCTTCTTTACCGTGATTTTTTCTTAAATCAATAAATTCAAAAATATCTGAATGCCATGGCTCAAGATAAATGGCAAATGAACCTTTACGTTTTCCTCCTTGGTTAATCCAACGAGCAACTTCATTATAAGTTTTCATCATCGGTAATAAACCATCAGATTGTCCACCAGTTCCTTTAATATATGAGCCCTTAGCACGAACATCATGTACGTGTAATCCAATACCACCAGCCCACTTAGAAATCTTTGCAACATCTTTAATGGTATCAAATAGACCATCAATATCATCACCTTTATTTCCAATTAAGAAACAAGAAGACATTTGTGCCTTACGAGTTCCCGCGTTGAATAATGTGGGTGTTGCATGTGTATAAAAGTGTTGTGATAAATCATCATATATTCTAAGTGCGGTTTCTAAATTACCTTTACAAATACCAACAGCAACCCTCATATACATGTATTGAGGTCTTTCAACCACTCTATTGGCAATCTTTAAAAGATAAGACCTTTCTAATGTTTTATATCCAAAGTAATCAAAATCTAAATCCCTTTCTTGGTGAATTGCACCATCTAAAGATTCTTTATTTTCCATTACAAACTTATAAACGTCATCGTCAATCAATGAAGACTCTTTACCTGTTTTCGGTTCAACAAAAGAATATAGTTCTTTAATACATTGTGAAAACTTTTTATGTGTTGTCTTATGTAAATTAGATACCGCTAAACGACCTGATAATTTTGCATAATCAGGATGTGTGGTAACCATTGCTGCGGCGGTTTCCGCAGCCAACACATCTAACTCAGTTGTAGTTATGCCGTCATATATACCTTGAGTTACTTTTAAAGTAACATATGTTGGGTCAATATATTCTAAATTTAAATCACTACAAAATACACTAATTCTTCTCGTTATTTTGTCATACCTCATTTCCTCCAAGGATCCATCTCTTTTTTTTACTTTCATCTTCTTTATTTAAATTTTAAAAATCCATATCCTCATCAAATGCTGAATTTAAATCTTCAGCAACATTATTAACACCAGCCTTTTGATATTCTGCAACTCTTTTTTCAAAGAAATTAGTTTTACCTTGTAATGCGATATTTTGCATAAAATCAAATGGATTTTCAGAATTATAAACTTTAGGTACACCTAATGCATCTAACAATCTATCCGTTACAAATTCAAGATATTGAGCCATTAAATCTGAATTCATACCAATTAAACGAACAGGTAATGCTTCGAGAATAAATTCCTTCTCAATCTCCAATGCCCCACAAATGATTTCTTTAATTCTTTCTTTTGAAAGTTTATTATCAATATGGTTATTATATAAATGACAAGCGTAATCACAATGCATACCTTCGTCACGAGAAATCAATTCATTTGAAAATGTTAAACCCGGCATTAAACCTCTTTTCTTCAACCAAAAGATTGAACAGAATGAACCTGAAAAGAAAATACCTTCAACCGCGGCAAATGCAATAAGTCTTTCGGCAAAACTACCTTTCTCAATAAACTTCATTGCCCAATCGGCCTTCTTTTTAATGGCTGGTATTGTTTCTACCGCACGAAATAACTTATTTTGTTCTTCTTTATCTTTAATATATGAATCAATCAATAATGAATACGTTTCACTATGAATATTTTCCATCATAATTTGAAAACCGTAAAAGAATTTTGCCTCTGTGTATTGAACCGCATTAACAAAATTCATCGCAATGTTCTCGTTAACAATACCATCTGATGCTGCAAAAAACGCTAATACATGTTTAACAAAATGTTGTTCGTCATCATTCAATTTATTATCCCAATCGTTAATATCTTGAGCTAAATCGATTTCCTCTGCGGTCCAAAAACACGCTTCTTGTTGTTTATATAGTTTCCATAAATCGTGATGTTCGATTGGAAAAAGGACAAAGCGTCCAGGGTTATCTTGTAATATTTTTTCTATCATAATTTTTTTTTTGATTGTTAAACTCTTGGTTTTACTTTTTGTATTCTTTGGAAGGCTTCTGCTGCCCTATCTACATTATTTCGAACTCTATCTTGTTCGTGACCTAATAATGTATTTTGTGAATCCGTATCAATAACTAAAAATTCGTTATTGAATTTACAGTTGGTGAATACCACACCATCTCTACCGATACGTGACTTAACTAACGTAAGTGTTGCTAAGTTTTGGTCTTTTTGTTCTAACGATTTTGCAATCGATAATATTACGTGTGCGATTTGTGCTTTTTTGATTGAACCTCCCATTTGGTCTCCTGTTACAACTTCAGAAGAAATTGATTCTCGGTTACCTTGTGTGGCGGTCCATATTGCCATGTTAAACTCACCAGTCATAGACTCTAAACTTCTCATAATAGATCCTTCACCTTTCCACTCTTCTCCGTTTGTACTTCTTTCGGCGGTAAGACAGTCTACATAATCTAATACTAATAAATCAACTTTAATACCATCCGATGTCATTTTTCTCAATCTAGATTTAATATCTGAAATTGTAATGTTATCAGACGGAAATTTCATAAGATTAATAGTTCCTACTGATCTTTCTTGTGCCTCTTTAATCTTTTCTTTTACTTCTTCTATATGTTCAGGTTGTTCATCAGGAGCAATACCTGACCAAATAGTATAGTGTTTACGTTTTATGTTACCAACGTTATCTTCAAAAAATATTTGAACAACGTTTAAACCAAGATTATATGCTGTGTTGGCGAATTTTGTTAATAAGGTTGTTTTACCTGTACCAGTTGGAGCAAGTACTACACCTAATTCACCTCTACCTAAACCACCTTTTAATAAATTATCAACACCCACAATTCCTGTTGGAATTGGTAGTCTAAAGTCTTTTTCTAATGCTGCGTCTATATCGTGAAAAACGTCAAGGACCTCGTCATTTGAAATACCAACCTGTAAAGCCTTTTTGATAATCTCTTCAATTTTACTATAAGCTTCGAATTGTCCGTTTTCAATAATATTTTGTACAGATTTTAATTCCCTTTTAAGGTTTTGTTGTTTGCAAAAATTCAAGGCGGTATCCTTAACGTATGCAGTATCTTTTGAATCGTCCTTTATCGCCTCTAATGTGTCAACGTGAACTTTGGAGGAGTCTTTGTTTCCACCTTCAGCCATAACTTTTTGAGATAATGTGTGATAATCGGGTAACTTTTCGTATGTCTTATACAATTCTTTAATGTTTTCCATTAAAAATTTAAAGGAATTGTTCTCAAAATACTTACTCTCTAAAACATCGATAATTGTTTCACCATATTTTTTATCTTCTATGATTGCCTTAATAAGCGATTGCTGAAATGAAAACCCTAAATAACCAAAATTCTTTTCTTCCATGTCTATTATTTTATATAAATTTTTAAATTTTACAGTTCGTAGTGTAAATACGTCGTCTCTAAATCATAAGCGGATAAAATGTCAGTTAAATCTGACAAAACTCTCTTAAGTTTTGGACGAATATCTACCGTGTATCTAACCTTTGGGTGGTAATAGTACGCCGGAAATATCCTAGAAATAAATACGTCGTCACCTAACTTTATTTCCAATAAAAAGTGTTCTTTTTCTTGCTCATTCGAATCTTCCACATACTCAGAAGAGAGGATAAAGTTTTGATTTTCACTCATATAATCGGAAGTTTTTATTTTCAAATCTTCGCTAATATCTTCGCAAATATTTTTTATGTAATAATGCATATCCATCGATCTTCTTGCTTGTGGATTATGATCTTTTACATTAAAGAATCTTTGACATACGATGTTCCCACCTAAACTAAGTAGAAATTCGAATTTTGTGATGTCCATTTGTTGGTTACTCATAGTTTTTAATTTTAATTGTCCTTTTATTTTTTTCTTTTCTTGTTAATCTAAGAAAGGGATTTAAGAAATTAGTCCAAGCATCGTCTGATTTTGGTAATACTTGGAAGAGTCCGTCTTCCATCATCATTTTCATAGTATTTTTATATGACCGTCCTTCGGGGTCTAAATTTTCATTGATTAATGCAATTATATTTTCTTTTGCTTCATCTGTTAATAAGGGTTCATCAAGACTTACAATTCTGTTATTGATTTCGTAAAACTCCTCCCCAAAAACACCATGTTTGGTTACACCTGTTAGTAAATTCCTAAGTAACCAATTGTGTTTGTCATCTTCAAATAAAAGGTTTGTTTTTTCTCTGATTTCTTCTAAGGTTACCTTTCTATCCTTAACCTCAGGGAACATGGAAATAAGTCTCTTTATCCCCATATTTTTGATTCCAGATATATTATCAGATGGGTCACCACATAGCATCTTAACCAATTTAACGTTTTCAATTAAAATGTTTTCATGACTATAAACTATGGTATCATTTACCTTATAAAGTTTCTGATGTGAAGGGTTGTAAATTTGTGTTTTTTCAGAAACAAGTTGAGTTAGGTCTCCGTCACTCGAGTAAACGATTTTGTTTTCGTTTGGTGAATTTTGCGTGTAATATGCGATACTGTCGTCCGTTTCACACAATGGATACTCTCCTTGTCTTACAAATAATTCTTCTAAGTATTGTTTGACTCTTTGTCTTTGGGTATTGTACGAATTGATTTCTTCGTCGGTTCTTAAACGAGACCGTCTATTTTCTTTATATAAATGATATATCTGTTTTCTTGGTTGGTGTCCGTTTTCTCCGTCCCAAAATACGACAATCTTGTCTAAATGGTATATCTCAAACGATCTCCTAAGAGTATTAATAAAATGATACAATGCTCCAAAGTGCTTTCCTTTATAGAAGTGATTCTTAAGACCATAGAAACCAATTGTAAGTAGATTATCTCCATCAACTAATAAAACAGACATTTATTCATTTATATTATAGGTCACTTTCTTCTGTTACAACTTCTACGTCTTCGATGTCTGTAACATTAACACCTAACATCTTACTGATGTATTCACCACACTCTTTTTTGTATTCTTCAAGAGATTTCTTTTCTTCACCTTCTTCTCTTCCACTCATAAATCCGTGTGATGTAACCAAGATACGTCCATCTTCATATCCCAAACCATTGATATGGTTCTTCATGATAGAGATTTTTGTTCTTGTTGCAATTTTAACTTTTCTCTTATCTTTAGTGATTGAAATTTTAGTTGTACCCGCTCCTTTTTGATTACCAAATAAGAATACAATACTTGAGTTTAACCAAATTGCTTCTCCACCTTTTGCTTTAATCTTTGGTTGTCCAAAAGGATTGTCAGGTAATTCTACCCAAGGTTGATTAACGATGATTAATGTGTTTGTATAAGGTTTATCTGTCCTTCTTGACCCTGAGATACGTTGGTTGATACCCATTCCAATTTTGTCAGCTAATACCGATGCATTGTGTTGTTTACCACCTTTACCGTCGTAAGTCATCTTACATGGAACCGAACCTACCGAATCCCAAAGGATTAATAAATCGTGAGGTATATCTCCCTTTTCTTGTGCATCTAACAATTCATTGATATATTCTGTAATTTGTTCGATATATTCAAAATCACTATTGAAAAGATAATCTCCATTTCTATCAAAACCCATTAATTCTGCGTGGTCCCAACTCCATTTTTGTTCTGTGATAATAAACACAGGAACAATGTTTTTCTTTTGTGCGTCTACTGCTGACTTTACAAGTGCGGTTGTTTTACCCGTATCACTATGTCCTAATAACATATTGATGTGTCCCATTGCAGGTCCAGGTATACCCGTTGCATCCAAGAAAGCATCTCCCAAATCGAAGAAACGGTCTGGTTTATATTCGGCCTCTTTTGAGAATTTCTTCTTAATCGCCGAGAAATCTGTTTTTTTAATTCCTGCCATGTTGTTGTTTTTAAAAGATGTTCCCGACATTAGTGTCGGGAACATATTATGAATTAATTAGAATGGTAAATCCGAATCCGTATCGTCTTCTTCTTGTGGGTCAACCACAGGAGTTGCCGTTTTTGGCGCCGATAATACTTCTTCACCTTGTGCATTTGAAACCCACTTCTTAGAATCATTATCCCAACGTGGTTCTTCACCTCTTGCAACCATTTCAAGATATTCTTCAGGTTTTTTGGAATATACATCAGACCATGTTAGTTCATCACCTAACCATACTTTTGCAACCGCCTCATCTGTATTAAGAGGTGAGGAGTCTTCAGGGATAATAGAATTAATTGTTGTGTACTCTTTACCTGTACCCGATTTAGTTAGGGTTAAGAACAAGGTTAAATCACGTCCATTTTCAGGATTACTGATGTCACCTTTCTTTTGGAAGATTGGGAAGATTTTATCTAAGATACCATCTTGTTTTGCGTTGTGCTTAAATCTCCAAAATTTGGGACCATCTTGTTCGTGGTCACGGTCGATAACTTTAACAATATAGAATTTACGTGAACGATATTGACGAGCTAATTCACGGTCAGAGTCAACACCAGTCATCTCTAAACCTTCTTTAACTTCGTTCAATGGTGAACGTTTTCCTTCTTGTTTTGGGTCAAAAAGTTTTACCCATTTTCCACCTACTTGAATTTCGTGGAAATACACCTCTTTAAATGGTGAGGAACCATCTTGGGTAGGAAGAATACGAATTCTTCTCTCTTCACCCTTAGAACCTTTAAGAAGTACAGTTGTGAAGTATTTCTTCATTCTGTCTTCTTGGTTAAATTTGTTTGCATTGCCACTTGTGGCGTTTTTGCTTTTCTCGTACTGTGCTAGTACTGCATCAAATGTTGACATAATTTTTAAATTTTAATTATAAATTCAGTTATAAAAAAAGATACATAAAAAAACCCGAATTATAAAATCCAGGTTAAATTATTTTTAAAATATTTTTAATTTGTTACGTTGCGGTAGGACTCGGTGACGGAGTACCACTTGGTGTAGGACTTGCCGTTGGTGCTGGTGTACTGCTTGGAGTTGGCGCCGGAGTACTACTTGGTGTAGGACTTGCCGTTGGTGCTGGTGTACTACTTGGAGTTGCGGTAGGATTATTAGTTTCAGTCGGGTTAGGTGTTGGATTTGGAGTATTGGTTGGTGTGGATGTTGGATATGCTGTTGATGTAGGCGTTGCAGTTGGTATTGGTAATCCCCATGATATTGTATAATCGTCGGAAGTACCCATTGAACTGTTTTTAGCTTGTACTTTGTATCCATATGTACTTCTTAATACATTGGCCATACTGTCATCCATATATTGATTTGGAACCACTATATAATAACGACCGTGTGCTGTTGCACCCGTAACTAATTCATTTATGTATGATAAACTAGTTCTTGTTTGTGTTGAACCTGTTGTTGCGAATGAACCTGAAATCATTTTTCTTAATTATTTTATTCTAAAGTTAATAAATAACTTAATTTATTTAATTCACCTAACATTTCGTCACGAATATTCAATAAATCAGTATCTGTAGGGTCTAATTCCATTTGTACGAATGCACTCCTAACAGTTGTGATTAATCCTTTCATATCTATATCTGATAAGTTATTTAATTGTATTGTTTTGGTTTCATCATCTAATGTGAATCTTCCATATTTTCCCATTGAAGCTTCAATAAAGGTATCAATTAAACCATCCAAAACTTCGTAAAATCCTCCAAAAGCATTGTGTCTAGCAAAACCTTTTGTTTGCCAATGATTAATTCTCATCTGCATTTGTAATCCCAATAAAAAATTTACATTAGTAGCGATATTCATCTTGTTGGTTTTCAGGATTAAATGAAGTTTTTACAGTATCGGCTGAATAATCTTGTACGTCTTGTTTTGTTAATACATATTCATTTTTACCACTTTGTCTCATTTCACCTTGTTTTGCGGCGAAGAATTGTTGTGGGTTTTGATTGAACGGATAAGAATCCAATGAACGCATTTCAAGTCTTTCTTGAGCGGTTGGTTCTTTCATGTTTTGTATTTTAGTACCCAACTCGTCAATTTTTGCAATCACTGAATCCATGCTAGATAATTTTTGTTCCAAATCACCTAACTTACTGAAAACAGAATCCATTTGTCCAATCACATTACTGTTGTCATTTTTATTGTCATCAATATCCTTTTTAATACTTTTAGTCATATTAACTAAATCTGTAATATCAATTTCTTCAGTGTCTCCACCCATATCCCCATCTAAATCATCAGTTGGTGGTGGTGGTACCGATGCATCATCAGCCGGAGGAGTCGTGGTATCATCCATTGGAGGTAATGCTGAGTCGTCAGCCGGTGGCATTGCAGCATCATCTGTTGGTGGTGCTGGAGGTGCATCCTGTTCCATAATCATTTTCTTAGCATATTTGTTAATTGCTCTGTGACGATTAAGTTCTTCTAATAATTTTTGTTCTAACATAGCTTTAGTCTTGTAATAATTGTCTACCATCATTTGTGATGTACCTTTTATTTATTCTTTCAACGATTCCGTCTTTTTCTCTAATTGTGTAACATTCTCCTGTTACTAAATCACATTCTTCTCTCTCCATTCCATCGTCAGATACGGTCTTAACTTGTTTTGGATTTAAGAATTGATTAATACTGTTGTTCATTTTATTGTTCTCCATATTATTAATGTTATAAGTATAAATATCCCAATATTGTTATTATTTCTTTTTTATTCGGAAATAAAGGACTCCACCTGGAAAAACTTTTAAATCATCCATCAGTTTCTTGGATAATCCGATACCATAACCTATAACATTTGGTCCTATATTAATTGGACCTTGGAATGTTGATTGGTCATATTTTACCACATCGTTCTCTAATACTTGGTTTACATAGTGGTCTAATGTTATTTCATCGCTAGGTTTTTCAGGATTTAAAAACACCGTTTGGGTCTGATTAGAAAGTAATAATTTAGCAGGTGTAGATGACGGTATAAATTTGGTTGAGTAGTATTTCTGACCATTATCCTTAATTCCCGACCATTTAATATGTTTTAAAGTTCCTTCTAAATTAACGATTGACATAGTTGTGTCAGCCGGTATTGGGTATTTTTCACTTCCCATTTCAATTGCAACCGCCCTATACCATTCTTTATTTCCAAATTTAACCTTTTGGATATATTTTTCATTTTCTGCTCCATTGTATGGGATACCAAATTCATCAACGTTTGATTCTTTTATTAATTCCTCTCCATTGATTTTTTTCTCACCTTTATCAATTACGAAACTTCCTTGTGCAGTGATTACAATTTCACTTGTTGTGGTGCTTTTGTTTAATTCGTTTATCTTAACCACCGCTTTATTCATGATTTTATCAAACAGGGTTCTATAACTTGATACGAACGAATCTTTAGGGTCGGGTAACGATATTGATGGAAGTCTAGTTCCTTTAAAAGTCGTTTCGATACCTGTACCTCTAATTTGATGACTCACCTCAGTAATCCAATATGAACCCTTAAACATTGGTATATTTTTTAAATAAAAGAACATTGTTGGTTGTATCATTACATTACCCATACATGTTACCTCACAACTATATGACGCTTGTCTATAGTAATCAAATAAACCAATGTCTACATTATATGTTCCTGCTCCCGATTCAGATCTTGCTAAGTTTTCTAAAACCACAAATGATTCTGATGTGTTTTTAAGTGTTGCTTGGTCCAATTGTATACTCTTAAAGATACTTTGGTTTTGGTCACCAACACTAACTTCAAACGCAACCACTTTATTTGATTTCGATAAATTCTCAGTATTGAATACATCGGGCGTTGTAATAATTAATGAATTATTATTTACGTTACCGATATTAAAACTATCATCTTGGAATTTATATTTTTCTCCCATGTCCGCCGGTCGTTTAGAAACGGGTCCGTCGACATATTGTACCACAATTTTTGGTGCGGACTCTTGGTAATCAACTTCTAAGAATGTTCCAAATAAATTTTTTGCAACAGTTTTAGATGGTGTAATTTTGGTTTTATTTGAAAAGTTGGTTCCATAGAAATTAACATAAGCCGGTAGGGCTCTCATGTCAAATCCTGTTCCCGCAATCAATGCTCCTAACGCTCCATATAAATTTAGTTTTCCATTCTTTTCATCGGTGATGTCAATTAATTTATCTAAATTCAAGAAAACCTTATCTCCAATATCTCTATTGGCTTTATCTAAAAATAAAAACTCCTCTAATAATGTTCTTTGCCCAATAGAATTACCCGCAACCCATTTGTCATTAAATGATTTAAAGTGATTATATATCTCAAGTTTTAATAATTCGTTATTATAACCATTATCTAATTTTATTCCTCCGACCCTTTGTTTTGTTTTTAAATAATCAAACAACGGTATTAATTTTTGTAAAAAATCAGTTTGTCTCTTTTTTGAACCATCGTTACCATCAAATATTGATAATCTTAAAAATGATTTAAAATCATTCGATGTTGGGGTAAATCCAGTGTTTGCGGTGTATCCACTATTTGCCCATCCCGCATAAAGTTGAATGATTGGTCTGAATTGTAAAATGTTTTCGGGTTTAAATTCAACATCATTAACAATAAAGAATTGTTCGTAAAATGAAAGTCCTGTGATTGGGTCAGATAAGACCTTTTCAACATCAGTTAATTTGTTTGGACCTAAATAAAGATTTAAATAATCTCTATTAATATCTCCTTGATTACCTAATGATTCGTTAATATAATAACGATTATAACTAAATGTGTTATCTGTACTAATTTCACAAAAACCGTCCAAAACATGTGGATTAATTTCTTTTGGATTACCAAGTGTTACCTTTAATAAAGAATCATTTACCAATAAATCATTACTTACTTGTTTTAATTTTTCAACTTGTCTTTCTTTAATACTTTTAATAACCTCTGTAATTGGTAGAGAGTCGTCTCCTGCCTTTTTTTCAACCGTTAGAATACTTTCTAATAAATCTTGAAATTTATAATATTTTACCTTATCGAATGTTTTATATGGTAACTCCTCCACTAATCTCTCACTTGCAAAATTTAAAAATATATTTTCAAATTCATCTAATAAAATTGGACTGAAAGTTGCAATTAAATCTAATACTTTTTTATAGTTTCCTGTTTCGTATGTGTTACCCGTTGTTGAGAAATATTCTTCATACGATGGTAACGTCACACCACTGTAGTCGTTATTAATTGTATCGTCAGACCAAATAACTCTAAAATTTAATTGTTCTTCAGTTGCAATATTATTTCCTGTTATATCTGCTGATCCAGCAATTGTACCTAAAACTCTTGCGGTCTCCTTGTTGAACGTTTCAACTTTCTTACCACTATATATATTTCCACCATCACATGGTAATATTGTGTATGTTGAATCCGAACCGTTTCCTGCAAATTGTGAGTTATCAACAAATTGAGTTACAAAATTAGTTTTGTTAAAAATATTTCTTTTACTTATTCTAATAACTTTTTCATCAATACTATCTTGAAATGCGGTTGTACCCCCGCTAACAACATAGTGGTTAGTTCCTTTTACAATTTGGTGATATAACGCGTCATAAAATGGATGTACCCCCACACTGTCACTGTAATTTATAGTCACAGGTGATGACGATTCATCAGTATATGTAAATGTGGTTATCGGTGTTGAGGTTTCTCCGGACACACCAAAAAATAATTGAGTGTCAATTGGTGTAGTTGCTCCACTTAAAATATCATTAAAACCAATATTTTCGACGTTAATATATGTTTTATATCTGTGATATATGGAACCCCATTTTAATATTAAATAATATGGAATAAAGTGTGTTGCTCCAACTTCTCTAAACATGGTAGACATTCTTGTCTTATTACCATTAAATTCAATTTCATCATTTAAGTCTTTAAATGGTAACGAGTTTAAAAGTAGGTAAGCGGATGTTGCAAATTTACCATATGGACTACTCTTAATGAAATCATCATGTAGTTGTTTATGAAAATAAGGTGTGTTTAAAATACTTGTTGATGTCTCCGTTTTACTATTTGATATTTTAAAATATTGACCAAATAAGTTTTCGGTATATATACTCTTAACCCATGCCTTTCCATCAATTGGTGAACATATAAAACCTTCACTTAAGTTTAAACTAAGAGTACCATTTGGTTTTAACTCATCGGTATCAAAATTAGTTTTATTAATATAGGATAGATATGTTGGTGTGTTAAATGGATAAACGTTTGTTCTATATTCGGGTCCCGAATATGATATTAAATTTTCAGTTAAACCTGTGTAATTATCCGCAACCGAAGTCGCTTTATTTAAATTTGTATATTGCTTTATTGAGAATGGAAAATCAAACACGTCAACAATCGATGGTGTAGTTGGTAAATTATCCTTTTTATATGGGTATCTATCAAAAACAGATAGTCCCGGTAATAACGTTTCCAAATCTATATCTGAATTAACGTTATTATAAAGTACCCCTAATAAATCATCGTCGTCTTGAATACATTGGTAAATGTTTCCAAATTCATTAAGTGCCAATTCTTGTACTGTTGATGTATTAAATGAATCGATTAATGTTGCATATTTTGACCTTTCCCATATTTCATATAACAAAGCGGTGTGAGTTTTATCTGTATATGGAAATGAACCGTTAACATTCAATAATGTACTAATTGGTTTTATTTTTGTTTCGTCAAAATCACTTCCTTCAAAAATATATGAGATGTTATTTGCACCTTGTTCTTTATTACCTAATGGGTCATATCGATTTGTAGTAATTCCAATATAGTTTTCTATAAAGTCAACTTCAGGCCACAAGACAGGATTGTTAGATTGTAATTTACTAACTAATTCAGCGTCGGCAGGATACGCAATTATATTTTGTTTTCCGTTGGAGAAAGGTTTTTTTATTTCGGGCCAAGGATAAATTGAGTCTCCTTTACTTTCTTTACTAAAATTTTTTATTACGTCTTTTCTTTCTTGTCCAACATCGATTGCACGTTGGTGTATATCTTTCATTAATCTGATGTACACTTCAGCATTGGCTAATATAATTGCAAAAACATTTCTAACCGTTGGTTCAAAACCTAAAGTACCAGGTCCATTTCTTTTAACGATGGTATTCATTTTTTGTTCAACAAAATCCTGTAATTTCTGTTTTTGTTGATTAAATGTTGTACGTATACCTCCGATGTCGTCAATTAATTTATTTATTGCAACCAATACTTTACCACCGTTTTCTATTATATAGTAGTTTCCTACCTCCTCCACATTTCTCGATAAAATAGTTTGAGAATTAAAATTGGTTCCTGTTTTATTGGTTACGTTTAAAGTTAATAATTGACTCTCTTTAACCTTAATTTTATTATTGTTAATTAATTTTTCTAAGGTTGTTGTTGATGTACTACCAGTGATATTTGTCATTTCAGATTTATTCACCGATGATAGTTCAAAATAAAGAATATCATTTTTAGGAATGGGTGTTTGACTCAATGTTCTTTTTGCCCAAGATTTAATGTCGTTCTCAAAAGATGTGATTCTATCACCAAATTCTTTTAAGGCCGCAAAAAGTTTCATATCTACAACCTCATCAAATATTTCTTTTTCTAAAAGTTTATCTAATGATTTTGCAATAATTCCAACTTCTTTTAGTGTTTTAGTTGGGAAGTCTTTTGGTATTAAATTTTTTCTCTTGTATTCGGAATAAACCGAATTTAATAATGCATACCCTCTTGATGACTTGGAAACCTTTTGTATATAACTTTGACTTCCTTCATTAAATTGGGGAGTGTCGACACTTTCAATACCAAACATAAATGGTGCATATAATGCCGCCTTTAAAGGTATGTCACTCATGTAAGCATACGTTGATCCTACAAAAGTTGTTGTAACTTCAAAATTACCATTTGCAGGATTAAATTTACTACTGAATTTAACTAAGTGTAATCTATATTTTATCGCCTTACCGTAATAACCTTTAACGGTTAAATAAAATATTGGCCAAGGAATATGAAAGAATGCTTTATATGGTGAATTTTCTGGTGATTCAAATAATGTTTTACCTCTAACGTCAACAAAGTTTATTTGTACTTGTGGTACAAAGTTCGATCCTTTTACCGTTATATTAATACTTTGGATACCAAATGATTGTGCCGATGCATCAAAATTTGTGTCTGTAACTTTAAATTCTGTTGGGTTACCTTCACTATCAAATTTACTCGGGGTGTCGGTACCGTTATATGAGTTTGTCCAAGTTGAATCAAAATCCTTACCATTGTTTGACATAAAATTTAAAGTTCCCTTTACAATTTCTGTCATGGTATTTTTATCGTTAGTGGCTAGTAATGTTGACCTTGGTATTAAATCTGCTTCGAGATTTACATACATTACTAAGTTTTCTTGGTCTATACCTCTAGGTAAAATTTCTCCCTTTTTACTTATAACACTATTAGGGTCGATGTACATCAGATTATTCTGATCGACCTTCACTAAAATATCCTCACTATGCTTTTCTCTGTTACTCCCCATAATATAAGTTATACAATTCTACACCTCTTTTATAATCTTGTAAAGAGCTTGTTAGGGGAAACGGGACTCTTAATAAGAAATTATCGGGAATCTCAAATTCTATACTACTTGATTGTGGATTTGCTTGTAAAATTAACCATCCAAAAACAGGTGTACCATAGTAGTCTTGTGAAACTTTATCCAATCTGGTTTTACCTTTTTTGTAATTAAGATATTTGTCAGTTCCCTTAATCGGCAATTCTATACCAGGGACAATTTTAAAATTTCCTTCTTCTATGAAAAACTGATACCTGTCAAAATAATCCCTACTCATGGTTTATAGTAATTTAATGTAGAACCTACTTTATTTTTATTTTTAAATATTTTTTCTAATTCACCTTTCTTTGCGGTGTCAGTAATTGTATCTGTTGTTTGTATATCATAAATAACCTCCTCTAATGAGGTTTTAATTTTTGCTTCTTTATGTGCCTTGAATTTCTTTTCTTCTGGTTGAGTTGCAAACTTTTTAAGTTTTTTCTCCATCTTCGAAGTGTCAACTTCGGTTCCAAACACGTCTATAACATCACCAATTAATATTGGGTCTTTCATAACAATACTTAACACCTCTTCAAAGTTGCCCTCACTAATAGATGAACTATTAAAGTTTATTGATAAATCTAAATCTTCAGTAAAATCTTTATGGTGTTTCTTAATGTAAGAAATTACATCAGAATACTTACCATAAAATTCTGTACTACTTGTGATTCCTGGTAACGTAAATAATGCACTTGATGCTGTACTACCACTAATTGATCCATCCTCTTTATATTTTACAATGTAGTTTGCTTTATCTATTAATGTGATTATTTCATTTCTTGTATCTTCAAGTGTTTTGATTGATGAATTACTTAACATCTTACCAACCAATGAATTATCTCCCTCAATTAAAATTTCTTTAAATTTCTTTTTTAATAACTTATTTGCGTTTGCTTCAATTGAGTTTGGTAAAATTCCATTAAAATTTAAAATACTAACAAAGTCTGAAGTTTCCACTTTTGAATCTAACGCAGCTTTAAAACCTCTCATTAACACCGCAATTTCTTTTCCTGACGGATAGGCCCCTAATAATTCAACATTTTCTGTATTTGATTCACTTGTTTGAACAGTTAAATCTTTAACACTCCTATAATTTGGTGAGAAGTATACGCTCGCCATTTTGGTTCCGTATTCTTTTACTATTATGTTGTATGTTTTTTGGTAGGTATCAAAATAATCTTTTACCTTGTCAAAAATATTTGTTATTAATGTTTTATATTCAATTGTACTTGTGCTATCTGTTTTAACATATTCACCAATGTAGCTTCCTTCTTTAATACCTTTACCATTTATATCATCAGGAACTTCATTTAATCGTTTTCCGTTTGCGTTTATTTCTTCTAAAAAATCCTTAGTAAAAACTGCGGCATCTACACCCCCTATTTTTTCATTTGTGGATTCAGATCTCTCATCATACATTTCCGTATTTGCATAGAAATTAGATGATAACGCATTTTGTAATCTTGATATTGGTTCTTTTAATCCTTGTCCACCAATAAAGTTAATTTGTAATGATACGTTAGCAATCATCGGTTGAACTCCAATTCCTTCGGGGTTTAAATCCCACGTAGAGTCCTCAAATGTAATATTGACATCTCTTATCACAATTTTAGAGTGATAGAAATCACCGACCCTAAGAACACAAATTGGTGGTGGTCCAAATGTCGTATTTCTCGCATTTAAATCACTATCATCTGAAATTCCTTTAATAGGAATGGTGTCTCCCGGTCTTACACATTGTTGTAAGAAAGTTAAACGTGCGTTTAATCCCTCAGGTGTTGTTGAGTGAAAACCTGGATGAAAATATTTTAACTTTTCAACTAACGACTTGAATACCAATGGTGTGTTTTCCTCAACTGTTTTGAAATAATAACACTCAGACAATGTCTTCATGATAATTCTTTTCATTACATCAATTGTTGGTTTTTTATAATCACTTGGTATTGGTACTTTTTCTCCTGGTATTAATCTACTTTTTGGTATTTCTTCTCCAGGCGATATATTTTCTATTGGTAATACGTCTTCTTTTTTAGGAGTTTTTTGATACTCCATTCTAACATATGATTGTCTACAACCAAATGCAACTGGTGAATGTTTTCTAAAAACTTCACTCACAAATTCTTCTTTGTGACAATTTTGGTTATTTTCGTTAATAACCTCTTCACCCGCATTTTTACTAATAATGATAAGTTTACCTTCTCTTTCAAAACCTAAATCGTCCTTATATGAAAATTCTTTTTTAATTTCATATTTTTCTTTGGAAGAATCAACAGGTAAATCTGTGAATGACCACCAGTCTCTTGATCCATATTTTGCACCATCATTAGCAACTTTAGATAAAATATTTTTAATTATTGCGTGTGATCTTCTAATTGAAAGTTTAAAGTTATATTTATTATCCGCAGCTGCAGAGCAACTTGATAGGATGTTTATTGTAACATCTCCACAAGTTTTTTCTTTTATATCATTTTTAAGTGTTTCTAATTTTGTGTTAAAATCTGTGTAACCTGTTACGGCATTTGTAATTACAGTTGTTAAATCTGTAACTTTTTTATTAACATTTTCTGTAATATCGCCAGTCGGATGGTCTGAGTTATATAAAAGTTTTCTATCTTTATTATATTTTGTTTTATTATATGTTGTATTTGTTGGGTCTAGTAATTTAGTTAACTCACTTGTTAATTCAGTAACGGTTCTTCCTGAACTATTAATAACATTATCATATAAATCTTTATATGATTCGTTAGATATAAAATCTTTCTTGTTTGAGATTTCTGGTTTATCGTTTAAAAACTTTAAATTAATATCTAATTTAATAGTCTCAGCGTTCGGGTCAATAGGTAATGTAGTTGAACTAGTTCTTGTCGGTGGAGTAAAAACAGATTTATATTTTTGTATTTCATCTGGATTTTTACCCGAATTTAAAAATTTAATAATTAAATTAACATCATCAGCATCTAATGTTGTATACCTTCTAATTAAATCATAAAAATCAACATCAACACAACCCGCAAAAAATGCATTGATATATTCATCAGCATCCTTATCTGATTTATCTTTAAAATGTTCTCTAACTAATAAATTCAAAATACTTGGGTGATCGACAACAACTTTAAATGAAATTTGTCCACTTCTTGATGTGTTGTTGTACGTATAAATTGGTTCCGGTCTACCTAAAAAAGTATTCTCTTCCCATTTCGCACTATTTTGTTCTGATACTTTTAAATCATATGGTGGGAACCACATAACACGACCTCCGTTTGGTCCTCTTTCACAATATGGTAAATCTAAAACAGTAAAACCTGGTCTTGTCGATGTTTTCCATGCAAGATTTTCAATTGAGAACATGTATTTTTTCGCATAAAAACTTTTACCGTTATAATCTTGTCCAAATTTATATTTGTCAAAAATATTTGATGATCCTTCGAAAGATTTATTACCATTAGACATTGGTCCCATGTTAATGTTCCAAGGTCTACTTGTACCTCCCATTACACTATCGTCAAACTTTCTAATGTTTGCAGTTCTTTTCATTGTGTCAGAGAAGTTAAAATATGGTCTATCTTTAGTCCATACTCTACAAAATTCTGCACCGCTTTCTTCTCCTGTTGCTCTATCTACATATTTAACTGCCGAACCTCTTGACATTAAGATGTCACCATCTTTAAATGCTCTACTTGTTTGGTCGATAATATTTGCAACGTGTGATAACCCTGAACCGTCAGACGGTAAAGAATTTAATATTTTTTGTGTTTCTCCTAATATTGAATCTTCCCTGAAACCATATTTTGTAGATAAAGATTTTTCTAAATTAGAAGACTCTTCACCATACTCCATATTCTCAAGACCTAACTTGTTTTGTGAATTTTTACTAATCCATGTAAGGTTACCACTGATTGGTCCTCCTTCGTTAATATTAACGTCTCTATGGAACAATTCCGCGGCAACAGGGTCAAACATTAAACTCAAATAATAACTACTTCTAACGGGTCTACCGTTGAAATCTGACATAGCAAATTGAACGTCTGTACCTCTATCATCACCAATATATGCAACACCTCTTGGTGCTTCCAATCCTAATATATTTTTTACACCTTCTGCGAAGTTATCTGCAAACGCGAAAATCTTGGATGAATTTTGTGACCTCGCACTTGTTGTGTAATCGGGAGCGTATTTTGAAAATGATAAATTTCTATATAGGGTTTGTTTTTGACCCTCACCCATATATTCAATTAATAAATCAGATGGTTTTCTTGATAATTTTGGCCTTCTTTGAATACCTAATAATGAACCTAACGCACCTGTAACATCTTGCCACAATTTACCAACTTCAGTTTTTACCTGTGGTCTAAAATTTGGTGTTGGGTTTTCAGGGTCAGATAGGTAATCTCCAGGTATTTCTGAAAACGGAAAAGTTATTCCTGCAATTGTTTGTACAAAATCAATCGCTTTTCCCGGTAAGGTTTTTGCAACTGTTATTTTATAGTTAGGTAAAATAAAGGGTTGTTTACCCGTAGCAATATCTGATATTGTACTTATATCACCACTTAACGCCTCACTAATTCTCATTCTACCATCGGTTACCTTTATTAGATTTTGTCTAATTCTAGATAACACGGGTCCATTACTAGACCTCATATGATTTGACGCGAACTTTATTAATTCAGAATCACCAGCATTATTAGTATTCGTAAACAAACTAACAAAGGTGTGATTTAAATTGGTGTTAAAATATGGGTATAATTCTAAATTTGCTCTTCTAATTGAGGTATCTAATGTCTCAAAAATATCAAAATTTTCAGGTTTAAAAACATTAAGATTTGTTGGTTGACTTAAATCATTTTTTCTATTACTATCAACGGGTGGTGAATTCTTTACCGAGAATTCATTCTGAGATGACACCGAATAACTACTTTGCGTAAACAATTGGGGTCCTCCGCTAGGATTCTTAAGATTCTTAGCTAAAAGTTTGTCCCTTTCAGATTTTGTTGAGTCGAAATTTAAGTAACTTGGCATTAGTTATTCTTTTATTATAAATAGATTATTAGGTAAAAACTTTATCATCCACTTATAATGACAAGTAATCCTTTTCCTGTCTTTTTAAAATATCCGACCAAACATCTTTATTTTGCAAAAACGCTTGAGACGCCACATCCGTAATTGCTTGTGAAGCGGACACTTTCATATTAAGATTAATTTCTTTAGGTTGTAAAGGTGTGGTTGGTGCGGTAGTGTTATTAGGGTTATTTGCACCGGAAGCCGTTTGTAATTTTGTTTCTAAACTTTTTATCGCTTCAAGAGCCGCCCCTCCAGCGTTTGTTGATTTAACCAAATCAATTACCCCTTGAATCTGAGTTTTCATTCCCTCTAAGACAGGACCATTTGTTCCGCTTTGAATTTCATTTGTGTATCTTGTAACCTGTTCTTTTAGACCCGCAGTTATATTATCAATATCCAAACCATCTTTTCCCTTAATTCCACCTGTAATTCTAATTCTCGCCATGGTAACCATTGCGTTAACATCTCTTTGGATATTGGTGATTGATTCGAATTGGTCTCTAGCAACCTCTTCTGAAGACATATTACTCATGTCTTCTCCATATTTCTTTAATGCTTGTGCTTGTGTATCCGTTAAATCCGTTAATGCCACTCGAGTATCTTTTATACCTAAACTTTCTTGTAAACTTTTTGGTACGTCGATAACCATTCTACCACCGTCCATTCTTGACATGTTAATAAGGAATTCTTTGTCCTTTTCATTCATATCAAATCCTTTAGCCATTAAATCACTACTCGCAGCTAATCTTTCTTGTGATGCAATTGCACCTCTTGTGAGTTCTTTATAATCAACACCTAATTCTTTAGCCATCGCTTGGGCTCTTCTTAGGTTAACACCTGTAATTTCAAATCTACCTTGTTCACTATTATAAACTGCTAAACTACCTGCCGCCTCAATTAATGCGTCTTGTAAACCCTCGACGTTATTTGTGGCCATGTACATCAATTTTAATGGGTCATTAAAATCTCCAATAGCACCACCTAAAACTTGTAAATTTGCTGATAATTCAATTGCCTTATCGGGGTCCATAACACTTTCTGCAACCTTAAAAGCTTCACCCATACTCATTCTAAATTCAGCGGCCTTTCTTGACATTTGAGCTAAACCATCAATACCCTTTTGAAAACCATATTGATTTAATTTTTCAATATTATCTCGTATGTCTTTAACTGTGGTTTTACCCCTTAATCCAATTCCTTGTGATTCTCTACCAGCTTTATCAATTGCTTCGATTGCACTTCTAGCACCAAAACCAACTTTCTCAAACTCGTTATAGACTTTACCAACCTCTTTAAAATCACCAATAAACGCTCTAGAAACACCTAATGCACCCTCTAATGTTGTTTGGTTAATCACATTAAATCTACCACTTTCCTCTATTAAATTCTGATATGCACCTGTTATATCATCGATACCATAACCAAATCTCATAGCCAAACTTGTTGATTGAACCATTTGTTCTCTAACGTCCTTTGATAAATCACCCGCAAGACCCGTTTTTTCATTAATATCGGTTCTTAATTGTGATTCAATTGCTAATTGATTTGATATTTGTTGGATAATATCTTTCGACCCATTCATTAATGTGTTAACAGATAAACCGTTTTTAGATATGGTTTCTAAAACACTTGATATATTGTATTCTTCTTTATCTTTACTAACATTACCATATGCGGAATTTGATTTAAAAACATCTAAAGCACCTTGAAGTCCTTGAGATATATTACCTACAACATTTGATGATGAACTTGATGATGATGTTCTTCTAGAACCCGCAGATGCCGCTCTAGTGGCAACGGCTTTATTATATTCAACTCCAGCACTAAAACTTTGAGATGGTGTTGCATTATTAGTTCTCAACCAATCATCTAATTGGGATACACTTTTTCCTTCATTTCCATATTGGATTGCGGTTCGTTTTACTAAATCATCACTAGGTGCTGCCATAACTATAAATAGATTATTTCTTGTTTTCTAATTCTATTAAATAGTTGACATAGTAACGTCTTTCCCATACAGGCATTGTGAGAATATCACCATATGTGAAACCTCTTTTAATTAGGAATAAAAATTCGTCTAATTGTCCTTTTTTATAATCCGTAGAAAGGACGAAAAAACTCAACCCCGAACCCAATTTCAACTTGGATTTTGTCTCCTGACGGGGTGGTTGCTGTTTGGGTCAAATCAAGACCAGGTTTATTTTCTCTAACGTATTTCTTAAAATCTTGTGAATCTTTAATTGGTAAATTTTCAACAAAATCTCTAATTGACATATTATCTCTAACACCACCAACTGATTGAATCATCATCTCAAGTTGTTTTGTGATGATTGGTGCTATACCTAATCCTACCCAACTTTTTTCGATGTCCTTTATTTCGTTTTCTTGTTTTTGTGTTAAAAATTTAAAGGTCACTTCTTTTTTAGACCTTTCCATGAAATAAACATATTCACCGTTAGTATCTTCTTTTAAATTAAAGTCTTTCACTTTAAGTAAAGAAAGGTCAACATCGAACGTAAATTGTTGTTCTGTTTTAGGGTCAATTGCTGTAATTTTATAATCCGAACCAAAGGCCGTATTTCTTAAGAATATTAATATTGCTTGTTTATCTTCCTCAACAATCTCATCTATTGAGATGTCCCTATCTAAAATTTTTCTTTTAAGTAATTCTGTAACAACACTGTTTGTTGACACCAAACTTGGTGCAGCTAATATGTTTTCATCGGATGCGGTAAGATACGCAACTCGTAATGATTTCTTCTTATTTGCGTAGTGAATACCTTTACTTGGTAGTTCAACAACGTCGTATGCGATTGAGGGGTCTATTCTTAATTGTTCCATACTCTAAATTTAACTAATAACTATTGTAAAGTAAAGTTTATAAAATAAAAAAGGTGTTATATGAATAACACCTTTCTTTATATGACAGATTATTTTATTATTAGTAAATTTGGATACATCTATCCATTCTCAAAGAAGTCGTGATTGAAGCTAAATCATCTCTTGAATAGTCAAGTTCATTGAAGTTCAAATCAGTAATAAAACATCCTTCTAATTTCCATTTTTCAACCACAACACCTGTTGGGTCTAACATTTCTAAATCTACGTTTTTCTTATATCCAGCTGCGTATCCCATTCTACCTGTAACTGATTCTGCGTGTAAACGGAACCACTCCATCAATGCTTGAGATGCTGAAGGACCAATTGGGTCTTTAAATGTTATTCTAATCTCATTCCACTCAAATCTTCCTGCAACATAGGTTGAGGTATTCAAGAAAGGAATTGCAACTGAGTTTATTTTTGCACTAGGTCTAGCTGCTGAAGTTACGAACCATTCGTTGATACCCAAAGATGAGTCGAATCTAACGATAAATCGGTTAACCCTTTTCGGCTCATATGGAGCCGGCATTTTCATTAATAAATCTGCCATGTTGTATTTGTTAAGTTTTTTTTGTTATTTTTACTTTCTTATAAATATATCCTAAATCAAAATAATTTTTTTTTCGTTTATTATTCAAAAGGACTTGATTTTATCAATTATTTTCCTTAGTTTTTTACAGGCTCCAGTATCTAGTTCCAGAATAAATAAAAAGCTTTTTACTTAATTAAATAAAATATAATAATAAATACTAGTATATCTAGTTCCAGTATTCTGGATGAAATATAAAAGTATAATTGTTATAAAAATTGGTTCCTCGTGGAACATACCTATTTCACCTGTAAAGGTGTTTAAATAAAAAAGGAGGACCTAAAGTCCTCCCTTCTTTTATAGTACCTTCAGAGATTATACATTGTCGAATGATGCCCCTGTTGGTGTAATTATGAACTCAACGTCAATAAATTCAAGAGAACGAGTTGGTTTGATGTAGATTTTACCTCTCAAAGTGTTTGCATCAATGTCCTCTGGATCATTTGATACGGTTACACGGAACTCATATAAACCTCTTTCTTTTTTAATTGATTCAAGAATTGGGTTAACCAATCTTAAAAATTCATTTCTTACTTGTTCATCGTTTTGTTCAAATAACAATCTAACGGCTACAGCTGAAATCAATTTTCTTGCTCTCAATAACAATCTTCTTACGTTGATTCTATCTAAAGCAGATTCTTTAACTTGTAAAGTTTTATTACCCCAAATGATAGTACCTGTATCAGAGAATGTTGCAATTGGATTAATTCTAGCTTTGTAAAGTTCATCTCTTTCATCTAATGTTAATTTTTTAGATGCTTTAATTGCATTTACTAAACCTCTTGAATAACCAGCGACTGCGAACCAAGGATATGATACGTTATCGGTTAAAGCGATATTTTTCAATACCTCACCTGTTGGTGGGATATAAAGTTGTGTTGCGTTATCTACGTCTCTTACTTGAATCCAAGGCCAATATGTTGCAGAATAGTTAGAATCAATTGCTGCATCATCTAAGAAACCAATTACCTCATCTGCGGCTGTTGGTCCTGTTACGTTAGGTGAGTTCATTATATATAATGAATCCGCTCTTTCGTTTTCAATCATGTCAATTGCTTGATTAACCAATGAACTTTGGTCGTAGAAGTTAATACCTGGTGTTGCAAACACGTTAATGTCTACCGCCTCAGGATTAGAGAATGTGTTGATACCTGCTAAATATGAATAATAGTCGGAGTTTCCGTTGGATGTATCGAAAACACCATTATTGGTAGTGTTACCACTAATGTATGTAGATTTACCAAATATAAATCCGTCTCCGAATGTTCTTACACCTCTATAAATGTCCCAACCATCAAATCCACCACATAAAGCGAATGTAAATTTACGATTTAATACTAAATCTAATTTACCTTTTATGTTACCTTCTAAGTCATAAGGTGTGGTTTTGAACATATATCCATCCAAAGTTGCACCTGTGATTGTAGATGCGTTTGTTGATAAGTGAAAACCATGTGTATATTCATCCGCTGTTGTTCCTTTGAACTTTAATAAATCTCTATCATAACCAACTTGTGAAGACATACCTAAAGATACTTTTCTGATTTTATCTCCTGATTCGATAATTGGAGAACCATCTGAATTATATTTAATCACTTCACCAGCATCGTGGTATTTTGTTTTAAAAACAATACTACCCTGTGTTCTACCTGAAAAATTTGTTTCAGTTGTAAAACCTTTAAATCCAGCAGGAATTGCATCAACAGGGTGATTATCAGCTAACACTAATGTCACCAATTTAGAACGTAACTCATATTCACCGTCAGATGTTCCGATTCTTCTACCGATATAACCTGGTAAATCTGGATTCATTGAACATCTTGAGAATTTTTCTAACACTACGATATTATCATCAGTATCGTTAAAATCACGAAGTACTACATCAAAGTCACCTGTTTCAAGGTTAATATTCTGAATTGTTATTTTAATTTCAAAGTTTGCTGACTCACCATCAGAAATAGTTTGTAATTGGAATAAATCGGCAACTTTACCACCTCTAACTTCAGAAACCACCATTGGTGATAACGTAGTATCCCATTGTGTTAAGAATCTATTACCTTCTAAGTTATAAACTTCATCTAAACTAATACCTCTAATTTCACCTCTTTCAAAACCTGCGGTTAATAAATTAGGGTAAATTTCATGTACATAAAGTGGGAAATCTGCGTAAGCTTTATCAAATACTCCAGTACCTAAAACTTTGTTAATATATTTGGTGGATGATGGGCTAAAAGAACACGCAAATGTCTTTGCACCTTGAGTGGCTCCCGTTACATTAATTACAAATTCCGATAAAGGATCCATAGTAATGTCGAAATCAGGACTCAATGATAATGTAAAGTTAGTATTAGCAGTTACTTCTAATTCTAATTGTTGAAGGTTATTATAATGACCTCTTGATCTTAAAACAGCAACGACCACTCCGTCGTTTACTAAATTAGCATTATATACGTACCTTTTAACTGAAAATTTATTTAAACTACCATCCCAAACAAAAAGATAAGAATAAACTAAATTACTTCCGTTGTTAAATAAGTTATACCAGTTTTTATTAAAGTCTGACGATGCATATAATGAACCTGTAAATGGAGATACCAATTCAGTTCCAAGAGGAATATCTGATTCAGGTATTTGACCTATTACAAACCACACACCATCGTTACCTGTTGTTGCACTAAAATTAGAGTAAATGTAATCAGTTATTGATGTACCCTCGAATGATGTTTTACCACTAAGGTCACCATAAAATGTTGCACCCGTAAACGTTGCTAATGGAGTTGGGTCCATATCTGTGGTAGTTGAACCACTTAAACTTAATTCCCAAGTGGAAGTTGATGGTTGAAATCCACCTAAAGTTTTTATCCCGAATGATTTATTTGGTTTGTATCCCGTCAATCCTAAGATTCTGGTTACAAATAATTGGTTTGATTCTTGTAAATAAGATTTTGCCACATAAGGTAATTCATATTTTAGGTTTCCTCCTTCGTCTTTTACTGGAGATGTACCGCCAAAATATGTTCTAAATTCGTCGAAATTAGTAATCAACAATGGTTCGAATGCTGGACCCTTAAAGGTCTCACCCACTAAACCCAAAGTTGTTACCCCGACGCTCTGTGCCACGAATGTTAAGTCCTTCTCTGATGTGTAGACACCTGGAGAAACGAATACTCTGTTTGAATTTGCCATCGATTAATGTTTGGTTATTTATTTTTATTAGTTATTCTATAAATATCTTTGTTTTTATGAAAGATTTCCGTAATTTTTTTAAATAAGATAGTTATTTATCCTTAATTATCTTTTTTTATCTATGACTGAAGAAAACAAAACGAAAAACGTAAAAATTAGTGAAAAGCATCACGAACTATTAAAAATCCATTGCGACAGGAACGGACTTAAAATTTATAAAGTTTTAGAAAAGTGGATTGAGGATTACTGTAAACCTAAAAAGAAAGATATGTATGGGGATGACTAGTACAAATAGGTGATAGTAATACTATCTCCAATCTGTGGAACACCATTTAATGTTACGGTATCTTTACCACTAATATCAAATCCAACACCTTCTTCTTGAACGAGACCGTTTATATCTAAGGTAACAATACTATCAATTGCATTATTCAATGTAAACGTTAAAGTTGATCCATCATATTGGTATGATTGATGTTCCAATTGTACGGGTTTACCGTAGTTATCAATCCAAACATTATTCTTCCCCTTATAATATGTTATCGCAATCTGACTACCTTCATATGGTGCGGTTGTAAATGTAATTTTAGATGTACCTGAAACGTGATAATAATCCACATCCCTTTCTTGAATTAGTCCATTAACCGATACATTAAATAAAAACCCAATACTTTCACCAACACTAAATATTGTTTGTAATCCGTCGCCGGGAAATGTGACAACCGTAATATCAATTGTTTTATTAATAAATTTCTTTTGGTATCCTTTGTTTTGAATAAACTCATTTAATAGAAACATTCTACTAACCGCCGGCTTAACTTCAAATTCCTCACTATCAATTAAGAAACCTAACATGGTAAAAGTGTAATTTTGAATATAAAATCTACGACCATCCATGGTGTCCATTGGAGTATTGTCTTCAACTCTATCCAAAACGATTGGAATATAGTGACCTTTAACTGTGGTATAAGATTGTCTTGATGAGAATTTCTGCATCACAATTTTACTAAACTTATTTAAATCCCTAAATTTGTTGCAAATAATTGTCACGTCAAACGTAATATCAACAGCCACAGGTTGTGGCATTTTGTATATATCTGCACCCGACTGTGTTCCGTTCCATGTTGGAACAGATGCATAATAAAATGTTCTTCTATCAGGAATTGTCCTTTGTACCACAGGATTTGTACCCGGCTGAACGTCAGGTTTTCTGATTACCGCAATAAAAGGTAATTCAACATTTCCATCATCATCGGAGAATCCCCAATTTTGAGTGAATTCACCCCATCTTTGAATTGTTAATATTTTTGGTATTACAGGAATTTTTATACCGTCTGTTGTTACAACAAAATTTTCCTTAACAAAACTGAGCATACCTCCGTCTAAATCATCATGTAATATAGAATCAGGTAAATAAGAATCTGACTTAGTTATTCTATCTAATAACTCCTGTCTTCTTTCTACAATTTGTTTACCCTCAAAGTATTCTTTACCTCCGTAAACATCAATGTTGTTTTTTCTTTTTGGTATTCCCATATTAAACTCCTCTAAATTCACCTTGCTGTGTTGGTACACAGGTTATAGTTCGGTAATGAGGTTTATAACCAAACATCTTATGTTTATTGTCCGACGTAACTCTTCCATCATTTGATACGGTATAGTATCTTAATTTTTCTTCTGAATCGGCATACCCTATATAATCACCATATCTTATATCGATACCTAAATCTTGTAAATGACTAATATAAACCGATAATGTTAAATTACCCGGCTCATTATATCTAATTAATCCCGACTTATATGTTGAGTTTTTAGGCTCATCAATCTTAACTAACGCATTAAATTCAATAGGTGGTAAAAATTTAACCTCATCCTTACCTACTTCAGCATAGATTGCATCAGTCTCAGTTTTACCCCTATCAACACGATATAGGACTAATTTCATGTTCAAGTCCCCGTGTAGGTATTCCTGACCCATTTGAATGTTAACATCAAAATCGTCCTTTGAGAAGAATTTACCTAATCTTGTTATTGGTAGTTTGTTATTCATATCCTAATAAATAGTTTAATGTTCCATTCTATTTATGTATATTTTATAAGAAGTTATGATACCAGAAATTGAAGCTAGAGAAATATTATCATTATACGAGGGTTCCAATAATCAATTATTGGAATGGAAGAGAAAATTTATAGATGTTAAAAACTTTAAATTAACCAGACCTCAGTCGGAATATGTTATGAAATATAAAGATGTGACACCTAAAGTTGCACGCAAATACATTAAAATTATTAGTACGTTTGGTGAGAAAATTATGGAAGAAAAACTTCTAACTAAACCTGTTGAACAAATTTGGTGTGAAAAATTATTATGTGATTCAGATAAAGCGTTTCATATTTGGGGTAAAATTTTAGATAGTGAACAAAATAGTGCGTTTTGGTTACCTAAAGCAGCAATAGTACAAGAGGAAAAGAAATTAAATAGAGTTATTGATTATTCTCCATATAGTACAAGACCTCCGATGGACCATCAAAAAATTGCAGTTGAGAAACTATTGGCAAATGATAAGTTTATTCTTGCTGACGATATGGGTTTAGGTAAAACAACATCAGCAGTAATTGCGTCTTTAGAAAGTAAAGCGAGGAAGATACTTATTGTTTGTCCCGCATCTTTAAAAATAAATTGGGAAAGGGAAATAAGAAACTATTCAGATAGAAAAGTTTTAATTGTCGAAGGACGTAAATGGGGTTCTACTTTTGATTTCTACATTATTAATTATGATATTATTAAAAACTACCACACTACAGACAAGAGTGAAGATAGCGACGATTATAAACTTTTGGTTAATGCCAATTTTGACTTGGCAATCGTAGATGAGGCTCACTATATTTCAAACGCAACCGCAAATAGAACTCGCTTATTAAATGATGTTCTTGAAACCATACCTAAAGTTTGGTTATTAACAGGAACACCAATGACTTCTCGACCAATAAATTATTTTAATTTATTAAAAATTGTCGATTCACCATTAACATTAAATTGGCAATCTTATGTTCGTAGATATTGTAAAGGATTTCAATTTAGTGTTGGTAATCGTAGGGTATGGAATACGAGTGGTGCAAGTAATTTAGATGAATTAAGGGAACGTACCAAGAATGTTGTTTTACGTAGAATGAAAACTGATATTCTTGATTTACCTGAAAAGATTGTTACACCAGTTTTTGTTGAATTAACAAGTAAGATGTATGATGAGGAGTTAGAAGAGTTTACACGTATTAGTAATGACAAAAAAGACGATGAAACTATTAGTGTAACCTTGAATCGTTTAATGAAAATTCGACAACTTATTTCTTATGAAAAAATTCCATACACATGTGAGTTGATTGACAAATGTTTAGAACAAGGAAAGAAGGTAATTATATTCACTAATTTTACAATGACTCTTGATATGTTGCATGAAAAATACAAAAAGAATTCTGTAACACTTGATGGTCGTATGAATAAAGATAAACGACAAGAGAATGTCGATAGATTTCAAAACGATGACAAGATAAAAGTGTTTATTGGTAACATTAAAGCTGCGGGTGTTGGTATTACTTTAACCGCCGCTGAAGTCGTTATTATGAATGACTTATCATTTGTTCCCGCGGACCACTCACAAGGTGAAGATAGGGCGTATAGATATGGACAAAAAAATAGTGTTCTTGTATACTATCCTGTATTTGAGAACACCGTTGAAAAAGTAATTTATAATATTTTACAAAAGAAAAAGAATGTTATCGACCAAGTAATGGGTGACGGGGAATATTCTGAATCATTCAGTAAAGATTTACTTAAAGCATTACTTTAAATTACTTCACATATTTTATTATTGGTTTACAAAGTAATTTTTCAGGGAAAGAAAAAACCTTAACTCCATTTTCTACACTTACTCCAATTTGAGATAAATCATTTTTAAAAATATATATTTCACTATTAGAATTATCATAAAAAACAAAAAATTTAACATCTCTGTATTTTTCAATTTTCATTGTAACCCTAATATGATATTTCTTATCATCTCTAAATTGACACCATTTAATTCCTTTTATTTGTGTTCCATATTTTTTAATTTCATTTGTTTTTAAACTTTTGAATAATAAAATGCAATCATATCCATTAAACATGTCTGCAGGTTCTCCCGGTAAATCATCGTTAACCTCAATACCGCAAGATTCGGGAAGATATGTTTTATAATTTTTTACAAAATCTTTTGTATATTTTTGACCTTGTTCCCATGACCTAATACAATATTCAACAAGTTCGTGATAAAATTCACATTCATCGGATAATAATTCATATTTATATTTTTCCACATACCTCATCATTTTTCTAATGGTAGTCAAATCATTAAAAACATTTCCATTAAAAATTAACGAATCATCAATATTATCTCTTTTAAAGATAAAATATAATCGATTTAACAAATGTGTAAGTGCGGTATAATTTGTGTTTAATCTGTTTATGTCCCCCCAAATTACCATACCGTCATATATATAGACCACACCATAATATGGTTCATCTTCTCTTGTTAATCTAAGAGACCATCTATCAGGAAAAGGTTTATAAATCGACTCCAATATGTTTCCAATTGATTTAATTATTTCTTCCTTTAATTGATTCTCAGAAATACAAAAATCAAAAATTGCAGTCTCCTCTCGAGTATAAAAACCTAAACTCGGTATTCTTTTAATATCCATAATACAAATATAAGATATTTATAGTAATATTCCAAATAATATGAGTGCAACTATAATATCACAACCCGAAAAAGAGAAGTTATACACACAGGTATTTCACTTGTTAGGTATGCCAGTTCGTGGAATTGAACTAACAGAGGAACAAATGGACACCTTTATTGAGTTATCCCTTTCTGAATACGAGCAATACGTTTCAGATTGGTTAATTGAATCTCAATGGTCGGCTTTAGCGGGATTGAACGTTGATACTCAGTCTTTAACAAGAGCGTTTACCACAAGAAGTTTAGATTACGAAACTCAATATACCTACTCATATTCCAAAATTGTAGGTTTACAGACAGGTGGTGATTGGGAATTAAAGAAAGATTTTATTGAACTTGAAGCTAATGTTCAGACATACTCTATACCCGCTGGAAGGGAATTAAATGAACTCTTATGGTTCACAAGGGCCGAATTAACAGATTCCATGGTTGACCCCTTCTTGGGGGGATTTGGAGGTCTTGGAGGTGGTGGATTTGGTGGTGTAGGTGGATTTGCACAAGTGGGTATGTCAGGATCATATTTTATGATGCCGACGTTTGATTTAATATTAAGAATGGGTGATAGAAACCTTAAAAATAGATTAATTGGTGGTGAATTAACATATAGAGTTACCGCGGGTCCAAATGGAACAAAAATAGTTCACCTATACAATGTACCTGGTGGTAAATTTGATTTCGGTAATATTAAAAGAAATAACTTTAAAGTTTGGTATTGGTATTACGAAACAATGGATAGAGATACATGTTTAGACCAAAATAAGGATGTGGTTAAATTACCGTCTGATGTTGACACTGAACAATTGACTTGGGATTCATTAAATAAACCCGCACAAAACTGGGTAAGAAAATATTTGATTGCATTTGCAAAAGAAGGTTTAGCTAGAATTTGGGGTAAATTCTCAGGAGACTTACAAGTCCCTGATAGTTCAGTTAAATTAGATTACTCATCATTACTTACAGAAGCAAAAGATGAAAAAACTAAATTGGTAGAAGAACTTATGCAGAGACTTGAAAGACTTCGTCCTGAAAAAATACTTGAAAGAAAAGGTAATGAAGCTGAAAATCTTAATAAGTCTTTAAAATATAGACCGTTTCAATCTCCATACAACGTAATTTAAGATTCTACTGCGTGTAGTGCATAATCATTACCATTAGTTTCTATAATTTCATCTTCATTACTTCTGATACTATCAGCTTGTAACGATACAACTTTTCTATTGTGATCCACCCAAAATTGGTCTGCAAGTTCTAAACTATTTTCTACATACATAAAGAATGGATCTCTACCAACACGGTTCCAAAATATAACTTCACTATCAGCTAAAGTCATAACCTCATCTAATTTATCTTGTCCATCTTCTTTTAATGGAAAACCGTTTACTAAATCACATTGTAGTTTTGTAAAGAATTGTCTATCCTTTGGGTCCTCAATTAAAATATCATCACGCACATCAGTTTTAAAAACACAAAGCAATGGTTCTAATCTTTTGTTAAAATTATTTAAATAACGTGCAACATTATAATCACCTTTTAAATCGGGATTATTTAATATTTCTTTTTCATCAATCATATAACAATTGATTTTTAAATATTCGGATGGCATCTGTATACCGTGTGTTGCTAAAAACTCATCTTGTGCCTTCTTTGTTGGTTTTGTTACTTTTTGCACATCACCATCTGATTTTTTAAGTCCGTTATTTACATAGTAAATTGTGTCACCCAAACCAGCCGGATGTTCATTTTCAATTACCAATTCCATGTGTGCTTGACGAGACATTAATGAACCTGCTTTAGTTGTTTTTTTAATGTATTTTTTATAATCTTCCACAGATTGTTTAACACGTGCTTTGTTTGCAATTTTTGATAACGGTATTTCTTTATTATAAATCTTCTCCACGTAATCATAATACAATTCTACAAAAGATAGTCCATCACCATTTAATAAATGTTTTAATCCTTCATCTAAGAACTCAACAATATACGTTTGTAATTTTTTTGACTTGATTGTATTACCTGTTAATTTAATTTTCTCTTTACCTTTTTTCATCATCTTAATGATGTAGTTTTTACGAGAAACATTAATACAAGCTGGTGCAACATAGTCAATATCTAATCCCATTTCATTTCTCATGAATATATCATTGAACTCTGCAGTATTAGCCTCAATACCTCGATATTCTTTACCCTCAATCACCAATTCATTTAAACCTTTACCAATATAAATGGTATCATTAATGTCTTCAGGTGTTTCAAAGTTTACACCATCAGTATCCATTACAAGAGGTTTATAACCTTTCTTTTGAAAGAACATAATCATCATACGTAAACATTGACGACCAACACACGTAATAGTTTCGCCCATATTCATATCACCCCAAGGGAATACTTGTGGTGCCGATAAACTACCAAAGTATGCATTAATAAAAATCTTAATCGGTAATTGTTTACGGTCGTACATTTCCGCAGCAACGGGGTCACTATCTTTTAGTTCACCGGCTAAATGTTTATATTTAATACGAATATTACGGAAATATTTTAACATCGATTTTTGTACACCCATAACATCACATTCAGGGAAAACATCATATACAAGTTGTATGGATGGATAAAGTGATGAATAGTCAAACTTAACAATGTTCTTTGAGAAACCAACATTTAATAATCTTGATAATCCTCCTGTGATTGCACGTTTTTCATCTTTTGCAGGAATTGCCAAATTGTTTTCATAAGACCACGCTAACATGATAATCTTCCACAATGTTGCAGTACCCATTGTTGCAATTCTTTCATAGGTTGTTGGTACTAATTTAGAAAGAAGGAATGTTGATTGAGAGAACGAATCATCTACAATCATCGTCTCATACAAGTCATCGTCAAGATACTGTTCTACAATTTTTCTTCCTGTCCATATTTCAAATTTACCCGGATATTTTTCTAACAAACCGTCCGTTCCTGGCTCACCTATTTGTTTGTAACCACCTGTTTTTGGATTGACGTAATAACTTTCGTTGTCAAGATAAATCTTTGAAATTTTTCCACCATCAACATAAACTCGATTAGGTTTTTCTTTTTCCAAATATGTGGTGATGTATTTCAAACCCCACGATTTAATTTCTGAATTAATTGCTTGAGCTCTACGAACTGAGTGTGCAATATCAATAATATTAAAACCCCAAATAACATGTTGTTTATATGGTTCAACTTCATTCGCGAGTTTTAACATTCCCTCTTTCTCTTTCATTCCAATTTTGGTGAATATTTGTGTTAATCTATTAACATCTACACCAAGAATCTGTGCACGTTTTAATATAAACGGCCAGTCAAAGAAAGCGGAGTTATAACCTGCAACAATTGTAGGTTTTAAATCTTTTATATGTTTAAAAAATCTTTCGATACATTTTTTTTCACCGTCCTCACCAAAGGCGGGTATTGTTTCATTTAAACCACGGTTATCCTTAACTCCAATCAAAATGATATTGCAAGTTTCAGGGTCAAGACCGGTGGTCTCAATATCAAATACAAACCGATAAACACCATTGTATTCATCAATCCCTTTAAATAATCTTTTTTTCTTTTGTATGAGATATTGTTCTACCGGAGATAGAACGGTAAAATATTTTCTAAAATTTTCATTCCAAGGATCAATACCACCTTCTCTAAAGAAACTTGTTAAATTGGTATAACTTTTAATACTTTTAATTAAGTATTTCATACCCATTTCAAGTCTTTCATTTCCATGAGTTTCTAATTTGTCAATAATAATACCATGTTTAGCCATTGCTCTTTTTTGCAACGCTTTGGAATCATTATAAAAACCTAAACCGATTAAATCCCCAACCCATAAAAATGGTGTGTAAGAATCAGGTTTTACGATTTTACCCTGTTCAGGGTCTTGAATAATTTTGAAAATTGTGTTGGTGGGGTAATCATACTCGACTCCCACGATGAATTCTTCGGGGTCGCCACCATTAAGGAAATTCTCGATAATTTCCTGAGAGATAACTTCTTTCATTATAATTTTTTTTTAATGTGACACATTTACTTGTGGGGAATCCACAGTTAGTCTTTACATTACAATTATACGAAAAAAATGTTAGATTATCAAATTACGTTAATGAAAAGTTTCTCTTTGATTGGTAGAATCAGTTTTGTTGTGGGACTTGAATTGGTATCTAAGAATTGTATTGTTATAATTCCTTCATATTTACCCTTTTTTGATGTTCCTTCTTCAGTGAATCTATATGTTATATAATATTCATCTGTTGTTTGGTCGTACTTTTTTGTCCTTGTCGTTAATAAACATTGACCATTTAAAATATGATATTCTTCTGTTTTAACATCAAACATTTCAAATGTGATGTCGGAATTTTCTAGCATATCATTAAAGGACGACTTGTCGTTTTTACCGTCATCAATCAATCTCATTTTAAGGATTGGTTCTGTTGCCCCTTGTCTTATAAAAAATTCCATTACTTAATTGTTAAAATAAATTCGTTACCTGATAAAAATGGTGTGGAATCTTCATTTTTTAATTCATTTGACTTACAGTAAAATTCTTCTTTTACTATTTCAAATGGAAATCCCATTTCATCTTTAATAACACCTTTAATGTGTTCAACAGTTAATGGTTCATTAGTGTTAAAAGTTTTTTGAAACCTTTTAATTTTTTGTTTGTTTTTGATGATTTTAACATCAATATCTAATATTTTCATAATTTATTTTTTTTTAATTTTTAGTCATTTTCATAAAACCAATCGTTCGTGGATTCTTCACTACTATAATCTTGAGTTGTTACTGATGTAATAGTATCTTCACTAACTAAATAAATTTCAACCTCAGTTCCAGTATCTTGTTTTACAACAAATCGGTCTTTAACACCATATATATTATCCCAACCATTAGTCCAAGTTGTTGTTGCACTGTTTAATAGTGTTCCAGAAAAATCATACAATCTTATTTTAGTTACACCACCTGAAGTTTCATTATATACAAACATAAATTTGCTCTCACCAACTCGAATGTCAAATTGATTATACTCAGGGAAATTAAATTCATTAGTTATTCCGGTTGATGATAATACTCTAAAACCTAGTTCGTCATTATTATATAAAACCATTGCGCCATCATAGTTACTTGTAGGTGACGAATAAAAGTCTGTATCATATGAGTTATTATAATAATCTGTTTGAGTAAATCCAGTACTACCACTATATACGTAATACCCATCATTACCTTCATGTTGGATTGTAAGATAGGACGTTTCACCAAAACTGTTCACATTTGTTGCCCATGGTGAAACTAAAAGATAATCGTTTAATTCACCAATTACAACACCTGATTGATTAATGTATTTGTAAGTTACATTGTTGAGATTGTTTGTCATAATTTGTACAACAGTTCTATTACCCAACTGATCCCAATCCATATTAGTAATACCAGATACACTAACATTCATACTTTCTATATGGGGTTCGTCATCCGACATAAGGGTTAACATAGATGCAACACCATCACCATTTATACACGAAGTTCTATAAATGTCACTTAATTGACCATAATCAGTGATTGTTTTTGATACGTTGTCTGCGAATGTATATGTGCTAAACGATGTTTGATTATCAAACATATACATAATATCACAGTATGTAACTTCATCACCAATATAATTCGAAATTACACTATTATGTAAAGTTATTACAATGCCACCATTATTTCCATCATCATCTGGGTAAAAATTATTATCTCCGGCCGTATTGATGGATGGATATTTAGGACCTCTAATATGGTATCGTACAATTAAATTTTCTGTCTCACCATTGTAACTTATTATTTTATAACTGGTGGTTTCACTATTACTGTCATAGAACACTATGGTAAATTTGTTTGTTCCGTGAAATTCTTCATAATAATTGTTATATGTAACGGCAGTTATCGATGATTCAACTCCTAAGCCGGAAACCACTGTACCCTCAGTCATTGAAACTGTTTCTAAAAGAGTTCCACTAGTGTTATATATTTGAAAATTTGTGTATGTGTTTGAGACACCTTGAGTTTCAGTTAAAACAACAATAAAATCAGATGAAGGTGTTATTTTATGTCTAATGTATGTTCCATCTGTCCAAGTTTTAAATAAAGTTGTTGTACCGTCAGTTGGGTTAACTATGTGTGATGTACCCGGTCCATTGTATGTCCACCCACTTAAAGGTTCAACTTCCCATTTTTCAAGAATCATTGTACCATCAGACGTGGTTGCATCATAATTCCACTCAATATCAACATAATATAACGCTGGGTCCCAAGTGTATGTGAATACTTCCACACCATTTGAGTAAGTAAACACACCATTATCTTCATCATTAAATGTAAGCCATTTACCGTCTAAACTGTCTCTACTTGTACTTTCAGTTGTACCACTATATCTTCCTATTTCTTCGTGCTGTGCATCTGTGAATATTACTAATCTATCATCACTATCGCTTTCACCTCTGAAATAGTGCATATAACCTGAATTATCCAATACATACATACTACTAGTGTCCCATACATTACTATCAACACCTAAGTCAATAATTTCTGCTGTTAAATCATTAAAATTTAAAAATGCCACACCATAGTTGTCAGAACCAACCATTCTATTTAGATAAGCAAACGATTGAACAGAGTCATCTGGTTCGGGTACATTTAATGTGTATGTGTAATTATACTCCGCGAAGTAAAGGTTATAGTCACCATACGGGTGTGTATTGATGTTATTGAAAGGGATTGTCTTGGTTCCAAGGTTTTCCGTGCTTCCAGATGTTGATCCTGTATATGGGGTAAACGTTACTGTTGCCGTTTTACCACTTAGATTGTTACTTGTTATTCTTGCTCCTATTGCCATGGTTTGTTAATTTTTGTCTATTATAAATACTTTATTTTTATAGTTTATTGCGCTTATGTTATGTTATTGGTGTATTAGTCACAGTTGGTGTTGGAGTAGGAGTTAGTGATACATCAATTACATTTATGGTACCCGCCATACTTGAATGGAATTGGCAATTGTAGTAAAGAGTAGAAGGTGCGTCATATGGAACTACGAATGTTATTGTTCCACTGGCCGTTCCGTTATTGGTTACACCACTACTATATGCATTTCCGGTTCCAGTTGAACTTACTGTCTTAATCCAAAATGGATGTCCAGTTGCATTTACATTAAAGGTATATGTTTCTCCTTCGGTTAAACTTAATGTTGGGTCTGATTGTCCATTTATTAAATAATTAGAGAAACCACTAGCAGTTACATTAAATGTATTTGGATCTGTAGTACTTGTTGGTGTAGGGGTTGATGTACTCGTTGCCGGTAAAGGTGTTGCGGTCGGTTCAACTGTTGGTGTTGGGGTTGGTGTTGGAGTTACCGTATTTGTTGCATTATCTAATGTAATGTCATAATATATTGGTGAATTAGATGGTATTGACCCACCACCTTGACATCCATAAGCCAACGATGATGGTATAATTAATTTAATTCTACCACCTATACCGATTAATGGAAGACCTATTTTAAATCCTTCAATAAGAGCATTTAATGGTAGTGTTACATTATTTGAAGAATCAAAAGTTGTACCGTTCATTAATTTACCAATCATATCTACTGTAACATTTGAAGATAATGTTGGTCGATTGTTGTTACCGGATAAAATTATTTGATATAAAATCCCACTTGAATCTGTAGTATATGTTATTCCGTTTGAATTTGCAAATGAAACCATTGTCGACGTTTCACCTGATATTGGTGCTGGTGTACAAGTAGGTGTGGGAGTCGGTATACTCGTTGCAGTTGGTGTCGGAGTACTAGTTGGTGGTATTGGTGTACTCGTCGGCATTGTCGTTGGAGTAGATGTACTAGTCGGTGTAGGTGTTGAGGTACTTGTTACCGTTGGTGTATTTGTAGGTGTTTCTGTTGGCGTTTGCGTAGGGGTCTCTGTTGGTATAACAGTATTCGTTGGTGTTTGTGTAGGAGTTTCTGTCGGTGTAACCGTATTAGTGGGTGTATTAGTTGGTGTCTCCGTATTTGTTGGAGTTGGTGTAGGTGTCTCTGTAGGGGTTTCTGTTGGTGTAATTGTATTAGTTGGTGTAATAGTTGGAGTCTCCGTATTGGTAGGTGTTGGAGTTTGCGTCAGCGTTTCGGTATTGGTAGGCGTAACCGTATTTGTTGGTGTTGGTGTAGGTGGATTAACACTATACCAACAAAATTCAAAATAAGTACCTGAGTTTATTATTCCTAAATCAGGTTCAAAACCAACTATATAACCAATACCACCTTGGAAATATGCGGAATTATATTGGAAAACAGATGTTACAGTAACTGGTGTACCATTAATTGTGGCGATTGCTCCCACAGGAATTGTACTCACATTAGGATAATCTGATTCCAAGACATATAAAGAACTATTTCCAGCACTACCATCATAACCATATAAGTGTTGTCTTACTGTATAACAATTTAAATATAATTGAGGTGTCTCCGTAGGTGTTGGGGTTGGAGTTTCTGTGGAGGTTGGTGTAGGTGTTTCTGTTGGTGTCGGTGATGGGTCAGGTGTTTCAATAACACAAACATTAGTAACACCTTCATTAGGTGTTAAAAGAGCGAAAAATATATGTAATGGTTGTGTTACAGGATTTGATGATATATAAATTAAACTACTATTTTTATAATACTTAACGTTTGTTCCATCGTATTCTACTTTCCATATGTCAGTTGATAAGTTAACCATACTACCTGGAACTGTTGCCTGACCACCATTTTCATAAATCTCTAAGAATCCATTTTGTATGTAAAATCCATATCTTATATTTTGGTATGTTTGTTCATATGAAGTTGGGTTAGTAGAAAACCCACCCATAAGATAGTTACCATTTGCTGAAGTTTGGAATGTTACAGATACAGGATTACTATATGTTTCTATAGAATATGCTGATGAAGTCCATCCACCGTTTGGTCCACCAGTTGCACTATTATAAGTTGTGGTTGCGTCCACATTATTAAATGTAAATGTGTCACAAACCTGTGTAGGTGTTGGAGTTGGAGTTGGTGTAGGTGTTTCCGTTGATGTCGGTGTAGGAGTTTCTGTTGATGTAGGTGATGGTGTTGAAGTAGGGTTAGGTGTTGGTTGTAATAATGAATAATTTAAATCATTATTTGGAATTAATGTGTATGTTAAATCTGTATTCGGAATTAAAGTGTAATTAATATCGTTTAACGGTAGAACCAAATACTCTAAATCACTACTAGGTATTATTATATTAGTTAAATCGTTAGTTGGTATTAATGTATAAGTAAAATCATTATTTGGAATAATCACATATAATATATCATTACCAGGAATAATCACATATGTAAAATCATTTTCTGGAATAAATAAAGTTGCGGTTGGTGTCGCGGTTGGTAAATTAGTTTCCGTTGCTGTCGGGTTTGGTGTTACCGTTGGTGTACTGGTTAGTGTAACAGTTGGAGTTGGTGTTGGTGTTATAATATTTGTTGCGGTGGGAAC
>Ga0209550_10000048_pt1 | contig 83972 bp, 87 predicted proteins | sample LauGreSuBDMM15SN_2_FD_187567 | JGI IMG/M metagenome (GOLD analysis project Ga0209550, IMG submission 187567) | Freshwater lake microbial communities from Lake Michigan, USA - Su13.BD.MM15.SN (SPAdes) (version 5) | ecosystem: Environmental > Aquatic > Freshwater > Lake | place: Lake Michigan... | reverse complement strand
CAACTGATCTGGCTGTGACTTTAAAGTGCTCTTGCCAGATCTTAAGCCTGCATCCACTTGGACCTTATTCATAAAACCAGAACTAATCAAACTTGAACCAGTAAGCACGCGCTGATGCCCTAGCACTGCCGACTTAATGTAAACATCCCCTTGTTGATAAAGCGTTTCTAACATTTCAGCGCTTGCAGCTGGGTTGCTCACAATTTCACTAGCCAACTTCATCGGCTCTCGCTGAATCAATCTATCTAACACTTCTGCATCCGAAGATAGATTGCGCGCTACAGCCTTCAGCAACATCACATCCTGATCTTCAATCGCTAGCTTCATCAACAATGCTTTGGGTGTTTGAGTATGCTTTGCGATTAAACCTAACAAAGCACGATCCAGCACTTCAATTTGCTCAACAATCTTACCCGCCACCGGCGTATTCTGATTTTTCATCAAGCGTGTTCGCAGCATTTGATCGCAGTTAGCGCGGTCCGCAATTGCTTGGAGCACACTTGCAGGAGTGTGTTCCCAGCGCGAAAGTCTTAAAGCATCGCGCCTTTTAGCAAGCAGGATTGTTGAAAGCGCCTCAACATTTTTTAAACTCAATTGCGCTGCGGTAAATGCCCCTGCCGCGCTATATATATCCCCATTTTCTATCGCAGCCGCTACTAAGGCATCGCGCCCATCGGGAGTACTCACACTATTCTATCTCCGCGACGACTTCTTTCTCTAGAACCTCTTCTGGGTAATCCATGCACTCATCAATCAATTCAATCAATTCACGCACAATGAATTTACCTTCATATCCCGATGTTTTGAGCGCATCTTCAAACATGGTTAAGTCTTTAGGACAGCTGACAACAAAGACTTGTAAACCTTCAATCGTGCCCGCTTCATTCATACGGTTTTGAGATGGCTTCACTGTACCGACTGGATCTGGAATCCAAATACGGCCACCACCCGCACCACAACAGAATGAGTTGTCACGATTACGGCCCATCTCCACCAAATCACAACCTAACATTTTGATAATGTCGCGAGGCGCATCGTAGCCCTTGTTAAAGCGACCTAAATGGCATGGGTCATGGAAGGTGACGCGGTAATCCAGTTTCTTTTTAAGCTTAAGCTTGCCATCTTCCAACAGCTTTTTAACCACAGTGCTGTAATGCTGAATCTCGTAACTACCGCCAAAATCAGGGTATTCATTACGAATAGTGTTGTAAGAGTGTGGGTCAGTAGTGACGATAGAATTGAAGTCACAATCACTGAGCGACTGAATATTGGATGTCGCTAAGTACTCATACAATCCTTCCTCACCCACGCGTCGCACATCGTTACCCGCATTCATTTCACCTTCAAATAGCAGACCAAAATCAACGCCTGCTGCATTCATCAACTTAGCAAAAGCCCGGGTGACTTTTTGGTTACGCGGATCGAATGAAGCGTAGTCACCTACAAACCAAAGAATATCAACTGGGTCTATACGCGCATCTTTAATCTCGAACGATAAGTCTTTTGCCCAAGCTGCACGCTTACGTTTTGATTCACCAAACGAGTTACCGCTCTTATGGATGGTTTGTAATGTCTTCTCTAGCAAGGGCTCCATCTCGCCTTGCTCAACCAAATGACGACGCATTTGAACAATGATAGGCACATGCTCAACCGCAACAGGACAGATTTCAACACAAGCCAAACAAGTACGGCATGACCACAGGGTCTCCATAAAAACTTGACCAACATCTTTACCGTGAATATCAAGCTCAGCTTCTTTAGGAAGCTCTTTTTTATTTAATGCATTGTTAGCAAACTCACGTAAGGAAAGAATCACATCACGAGGGGATAAAGGTGCGCCTACAGCATTGGCAGGACAGGCCTCTTGGCAACGCCCACATTTTGTACAAGCATCAAGATGTAATAAATTTTTCCATGTTAGGTCGGTAATTGCTTTATAGCCTGCATTTTTTTGATCGTCTGGCACACGTGGTAAACGACGTCCAGCAAGCGGATCTTTAAACATCAATGAGGCTGCAGCAGTGAAAATATGCTTAATTTTGGTACGAGGAATCAAGGCAATAAAGGTGAGTGAAAGCAAGCCGTGGAACCACCATAAACTTGGTCTGAATGCACTAGCACCCTCTGACGTCATTCCTACCCCTTGCATTAAATGGGCTAGCGCTGCGCCAATCGGTGACCACATGCGGTAATCCCATACGGATGGACGTCCGCTCAACCACACCAAGCGTGTGGCTTCTAGCACAAAACCTGTAATGCCGATCAAAATGAATGACCATAAGAATGCCCAGTCTTCACGACGGTATTGTGGGCGATCGAAATCAGGGTCGCCAGGCTGACGATCTAAACGCGCGTAGCTTAACTTCGGCAAATTCAACCATTTACGGCGGTACATCATGTACATCAAGCCAAGGATCAAACCAAAACCAGCGATGTCTAGCACCAATGAGAACCACAAGTAAAAATTTCCATACCAAAACTTAATGCCAAACAAAGGCTCAAGAATGTCATATTCCAAGGTAATGGTAGACGTACCGATAAATAACAAAACGAAGCCAAAGAAAATGAGGGCATGCGCACGGCCTGCTTTTTTATCACGACGCACTAAGGTGCGATGGCTTCCCATGGTTTTAGCCATGTCCCAGAAACGATGTAACAACTCGCCCCATGAGCCGTCTTCTTTACCACGACGATATTTTCTAATTTGGGTATAGGTGCCATAAATAAAAATAGCAATGGCGGAATAACCAAATGCATAAAAAAGATGGATGGTTTGAGGCTGAAAGTCCTCAAACAGGATGCGCGTAATTTCAATAGGATTGGTCATTTCGATACACTCTTATTCGTTATTGAGGCCAAATCAATCAACAAAGTCACCAACTAGCGACGCGCTTGAATCGCGTCCAATAATGCCAGTCAACAAACTATAGGTTTCATTCCAGGCAGTTCTTACATCTTGCGTAAATGATTCTGCCAAGCGCTGTTCCAACGCCCACAACATGGCATTACGCACTACTGTTTCATAGCCGTCTTTGATGCCGCGCTCAACGCGCTGCGCTGCGAAATCTTGCAACATAGGTAACACGCTATCCATCCGCCTGAGACTCGTCACTGCTATCCCAAGATTCCGCATTAATCGTGCACCGCACTCTTGCAAATCTGTTTGATAAAACTGACGCAATTCAGGCGCCAATTCAAATAATCGTTGATAAAACATTTGAGCTACTTCGTGGTTTTTTTCATCCACCTTTTGCCATGAGGCCTGAACCAATGCAATCTGTGTTGGCGTCATGATGTTTTTATCTTTATTTATCTAAAGAGGTTGTCACCGCGATATTTTGCGGTGACGTTTCTCGTTAAAACCTACCAATTAAACCTTGTATTCAATCTTGAAGGTGCCACCCGGCATGTGCGGCGCGCCCCAAACTGCAACTTCACGTTTGTACGGAATCGCAATTTGTGGATTTGCCTCTTCAATTTCTCGCGCCACACGGTGACCAGTAAATGTCGCATCAGCAATCAAACGTGGTGCTTCAGCATCACCAATCAAGTAAACACCTTTGATACCATTTTCAGCCCATTCGCCTTCACGTGCTTTCAAGTCGTTCCAAAGTTTGTTTTCTGAATGACGACCTGTCACCAAGACAAGTGAGTCAAACTCAAGCCAGCGATGCGTTGTGTTCGCATCACGTGGCGAAACCCCTGGACCGCGGTATGTACGTTTAGAACCATCACCCCAGATGTTGTAGATTTCTAAGCGACCTTTTTCGATCTTAGAACAGAAGTGATCACCAATCTCTTCAACATGTAGCTCATGCAAACGACGCATCATGTTTGGATATTCCAAAGTGAAGTGCATATAATTTGCTAAGTGCACGCCAGAAACAACCGTTACTTCATGACCATCAGCTGCCAATTTCTCAGCCAAGCTAGGCGCCATGAAATAAGTATCTGCATTCAAGATTACTACGCGTTTACCAATTTTTTTCTTACCTTCAAAAATTTGTTCAGGCGTTAATTGGTCTGGTAATGAAGCATCAGCCCCAGGAATCGCATCATGCGTTAGGCAGTTATTACCGTCAGTATTCCATGAAGAACCTGTTGCAATGACCACTTTATCTGCACCGTATTGCAATACGTCTTCCGCTGTTAACGCTTTTTGACCTAAGGCAATTTGGCTTTCTTTATTTTTCTTCACTAGCTTATTAAGCTGGGTTTCACGGTAGTCACGGTGATAGCTCCACTCACCCAAACCTGGCAAGGTGGCAACTGCATTTAAGTGACCGCCAATTTTTTCAGCTTTGTCATACACGTGAACGGTGTAGCCTTCTTCCATTAATACACGGGCAGCTTCAGAACCAGATGGACCTGCACCGACCACCAACACTGCATCTTTAGAGCCTGTTTTACGGAATTTCTCTGGATGCCAACCACGACGATACTCTTCGCCAGCTGTCGCATTTTGTGTACAAATCATTGGAGGACCGCCGATTTCCCAACGAGAAATACATACGTTACAACCGATACAAACGCGAATGTCATCGTAGCGACCTTCTTCAATTTTCTTAGGTAAGAATGGATCAGCGATTGAAGGACGGGCACAGCCAATAATATCTGCATAGCCTTTAGTGACAATTTCAGTCATTTTTTCTGGATCGACGAAACGACCAACACCGAGCACTGGTTTATTAGAAACTTGCTTAATAAATTTAGTCCAAGGTACTTGATGGCCTTGTTCATTAAATCTTGAAGGACCTGCATCTTCGCCCCACTCTGCAATGTCGCCAATATCAACATCCCACAAGTCGACAAGAGGATCTGCCAGTTCAACAAACTTCATACCATCTACTTCAACTTCTATTTGGCCTGGACCATAAACTGTATCCACCGCAAAACGAGCTGCAATCGCACAATCTTGACCAACTGCATGACGTACTTTTTCAAGTGTTTCAATCCAAAAACGCGCACGGTTTTCAATAGAGCCACCGTATTTGTCAGTACGTTTGTTATAGTAAGGATTCAAGAACTGCAATGGGAGGTATGAGTGCGCGCCATAGATATACACAATATCAAAACCTGCATCGCGTGAACGTTTTGCAGCGTCAACATAATATTGTTGAACTTGCGCAATATCGCTCAAATCCATTTCTTTACAATAAGTCAACGTTTCAAACTCTGAAGCATATTGACTAGGACCGCGTGGAGTTGCACGTGATTCCATGTTTGGCGCATGTGCGCCACCGTACCAAAGCTCAACACCAGCCAAAGCGCCATATTTATGCACTTCTTCTGTCATTGCGCGTAAGTTACGAACATCGCCTTCATCCCAAATACGCGCTGACAAACGGTGTGTATCATCAGACTCAGGATTGATTGAGCAGTATTCAGTATTCATCGCCGCCCAGCCGCCTTCAGCCTTCATTGAACGGTGAGCAGCTTGGAAACCAGGCTTGTCTGAACCAGCACCAATACAATGTGGCACTTGATAGAAACGGTTACGTAAAGTTTTAGGACCAATTTGAATTGGCTCAAAGAGTATGTCGTGCTTAGGATCGCGTGCCATGATTTTTCCTCTTGTTCGTAAAAGTTGTTTTTTGTACTACTTGTTATACTGTGAGTATTGTCTTCGCACCAAGCAGGGGCGACAATTCTCACTACGGATTACCACCTTAGTGGTATTACTGGAAAAACCCGTTTGTGTGGGTATGCCATTTATGATTAATAAAAAAGCGGCCAGTTTCCTGGCCGCTTTTTCTTACTTTAAGCTTTGAAGCTTAAGTAAAAGCTTTACAAGCTGTGCGTGAAGAACACAACAGCCACACCTACAATTAATGCTATGTAAGGCAATACACCAGCACGACTAGACACACCCGCCTCGTCATTTCCAATTTGCATGTCCTCAAGCATTGCTTTAGGGAATACGCCCTTATCTTGGATGAAGTGTCTGAAGATAAATACAGGCACAATCAAAGTGGCCATAAATAGGCCTGTCTTCAATGTACCAGCACCCCAGATATCAGCACCCATTCCCATTAACGCTAAGTTAACAAAACTCAACAAACCACCAAGAATCAATAAAATTGTTGGTGCTTTATATGGACGCTCCCAGTTTGGTCGATCTAAACGATGGATCCATCCTGCATTGAGGTTCAAGAAGTTAAAAATAATGTACCCAACATTAGAGGCTGCCAAGACAAATACATAATCAGACATCATCAGTAGCACTAGGTTGAAGCATAAATCTGTCCACATTGCTCGTGTTGGCGCACCGTGCTCATTCACGTGTGATAAGTACTTAGGCAACCAACCGTCAACAGATGCTTGGTAAAGCGTACGTGATGAACCCGCCATTGAAGTCATGATAGACAACAACAATGCCAAAATGAGCATTACCACCAACACAGCAGCAACAATAGAACCGCCACCCAACATGTCAGATAGTGCTGCAGCAACACCCATACCACTGTAAATATCCGGCGCTAACATGCCGTCATATACCGCCGCGGTGGTAACTGCACCAGCTGCATCAACTACTGCTGGCGAAACCATGTGACCTAGACCCAAATGACCTTGGAATGCGATAGGCACTAAAGTGAACACTGCAATACAGAGTAAACCTGAGTAGAAAATTGCTTTGAAAGTATCAGTTTTAGGATTTTTGAACTCACGGGTGTAACACACTGCAGTTTCAAAACCATAAGTTGACCATGCAGCAATGAATAGACCACCTGCCATCAATTTCCAGCCTTCAATATCCCAGATGCCGTCAATCACACTGCCATCAGCACCATGTGCTAAAGGCGCAAGTGGGAAAAAATTACCTTGTGGAATATCACCAGTAATGATTGGTACAAGCCCAATCAGAATTAGCGGCACTAGCCCTGCAAGTCCTAAGATTAAAGTTGCTTTTGCTGAACGTAAGATACCACCGTGTTGAATTGCGAATACACTTAATAACACCGCAGCACCCAATACAAACGTAGCATTGATACGAAGAAGCAATCCTTCTTTTACACCGCTTAAATCTAGTAACGTAATTTGCCAAGTATTAATAACGGCATCAGGCGCAAACAAAGCACTTAAAATGTACCCTGCCGCCAAGCCCGATCCGATGGCCAGCACAGGCGACCAAGCAAACCAATTACACCAGACCGAAACAGGCGCAACAAATTTACTGTAGCGTACCCAAGCAACCGCACCATATACAGATGCTCCGCCAGATTTGTGCGGGAACAAGCCCGCAATTTCAGCGTAAGTAAACGCTTGAATAAAACCAAAACTGATCGACAACATCCACACTAGCCATGAGGGCTTACCTACGGTTGCCGCAATCGCACCAATTGAAAACAAAACAAGCGCAGGAACACCACTTGCCACCCAAAACGCACCTTGCCAGCCAATCTTACGCTGCAGGGTTGCGCTATCTCCCGAAGAATTACTCAATTTGTATCCCCTTTTTTTGACGTTATAACTTACATCAATTCAGACCTTAGCTGATTTAACAAAACTACATCACCTAGGCCAGCCACTCTTATTTATAAAAATTTTGATACGAAAAAGAAAAACTCTTTTCGCATTAGGACCTATTTTGATGACAAGCATGAGGTCTCTACAATTCTCAATAGGGATTACTCCCTAAGGGGTAGCGCTTAGCATTCAATCAACCCCTTCTTGGGCGATACTTCTTAAGTGTTACCTCTTCAAGGTTATAAATAGCAAAGCTTGATAGTGATACGATACTAAAGTAGTTTTTAAAAAAGTGAAGTGAATGATAATGACGCTTGCGACAGCCAGTTTATATGAAGAAATTGGCGGTGATAAAGGAGTTTGGCATCTGGTTGATACTTTTTATAATATCGTCGAAACAGACAATACAGCTAAAAAATTACTCATTCATCATTTAAGAGGAAGTGGTATAGCCAACGCTAAAAAAGAACAACACTTATTTATGTCTGGATTTTTAGGCGGGCCTAAGTTGTATCTAGAGAAGCATGGACATGCCAACCTTAAAACGATGCATGCGCATGTCGCAGTGGATGAAGAGTCAAAAGATATTTGGCTAAGTTGCATGAAAAAAGCCATGAATGAAGTTGCGATAACAGAAGCTATTCAAGAAAAACTGATGCGCATTTTTACACCCGTGGCTGAGCGACTCGTTAATCACGTAAGTGCTTAAGCCTAATCAACCAACAAAGATTAAAGAGTATCGCCATGTCCAACCAAACACCTACAGCGTTATCACTTGCCCTCAACCGTCATTATGGTCGCAGTCAACGATGGGGCTTTGCTTGGGCACTTTGGACCGCCATTTTATGGGGTGCTTGGTACGTACCAGGCACTGCCTTGTGGTCTGAACACCCCTATGTAGATATTCCTGCAGATGCCCAATCATTGCGTCTTGCAGCAACAGCCGTCATGACTTGGGTGCATGCTATTACCGTATTTTTATTCTTACTCCTCTGGAATGCAGTTTTAGGCAAAGTGAAAGATTACGGACGCACCATCGTACGTTTCCGTAAAATCTCCAAATGGTATGCGCTTGCCTCTTTATGTGGCGGACCTATGGCAATTTTTGGTTCTTATATGGCAATGGGGTTTATTGGTCCAGTATTTGCGGCGGTCACATCGCTTTTCTATCCTGTCATTGGCGCAGTGATTGCAAGGCTTTGGTATAAAGAGAAAATATCAACGCGCGCCGCAATCGGTATGGCCATCATTATTTTTGGTGGGGTCGTCATTTACGGCCCAAGTATGTTTGGCGAAATGGACCCTAACAATCACCACGCTTGGCTTGGCTATTTAGGCGGCATCATCTCTGCCATTGGCTGGGGTGCAGAAGGTGCAGTGGCAGGGAGAGCCATGGATGTTTCAGATCCTGACGTGGGGATTCACTGCCGTTTCACTTTTGAAATTGCTTTTTGGGGCGTCTTTATTTTGCCTTTCTTAGCCATATTTACTGACTTGCCTATTAAAGATTTAATCGTCGGCACTGTAACGCACGGAAATGCCATGCTATGGATTACCTTAGCAGCCGCCTGCCATGCTTATTGCTACACCGCTTTTTATAAGAGTTTTAGTTTGATAGGCGTTGGCCGAGGTGAGGCGATTGGCAATTTATATGCCGTGTTCGCGCTTATCTTTATTGCGGCATTCACATTACAACTTCCTGAGTGGTATTTCATTGTTGGCTTAGTACTGACCGTACTAGGAAGCTTTGTGATGTTCAGTGAGTCGGCAGAGTCGGTTTCTGAACTACGAGACCACTCTTAAAAGAAAAGGATATATCAGATGAAACTACATCAAAAAGGGTTCTTACTCGTCGCCTTAAGCAAGGCAGATAGCCTATGGGATGAGTCATTGATCGCGCAAACTTTTGAAGAGTACGGAAGTGCTGGTGAGTATGCTGAAAACACTATTCGCATTGCGTTAGACGAATTAGCTGCTGGCGGACTCATTACTCGGCTAGAAGAAAAACTGGATGTTAAAAATGGCAGGCAAAAACTGATTTTCAAATATCAGTTATCTAATTTTGGCAGATCAAGAATGCAAGACACAGGTTTGCTTTAAACTAATTATAAAGGATTTTTATGAGTACATTTTGGGGATATGCTGGCGCTGACGTGCTAGCCATTGTAATTATTGGTGGTGCAAGTTTTATTTGTTTAATCTGCGCTAGAAAATTCGTTAGCCATTACCAGGATTAATCAATTCTGGGATTAACAATGCTAGGACTAATTAATGTTAGGCCTAATAAACTCAAGCACTTCTAAGCCAAAACCAGCCATGCTACTAATTTTGCGTGGTTCTGCCATCAAACGCATTTTCGTCACACCCAAATCACCTAGTATTTGTGCGCCAATGCCGTAATCTTTGAGCGTATGTTTGTTGCTCATCGTTTGCTCTGCAGACTGTATCGTGCGTAACAAGTCTTCACTGCTTTCTTGGCGTCTAAGCATCACCATCACACCTGCACCCGCATCAGCAATCGCCTTCATTGCGTGCGGAACACTCCAACTATGATGCTGACTATTTGCGTCTAGCAAATCGAATACTGACAAAGGCTCATGCACCCGCACCATCACGCTCTCATGCTGCGCAACATCGCCTTTTACCAATGCCAAATGCGTTTCGTTGGCTGTTGCATCATGAAAAGCCACCAAGTTAAAAGCACCATAAGGCGTTTGAACCATGCGCTCAGCAACTCGAGTCACCAAGCGTTCAGTTTGGCTACGATAATTAATTAAATCGGCAATGGTGCCTATTTTTAAATCATGTGCAGCGGCAAATGTTACAAGTTCTGGCAGTCTCGCCATTTCGCCATCATCTTTTAAAATCTCACAAATCACCGCAGCAGGGGTTAGACCCGCTAACTCAGCTATATCACAACCTGCTTCCGTATGTCCTGCACGCGCTAAAACGCCGCCCTTTTGAGCCATTAAAGGAAACACATGACCAGGGCTGACAATATCCTCTGACTTCGCTTCTAGTTGCACTGCCGTCAAAATAGTATGTGCTCTATCCGCCGTTGAAATGCCAGTCGTGACGCCAGCTGCAGCTTCAATTGACGCTGTAAAATTTGTGCCCATTTTGGCGCCATTGCGTTGCACCATAGGCGATAAATTAAGTTGTTTACATCGATCTTCAGTCAGGGTTAAGCAAATTAACCCTCGGCCATATGTCGCCATAAAGTTGATATGGTCTGCTGTGACAAATTCCGCAGCAACAATTAAATCGCCTTCGTTTTCACGATCTTCTTCATCGACCAAAACCACCATTTTACCAAGGCGAATATCTTCGATGATGGCTGCAATTGGACTAATTACCTCAGCTTGATGGGTATTTTCGACGCTATTTTTATCAGCGCTGAGGTGGTCCGTCATCAGAAGCGTGGCATCTAAAAATAGGGGATTCATGTCATTCATACAATCACTGCTTACCTGCTATCACTGCAAAGGCTGAGTGATTATGGATAGATTCAAAATTCTCACATTCAACGGTATAAGCGCCAACACGAGACTCTGCATTGAGCTTTGCCGCCACATCGCGCACCATGTCTTCAACGAATTTAGGATTATCATAAGCGTGCTCGGTGACATATTTTTCATCTGGACGTTTGAGCAAGCCATATAGCTGGGCTGAAGCTTGGGACTCAACCAAATCAATAATGTCTTCAATATGAATATCACGCAACACCTTGGCGCTGACGGTGACATGAGAGCGCTGATTATGGGCGCCATAGTTAGAGATCTTTTTAGAGCATGGACACAAGCTAGTCACAGGCACTAATACTTTAAGCGTGATACTTTTTATATGGTTAATGCCAATCTCACCCAGCAGACTCACTTCGTAATCCATCAAGCTCTTGACACCAGACACTGGCGCTGTTTTATTCACAAAGTATGGAAACTGCATTTCGATACGGCCAGTATTTGTCTCTAGCTTTTGTGCCATATGACTGAGCATTTCAGAAAAAGCCGCAAGGCTAAAAGCTTGTTCATTGACATTCAAAATCTCAACAAAGCGCGACATATGCGTGCCTTTAACATCATGCGGCAAGGCCACAAGCATATTAAAGTTCGCGATGCTATGTTGGACATCACCTGCTTTATCTTGGATTTTAATCGGGTGTCGAATACCCTTGATGCCAACTCTATCAATCGCAATTGCACGAACGTCAGGTAAATTCTGAACATCTTCCATTGTGCTTGGATGGAGGTGTTGTGGAGAAAAATCAACAGGTAAATTCATGACAATTGCTTGATCTGTTCTTTAAAAAATGGGCATACCTACAAAAAACTCCCTCTAAAAAAAGAGAAGGCGGCTGATTTCATGTATTCGCCATGATTGAGCTGTTTAGCCAACCACCTTCAAAATACTGATTAAACAATCAGTGAGGAGATGAGTATGTTTAAAGCGACCATAATCGTCACTAAAAATCATGCTCATGTGTATATTGAGCTTTTATAAGAGCGCTAGCAATTCCCTTTAAGTCTTACTTCTTTGGGGGTATTTATCGACCTTGCTTAAATAGGTTGAGCCGAAATTTTGCCCAGTAATAAGCATCCATTACTGAGATAGCATACACAAAAAAACCACCTGCATAACGACCGATTATCGACACACTTGGATCGGCAACTTGCGCGGTGAAATAGCCTAATACCAGCATAAACGTAAGCATTAACAAGCCTCGTTTAACTGCATTATTGAGCACTTGACCCATGCCAGGAAGGACAATGGCAATCGCAAGAACGGCATAAGGGCTCATTGGTGGCTTAAGGGATTTTGGGGTGAATTGTTCACTCATACGGCATCCTTTTCTAATAATTTTCGGATTTCGATCGCTTGTTTCAATACTTTCTCTACGACTTCGACTGCAATTGCTTCACCACTAAATACCGAGTTACGCATAATCAAATACTCCCCACGCTCGGCCTGCTTTGCCATATAAGTAATGCGCAATACTGAAGGGGTAATTAATAATTCTTTGGTACGCTCGTCGGCAAAGAGCTTAGGTACAAAACTATCTATTTTTGCAACATCAATTAGACTATCTTGATATTTAATCACGGCATGCTGAGGCCAATGGCTCGGCACTTGCAAGTTGCCATTCCACTGCCATGCCGGACTATAAAATTCGTTATTGTTAGGTCTAACAATTAAGTCAAAACTGCCCTCAATAGTAGCCTTGCCTTGAATGGTAATCAATAACCAGAGCGGTGGAATCTTCCGAACGGCAACGGTATCTGCAATTAACGAAAGTTTAACTTCATAGCCTGAAAAACTGCCTGAAACCTGAGGAAAGTCATTACCTTCTTGTTTAAGCTTTGCACCATCTAATAAAGCTAAAACCTCATCAAATAAATGAGATTTTGCATGCTGGATACTACGTTGATCATTTAAATACTTTCGAATGAACCATAAACCCATCATTAAGATTGCAGCGCTGACTAAAAATTTGAACATATTTTCCTAAAAAACAGGCGGGTATAAAACCCGCCTGTTAATTACATCACTAACTTAATAGCCTTTTGCTTAATAGCCTTTTGGACGAGGCCATGGCATGGTGAACTGATCGGCACGTTTGACGTACTTGTATCGACGAACGCTAAACCAGATTGAAGCCACAACATAGAACGCTAAAATTGATAGCAAACTATTGCCATAACCTAAGAATGTTGCAAAATAGGTCGCACTACATAGAATCAATAAAGTGATCGCAGGGATCGGATGGAAAGGATGAATATAACCCCGATGGATACTGCCTAATGGCCACATTTTTCTAAACTTAACGACATTGATAGACATGAATGTATAGCCTAACAAACCAGAAAGAATTGAGAATGTAATCACTTGATCTAGCAAACCAGTAAATGCAAATGACACTGCAATTGGCACCAAGAAAATAATCGAACGATAAGGTGTGCGATATTTTGGATGGATAGCACCAAAGAACACAGGCATGTAACGATCACGGCCTAATGAGAACCAGGCGCGTGAAGCATCATTTATACAACCGTTAGCTGAAGCAATTGCAGCAAAAGCTGTTGCTACAAACAACAAGAGTTGTAATTTGGTGCTCCCCACTAAAGTACCAGCATCATAAAGTGGCGTTATCGCTTGACCAAGATATTGCCAAGGCATCAAACCTGAACAAATGTACCAAGTCAGTGATGCTGCCACCAACAAAGTCATCATACCGCCCATGGTACCCAAAGGAATTGCACGACCTGCAGAACGAACTTCTTCAGCTGCTTGACAAGTCCCTTCAATCCCTAGGTAGTACCACATCCCAAATTGCAATGAAGCGACCACACCAATCCAGCCATAAGGCAAATCAGTCAGCAACTCTTTATGCTTCAACACTGCCCCTGGGTTTGCAGGCTCAACCGCTAAGAACAACACAAGAATCGCGATAAAGGCTACAAGAGTAATGACAAAATTAAGTGTAAGCGTTGTAAACACGCCGCGATAATTTAACCAAGCTAAAAAGGCGATCGTCAAAACAACAAAAGGCTTGGTATCTAAGTTTGCATGCCCAAACGTTTCAGCCGCCGATTTCATCAAATCCCCTACAATAAGCGCATCCGCGGCTTCTAGCATGGTGTAAGCCATGACCAGATACAATCCGACGTTAAACGCCATGAGTGGCCCAATAATATGCTTGGCTTGTGTATATTGCCCACCCGCCGCTGCCACCGTTGATGTCACTTCGGAATCAATCATCGCCACACAAGTGTAGAGCAAACCAATCACCCAGCAAGCAATCAAGGAGCCATAAGCGCCCCCTTTTGCCACAGAGAAATTCCAGCCCATAAACTCACCCACCAACACAATCCCTACCCCCAAAGCCCAAATATGGAATGGGTTTAATACTTTCAGCATTGAAATCCGCTGACTTTTATCTCCTGTTGTCGTGCTCATAAAAAGCCTCCCTCAAATAGTATTTTGATCAGTTTTTATAATGGGTTTTATTCATCGCCTTCGCGTGAACTCATCAAAAACTCTTCATCGTATTGTTGTGAAACACTAATCGCATCTTTAACAATCCAGATTAATAAGGCTGCAGAAATTACCCAAGCAGCACTGCTTAACATATCCCATAAATCCATGATTTTTATCTCCTTAAAATGGATTATTTGCCGAATTTTTCGGCAATCACTTCACGATATTCTTTATCTGAAACTTTCAGCATAAAGACGAAATATCCAATCAATACCACGGCTGTAATCGCTAGCCATGTTGGATCTATCGTATAGTCAAACCTAGTGTTAATAAGGGCGGCCGCTTTTTCAGCGTCATAGCCAAGTTTTTCCCATTGCTCCTGAACAACTGGGGACAATTGAAGGGATTCCCAAGTTGGTTTTACGACTTCAGCCGCCGCGCCAGCAGCAGCCGAAGCAGCTTCTTTCGCTTTAAACAACAGTGGCAACATTAAACTTAAATACACAAGTGCAAGAACGAACAAACTATCGAAAATTTGTCCGAACCAACCTTGCTTTGGTGGTTCATAGTGTTTAGTCATGATTTTCTCTCCCTATTTTCTATTGATTATTTTTTAGCTTTTGCCGCACGATTAGCATCCACATGCTTTATGTCTAAGCCGTAGATGAACTGCTTATCATCGACAAAATGCTTGGTCATGGCGCTCACTGAGGCAGTATTGAAAATGAGCAAAGCGAAACTACTGATGTACATCACGAGACGGATGTTAGGATCCTCAACGATCTGCAAGATAAAATACAACACGAAAAGCACGGATGCCCAAAGCAAAGCCACATCCACCCATGCCAGGATGCAATCTTGCGCAAACATTCTCTGTATGCGCGACTGTAAATCTTGTTTCATAAAATATCCCCTTGTTTTAATATTTCTTTTAATATTTCTTATCAACGTTAGATTTAGCTTCTTAATACCATTACTTAACATACAAACAATAGACTACTCTTTTACAATTATTGTCGGAAGTCTCCTTAAAAAAATAATGCCGCACTCAAATAAATGCGGAGCAAAAAAAAGCTGCGGCTCGCCTTAAAGCGTTCCGCAGCATGCTTAAAAAATAAAAGGGAGCAAAGCAATTTAAAACGAACAATTTCCGCACATCTAGCAGACGTAAGAGGAGGATCCCACTTGCTAAGAACATTAATTTATTCATGCTTTACTCCCTTCAGCCTCAACACAAGGCTGAGGCAAAACTTGTAACAACATTAAAGCTTTAAATCATTAAAATTTATCCATTCCTGGAATCCAGTTAGTACCAGCAAGAGGCACTTTAGCCATTGCTGAAGCTTCAATCGTCAATGCAACCAAATCTTCAGGCTCTAAATTATGCAAGTGCGATTTACCGCAAGCACGTGCAATTACTTGAGCTTCCATGGTCATCACTGTGAGATAGTTAGCTAGACGTTGACCGCCTTTTACAGGGTCAAAGCGTTTCATGAGTTCAGGATCTTGTGTAGTGATACCAGCTGGGTCACGACCTTCATGCCAATCGTCGTAAGCCCCTGCTGTTGTGCCTAGCTTGTTATATTCAGCTTCAAGCGCTGGATCGTTATCACCCATTGCAATCAATGCCGCGGTACCAATTGCAACCGCATCAGCACCAAGCGCCATCGCTTTAGCCACGTCAGCACCATTACGAATACCACCAGATACAATCAACTGCACTTTGCGGTGCATACCCAAGTCTTGAAGTGCTTGCACTGCAGGACGAATAGCCGCCAAGATAGGAATACCAACGTGCTCAATAAACACTTCCTGAGTCGCTGCTGTACCGCCTTGCATACCGTCTAGCACCACTACATCAGCACCAGCTTTAACAGCCAAAGCCACATCGAAGTAAGGACGGGTTGCCCCGATTTTTACGTAAATTGGTTTTTCCCAATCTGTAATTTCACGGATTTCAGCAATTTTAATTTCCAAGTCATCTGGACCTGTCCAATCTGGATGGCGACATGATGAGCGTTGGTCAATACCTTCTGGCAAACAACGCATTTTCGCAACACGTGCACTAATTTTTTGACCCAGCAACATACCGCCGCCGCCAGGCTTCGCGCCTTGACCAATCACCACTTCGATGGCATCCGCTTTGCGCAAATCATCTGGGTTCATGCCGTAGCGTGAAGGAAGATATTGGTAAACCAAAATTTTAGATTGTCCGCGTTCTTCAGGTGTCATGCCGCCGTCACCTGTGGTTGTTGAAGTACCCACTGCGCCAGCACCACGACCCAAAGCCTCTTTAGCCGGCGCTGAAAGTGCACCAAAACTCATCCCAGCAATCGTTACCGGCGTTTTAAGATGAATCGGTTTCTTAGCGAAACGTGTACCAAGCACCACATCAGTCCCGCATTTTTCACGATAGCCTTCTAGTGGATAACGGCTAACTGATGCACCCAAGAATAATAGGTCATCGAAATGTGGCACTTTACGTTTTGCGCCACCACCACGGATATCATAAATACCTGTAGCTGCAGCACGACGAATTTGTGAGTTAGTTAATTTATCAAACGTCCACGATTGATGCGGTTCAGTTTGAGGGATTTTGTTAGGAGTATCAGCCATGTTAGTAAGCTCCTGATTTAGCTACATTAAAGTGGTATAAAGTGCGTGCTGAACCATAAAGCGTAAAGCTTTCAGGACTCACATCACTATGGCCTGAACGTGAAAGCAAATCAACAAGGATTTTGCGCTCTTCTGGGCCCATGGTTTTAACTTCGCAGTCAGCGCCTAAGCTTTTCACTTTGCCACGCACAAAAAGACGTGCTTCGTAAATCGAATCGCCTAGACCTTCGCCAGCATCGCCAAGCACCACTAAATTGCCTGCTTGTGCCATAAATGCTGAGAAGCTACCGACTGAACCACCCACCACAATGTCAGCACCTTTAAGAGAAATTGCACAACGTAAACCTGCATCGCCATCAATCACCAATAAGCCACCCTGTGCTGTCGCACCAGCTGCATTTGATGCAAAGCCTTTAACGTGCACACGGCCAGACATCATATTTTCTGCAACACCTGCACCAACACTGCCCTCAATCGTTACATCAGCAATTTGATTCATCCCTGCAGCGTAATAGCCTGCGTGACCATGAATGTTCACTTTCGCTTCTGATTTTAAACCGACTGCAATATTGTGTGCGCCGTTAGGATTTTGGATATCAATATGCTTGCCGTTTAACACGCTAGCATCACTATGTAAGAATTGATTGACCTCACGCAATGGTGTCTTGGCCAAATCGTATTTTATACTTTCCATACGTACATCTCCTTTGGTGAAGGTTCGAACACTTTTGCGTTCTTAATATCTGGCAAGTGGGCTAATGAACGGAATTCAGAAGCAATTGCCACGTAGTCATCATGCTCAGCAACCACTGCTGGTTTACATGCAAAGGGATCGCGCACTAAAGCTAATTGGTCTTTAGTCCCCATTAGCAATGTATAAAAACCATCTAACTCTTCAAAACCATGCTCTAAAGCTGTTTTTAAGTCATCACCCTCACGCATACGCCATTCCAAGAAACGGCAAGCAGCTTCAGTGTCGTTATCTGTTTCAAACATAATACCTTCGTGTTGCAATTTGCGACGTAGGCTAGGGGCATTTGAAAGTGAGCCGTTATGCACCAAGCACCAGTCTTGACCAGCGGTAAATGGGTGAGCATGGGCTGGTGTAATCGCTGATTCGGTTGCCATACGTGTATGACCGACCAAGTGACTACCGGTCAATTGGCTAAAGTCGTAACGAGCTGCTACTTCAGCAGGCGTTCCCACATCTTTGTAAATGTCCATTAATTGACCAATCGCCAATAAATGCACTTGTGGATAATGCTCATGTAACCAGATCTTGACTGTTTCTGGGTCAAGATGTGTTGTTAACACCGCATGATTTACTTTTTGATTGAAACTCACTACTTTGCTACCCAAATGGGTCAAAAAGTCGTGGGCAAGTTTTTGCCAATTAAAATCTGCTTCGCTAGCGTAGAGACTGAACTTGCGCTCTTCATCACCTACTGGCGCACCGAAGATTGCCAAGCCTGCTGAGTCAGGGCCACGTTCTGTCATACCGATGAGCATCGGCAACATTAGCTCGCCAATATTGGCGCGCATTTTTGGGTTTTTAACCAATAACCCTACAATTCCACACATATTAAGTCTCCTTAAACAATCTATAAAAAGCTGAAATCTTTTTTAGAAAAACTCTACGTAACGTTTGATTTCCCAATCAGATACGTGGCGCATGTATTCCACCCACTCCATGTCTTTCAACAGGATGAATTCTTCCGAAAGGCTATTTCCAAGCGCATCACGAATCACGGTATCTTCCTCAAAGGCACGAATCGCTTCGTTCAAATTTTGTGGAAGAATACCAATGCCGTGTTGTTTCAACTGCGCTGGTGAATACTCGTACAAGTTATCCTTAGTACCAGGACCCGCATCTAATTCTCGCTTCACGCCATCCAAGCCTGCTGCAATTACTGCTGCAGTCACAAGATATGGATTACAAGCACCATCTGGTAAACGCAATTCCAAACGACCGTATGGAATACGTACCATGGTTGAACGGTTGTTATTACCGTATGAAATGTAAGCTGGTGCCCATGTTGCACCTGTCAATGAACGGCCAACCACTAAGCGTTTGTATGAGTTCACTGTTGGCGCAGCTAAAGCAGTCAACGCTGGTGCATGCGCTAAAATACCTGCCATAAAGTGATAAGCTAATTTTGATAAGCCATGACCTGTTTTGTCGCTGTCATCATGGAACAAGCTCTTTTTACCATCACCAATCGACATGTGCATGTGCATGCCATTCCCTGGACGGTTGCTAAAAGGCTTAGGCATAAATGAGCAAATCATGCCCATTTGATTCGCGATTTCACTCGCCGCCATTTTGAACATGATGTAGTCATCAGCGCTCTTCATACAGTCTGCGTAGGTGTAGTTAATCTCGAATTGACCATTCGCATCTTCATGATCAATTTGGTAAACATCTAAACCAGCTTCAATAAGTGACTCAGTTAGCTTTTCTAAAAAGGCTGATTGGCGAGTGATGCCTTTGTAGTCATAACAAGGCTTTTGCAATGTATCACTGTCATCGAATGGATGAATCTGACCTTTGTCGTCCATTTTGAGTAATGAGAACTCTGGCTCTAGGCCTGTGTAAAGAATCCAACCGTTTTTAGCTAAACGATCCGTCTGCGCTTTTAGCACCACGCGTGCGTCATGTCCGTATGGCTTACCTTCAACGTGACCATCACAAATAATGCGTGCATAGCCTGGTTGCCATGGAATTAATGACAAGGTAGACAAATCACCTACCGCCATATAATCAGGACCGTTAGGTGCAATACCCATGCCCCAAATCGCGCCACCCGCAAAACCTGCACCATTTTTTAGAATATCTTCCAAATGTGAGGCTGGCACTGACTTCACTTTTGCAACGCCATGAATATCTACAAACTGCGCCAATATATATTTGACGTTGTTATCTTTTAAAAACTTTTGTGCTTCCGCTAACGATTTCATTCATTTTCTCCCTGAAAATTACCGCTTTTTATGACATATTTCCTTCTTATGTTTTCCCACCAACCTCTGTAACGTTTTATTGAAAGCGTGCAGTCAACCCCACTGCACCACCACCAAGTTCTTGTGCAACTTCTAACAGCATTTCCCACATATATGGACCATAAGAAACGTCACACCAAACGCGATAAACTTGTTCGCCAGCTAAACTTTCTCGTAAAAACGTGGCTGAAATGCCAGCCACTTGCGTCATCACAACCGCCTCGCTTGCTAACGCTTTGTCTCGCAAATCCATCACACATAATTCAGACAACAGATTTAATGCTTGGCTGCCACTCAAAATAAACGCTGCATCAGCACGTGCAACTTGATAAGCACCAGCAGTGTTTGCTTGATTGAAACTAGTCAGTCCTGCACAAGCATTCCCTTTAAATTGATCTTCAACTAAAAACTCACTGCCGCCTAGGCGAAGCACTAAGGTACCTGGCGCACCTTCCACCCATGAGTTAATTTCATCTGGTGTTTTGAGACCTTGCTTTGCAAGCCACTCAGCCGCCTTAGGGCCTTTAACACCAAACTTGGCAAAGCAACTCACATCGGTCACACCCAACACTTGCTTGTGTGCTTTTTCTTTTGCTGCGCCTTCAAAACTCAAGGCAACTTCCATTCCGTTATGCACACCCATCGTCTGCTTTTGCTCGTGTTGCGCATAAGCAACGGGTGTCGTTTTAATTAATGCTGTCATGTTAATTTCCTTTATTCCGCATTAAAGAATGGTGTTTTGACAACTGTCGCTTTTGCAATGCCACCATTGTCAGTACGAATGTCAAAAACGTTACCTAACTCTGACTGATGCGGTGCAACGTAAGCCAATCCGACAATACGTTTTGCCGCAGGGCTATAACTGATACTAGTTACACGACCTTTAATGCCGCCAGCCTCAATCACCAAATTACAGTCTTGTGGCATTTCGCCTTTGTAATCTGCTGCTAATGAGAATGGCACCAATACTTTAGTGAGCGGTTTCTTAGCAATGATTTCTAGACTACGTTTACCGATAAAGAATGGCTTTTCCATGTGCAATGCTTTTTCTGCACGCACTTCAAATGGATTAGTTAAACCGTCCGTATCATATCCAGGCATATGGTGACCAAGCTCTAAACGAAGCAAGCGTTGTGTATCGGTTCCAAATGGACGAATACTTTCAGCCTTGCCTGCTTCAAGCAATGCGTTCCAGATGCTGAGTGCATGGCCTGTTGGCATATAGATTTCATAAGCTTGTTTAGCCACAAACGCAGCACGCACAATACGCACGGGTACGCCGTTAATTTCTGTGGTTTGCGCACTACCCATTGGAAACGCTGAGTCTGACACATCAATACTCACAAGCTTACCAAGCACCTTAGATGCGTTTGGACCAGCAACGTTAATCAAGCCATAAGCACCAGTCACATTGACTAGGCCAACATTAAGTTGCCAGATCTGTAACCAGCGTTGCATTTCACGATAAACGGCTGCTGCGTTTGAAGTGCTAATCGTTAAGAAGAACAGTTCATCCGCTAGTCGTGTGGCAATGCCATCATCTGCTACTACACCAAGCTCATCTAACAGCAAAACATAGCGTGAGTGACCCACTTTTTGATCAGCGTAAAGTCCTGTATAAAAACGCTCTAAGAATGCGGCAGCATCTGGGCCACAAACTTCGATTTTGCCTAAGGTGCCACCGTCGATGATGCCAACAGATTGACGCACCGCTTGGGCTTCTTGTTGGATGATCTCTACTTTACTCAAGCCTGCTTTTTGATAGTAGGCAGGACGCGACCAAGCACCAACATCCACAAAGAACGCACCCGCCGCCTTATGCCATCCATGAATAGAAGTGAGACGGTGCGAATGGAAGCTACGACCACCCAAATGACCCATTGGCGTTGGATGGAAGAATGGTCGCGCAGTCGTTGTTCCGATTTTCTCAACAGGTAAATTGCGGATTTTCGCCAAGATACGAATCGCATTCATATTTGAATGCTTACCTTGACTTGGCCCCATGCCAACTGTTGTGAAGCGCTTCATCAATTCAATATTGTCGAAGCCTTCTTTTGCGGCATTGATAAAGTCTTTAATTTGAATGTCTTCATCAAAATCGACAAAGTTTTTGCCTTTTGGATGATGCACAAAAGGATAGGGATGGCTAGGTGATTGACCCTGATGTGAAGCCACGCTCACGGCAGTCGATTTTCCGCCTAAGAAGCCCACAGCTTCTGATGCAGCGCGTGCGCCATCCGTTAAACGCGCTTCTAAACTATAAACACCATTCACACGCCCTGCCGCAAAAATACCTTGAGGTAAGCGGTTAGGGACAAACTGCTGAATGTCGTTGTTGTATCCCATGCCAATACCTGACTGATAAAGCAATGCAGCAGCTGGTGCCCAGCCAGCACTCATTGCAATCCCATCACAATCTACCGTCACTGCTTTACTCACGTCAGCAGTTGCGGTTTCTTCATCGTATGGACAAACAACGGCGCCAGACATGCCAAGCTTGCCCTTAATCGGATTGGCTTCGTACACGCAAAAACCAGTGTAAATTTTGACACCTTTACGCACTAGCTCAGCCACTTGCTCATCTTTTTGGCCTTGTGCACGCAAATCAACGACAGCGGCAACTTTGACGTCTGCGTTAATTAAATCAAGCGCAACACGATAGCCATGGGCATTCGCAGTCACCACAATGCCTGTATTAAATGGCTTCACGCCATAACGATGAATCATGCGCTGCGCTGCCGAACCCAACATCACGCCTGGTAAATCATTGTTATGGAATACGGGGGGCTGTTCAAATACCCCGGTAGAAACAATCACTGCTTTTGCGCGTACTTTAGTAATGCCATTCGCTGTTACAACAGGCACCATATGATCTTGGTAATACCCTGCTGCATAAGCTGCTGCGTAAACTTTAATGTTTTTACTTCCGGTCACTTTAGCAACTAGCTCATCAAGCATTTGTTGCGCATCAGGACTTCCTGCGCGGTCATAGGTCAAGCTACCGCCAAGGTGTTGGTTTTCATCAACCAAAATAACTTCTAGGCCGCTTGATGCAGCAGATAGGGCCGCAGACAATCCAGAAGGGCCAGCACCAATGACCAACACATCACAGAAATCATTGAGCTTACGTTTATTAATCCGAGGATAGTTGAAATTAACAATCCCTAAACCCGCAGCATTACGGATGACTTTTTCCCAAAATGGGAAAAGTGCCGCTGGCTTATGAAACGCTTTATAGTAAAAACCAACAGGCAATAATGGAGAGATCGAGTCAATGTATTTACTCTTATCATTAATGACACCACCTTCTGTATTCACAGCCTTTAATGTCATCCCGTTGGTAAGCTTTACAACGTCTGCACGCATATTAGTATCTTGACCGTCGGTCACTAATGCATTGATGTCGTGATTTGCTAAGCTCAACACACCACGGGGGCGGTGATACTTAAAGCTACGACCTAAGACTTTAACGCCGGAAGCTAAAAGCGCACTGGTAATCGTGTCGCCTTCATAACCATCATATTCCTTACCTTCAAAGGTAAAGGTGATTTTTTTGTCTCGGCTAATCCACTCACCGACTTGTTTTGGCAATCTCATACTCATGCTGATTGCTCCTTTTTAGCACGTGGCTTAGTTGTTTTTGCGGCAACATGTGCTTTGCCATATAAGTAAGTAGCGAGCACTTCATCGCTTAAAGTATTGCGCTCTGCAATAAACCAAGTGCCACTTGGTGAGTGATACCACCACTCCTTTTTAATACATGGCGCGTTATTGCGATAATGCACATAACTTGCCCACTCCAAATCACTGCTTGTGTCTGGATTTGGCATTTCGCGGAACTCTCCGCCAAATAAAAATTCACTTAATGGTCTTACACCATTCATCGGACAGTTTAGAAGTTTCATTTTTTCATCTAGCCTTTAAAAATTGATAAGCGCGCTTTTCACTAATGGTCTAATGACCAACTGAAGCTGCGCCCTTCTCACCAGTAAGTTCGTATTCTTCAAAACGCGACATACGGAATGAATGAATCAAATCATGTGCTTTATCGTTGGCCATCGTATATGCCATGGTTTTGCCACTAATTGGCGTTGCCTTAAAGCCCCATGTACCCCAACCCGCATCCAAGTAAAATCCTTTAATCGGTGTTTTACCCATAATTGGCGCAAAGTCGGGGGTAATATCTGCCATGCCACCCCATTGACGCACCACTTTTACATTGGATAAGAACGGGAACATGTCGACGATGTGTGAAGTTAAGCCTTCAACAAAGTCAAATGTTGAACGTGTTGAGTGCGCTTCATATGGATCTAGCGATGAGCCCATGACCAATTCACCACGTGAAGATTGGCTCAAATAAACATGCAAACTACCTGAAACCAAAATAGTGTCTAACCATGGCTTCATCGGCTCAGTGACACAAGCTTGCAATGGATGAATCACGATAGGGGTTTTCAAACCCACCATTTCAGTAATCCGCGGTGTAAAGCCAGCCACTGCTGATAACACCTTACCTGTTGAGATATAGCCACGGCTGGTGTGAACGCCTTGTACTTGACCATCTTTCACATCAATACTTTGCACTTCAGTGTTTTGGAAAATCTCCACCCCCATGCTGTCGGCACCGCGCGCATAACCCCAAGCCACTGCATCATGACGGGCGATTGAACCAGGCTGATGATAGAGCGCGCCTTGAATAGGCGCCTTGCCGCTACAGCTCAAATCCATCTGCGGACAAGCTTTAGCAATTTCATCCGTACCCACCACGCGACTATTAACGCCAACATGCTTATTAACCTCAGCACGCCAGCGCATGGTGCGCATTGCTGACTCGGTATGCGCTAAGGTAAAGTGTCCACGATTTGTATAGAACAGATTAATATCAAGCTCTGTTGAAAGCCCTTCGAAAAGCTTAACGCTCGCGTCATAAAAATTCACACCATCTGGCGTTAAATAATTAGAGCGCACAATAGTAGTATTACGACCAGTGTTGCCGCCGCCAATGTAACCCTTCTCTAAAACAGCCACATTAGTCATGCCGTGATCTTTTGCTAAATAGTAAGCCGCAGCTAAGCCATGTCCGCCACCACCAATAATCACAGCGTCATAAGACTTTTTAGGGGTCTGACAATCCCTAAAAAAACGTGGCTCTTTATATTCTCCGCCAAGCGCAAACTTCAGTAACTGATAAGCCATTTAAATCCCCAATAATATGCTTGTATCGTTTCGGCCTTAAAACTTAACAAAAAGTTCAACGATGGCACCATTTGTGCTTAAACTTTTATTAACTTTTTTTACCTACATGAAACTTATGTGCCCATTACACCAAAGGCAAAATGCAAAGTCAAGGACTTGGTAAACAATTTTTATCCTGAGGAAACGTGCTATGGAGTTATGCTGACTTATCAAGTAAACTTCAACTGATTTCAATCAACAAATAAATGCTAGTTTTTAAAGAAATTTTTATCTTTCTCTATTAAAAACAATTACAAAGCATATTGAGGAGAAATATAAAAAACATGACAACAGCAAATGTTGCAATCAACAATGCACCCTATAATGCACAAGGAAAAGCACTAGATCGTTTTCTTGGTAATACCATTCATCAGTTACGTATTCAGCACAGTCTAACCTTGGCCGAGGTTTCTGAAAAAGCAGGCATTAGCCGCGGCATGTTGAGTAAAATTGAAAATGGACTTTCGTCTACCAGCCTAGAAACCTTGGAGCAATTAGCCAACGCACTTGGCGTGACCATGGCGCGCTTTTTCCAAGGCTACAATTTGCCATCGAGCTCAGTGCAGTTTGTAAAAAAAGATGAAGGCATGGAGGTAGTGCGGCGCGGCACTCGTAGCGGCCACACCTATCAATTACTTGCTTACGATCAAGGACCACAAAAACTTTTTGAGCCTTTTCTGATTACACTCGAAGACCCAGGTGAAGAATTTCCAAGTTTTGAACATCCCGGCACAGAGTTTATTCATATGCTAGAAGGTGTGATGGAGTACCGGGTTGGGGATGAAGTGTTTAAGCTTGAGCCAGGAGACTCGCTGACTTTTCGTGGCGAAATCCCGCATCGACCAGAAAAACATACCGAGCTACCGATACGATTTTTAGCGATTGTGCATTACGACACCCCCGGAAATGAGCAAGAGATTGAATAGGGTTAACCCTATCACTATAAACGATGCAAAGCTGGAAGATATTCCAGCCTTAGTTGATTTACTGGCTGCTTTATTTGCAATTGAAGTCGATTTTAAACCTGACACCCCAAAACAAATTCTAGGCTTACGTATGCTCATACTGAGCCCTGAAACAGGCATTATTAAAGTTGCTCGCGATGCGAATGGCTTAGCCATTGGGATGGTGAGCGCGCAATTGGTGATTTCAACCGCACAGGGCGCGCATTCCGCTTGGCTTGAAGATATGATTATTCACCAAAAATACCGCGGCCTAGGCCTAGGCAAAGCACTACTCAATGAAGCGCTAGCATGGGTCAAACAAAAAGGCGCGACACGCGCCCAATTGCTGGTAGATATTGAAAATGCGCCAGCAGCTGGTTATTACAAGCACCTAGGCTGGCAAAAAACGCAGTTAGAAGCGCGTAAGATTTTTCTTTAACATCACGCCCAATCCAACATCGCCTGCATCATGGCGCGTAATGTTGGCCGCAACATCTCAGACAGGCCCTCATCCACTTTTGTCACATCCGCCGCTTGCATATAGGCTCGGGTCGCAATTTCCAACTGTACTGCGTGGATATCATGGCGCGGCTGACCGTAATGCCGGGTGATAAATCCGCCTTTGAAGCGACCATTCATCACAGACTCAAAATCACTCTGCTGCGCCACCTCGTATACAACCTCAGCCAGACGCCTATCACATGATGCATGGTCAGCCGTGCCTAGATTGAGGTGCGGTAATGTTCCTTCAAAAAATCGAGGCACGACAGAATCAATTGAATGCGCATCCCAAAGCAGCGCTTTTCCATGCAAAGCTTTTACTCTGTTTATCTCTGCACTGAGTGCTTGGTGATATGGCTGCCAATAATGCGCAATCCGTTTTTTAATTTCATCGGCACTTGGCGCTTGATTAGGAAGATAAAGCAGCGCTTGGTTGAATGCATCTACTGGACATAAGCCCGTGGTGTTTTGTCCCGGGTAAAGACTCACATTATCTGCCGGCCGATTGAGATCAATCACGTAACGTGAGTGGGTAGCGATAATCACCGTTGCATCTAAGTCATCAAGAAAATGATAGAGCTGCTCAAGATGCCAATCGGTATCAGCAATAGACAGACCTGCTTCAGTCAAACGGGATTGAAGCCACGAAGGGATATAAGTTCCAACATGCGGCATTGAAACCACTAGAGGAGAGTTTCCTTGTCTTAGCTTAAATACAGGCATTTCTAGTTGCATGGCGCACCTATTATTTATTCGACTTATTTACGCAACAGGGAAAACTTAATCGAAATCATCAGCCCATCAGCACTGCCTGACAAAGCAAATGTCTCACCCAATGACAATGCTGGCTGCACAAAATCACCATCCACAAAACGTTGTGAACCATCTTTGGCGATGAACTCACCTTTCACAACTACCAGCATGTCATGTCCACCATCGCCCACACACTGAAAATCTCCGCGAACAAGCGCAAGCGTACTTTTTACACCGGTACGAGATGTCATTACATTAAGCATCTGACAAATACCTTCCGGCTCCGCTAACCAATCCTGCTCACCCGCAAAAGAGAAGGGCTGAAAAGCCAACAATCGTTTTGTTAGCCCGGTCTGATTTCGCAAAGTTAAACTCGGGCCTGCAATGAGAACTTGTGTTCGATCTACTTGAGGAAAAAGCGAATAAGCACTTGGCTGTTTGATTTCGGCAACACTCACGCGCCAAATAAAATCATCTAATCCAGCATTGGGTGGAAAAATGGCAATCTCTTTAGTGCTACCACCGCCATTTTTCCAAGCTCCCGATGGCACATTACTGACTTGAATGTATGCAGTCTGTGCCATCGAAAACTTAGCGCTTAAATCTTACCGTCTAGACCCATTTGGAAATATTTATGGGTGATTTTGTCCTGGTTTTCCAAGAGCCAATCAATACTTGGTTGATTGTTCATCGCTTTATGAATCGCTTTAGTGGTGGCTTCACGGTGAATGTTAAACAAGATTTGATGATCCAAATCATCTTGCTTAATCACAATAGGATTGAGCCAAACAGACACAATAATACCCAAATCATTCGCTAGCTCTTTAGGAATATCACCATTACGCACAGCATCCAACACGCCGTTAGCAATCGCCGCCTGCACAGTCCCCATCAAGATATTGGTATATTTTTCATCTTTTACCGTCACTTTGCTCACCATAATGGTGGCAGGGCGCACTTGAATGTCTGTGTTTAAAATAGCGAGCACGCGTGTGTGCCCTTTTACTTGGTCACCTAACAAGGTTGCAAACGCTGTGCCCATAGGGCCAGCCATATGGCCAATGGCGATTTCAGGCTCAGCCGCTGTTCCTACTGGACCACCAGCAACCAAGGCCTCTGCAACTCTTATCGTCATCATGTCATTACTCATATCACCATTTCCTTTGATTAATCTATATTACTGAAATAAAATTAACTACCATTAAACAATTGTAATCCATATTATACGAAGTGAACACATCAACCCAATGCATAAGGTATAAAAAAACCACCGATGAATGTTCAATACGGTGGTTTTTTTAAATTTAGCCGAGGGCTAGTTTTTTCTCTTATGCGCCCAAACAGCTGCCTCTAAACGACTTGTCAGCTTAAGCTTGCTGAGCAGATGCTTAATATGCACCTTCACGGTGGTATCACTAATCCCCAATTTTCGGGCGATGGTTTTATTGTTCAAACCATCGGCCAAGCACTGCAAGATTTCTTGCTCACGGTCAGTGAGAGAAACGCTTTCATCATTACGGCCAACTTTAGGGTCGATTAAAGCTTGCTTCAAAATATCGGTCAGACTATCTTGAATCACCGTCATGCCTGCGGCCACTTTAATTAAATTGGCACACAAATCTTCGGGGTCCATATCTTTCAGCAAATAGCCGTCAGCACCCGAACGAAGCGCCTCTAGCAAATCATCTTCCGCATCTGAAACGGTTAACACCACAAATTTACTTGGCGTGCCCATTTCTTTAAATCGGCGTAAAGTTTCAATACCGTTTAAGCCCTTCATATTCAAATCAATCAACACCACATCAGGTGCAGATTGTTGAACTAGCGCTATGCCTTCAAGGCCAGATGATGCTTCACCAACCACTTCAAAGCTTGGGTGGTCATTAATGATTTGACCAACCCCCTTGCGAAACAAGGCATGGTCATCAATTAAAAAGACTTTGTAATGCATATCCATTTTCCACCCCTATCAATTTTTATTTGATTACCAATGTTTATTGTGGCAATTTTGGCGTAAACACTAAACGTACCCGTGTTCCACCTTTTCTGCGGCGTAATACGGTGATATCCCCACCTAAACTATACGCACGCTCTTTCATAATCTTTTGGCCGTAATGCCCAGTAGCATCTGGCATCTCACCATTAACATCTTCTCCCTGCTTTATATCTCGAGCAGCATAACCTATACCATCATCATCAATCGTCACTAAGATGGTGCCACTCGATTGATATTCCAAAGTGACCATTGTGCTGGTCGCCCCCGAGTGTCTCACAATATTGGATAGCGCTTCACGAATCACATGCAAGATATGAAATTCCTCATTCACTGTCAAACGTGCATTCACTAAACGGTTATCCAAAATAATCGACAAATTACCACGCTGCGTAAATTCATCAATCGCCGATTGAATGGCAAAACCTAATCCTCGGACATCCATGTGCACTCTAAATGTGGCAAGCAACTCTCGCAACTCTCGGTAGGCATTATCCAAGCCATCGCGCAGTTGATTAACAATATCATCCCTTGCATCTGCCTGCATGGTGGCCGCAGAAGATGATTGCAAACGCGCAATTTGAATCTTCATGTACGATAGGGATTGCGCTAAGGAGTCATGGAGTTCACGGGCAAGCGCTGAACGTTCATCAAGCAACGCAACACGACGCCCTTCTTGCTCACGGCCCTGAAAGCCCATAATCATGGTCAGCAGTTGAGCGGTCAACTCTAGTAATTGCGTTTCGGTTTCGTCAAACAGGTGATCCTCGTTTGCCTCTAGAGACAAAATACCCAAGGCCCCAGAAGGACTGGTAAATCCAACTGCTAGTATTTGTGACTTCACATTTTCAGAACTCTTGCCATAAAAACGCACAAAACTACTGGTCTGCAAATCTGATATAAGCTCATCAGAAAGCTTGAGCGGCTTATGATGAGAGAATAAAATACGTTCAGCATTCACCTCATCCTCTGTAAAAATTAAAGCTGCATTATTCACATTGAGTGCTTTTTCTAGCGAAAATAAACCTTTGCGTAATGCAGTATCACTCAACATGGTGTTGTTGACTGAGTTGACAAATTTAAACAGAAAATCTTGCAAACGAATCATCCGGCGCAGACGCTCGCTGCTGGTTTGGTTAAACCAATTCGTCTCAGCTTTGAAGCCTTCTATAGAAGCTGACATTTCATAAAGCGCGCGCTCAAGCTCGGCAAACTCATCATCAGTTACATCAACCCGCTTAATAAACTCATTGGGAATGAAGTTTGTCAGCGCATCAAATCGATCAACCAATAAGCGTCTCGCCCCCAAGGCTATGCCGCCCAATGAACACAACACCAACAACAGTCCCAATAACTGCAACAATGAAATCACTGATTGCTTGAGCTCTAAATCTCCCGCCAAAGCCAAGCCAAGCGCATCGTATGCTTCTATCACAGCAACCGTTGCACTCCGCTGCTGATCAAAACGTGCGTTTTGTAAGCGAGCTTCATCAAATCGTACTTGCGCTAAACGAAGCTTCTTAAATGGCGCTGACAACTTAGGGTCGTACTGCTTCTCAAGCCATGCAAGTTCTGGTGAAATATTATCTAGATGATGATGCCCCAATACCTGCATCATCGCCCCAAAATCCACATAGGACTTATCATGAGAAATATCTAGTTGATACTTCCAAAATTTTTGTTGGTTATTCACTGCCAAAATTGCATTTTGACTGTTCGGATTATAATCAAGCAAAAATAGCGATCCCGCTTGCATCAAAATCACAGAAAAGGTGATGCATAGGAGTAATATCATGAGCTTTATGTAAAGCGCATGCTTAAACAATCGCTTAAAACTATGCAAAAATCGACGTGATTGATGAATTAAATTCAACACAAGATCCAGTAAAAAAAGCCAAGCCCAAATAGGATGGTATCAATTAAAAAGGTTTAAGAATGAGTTTATATGTTTTTAGTACCGCTGTGCTGAGTATCATTTTTATGATGGTATTTGGCTCTTGGTGGGTAGAAAGCGCCCCTTTTCGAGTTCACCTGAGCGCATTAGTCATGGTCGCGATTACCGTTCTTAGCATTATTCTGATGATTGCTATTTACCCAACCGTTAAGCGCCACAACAATGCTAAACGAAGAGTCAACACACTAGACACCAGCACATGGGCAACAGACGTCTCTTCTAATCTGTCCACGCCAGCAGCAGTCATTAAAGGTTACAACGTCGTATTTGCGAATAAGGCTTTTTTAGCTGAGCTCGGCATGCAAGGCTTAAGTGATCAGATTGTTGGCATGCCAATTACCAATATTATTCACTCGAGTGACCATCAACATTTAGCCGTGCTTTTTTCACAAGGCGCGCTCCAGCAAGAAAATAATGAAAGTATGAAATTACGGTTTTTATCGCTAGATGGCACCATTTTACCAGCATATATCACCCTTTCTCCGCTAGAAGCTGAAAGCAGCTCAGATTTGAATCTACTCCAGTTCTCCTCTAACTCACTTCAAAACATGCAAGAATTTGTTTACGTGGACTCATCCAACCACCAATATCTCATCAATGAAATCGAACAAGTAGTATTCCACTTAAACGTCAACCAGCAGATCATCTTTCTCAATCAATCTTGGGAATCACAGCTGGATTACAAAGTGCAAGACAGTCTCAATAGAACCCTACTTTCATTTATACATCCGGAAGATAGGCCGCTTGCGGAAGCCCGCATCAATTCGCTCATTCAGGGTAAGCGCAATAAGTCTTCTGTAGAAATTAGGCTAATTAGTCGCGATGGCGAATCGCACTGGATGGAGCTTCGCGCTAAAAATACCAGCGCTTACAAAGGTGAGCGATCTAGCGTAATTGGCACCCTCACCGACATTAGCCATATCAAAGCCACTGAAGCGAGCTTACGTAGCAATCGCCACCTGCTCACTACACTTATTAATAATACCGCTGGGATGATGTACCGCTGTAAGAACGATCAGCACTGGAGCTTTGAGTTTGTGAGTGATGGCTGCGTTGAAGTAACTGGCTACGAACCTTACGAGATGATTAACAACCCTAACTTTTCCTATATGCAGATTATTCACCTCGATGATCGCCAACCCACTTGGGAAGTGGTACAACGCAACGTGAGCAATCAACAAAAGTTCCAAGTGATTTACCGCATCGTCAACCGCTCTGGCGCGGTTAAATGGGTATGGGAACAAGGCAAGGGGGTATTCTCAAGCTCAGGCGAACTGCTCGCGCTAGAAGGCTTTATTACCGACATAAGCAACCATGACCAACCAGAGATTTTAGAAGCCTTCCAAGCGTTATTTTTTAATCCAAGTGGCGTGCCAGCCAAGTTAAACTAAATCATAAATTTGTCACAGCAAAAAGGGCGCCTAGGCGCCCTTTTTAATTTCAAATTACAGACTAAATGATGAGATTAGAATGTGCGTTTGATATAACCAAGCACTTTGCTTTCACCACTTTTAAAGCCATCAGAGTAAACCCAAAGACTCGAATCAGCGTTAGTATTTATATAACTAAGACCAGCATTCCAGCCTGCGCTCGATGCAACTGAAAAGTCTTTATTCACGCCAACTTGCCAATCAGTATAGTCATAAATAGAGTTGCTTTGACCCGCTATTACTCCAGAACCAGCAACAAATTGACGTCCTACATGAGCAGTTAAATTCAGACCCGCAACTTGTGATACTGGATAATTTACATTAAATTCCGTATAGCCACTGCCTTGTGAATCAGCAAATCCAAAAAATTTAGATGCGACATATGAATGTTTCAACGTAAAGAATTTGTATGTGACAGCAGCATTCAACTCGGTCGTATTTGAAGAGGCTAATCCACCATCCTTTTTATTTTGTGGATAATAAAACTGCAATACACCCACATTGATACTTAAATCAGGGTTAATTGTATGAACATAACCACCATACAAATCAACTTCAAAGGTATTACCATTAATAGCATAAATATCAGAACTCACGTTTGTGCCCCAAACACCTGCATAAAGACCGCTAGCGTGCGAATAATCAAAGCCACCTTGAACAGATCCTCTTTCTCTAGCATAAGAAATACCTCGGAAGATATAATCAGTAAAAAATCCAATATTCGCTGTGAGTGTATGTGGTGATGCTGGCGCAGCTGCAGGTGCTGCAGTTTCAGCGGCGTTTACGTTGACAGATGTCATTAATGTTGCGCTTAAAACACCAGCAAGCAACAAGCTATTTGTTTTATTCATGTCCCAACCCCTAAAAATAAAGTTATTCAAGCATCAAATTGTTACAGGAAACTCAGCTTCAATATACCGCATTGTTAAAAATATTTACATCCATTCAACAAAATACTCAACATAAATTGCATTTTATTCACTTTTGTTGCGTAAATGACACACTTTTTATTCGGGATGTGTGCCGATGCCAATATCGGCACCATCATCAAACTTAGAAAGCCATTGCACTGTCATCTCTCTAAATTTAACAAGCCCTTTGTATTCAGCTAAATCTGAATGCAAATCTCTCAATATGCGATGGAAGCGTTTTGCCCAGCGCGGAAATGTGGTGAGATCTTCCATACTCACTAAATAGCAACGAATACTAAATAAAAGCCCATTACTGCGAGGCAAGCGGAATAAGGTTTGCAGCTCAACACGCAAGTGCACTTTATCGCCGACATTTTCTGGGGTCACTGTGTTTCTGTCACTACCCCATAATGGGTAATTTTCTGGCGAGGTGTCTAGGCGCGGGTTAATCGTCATGGTCCAATTTAAACGGCGCACAGGCGAACCCAACTGCATACTCATCAGATATTTAAGGGCTCTATCCATCACTCCTAGTTTAGTGACTTGTGGCACTGGCCCATGCCATTCATGCCAAGCCATGCCCACGTCAAAATTGAGCGACCAATCGGCTTGACTCGTAATAAAACCAGCATCTGCGTACAAAGTATCGTTACGTTGGTCGAGTAACACAAAGTCGCCTTGCACTTGGCGGCTCATGTACTCAAATGGCTCCATATCCAAGGTACTTGTATCGCCAAACACAAAAGACCTTTTAAGGTCGAGCGGCTTATTTTCCCAAGTCCAGTTTTTACCATCTCTGGTCAGCGTAAATAAATGCGGGTAATCTGCAGACATTGACTCCATGGTCAATTCTAAAAAGTCCCATTGCGCGTCCATCATGTGCGGCAATACCGCATAACGACCGCGGTCTAAATCAAGGGTTTTTACTTTATCTAAACATTCTGAAACATAATGCTCGTCGATATCGAAAGTAAACTCTGTCACAGCCCCTTTTGGGCCTTTGTTATGGGGTTCCATATTCACTGAGTACATATACACATCTTCAGGGAATGGAAATGGGAATCGCTTGATAGCCTCTACTGAATTTTTGTAGGTGTAATCATCACGAAAGGTTTCTTTTTTAAACGCTAAACTCATGGCAGTGCCTTTTAAATACGCATTAATAAATTAAAGAACTACTTCTAACAAATCGCACTTAGCGCGTGAAACGCATGGCATGATTTTTTTACCAGCCGCTTTTTCAGCATCTGACAAATAGTGATCATGGTGCAGTAGGTTGCCATCAGTACATACCACCTCTAGCTCACAGCGGCCACACGCGCCGCCTCGACAAAGATAAGGTGCATCCACGCCAGCCGCTTCAATCGCTTCTAGCAGGCTCATTTCTGGGGGCACGGTGATTTCAATTTGGGTTTTACTGAGCTTCACTTTAAAAGCTTCGCCTGTGGGCGGCGCAGTAAATTGCTCGCTATGAATATGGTTTTCTGGCCACCCAAGTGAGCGCGCTGTCTCTATCATCGCCACCACCATAGGGCCAGGACCACAGACATAAACATGAGTGCCTAAGGGCTGATTGCTTAATAACTCACGAAGATTTAGCTCGCCACCCTCGCTCTGAACATAAGTAATGAGCTTATTGCCAATATTCGCTTTAATCTCTTTACTAAAAGCCCCATGTTCTGGTGCACGGTAAGCGTAGTGCAGCTCATAATTGGCTTTATTGCGTTCCAAGTCTGCCACTTGCGACATGAATGGCGTGATGCCGATACCGCCGGCAATTAACAAATGCTTGTGTGCGCGCTTTTCAAGCGCAAACAAATTCACTGGGAAAGTGATTTGCAAGGAATCACCCACCTTAAGGGCGTCGTGCATATGCAAAGAACCGCCACGCGACTTTTCTTGGCGGCGCACAGAGATGTGATAAGCCTCTGTTTCCTCTGGGTTGCCCATTAACGAGTAAGGATTGCGCTGGATGCGACCATTGATATTCATGGATACCACCACATGACTACCCCCTGAAAACACAGGAAAAAGTTGGCCATCTTCGCGCACAAAAGTGAAATGTTTAATTAAAGGCGTTACTTGCTCAATTGCAGCCACTTTTATATTAATTTGACTCATGGATAAATCTCCTCGATTTCAGGAATTTCGCCAGGATCTTCAGCATCCACCATCAAGCCCATGTAGGCCCCTAAACGACGAGAGAAGTGGTCGCGAACAAATAAATATTTGCCACAACCATCGCAAGCTTGAATGTTAGTGTGCGCGTTGTGGGTGATGGCTTTACAATGCACACAATAAACAGAACGCGCGAGCGTGCCTGTGAGCTCTTTTGCAATGTCGGCATCTTCTACGCCATATTGCTGAACAAGCTGCGCGATATCCCACATAAACTTTTCTGAGCCTGCCACGTAAATACGCAAGCCCATAAGCGCTGTTGGCAAGTGCGCTTCAAGCGCTTTCATTGCGGCAGCATGCGCGTCAAATACTTGTAATTCATCAGGTACCACTTTTTGGAGCGCAACTGTGTAATCAGCGTCTCCCGCTTCTGTTTCATAAATGACCGTGACTGTTTGCTGAGGCAGCATTTGCTGAAACAGTTTCATCGCCGCCAATCCACCAGCCGAACCTTGTACCAAGACTAAATGCGCGCTGGCTTGCTGCTGCCACACCAGCGCAGAGTAGACGGGCTTACTTCTAATCCAATATCCACGTTCCATATCTTAAAAACCTTATTAACTATCTAAATTCTTTAGCGCTTAGCTGCTCGAACAAACATTAGCCGCTAAAATAAACCTTAAGCTATTGGTTGAGTAAGTTGACGTAGCGGGTGGTAAATAGCCTGCCGCGAGCTTAGTAATGTCTTTAGCAACCAACCGATCTAACACCACCTCAGCATCTGGACCATTCACATTAACAACATTGAGCGCTGAAACATCATAAAGACCAGCGCGTGTTCGAACTGCAACTACTTCATCATGCGCGCAAGTGTTGTAACTCCAGGGGATAGGCATGTCACTCCAAGTGTCTCCATCTATCTTAAAACCTAATTGTTGATGAAGATCGTTTAAGATAGAATTTCTTGCCATTTTTACTCCGATCCTGCATGTGTTGTGAATAGTTTTTAAGTAGATAACACATTATCGAAACAGGGCTATTTTCTAAATTCTCACTAAGGTGTACTCCCTTAGGGGTAAGCAGGCAATAGCAAGGGATAACGCCCATTATTAAGCTTCTCAATATCAAACATTTGTATCGATTTTAAACCCAAAAATTGGGGCACATTACCTATCCTAAAATCGCGATTGTCAAAATTATGCTGAAGAGCTAGCAATTAAAAAAGTGATGGGTATGATTAAAAACTACGCTCACTTCAAGCAGTACTAGAAAAATACTCCGAAAGATGCCTTTTTTCCAGCCCAAAAAATGGTGTTTCTGTTAATGCTTACCAAGAAATTGCCTTTAGTTTTAACTGAACTTTTAAGGGCTAGCACTCTCCTATCTAGAGTGCTAAAATTAGTACTATGATTAAAGGTAAATCCATGACAAATGCACTGACCTTACCGATTCCATCCGCTTTAGATAGCTTGGATCAGTATATGCGGACTATCAAAGCCTTTCCTATGCTAACTGCAGAGGAAGAGCTGGATTACGCAACACGTCTAAAAAACAACAATGACCTTGAGGCTGCGAAAGCGCTCATTGTTTCCCACCTTCGCTTAGTGGCGAGCATTGCGCGTGGTTACTCTGGCTACGGCTTGCCCCAAGCGGATTTAATTCAAGAAGGCAATATTGGTTTAATGAAAGCGGTAAAACGCTTTGACCCATCACGCGGTGTGCGCTTAGTTTCATTTGCGATGCATTGGATTAAAGCTGAGATGCATGAGTACATTGTGCGTAACTGGCGCTTAGTCAAAGTCGCCACGACCAAAGCACAGCGCAAACTGTTTTTTAATTTACGTAGCATGAAAACTGGCGCGGGTAGCCTTCAGCCTGATGAAGTGGCGCATATTGCTCGCGAGCTTAAAGTAAAGCCAGAAGAAGTACTGGAGATGGAATCGCGCCTCGGTGGCCATGAAATCTCGCTTGAGGGCAATATGGATGACGACAGCGAAGATAGCTTTAGCCCGATTGCTTATTTAGAAGATGAACAGCCAGAGCCTTCAGAAATGCTATCCGCAATTGAGCAAGAGCATTTGCAAACGACAGGCCTTGCTAATGCGCTTGCTAGCCTTGATAAACGAAGTCGCCGCATTGTTGAGGCGCGTTGGCTGGCCCAAGACAGCAGCTCAACATTACATGATTTAGCGGATGAGTTTGGTGTATCTGCGGAACGCATTCGCCAGATTGAACAAAAGGCGATGGAGAAAATGAAAGTTGCCTTAGCCGCTAACCATTAAATACAATTTCAATAAACTCTTGAAATACAAAAAGCTGCCTAGGCAGCTTTTTTGTTGGGCGGTTAAGCCGCGATCATTTTAGTGAAAGAAAATCACTGATAAAGCGCTAAACCAAGAAAATGCGATTAAAACGATCAATATCGTTAATGGCAGATTATCGAATGTGAAATACTGTTTCATATTAAGCCCGTTTTCAATAAAGAATTAATTCTGAGGTTTTAGTCTATCAAATACATAGTTTATTAGCTATGGCTAGGCAGTTCAACCCAAGTTTTTGTTAAAAGCTGTTTATTTAATCTTAATTTGATCTGGCTCAATTGGCTGAACTGCTTGTTTGTGCTGATTAAACGGAATCATCGGATCATCTTCATCCATCAAGATTCTCTGTGCCGGGCCATCTAAGTCGTCGTATTGTCCACTTTTAATGGCCCACAAAATACCAGTCGCGGCAAAAGCGATGAACACAACTGACAAGCCCAACTGAAAAAATAAAGCGCTTAGACTCATGCAACCAATTCCTTTTAAAAAAATAAAAATTGCAAAATATATATGATACGCGCTCAAAGCTTATCAGGCTTGATTTATATCAGCCAACTTCATGTTAGCTGAAGATAAGCGCGCTTTCTGCTATGATTCAACTTTAGGTTTAGTTAACATTTATGCTATCAAAAAACTCAAATCCACCTCGCCCAATCAACATAAAGTTGCATCAAAAATCACGACTTTTAGAAATCGCTTTTGATGACAACACAGAATGCATGCTTTCTTGTGAGTTTTTACGCGTTTACTCACCATCCGCAGAAGTGCGTGGTCATGGCGTCGGCCAAGAAGTTTTACAAACTGGTAAAGAAAATGTGAACATTCAGTCGATTGAGCCTGTCGGACAATATGCCATTAGGCTGATTTTTTCTGATAGTCACAACACAGGCTTATATTCTTGGGATTATTTATACGATTTAGCCCGCAATTACGAGGGGCTTTGGTTAGAATATGTAGGCAAGCTAGATGCCGCAGGCGTAAAGCGCAATCCTGGCCAGGCTTAAATAACGAGGTCACACAAATAATGTCAGATTCAAATCAAACGCATTTTGGTTTTAAAACCGTCAACGAAAGCGAAAAAGCCAGCAAGGTAGGCGATGTATTCCACTCCGTTGCCCAGAAATATGATTTGATGAACGACGTGATGTCGGCAGGCTTGCACCGTACTTGGAAACGCTTTGCGGTTGAAATTAGCGGCGTCAAAGCGGGCGATAAAGTATTAGACGTTGCTGGCGGAAGTGGCGACTTATCTAGACTATTCAATAAAAAAGTAGGGGCCACTGGGCAAGTCATTCTGACTGACATTAACGCATCAATGCTCGCCGTTGGCCGTGATCGCCTGATTGACGACGGCGCTTCAGTGCCTGCATTGCAGTGCGATGCCGAAAAGCTGCCTTTTGCAGACAATTATTTTGACTGCGTGATTGTGGCTTTTGGCCTGCGTAACATGACGCACAAAGACAAGGCCCTCGCTGAAATGCGCCGCGTGCTTAAAACAGGTGGGCGCTTATTGGTGCTTGAGTTCTCTCAAGTTTGGAAACCGCTCGCACCGCTATACGATGCTTACTCATTTAAGTTACTCCCCATCATGGGCAAGTTATTTGCCAAAGATGCTGACAGCTATCAATACCTAGCTGAGTCAATTCGCATGCACCCAGACCAAGAAACCCTTCGCCAAATGATGCTAGATGCAGGGTTAGGAAAAGTGGATTTTTACAATCTCGCCGCTGGCGTTGTTGCCTTGCATAAAGGCTGGAAAGTTTAAGTCAACTCCTCATGTTTAATCTACTCCTTACTCGTCTACTCAATCACCTCATTACTCAAAACCAATGGGCGCGGGGCGAGCTTTTGCCTTTTAGTGGCAAAACGGTGCAGTTCAATATGTCACCAGCAAGTGCAAGCTTAATGATTTTGGAAGACGGCGGTTTGGCCATGGCAGGTGAAATATTAAACGCTGACGCATCCATTTACCTCTCGCCATCGCTAGCCTTAAGACTATTGACCAAAGATAGCGATGCAATGTCGCAAGTGCGTATTGAGGGCGACACCGAACTCGCAAAAACTTTAGCGAAAGTATTACAAAATATTAAGTGGGATTACGAAGAAGATTTAAGCAAGGTTGTTGGGGACATTTCTGCCAACAAAGTTAGTGCGTTCGCCAAAAATACAGCTTACGAAGCCAAGCAACAAGCCGTAAATTTTGCCGAGATGGCAGCCGAGTATTGGCAAGAAGAAAATATGCTTATCGCCAAAAAGCGTCATGTGGAAAATTTTGTGCAAAAAGTGGACGTGCTTCGCGACGATGTTGAGCGTTTTGAAAAACGTTTAACTAAATTACCGACTAAATCAAAAAATAAAAAATAAAAAATAAAAAATAATAAGATGCGCTTTTTTAGACTACTCAAAATTATCTTTATCTCACTCAAATTTGGGCTTGATGAATTTGTACTCGCGCATAGCAAATTTGTCATTCTTCGAAAAGCAATTCAGTCCGTATTGTTCTTCCGTAACAGCAAACAAGCCCGCGGCGAACGCCTGCGTTTAGCACTTGAAGCACTCGGCCCAATCTTTGTGAAGTTTGGGCAAATGCTCTCAACTCGTCGCGATTTAATACCACTCGACATCGCTGACGAACTCGCCAAACTGCAAGACCAAGTGCCGCCATTTGAATATTCGCTGGTTGAAAACATCTTAATTGAGACCTACAAAAAACCTGTTGATCAAATTTTCAGCCAATTTGATGTAACGCCCATTGCCAGCGCCTCTGTCGCGCAAGTGCATTTTGCCCACTTAATGGATGGTAAGCCAGTGGCCGTCAAAATCTTGCGTCCAGCTATTGCTAGCGTTATCCAAAAAGACATTAAGTTGCTTGAGGTTGCGGCTTGGCTCATTCAAGCCCTTCTTGCTGACGGCAAAAGACTTCGCCCACGTGAGGTGGTGGAAGACTTTTCACAACACATCAACAATGAACTCGACCTCATGCTTGAGGCGGCGAATTGCAGTTTATTGGGCCGCAACTTCCCGAACAGCCCACTGTTACAAGTTCCAGAGGTTTATTGGGATTGGTGTCATGAGCAAGTCATGGTGATGGAGCGCATGAACGGTACGCCGGTAAGTCATGTTGATAGATTACGTGAGATGGGTCTTGACATCCCAAAGCTTGCGCGTGATGGTGTAGAGATTTTCTTCACGCAAGTTTTTCGCGATGGCTTCTTTCATGCCGACATGCATCCAGGCAACATTCAGGTGGCAGACGACGGACGCTATATTGCGCTGGATTTTGGCATCATGGGCACACTCACTGAGAGCGACAAACATTATTTAGCGCGCAATTTCTTAGCCTTTTTCCGTCGTGATTACCGTGAGGTTGCGCAAGCGCATATTGAATCAGGTTGGGTGCCAAGCGATGTTTCTATCGACCAATTTGAAACCGCTATTCGCGCGGTATGCGAGCCGATATTTAATAAGCCGCTTAAAGACATATCATTTGGCCGCGTGCTAATTCGCTTGTTCCATACCGCGCGAAGATTTGGCTTAATCGTTCAGCCACAGCTGACTTTGCTTCAAAAAACCTTATTAAATGTTGAGGGTTTGGGGCGTGATTTAGATCCTGAACTAGACTTGTGGAAAACAGCGCAACCATTTCTTGAGCGTTGGATGAGCGAACAACTCGGCTGGCGCAGTGTAGTAAAACGTATTACAGCAGAAGCACCACATTGGGGTGCAGTGTTGCCAACATTACCACGAAAAATTGACGCGTTTTTAACGCAAGATTTTGAGAAAAACCAGCACCTTAAAAACCAGCTCGCTGAACTAAAAGAAGCGCATCAACAACAAAATCGACTGATTTATTTATTGGGGCTTACTGTTTTAAGTCTTCTAGCCATTGGCGTTTGGGTGTTAAGCTAAAAAATATTAAGCATTAAACACAGCATTAACAAAGCTAGGCGAGCCTAGTTTTGTTAATGCTTTGCAAGTTATTTTCTGCAAGTTATTTATTGTCTAGCCACTTTGAAAATACGAAAAGAACTAAGCTCACCACCACCACAATCCCTATTAATGTTGCAATTCCCTGCCATCCAAAAAACATATTATTATCCTCCACGCCTATTGTTGTTATAAAAATTACACCACTTAATTGTGCCACAGATTTAATCAAAATTGATAGCAAGGCAGGTTGATGAAAATATTATTCTGGCGTTTGGCATTCCTGTCTGGCTAAGCTACAATTAGCTCTTAGCTTTCTGAGTTTTAAACCTATTTTGCGAAGTTGCTCCTGCAGCCCCACACACTCCAATGACTTGCCGCGTTCTTTGACGCGTGCTCTGCCTGCCTAAACATGAACTCCCCAAAAAAAGTATTCATCAAAACCTTTGGTTGCCAGATGAACGAATATGACTCATCACGCATGGCGGATATGCTCTCCTCATCGGATGGCATGGTGACCACAGACGTTGTTGAAGATGCCGATGTGATTTTGCTCAACACCTGCTCAGTGCGTGAAAAAGCTGAAGACAAAGTATTTAGCCACTTAGGTCGATTTGTTGCGCTAAAAGAAAGAAATCCAAACTTAGTGATTGGCGTTGGTGGCTGTGTTGCTTCACAAGAAGGCGACAACATCATCAAGCGTGCGCCTTATGTGGACATCGTCTTTGGTCCGCAAACCCTGCACCGCCTGCCCGAGATGATTAAGAACAAGCAATCCAGCGGCGCATCGCAAGTCGATATTAGCTTCCCTGAAATTGAAAAGTTTGACCATTTGCCACCCCCACGCGTTGAAGGGGCGAGTGCTTTTTTAAGCATCATGGAAGGATGTAGTAAATACTGTACGTTCTGCGTGGTGCCTTATACCCGCGGCGAAGAGGTTTCCCGGCCATTTGAAGATATTCTGACCGAAGCGATGCAGTTGGCAGAGCAAGGCGTTAAAGAAATCACCCTGCTTGGGCAAAACGTCAACGCTTACCGTACAGAATATCAAGGTGGCACGGCTGATTTAGCATTGCTTATTGAAACGATTGCTGAGATCAAACAAATCGAGCGCATACGGTTTACCACCAGCCACCCGAATGAAATGAATGAGCAATTAATTAACTGCTTCGCCCATGTCCCAAAACTTGCTGCACAACTACACTTGCCTGTGCAAGCTGGAAGCGACCGTATTTTGATGGCGATGAAGCGAAATTACACAACGCTACAGTTTAAATCTATCATTCGCAAATTACGCGTAGCTAATCCCAACCTTACATTCACATCTGACTTTATTATTGGCTTCCCAGGCGAAACCGAAGCTGACTTTGAGGCCACAGTAAAACTCATGCAAGACGTCGGCTTTGATGCAAGCTTTAGCTTTTTGTATAGCCCCCGCCCTGGTACGCCAGCAGCATTTTTAAAAGACGATGTCACTGAAGCAACGAAACTAACACGCCTAGATAAGCTGCAAGCCATTAATGAAGCCCAAGCCAAAGTAATTTCCCAATCCATGCTTGGGACTGAACAACGCGTTTTAATTGAAGGGGTATCTTGGAAAGACGCATCATTGCTTGCTGGCAAAACCGACAATAACCGCGTGGTGGATATTAAAGGCGACGCTAAACTCATCCACCAGTTTGTGAATGTAAAAATTACTGATGTTTCTAACCCGCGCCGTTTAGTCGGCATGATTGTTTAATAGGCTTTTGAATTGACGATTGAATAATGGAAATCACCTTACAGCCAGAAGATAACCACCGCCTCGCCAATTTGTGCGGGCCGCTTGATGAAAATCTCAAACAGATTGCATCCGCCTTAGACATTGAAATCGCACGACGTGGCGCTCATTTCAAACTTACAGGCGATAAAGACAATACGCGCCTCGCGGCAAAGCTTTTAGAAAACTTCTACAAACGCTCTAAACAAGCGATTGAATTAGAAGATATTCAATTGGGCTTAGTTGAAGTAAACAAACTTAATCCAGATACCGTCATTACCGCGGCGATGCCAACATTAATGACGCGGCGTGCTGACTTGCATGGTCGTACGCCTCGCCAAGTGAGTTATTTGCAACAAGTGCAAGATTACGACATCACCTTTGGAATTGGCCCAGCCGGCACAGGCAAAACCTACCTCGCTGTCGCTTGTGCGGTGGATGCACTCACGCGTGACAAAATCAAAAAAATTGTGCTTGTTCGCCCTGCGGTTGAAGCGGGCGAGAGATTGGGATTCTTGCCCGGCGATTTATCACAAAAAGTTGATCCTTATTTACGCCCTTTATACGACGCACTTTATGATTTGGGCGGCTATGACAGCGTGAACAAAATGTTTGAACGTGGCGCCATTGAAGTTGCGCCGCTCGCCTATATGCGTGGCAGAACGCTAAATCAAAGCTTTATTATTTTGGATGAAGCGCAAAACACCACGCCTGAACAAATGAAGATGTTTTTAACCCGAATCGGCTTCGGTACTAAGGCAGTAATTACGGGTGACGTGACACAAATTGATTTGGGACGTGGCCAAAAAAGCGGCTTAGTCGAAGCGCAACAAGTGCTTAAAGACATCAAAGGCATTGCATTTACGCACTTCTTATCCGAAGACGTGGTGCGCCATCCTTTAGTACAAAAAATCGTGAACGCCTACGAGAAATATGATGCGACAAAGCACGCCCAGCCTCATGACCCGAAAAATCAAGATCCTAAAAATAGAAATCATGAGTAAACAACCGATCCTTTCTATGGATGTGCAATTTGCAAGCAAGCTAGCTGGCTTACCAACGGTCAGCCAATTTAAACGCTGGGCGCGCAATACCATACGCGTTGATAGCGAAATCACCTTGCGAATTGTGGATGAAGTCGAAGCTCGTGCGCTTAATAATGTCTATCGCCAAAAAGATTACGCGACCAATGTGCTGACGTTTCCATTGGCGGAAGAACCATTCATCATGGCGGACATAGTGATTTGTGCCCCCGTGGTGGCAAAAGAAGCCAAAGAACAAGACAAGACCTTAGAAGCACACTTTGCCCATTTAACAGCGCACGGCATTTTGCACGCGCATGGTTACGACCATGAAGTTGAAGAGCAAGCCGAATTAATGGAAAGCATAGAAACACAAATTTTAACCAAACTAGGCTATGCAGACCCTTATGCTGATAGCGAATAATCTTTCATACTTAATGGAAAACGAGAGCAAATATGATGGCTGAAGCAGAAAAACCAAACTGGTTGGAGCGACTAAGTCATTTCTTACTGCGCGAACCAGAAGACCGTGAGCAACTTGTAGAGCTGCTTCACGCATCCTTTGAAAGAAGCCTGCTAGATTCAGATGCGCTGGCCATGATTGAAGGCGTGCTTCAAGTCTCGGAAACCCAAGTGCGCGACGTCATGATTCCTCGCTCTCAAATGGATGTGATTGACATCACTCAGACACCTAAAGAATTTATCCCTTTCGTCATTGAAACGGCTCACTCTCGCTTTCCTGTGATTGATGATGATAAAAATGACATCATCGGGATTTTGTTAGCTAAAGATTTGTTGCGTTGTTACGCGGGTGAAGACTTTGATGTGCGCGATATGTTGCGTCCAGCCGTGTTTATTCCAGAATCAAAACGCCTTAACGTCTTACTTAAAGAATTTAGAAGTAACCGCAACCACATTGCGATTGTTGTAGATGAGTATGGCGGCGTTGCAGGCATGATTACCATTGAAGACGTGCTAGAACAAATCGTTGGCGACATCGAGGATGAATATGATTTTGATGAAACAGAAGACAACATCATCCGCGACTCACAAGGCAAATACCGCGTAAAAGCACTCACTGAAATCAACGATTTTAATGAAGTGCTTGGCACAGAATTTAGCGATGAAGAGTTCTCAACTATCGGTGGCTTAGTCGTGAGTCAGTTTGGCCACCTACCAAAACGTGGCGAAACAGTAACGTATAAAAACCTCAAATTTACTGCGCTAAGAGCAGATAGTAGACGCTTACACTCAGTGCTCATTGAAGAACTAAAAGCCCAAGAAGACGAAGAGTAATTAGTAGCGCGTTGGAACTTATTTTTAATCCCTCGTTCATATCCTTACTGATGAATTGGAGCACATGATGAAGCTTGCCACACTTGTATTACTGTTTAGTTTTTTTGGGGTTGCGTTCGCTGGCACAGAAACTGCCAAACCAAGCTCTGACATCCCAACTAACGAGAAAGATTTTGTTGCAAAAATCAATGGTTTTGAAAAGGCTAAAATCATCGAACAGCTAGGCGAACCGAGCAATAAAGAGGATATTCAATCAGCCTCCGGCAAACTAGTTGCCTCTATCTGGCAATACCACTATTTAAATACCAATGAAAAAGGCGAGTATTACCAAACTACCGAGTTAGACTTCATGAATGACAAAGTAGTAATGGTGGTATTTATGAACAATGATGGAAAGGAAGTCCCTGCCGACGGCATAAAAGCCACCCCAGGCAAAAAATAGCGTTTCATTCACCCGCAAAAGCGACTTTTTAAGTCGCTTTTTTTATTTGTATATTTGATTTTTATCAACATTGCCAAGCCTAATAAAGCAAACATCTGCACGATTCACTATACTGTTGAACATTGTCATATGGATCAAAAAATGTTCTGGTTAAAAAAATACCCTCAAATCACCAGTCTATTACTAGGGACTTCATGCGTATTTGGCTTTGCGCCATTTTATGTATTCATCCTACCCATTCTCAGCATCGCTGGCTTATTTTACTTATGGGAAATCACCACCTCACCTAAACAAGCAGCAAAACTTGGCTTTATTTTCGGCTTAGGATTTTTTATTGCGGGCATTTATTGGATATACATCAGCCTGCACGATATCGGCGGCATGCCATTTTGGATGGCTGGCTTAGCCACATTTCTTTTGTGCGCATTTTTGGCGCTATTTCCAGCGGCCGTTGGCTGCCTAGCAAAACGCTCTGCCCATCCACTCGCAAGCGCAGCCATACTTTGGGTGTTGAGTGACTGGGTGCGAGATTGGATTTTTACTGGTTTCCCTTGGCTAGCGCTTGGCTACTCACAAGTGCCCTTTAGCCCACTAGCTGGGTATGCGCCAATACTCGGAGTATTTGGGGCAGGCTTCGCAGTGACGGCTAGCGCAAGTTTGCTAGTTTTAGTTGCACAAAAAAAGCTGCGCACACGAGGCATGATTGGACTCTCGGCCATTTGGATTGTGGGCGGGGCAACGACCCAAATCAATTGGACCTCGCCTGTTGGTAACCCCACGAAAGTTGCTTTAATCCAAGGGAATATCCCTCAAGAAATAAAATGGGATGAGGCTGTCGCCATCCAAACGGTGAATCAGTATTTGGGCATGGCTAAACAAGCCCAGGCTGAATTGGTCATCCTGCCAGAAACTGCCTTACCGCTAGCAATCGATTTAACGCAAAAAGATATGGCGCAAGACCAAGTGTTGGCTCCTTTCAAAACCATCGCCATGCAAGACCACAAAGCGATTTTAGTTGGCGTCGTGTCAAAAAAGACTGATGCTTATTTCAATACCATGCTCGGCATATCAAACCTTGACACCGTTCAGACTTATCACAAATCGCATTTGGTCCCATTTGGTGAATTTATTCCTTTCAAGTCTGTGATCGGTTGGATTTATCGAGATTGGCTCAATATGCCGCTCAGCGATTTAAGCCGGGGAATTACTTCGCAAGAGCCAATGCAAATGGCAGGGCAAAAAATCGCGGTGAATATTTGCTATGAGGATGTATTTGGCGAAGAAATCATCCACCAATTGCCTGAGGCAACATTACTTGTGAACGCCAGCAACGATGCTTGGTACGGACGCTCAAACGCTGCCGAACAACATTTACAGTTCTCGCAAATGCGCGCTTTAGAAACAGGTCGCATGGTGTTACGTGCCACCAATACCGGCGCTACAGCTATCATCAGCAACAAAGGGGATGTGCTTGCCACCGTCCCGCAATTCACCACCACCATCTTAAATGGCAGCGTTCAAGGTTATGCAGGCAGCACGCCTTATATTCGCTGGGGCAACTGGGCAATTATCAGTCTATTATTCATCGCGTTAATTCTTTTATGGGGGCGCAAAAAGAAGTAAAATCGCGAGTTACCACTTACGCTGCGACCCTAGGCTATTAAATCGCGGCATTAATAAAACAAGAAAACCAATCATGCTGACGTTTCAACAGATTATTTTAAACCTGCAAAACTACTGGGATAAGCAAGGCTGCACGCTGATGCAACCTTACGACATGGAAGTTGGTGCAGGCACCTCTCACACCGCCACATTCTTGCGCGCACTTGGCCCAGAGCCATGGAAAGCCGCTTACGTGCAACCAAGCCGCCGCCCTAAAGATGGCCGCTATGGTCAAAACCCAAACCGTTTACAGCACTACTACCAATTTCAGGTCGTGCTAAAGCCGGCACCAGCCAATATTCTTGAGCTCTACCTTGGTTCACTTGAGTCACTCGGCTTCGACCTCAAACAAAACGACATCCGCTTTGTTGAAGACGACTGGGAAAACCCAACACTAGGGGCATGGGGCTTAGGCTGGGAAGTCTGGCTAAATGGAATGGAAGTCACCCAATTCACCTATTTCCAACAAGTTGGGGGCATTAACTGCAAACCAATTACGGGCGAAATTACCTATGGTTTAGAGCGTTTAGCCATGTACCTGCAAGGCGTGGATAGCGTGTACGACCTTGTTTATTCAAAAGGCGTGAATGGCTCTGCTGATGTGAAATATGGCGATGTATTCCACCAAAATGAGGTCGAGCAATCGGCCTACAACTTTGAACATAGCGATGTGGATTTCTTGCTCACCGCATTTAATGCATACGAGAAGCAAGCGCAGCACCTCACTGAAAATAAACTCGCCTTACCTGCTTACGAGCAAGTGTTAAAGGCGGCACACACCTTTAACTTACTCGATGCGCGCGGTGCAATCTCAGTCACTGAACGTGCTGCTTACATTGGCCGCATCCGTAATTTGGCTCGTGCAGTTGCCGCTGGCTATTTAGATAGTCGCGCCCGCCTTGGCTTCCCGATGGCGCCAAAAGCATGGGCCGATGAAGTGTTAGAAAAAATTGAACTAGAAAAGCAAGCACAAAATAAAAAGGCAGCAGCATGAGCAGCAACAATCTATTAGTCGAATTATTTGTCGAAGAACTACCGCCTAAAGTGCTTAAAAAGCTAGGCGAGTCTTTCGCTGGCTCAGTATTGGAAAGCCTAAATGCACAGGCCTTAACAGCAGAAACTAGCGTCGCAACAGCTTTCGCTTCACCGCGCCGTTTAGCAGTTCATATCACCGCAGTTTCATCGCAAGCTGAAGACAAAGCAGTTTCTCAAAAGCTAATGCCAGTCAGCGTTGGCTTGGATGCGAATGGCACCGCAACGCCAGCATTAGTGAAAAAACTAAATGCATTAGGCGCGGATGAGTCTGCCGTAGCAAACCTTAAACGGGAAAACGACGGCAAAGCCGATATTTTATTTTACGACGCGCTCGTTATGGGCGCTTCACTTGCTGAGGCTCTACAAAAAGCGGTCGAAGAAGGCTTGAGCAAGCTACCAATCCCTAAAGTCATGACCTATCAATTGAGCGATGGCTGGGAGAGCGTGAACTTTGTGCGCCCGGCACATGGCCTAGTGGCTTTACACGGCAACACAGTAGTGCCAGTGAGTGTGCTTGGGTTACAGTCTGGCAACAGCACACAAGGCCACCGCTTTGAGGCAAGTGTTTCGCCCCTGGTGATTAAAGAGGCTGATAGCTACGAAGCGCAGATGCAAAATGAAGGCGCGGTCATCCCTAGCTTTGACGCCCGTCGCGCTGAAATTGTTCGTCAATTAACGGCTGCAGCGCAAGAACAAAACCTCAAACCTATCGAGGATGATGCCTTGCTTGATGAAGTAACAGCCTTGGTTGAGCGCCCGAATGTGTTGCTTGGCCAATTTGAATCGGAGTTCTTGGAAGTACCACAGGAGTGTTTGATTTTGACCATGAAGGCGAATCAAAAATACTTCCCATTGCTCGATGATAATGACAAGCTCACCAATAAATTCTTAATCGTTTCTAACATTAGTCCGGCAGACACTTTCAAGGTAGTCGATGGTAACGAGCGTGTGGTAAGACCACGTTTGGCAGATGCTAAATTCTTCTTTGACCAAGACCGTAAAAAGACCTTGGCATCACGCATCAGTGGCTTAGAAAAAGTAGTCTATCATAACAAGCTAGGCACACTAGCCGAACGCTCAAAACGCGTCAGCGAGTTAGCCAAAGCGATTGCAGTTAAGATTGGTGATGCCAACTTGGCAGCAAAAGCAGAGCAAGCCGCACAGCTTTCAAAAGTAGACTTGCTGACCGACATGGTAGGCGAGTTCCCAGAGTTGCAAGGCATCATGGGGCGCTATTACGCGCAACATGAGAAGCTGGATAACGACATTGCTTTTGCGATTGAAGACCACTACAAACCACGTTTTGCGGGTGATGATTTGCCACGCAACCAGGTGGGTGTTGCGGTAGCACTTGCGGATAAATTAGAAACGCTCGCTGGTTTGTTTACCATCGGTGAAAAGCCCACTGGGGATAAAGACCCATTTGCACTGCGTCGTCAGGCTCTGGGCATTATCCGCATGCTGATTGAATGCAAACTTAACATTTCATTTGAAACGATCATCGAGCTAGCACTTCAACAATTCAAAGTGGAAGATAAAGTAGGCGTTCTAGCTGCCATTACCGAGTTCTGTTTTGACCGCCTGAATGTTAATTTACGTGAGCAAGGCGCCAGTGCTCAAGAGGTGGACGCCGTGTTAGCGCTCAACCCAAGCTTGCTGCGCGAGGTTCCAAAACGTTTAGAAGCTGTGCGGGCGTTCTCAAGCTTGGAAGAAGCGCCAGCGCTTGCCGCAGCAAATAAACGTGTCGGCAATATCTTGAAGAAAGTCGAAGGTAACGTTGATGCAAAAATTAACGACGCTCTGCTACAAGAACCTGCTGAAAAAACCTTAGCAAGCACGATCGCTAGAATCAAACCAGAAGCAGATGCGCTGTTTGAAAGCGGCGATTACACGAACTCTCTCAAAGCATTAGCCGCACTCAAAGCGCCTGTGGATGACTTCTTTGACAACGTGATGGTGAACGCTGACGACCCTGCGCTGAAAGCCAATAGACTAGGCTTGCTCGCCACCCTTCACCAAGCCATGAACCGTGTGGCTGACCTATCTAAGCTGGTGGCATAAGCATGAAGCTCGTGGTGCTGGACAGGGACGGTGTGATTAATTTTGATTCCGTCCACTTTATCAAGAGCACCAACGAGTGGATTCCTATCCCTGGCAGTTTAGAGGCGATCGCCCTGCTCAACCAAAGTGGCTATCGCGTGGCGATTGCGACTAACCAATCGGGCATTAGCCGTGGCCTTTTTGACATGGTGACACTCAACGCGATTCACGACAAAATGCATAAAGCGCTAGGTCAAGTTGGCGGAAGAGTGGATGCCATGTTTTATTGCCCGCACTCAGCGGATGATAAATGTGATTGTCGCAAACCCAAGCCAGGCATGATGGAAGAGATAGGCAGACGTTTTAGCCAAGACATGAAGGGCGTGCCGATGGTGGGTGACGCTTTACGTGACCTGCAAGCGGGCGCCGTGCTGGGCATGCAACCCATGTTGGTGCGCACGGGCAAGGGTGAAGAAACGCTCGCTGCTGGCGGCTTGCCTGAAGGCACCTTAGTTTTCGCTGATTTAGCGGCAGTCGTTCAACACATCATTTCTTAAAGACTTGAGCCATAAGAAGATGAGATCAATACGCTCGATATTGTTTAATCTAGGAATGCTTGCCATCACTCCTGTATTCTCAGTGTTGGCCATTCTGCTATTTCCGCTTCCTGCCGTTCTGCATTCGCGCATCGTCAGTAGCTGGGCTTATCTGGCCATGTTTTGGCTTAAGGTCACCTGCGGCTTAAGCTTCCGTGTCATCGGCAAAGAAAATATTCCCAATCACTCTTGCATCGTTTTAGCGAAGCACCAATCGGCATGGGAAACCATCGCATTCCAAACCATTTTTCCACCGCAAATTTGGGTGATGAAACGAAGTCTTTTGTGGATTCCATTTTTAGGCTGGGCGTTTGCAGCACTGCGCGCCATCGCCATTGATCGTGCAGCGGGTCGTGAAGCGCTTAAACAAATGGTTGATCAAGGCATGGATAGACTTGCTAAAGGTCTGTGGGTCGTCATCTTTCCTGAAGGCACGCGCATAGCACCCGGTCAAAAAGGGAAATATCATATCGGCGGCGCTTGGCTAGCTACACATACCAAAGCCACTGTCGTGCCTGTTGCCCACAACGCTGGCGAGTTTTGGCGCAAAAATTCATTCTTAAAAACACCAGGCATGATTACGGTGAGCATCGGCAAGCCGATTGAAACGGCAGGATTAAAACCTGATGCAGTTAATCAAATGGTGGAAGCGTGGATTGAAAGCGAAATGTCGCTTTTAAAAAGTCGCTAAAATGACACAGCTTCATCTGTCTATCCCCAATGGCGCAGCAATTCCATACACCCTAGAGCGCCGTGCGCGCAAAACCGTTGGTCTAAAAATCAATCACAATGGTTTAATCGTCCACGCACCAAAACGGTTATCGCAAAAAGAGCTTGAGCGCATGTTACTCAGCAAAGCGGATTGGATAGTCAAAAAACTACAATCCCAGCAAGAAAACCAAGTAGAAAAATTTATGTGGGAAGATGGCGCATCCTTGCTTTTACTTGGCAATGCCATTGAACTCTCTGTGCGCTTGGACTCTGTGAGCCGCGCTTTAGAATATGAGCCAGGCCGTATTTCTGTTGCACTCCCCACCCCCAACAACCAAACCAGCATCGCCAGAAAAGTACTGCAATGGTACAAAAAACAAGCGCTCACCGACTTTACACGGCGCATCGCACTATTGGCCGCCAAGCTTGGAGTAGAAACGCCGCCGATTTTTTTAAGTAGCGCGCGTTCACGCTGGGGAAGTTGCAATAGTCGCGGAGAAGTTAGGCTGAATTGGCGATTATTGCAAGCCCCACCGCAAATCATCAATTACGTGGTGGCGCATGAGTTGGCGCATCTTAAAGAAATGAACCACTCCGCTAAATTCTGGGCAACGGTAGCGCGGATTTACCCAGATTACAAAACAGCGGAAAAAGAACTCAAAGCTTGGTCGGCTAAACTTCACCGTATCTAAGCATAGGCTATCACTAAGACTCAATTAAGTGAGCAAGTTAATGAAAATCATGAGTACTTATTCATGAACACTGATAGTGTGACTTTTGATGCAGAGCGTATTATTCATACATGGCAATGCAATCACTGCAAAGCGACTTAAACAAACATTTGGAGAATTATTATGTGGACAAAACCAGCAGCTACAGAAATGCGTTTCGGCTTTGAAGTAACAATGTACGTAATGAACAAATAATTCTTTTCAAAGAATTGTTGTTTAAAAAAGGCAGCTTAGGCTGTCTTTTTTGTTGGTTGAAGATCACTTCAATCGAAGCGCATTTAGCACCACAATCAAGGAACTCACTGACATCCCAATTGCCGCCATCCAAGGGCTGAGCAAGCCCATTGCCGCAAATGGCAAAGCAACTAGGTTATAAGCGATCGCCCAGGTAAAATTTTGCCTAATCACGCTGATGCCAAAACGGCTAGTCACCAGCGCGTGTTCAATTTCTAGCAAGTGCTCAGTGAGTAAAACCACATCACCGGTGGCGCGCGCCATTTGCGTGCCGCTGCCCATGGCCATAGAAACTTGTGCGGCGGCTAGCACTGGTGCATCGTTAATGCCGTCACCCACCATCGCCACTACTGCGCCTTGGGATTGTAAGGCATGAATATGTGCTAATTTATCTTCTGGTGAGCAGGCAGCTCTCCAACCCTCTACGCCAATAAGCTGAGCGAAATGTGAAACCGCCTCAACGGAATCGCCACTCAGAATAGAAACATGCAAGCCTTGCTGTTTAAGTTTTTGGATAAGTGCTTGAGCCTCTGGACGGGCTTGATCTGCCAGTACAAAAGTCGCGAGCAAGCGCGTTTCATCACTGAGCCAAACGACCGTTGCGCCAGATAAATCTTGCTCTAGTAAATTTGCCGCAAAAGCTTGATTTAACTTTGCATTGCCCAAACGCAATTTAAGCCCCGCCACAAGTCCTTCAACCCCCTGGCCTAGCACATTCTTAACTTCCGTCGCCAACTGCACTGGTCGATTTCCCTGCGCGTTTAAGAAGGCTTTTGCAAGCGCATGCTCCGAGTGTTTTTCCAAGCTCGCGGCGAGTTGCAAACAAGCGTCAGTATCTAGGTCGGCATGGGTGATGGTTTTAACCAAACTGAGCTGGCCTAATGTGAGTGTTCCAGTTTTATCAAACACAAAATGCGTGACTTTTGCCAAGGTTTCCAAGGCATGGCCACGCGTTAATAAAACACCGCGTGCTACCAAATGCGAGCCCGCTGCAGCAAAGGCTGCTGGCGCGGCCAGTGACAGGGCACAAGGGCAACTTACCACCAATACGGTGAGCACAATTTCAAAAATACGCTCTGGCTGAATTTGCCACCAAGCCAAGCCAACCAAGGCAACAGTCACCAGCAAAGCTGTTGTAAAGTAAGCGGCAACGCGGTCAGCCGTTTCTGCGAGTTTTGGTTTTTCAGCCTGCGCTCTATCTAGCAAACGCGAAATGCCCGCCAACATTGTGTTTTCAGCAATCGCCGTCACTTTGATAGTCAGCGGACTTTCGTAGTTGATACTCCCTGCGAATACTTGGGCACCTAAGGCTTTAGGTAATGGGCGACTTTCGCCAGTGAGCAGGGACTCATCCACACTACTTTCACCCGTTACCACCAGGCCGTCAGCCGCGATGGTTTCGCCAGGCTTAGCAAGAATGACGTCGCCCAATTTCAATTCCATCACCGGGATTAAGGTCTGTGTTTCGCCATCGACTTTGGTCGCCATCACAGGCGCAAGTCGCAATAGATTCTCTGAAGCCTCGATGGACTTTTCACGGGCATTACGTTCGAGATAACGCGTGCCTAGTAAGAAGAACACTAACATGGTGAGCGTGTCAAAATACACCACGCCTTGACCGCTCAGGGTTGCCCAAGCACTACCCACAAAACCTGTCATTAAACCTAAGGTAATCGGCACATCCATGCCAATTTGACGATGACGAATACTTCGCCAAGCGGAACCATAAAACGGCCAAGCGGCATAAGTAATCGCAGGGATGGTCAACACAAAACTAAACCAGCGTAACAATTGCGCGGTTGCAAATTCCAATCCTTGGGCAGGGCCTGCATACAAAGCTACGGCAATCATCATCACTTGCCCCGCGCTTAAGCCTGCCACGGCCAGTCTTCTAAAGTCAGACTTACGTTGTTGCTGACGTAAAGCATCTTGTTGCTGGGCACTAAAAGGATGGGCGTGGTAGCCTATTTTATTGATCTCGGCCAATATCTGACTGAGCTTGATTTGATTATCATTCCAACGAATACGGGCACGTTGAGAACTGTAATTCACATTCACACTGCGTACGCCCACCAACTGACTTAAATGGCGTTCATTGAGCCACACACAAGCGGCACAGGTGATGCCCTCAAGAATCAGCGACGCCTCTTTGTAGCCACCCTCGCCGTGGAGCACAAAGCTTTTCTGCACTTCGGGGTGATCGTACAATGCAAGCTGACGCAGCGCATCAGGAACCAGATCTTCAGGGGTTTTAGGAAGTTCAGTGCGGTGTGTGTAATAGTCTTCTAGTCCATTTTCAACAATAGACTTTGCAACCGACTGGCAGCCGCGACAACACATGGGCTGCGATTGACCAACAATAATGGCTGAAAAATTGACACCCGCGGGAACAGGCAATCCACAATGAAAACAGACACTCTTGTCTTGCAAGGGATGGTAATGCGTTTGATGCTGCTCACCCATTTGCATCACTTAAATTTTATTGACCGACTGAAATTGGCTGTTTTAGCGCGTAATGCGCTTCGCCTTTCACAATCTCGATGTCAGACAACCACAAGCCCTCGTCTGACAAACGTAAGCTCGCATGATACTCGCCAGGCTTGGTTTCAGAAAATTGGATGGTTTGGTCATCGGCACTATTTGCCATACGCCACAACTCCATGGTCACTGTGGCGGCAACAATAGGCTGTTGATTCTTGTCTGAGACCCTAATCACCACATTTGAAGCGAGATTATTCTTCAAAACGTCTAGACCTAAAACTTCCACATTCCAACCTAGATTTTTTTGTTGCGCAATATCTTGCACATGCGACTCATAAAGCTTGTTTCTATCATGCGGGATCACACCAGGGAAGCCAGTATGCACTTGGCGATTTTCTGGGTTAGGCAAAATAGAACGTGTTAATAGATCTGGCAATCCCCGAGTAGCCACAGAAAGAAAAATTGCATTAAGTAAAACGAGGCCAACAAAAAAACCAATAATCAGCTTAGGCGCCCAATGCATGCTTTGTTTTTTCTTTTGCATGCCACCAAACACAATAAGCAAGCCCGAGTTGGCGAGGTAAACGGCAAAATGAATAGTGAGCACATCGCCGCCAGGCCAGTACTGGGTGCTATAAGCGATGTAGGCAATAAACGGCAAAATGCCACTTAAAATACCTGCCCAAAAATTAGAAATTCCTGCTTTGCGCACCACAAAAAACAAAACGGCAGCAACAACTAAGCCACCAAACAGGGTTTCGGTCATGCTGAATTCATTTGCAAATATCGGCATTAATCGTGTTCTCTAGGCGCGTTAAAATTAGATTCAATCTTCATTACTTCTTTACTAGATGCCCGGGTAATCACAAAGTTAAACTTATTGACTTCTGATGCCTCTTTAGCAGATAAATTCACTGTTGCGTTCATATTTAATCCCTTGCCTCCCTTAATAGAGACAGCTTTAAAGAAACGCATATCAAGCGACCTTGGGGAAATCCCCTCAACATCAATCGCGTAAATTTGATCAGCTTCTGTTTTATTAACGATGTGAATAACGTAACGATTGCGAAAGCTACCATCTGAAAGCATCACATAGAGTGGTTGACGCACTTGCTGCACACTTACTTCGGTATTACTTCGTGTTCCAATGTTATATAAAAGCACGCTGGTCATTAAAAGAAGAGCACCTGCATAACCAAGCACTTTGAAACGTTTCCAAATCACTTTAGGTGGCTCAGGTATTTCACGCGCCATATTGCGTTCTGAATCATAACGAATCAAGCCGCGTGGATAGCCAACGGAATCCATAATACTGTCGCAAGCATCAATACACAAACCGCAAGAAATACATTGGTATTGCAGACCGTTGCGAATATCAATGCCTGTCGGGCACACCTGCACGCAGAAGCCGCAGTCGATACAGTCGCCATGGCCAGAAGCCGTTCGCTCTTCGTGCGTTTTTAAGCCATGAATAGGAATCGTTCGGCCTTTTAGGCCCTCCCCACGCTTGGTATCATAAGTGACAGCCAGGGTATCCGCTTCATACATGACGCCTTGGAAGCGTGCGTAAGGGCAGGCATACAAACAGATTTGCTCACGTGCAACACCGCCAGCCATATAAGTTAAACCAGTCAGTACTAACACTGCAAAATAGCCACCTGATACTCCCGAGCCATTGAAAAAGTCATGCACAAATGATGGGGCATAAATAAAGTAACAAGCGAAAGTGACGGCTGTCCAGAAGGAAACTAATATCATCAAGGCATGTGAAAGCCCTAATTTGAAAACCTTCTCAAGATTCCAATCTTGTTTTTTGAGGCGCAATCTTGCTGGGCGCTCGCCTTGGATGAGATGCTCAATTTGAATAAACAAATCTGACCATAAAGTTTGGAAACAGAAATATCCACACCATGCACGCCCAACCAAGCCGGTGACAAAAAATAACAAAGCAGCAGCGATAAAGAGCAACATCGCTAACCAGAAAATATCTTGTGGGTAAACGATTAAATCAAAGATAAAGAATCGGCGCGTTTTAAGATCAAAGAGGATCGCCTGTGAAGCCGCGCTCACACGCGCCCAAGGCAACCACGGAAGTAAAAAATAAACCGAATAAGCGAGCAACATCACAGCCGTTTTAAAGGTTCTGAATTTACCCTTGACTGAACGTGTCACAATTGGAATATGTTTTTGATACAGTGACTTTTCGGCTTGGTCTGGCATTATTTTCTTTCAAAGAATAAAGGCTCGCAATTTCTTGCAAGCCTTTATCTGTTCAAATAAGGTCGTTTTAACTCAGTGCGCGTGCCGTAATGACAAAGATGGCCTGATGTTAAGCGCGATCAATTACTTACCGCCGCCCAAACTTTCATGAACATACACTGTTAATAGCTTTATTTGTTCTGGTTTTAAACGTGTGCTCCAAAGTGGCATCACGCCTTTGTTCATTCCACCATAAAGTAAGGTTTTCACTTCCGTTAATTTAGCCTCTGGCGTTTTTGCGCCCAATACATCCGGCCACAGCCAGATCTTGTCGGTTAAATTCGCTGAACCTATCGCAATATTGCCTTTAGCCTCTGCGCCGTGACAAGCGTAACAACCTGCTTTGTCGCCATGGAAAATCGTATCGCCTAATTTTGCCGAAGCGGCGTTGTGAGGCTCACCCGATAAGCTCAAGACATAATGGCTTACTTGCGTGAGTTCAGCATCGTTTAAAATCGCTTTAAAGGCTGGCATCATGCCGTTTCGTCCAGCAATAATAGTGGTTTCAATATTTTCATAGGTACCACCATATTGCCAGTGATCATCCGTTAGGTTAGGTGCAAACTTAATTTTTCCCTGACCCCCCGCTTGGTGACATGGCACACAATTGGTTGCAAAAAGGGCTTTTCCAGCCGAATTAACGAATTGCATCAGTTCTGGATCTTTTGCGACATCCTCAAAAGACGTGGCAGCCACTTTATCGACATATGGCTTTTGCTCTTTTTGAAGCTCATTCATCTCAACCATGAGTTTAGAGCGCATGTTCCAATGCGTGTTTTTCGTTTCTTGCGTTCCATCTACTTTAGTGGCTACGTAAGTCACGTTGTTTAATCCTGTCACACCTTTTGTATAGGTATTACCAACAGGCCATGCTGGATAAAACATCCAATAAACAAGTGCAAAAGTGAAAGTAATGTAAAAGCCCCAAATCCACCATCTTGGCAGCGGATTGTTGAGCTCTTGCAAATCATCATCCCACACGTGACCTGTGGTTTCAACTGTTACTTTTTTGTTGTCCTGACTCATGATTATTCCCTAAATAAATATCATCATCTTGCAAAGGTATGTTTTTGAAACTCTCCAATTGCGCACCGCGCTGCTTGCTACCGTAGAGGTAAACCAGCACTCCACAGAACAAGCCAAAGAAAATAACCAGCGATACTGGCTTGGTATTTTCAAACTTGGTAAACCACATTAACCATTCCATCTCAATATCCTTTTACCAAAATGCTCATCTTCAAAAAACCTTTGCAAACCCGCGATTAGCGGAACTTAGCAAAGTAGTCATCATCATATTTTCTAAAATCCACCATCGTGCCAAGTAGTTGCAAGTAGGAAACTAAAGCGTCCGTCTCAGTGAGCTTATCTGGATTGGTATCGTAATTGCCTGCTTGCGCTTGAGCGATAAGATTTTTCTCTGCATCAGGGATGTGCAAGTTTTTAGCAGTTTCTTCGCCAAACTCTTTCACGTTCCTGTCAAACTCAGCTTTGCTTGTTGAATATGGAACACCTGTTACACGTAAAGCTCTCATGCGACCTTGAATATCAGAGTAATCTAAGTCAGTTTTGATTAACCATGGGTAGTTAGGCATCACTGATTGCGACACTAATGAACGAGGCGCTGTTAAATGCTGCGTGTGCCAGTCGTTAGAATACTTACCGCCAACACGTGCCAAATCAGGACCTGTACGTTTTGAACCCCATTGGAACGGGTGATCGTACTTAGATTCAGCTGCCAATGAGTAATGGCCATAACGAAGCGCCTCATCACGGAAGGGACGTATCATTTGTGAGTGGCATAAGTAACATCCTTCACGAATATAGATGTCACGCCCACGTAACTCAAGCGGGCTGTATGGGTGAACGCCATCCACCTTTTCTACGGTCTCTTTAATAAAAAACAGAGGGAGTATCTCCACTAATCCACCGGCGCTAATGGCGAGCATGGTTAAGATAATCAAGATCCCTACATTACGTTCTATTTTGTCATGCTTCATGGTAACTCCAGCTTTTTAAATCGTTGAGGCTTATTTACTCACTTGGAGCTTAAGCCTGCTCAGTTGTTCCGCTCTTGATGGTTTTATACATGTTGTAACACATCAAGACCACGCCGCTTAAGTAAAGCAGACCTCCTATTGCACGCATAATATAAAGGTTGTGGGCCGCAGCAACAGCCTCAATGAAGGCATACTGCAAGTTGCCAAAGTCATCAAATGCACGCCACATCAAGCCAGCCATAATGCCTGAAATCCACATTGAAGTGATGTAGAGCAAAATGCCGATGGTAGCTAACCAGAAATGAATGTTAATCAAACGATTGCTATACATTTCGGTATTCCAAAGCTTTGGGATCATATGGTAGAAACTACCAAAGGTGATCATTGCAACCCAACCAAGCGCACCTGAGTGCACATGCCCAATTGTCCAGTCGGTGTAATGTGAAAGCGCGTTAACGTCCTTCAATGACATAATTGGGCCTTCAAAGGTAGACATACCGTAAAAAGAGAGCGCCACAATCAAAAATCGAATCACTGGATCAGTACGTAGCTTGTCCCATGCCCCAGATAAAGTCAGGATACCGTTCACCATCCCCCCCCATGATGGAATCAATAGCATGATTGAGAACGTTGCAGCCAAGGTTGATGTCCAGTCTGGAATGGCTGTCCAGTGCAAATGATGCGCGCCAGCCCACATATACAAAAAGATAATGGCCCAGAAGTGCAACACTGAAAGACGATAGGAGTAAATTGGACGGCCGGCTTGTTTTGGCACAAAGTAGTACATCATGCCCAGGAAAGCGGCCGTTAAGAAAAACCCAACCGCGTTGTGTCCATACCACCATTGTGTCATCGCATCCTGAGCACCAGCAAATAAGCTGTATGACTTCATTGAGAATAAGCTGACAGGAACGGCAAGATTATTAAAGGTATGTAGCAATGCTGTCGCCAAAATAAAGGCGAGATAAAACCAGTTGGCTACGTAAATGTGAGGTTGATTACGCTTCATCAAGGTGCCAACAAACAGCACAAGGTAAGCTATCCAAACCACTTCAATTAACAAGTCAATAGGCCACTCCATCTCCGCGTATTCACGACCTTGCGAGTAGCCCATCACATTGCCCAATGCTGCTAGAACGATAATTGACTGCCAACCCCAAAACGTGAAACTTGCCAAACCGCTACTAAACAAGCGCGCCTGACAGGTTCTTTGCACAATATAGTAGGAAGTTGCGAAGAGCGCGCTACCAGCAAAACCAAAGATTACAGAACCAGTATGAACAGGACGTAAACGGCCAAAAGTTATATATGGTATATCGAAATTTAAAAAAGGAAAAGCAAGTTCAGAGGCGATATATAGGCCAGCCAGCATCCCCACTACCGCCCAAACCAAAGTCATGATGGCGAACTTTCGAATCACGTCATAGTTGTACTGTTCAGCATTTGTAACACTCGTAGTCGTCATAACCACGTCTCCTAAAACTAAAATGATTAACTTAAAATCTTCTTCATCTGACTACTTTGACCGACTTAAGAACAAAACTATTTAAACTATATAATCTGCTTTAAGTCACTTGCAACCTCATTTGGCTTTTGGCCGTACTTGAAATAAATCCTTACTTTTCCTGTCTTGTCATAAACATAACTGCCTGCGCTATGATCAATAGTGTAGCCAGATTTACCAGCCTCCATCTGTTTTTGGTAAAACACTTTGAAGGTTTTAGCTGTTTCAGCAATTTGAGCAGCGTTACCATAAAGCCCGACAAAGCGCTCATCAAAGCTTGGCACATATTTCGCCAGCACTTCTTGTGTATCGCGTTCAGGATCAAGCGTGATAAAAATAACTTGCACTTGATTCGCTTGCTCGCCCAGCAATTTCATCGCTTTTGCCATATCCGCCATCGTCGTCGGACAAACATCTGGGCAATGCGTATAACCAAAAAACATCACCACAGTCTTGCCTAAATAATCTTTTAATTGGCGCTTTTGGCCATGATGATCTTGCAAACTAAAATCTTTGGCAAAATCAGCGCCAGTAATATCTGTACCAACCAGAGGGCCTATCGGCTTCTTATCAGCAACACATGCGCTCAAAAAAAGCACCAACATCACCCATAAAATCTTTTTCATATAATCACTTAATCCTGCACATCCGCTACTTAATAAAAGCTTATTAACGGCAAACTGAAGTGATGCGAGAATGCCGTAAATAAAATCTAGTTACGTTGACATAAGTCAATTCCCACCCAAAAACACCACAAACAAAGCAAAATTAAAGGTGAATCTTGGTCGGTTCGTGATTCTAATCATAATCAAGCCTAGAAATTGTGAGAAATTGTTAATGACAGACAGCGTATACAGAACAAAAATTCCTTACTGATCATTTTTAAGTGCATTTATATGCAGAAATTAAATTGAATTAATAAGTAAAGCGCATTGCGTCTATTCAGCACGCAGGCTAGCGTTTACAATTGAGTTTTTTTGCACGCTGGAGAATTTACATGGCAATTGCCACATCAATGGCTGACCGCGATGGTCTTATTTGGTATGACGGCAAGATGGTGGATTGGCGAAGCGCCACAACCCACGTCCTCAGTCACACGCTGCACTACGGCATGGGTGTGTTTGAAGGCGTACGTGCATACAAGACTGACAAAGGACCTGCCATTTTCCGATTGAAAGAACATACAGACCGCCTTTTCCGTTCAGCGCACATCCTAGGCATGAAGATGCCTTTTGATAAAGTCACACTTATGGAAGCACAAAAAGCAGCAGTGCGTGAAAATAAGCTTGAATCAGCTTACATGCGCCCAATGGCGTTTTACGGCCCTGAAGCGATGGGCATCTCCGCAAAAACATTATCAACGCACGTGATTGTTGCCGCTTGGACATGGGGCGCTTACATGGGTGATGAAGCAATTAAAAACGGCATCCGCGTGAAGACATCCTCTTTCTCTCGTCACCACGTGAACATCACCATGTGCAAAGCCAAAGCGAACGGCAATTACATGAACTCAATCTTGGCTCACCAAGAAGCAGCGCAAGATGGTTACGATGAAGCTTTGTTACTTGACGTAGACGGCTTTGTGGCTGAAGGCTCTGGCGAAAACGTATTTATTGTTCGTAACGGCAAGTTAATCACCCCAGACTTAACAAGTGCTCTGGAAGGCATTACACGAGACACCGTCGTGCAATTAGCTGGCGAAATTGGCTTACAAGTGGTTGAGAAACGCATCACGCGTGATGAAATGTACACCGCTGACGAAGCCTTCTTTACTGGCACTGCAGCTGAAGTGACCCCGATTCGCGAACTTGATAACCGCGCGATTGGCGATGGCAAACGTGGTCCGATTACAGAGAAATTGCAAAGTATGTATTTCGATATTGTGCAAGGCAAATCAGTAGATCACGCTGACTGGCTCACGCTGGTTTAATCACCTGTCGGTTTAATCAGCAGATTTAATTTAGAAAAAGTTAAGGAAACACCACATGGCAAACAACACTAAAACCATCCAAGTCAGCGCAAAAGATTTACCACTGCACTGCCCAACGGATGAAGTTGCTTTGTGGTGTTCTCACCCGCGTGTATTTTTAGATTTATCTGAAACGGGCAAAGCAAGTTGCCCATACTGCGGCACATCATATCAACTTAAAGCTGGTGAAAAAGTCGGACATCACTAATTTTCAAATTAGGCTGAGTGTTAAATCCACCTAATCTCTAAATTAAGCGAGCAATGCTCCCCTGAGCACCCCACAAAGCGCGAATCACTTTTTCAGCATCAGCTGCTTCATTATTCGACCAAAAGCTAACATCACCCAGTTCATCTGCAACACAAAGCAATTGATTTTCTTGGAGTCGATTCTTTAAATGTTTAGCCACAGCAGCGCCCGTATCAATCAACACCACATCTTTGCCCACTAAATCTTCAATTAAAGTGCGAACAAATGGGTAATGCGTACAGCCCAGCACAATCGTATCGGCCTTAGCATCAAGCAAAGGTTTTACATATTGCTTTAACAAGGCGAGCGTTGAATGGCTTGTTAACTCACCCTTCTCCACACACTCCACCAAACCAATACACGCTTGCGTTACCACCTCAACATCTTGCCCATAATGCTCAAGCAAAGCCGCAAACTGCGCACTTTTTAGAGTACCACTGGTCGCAAGCACACCGACTACACCATTTTTGGACGCTGCAACCGCAGGCTTTACGGCCGGCTCCATGCCTATAATCGGCAAATCAGGATATCGCTCACGCAAACCAGCAACCGCCCCCGCGGTGGCAGTATTGCAAGCCACAACCAAGGCTTTAACGCCTTGATTCAGTAAAAATGCAGCAAGTTGAAAACTACGGGCTTGAATAAACGCTGGTGTTTGATTGCCATAAGGCGCATGTTTTGAGTCAGCTACATAGGTAAGACTTTCATGCGGCATCAGCGCGCGGATGTGCTTGAGCACAGAGATGCCCCCAACACCAGAATCAAAGACCCCGATAGGCGAACATGAGGAATTAATCTTAGTTTGCATGCCCATGAGTTTAGCCCAACTCGACCCAGAATGTCATTTTCTATGAGAGGCATCGGTTACAATGAGAGAATATTAAGTCGCTTTAAGGAGCACATGATGGCAAATAGATTGAGCAAAATTTATACGAGAACAGGCGACACAGGCACAACCGGGCTTGGTGACGGCTCACGCGTCAATAAAGATAGCTTACGGATTGATGCGATGGGGGATGTGGATGAACTCAATGCGGTGATTGGCATACTCCTCACCGAACCTTTACCTGAAGTTATTCGTAGCACGCTAGATGATGTGCAACATGATCTATTCGATGTGGGCGGTGAAATCTGTATCCCAGGCTATACCATGCTCAAAATAGAGCGGGTGACTGCGCTAGAGAATGTGCTTGATGAACTGAACGAGCCACTGCCATCACTTAAAGAATTTATCTTGCCAGGCGGCACACGCGCATCAGCTTATTGCCATTTGGCACGTACGGTTTGTCGTCGCGCTGAACGCTCAATGATAAAGCTAAACCGCGATGAAACCGTGACTGTGATTTCATTGCAATACATCAACCGCTTATCCGACTTATTGTTTGTGATGTGCCGCAGTATTAACCAAGCGTCTAACGTGCCAGATGTCTTGTGGCATAATAAGGCTTAAATTAGCCTCTATTGAACTTAAAGACTGAATGATAAAAAAACTACTGCAGCGGGTATTTTCAAAAAAAGATAAAACCGCCAAGCATGAACCTGCGAAGCCACTTGGACGCACCAATAAAAGTGCAGACAATCAACGTGTAAACCATAGCGCTAAACGTATCTCAAGTAAAACGCATCGCATAGACCGCCGCTTGCTCAGCAATTCCGCTATCAAGACCACTGAAGGCTTACAAAAAGCAGGCTTTGAAGCCTACATCGTGGGCGGTGCAGTGCGCGATTTACTTCTTAAAAAGCGCCCTAAAGATTTTGACATCGCCACAGATGCCACCCCAGAACAAGTCAATCGGGTGTTCCGCCGTTCACGGATTATTGGTCGACGTTTCAGACTCGTGCACGTAATGTTTGGTGACGAAACCATTGAGGTTTCGACTTTCCGTGGCAGCCATCTAGGCGAAAGTGATGACAACCAAGTGGCGGACTCCGGCCGAATTTTGCGTGATAACGTGTTTGGTAATCAAGAAGAGGATGCTGTTCGCCGCGACTTTACCGCCAACGCCCTCTATTACGACCCAGCAACAGAGGATGTGCTCGATTTTCATAATGGCGTCGCTGATATTCAAGCTGGCGTTCTAAAAATGATCGGCGACCCAGTCACGCGTTATCGTGAAGACCCTGTACGCATGCTCAGAGCTGTGAGACTTTCAGCAAAACTCGGCTTAAAAATTGATAGTGCCACAGAATCCCCTATTCCAAAGTTAGCCGAGCTTTTAAACGATGTTCCTCCATCTCGCCTATTCGATGAGATGCTCAAATTATTCTTATCTGGCCACGCGATTGAAAGCGCAGTCCAGCTTCGTAAGCACGGCTTACATCATGGCTTACTGCCACTCTTAGACGTAGTGCTGGAACAGCCCATTGGTGCTAAATTTGTTAACTTAGCACTCAAAAATACCGATACCCGCGTACTTGCTGAAAAGCCTGTTTCGCCAGGATTTTTATTCGCCACCTTGCTTTGGCATGAAGTACTCGTGGCATGGCAACGCTATCAAAAACAAGGCAATCGTCCAATCCCAGCATTGCACATGGCGATGACAGAAGTAAGTGATATCCAAGCCGAGAAGCTTGCAATTCACAAACGCTACAGCACGACGATGAAAGAGATTTGGGGCTTGCAACCACGCTTTGAAATGCGGGTGGGCAAACGTCCTTTTGGACTACTGGAACACCCACGATACAGAGCGGCTTATGATTTTCTATTGCTACGTTGCGAATCTGGTGAAGTGCCAATGGAGCTGGGCGAGTGGTGGACGAATTTTGCGGATGAAAATCCTGAACAGCGTATCAGCCTCTTGAAAAGCTTGCCCGCTAGCAATACACCTGAAAATAAACCACGTCGCCGTCGCAGAAGAAAACCTGCCGCACAATAATGCATCAAGCTTTTATCGCAATAGGTAGCAATCTACAAAACCCGCAAGCGCAAGTTGAGCGGGCTTTGCAAACCATCGCAAACAAAGCTAATATCAAGCTCATCAAAGCATCATCTCTCTACAAAACTGCGCCTGTTGGTTATGACAATCAACCAGACTTCATTAATGCTGTAGCGCAAATTCAAACTGATTTAAGCCCCATAGCATTACTGCATACGCTTTTAGCGATTGAAATGCAGCATGGCAGGGAGCGGCCGTTTCCCAATGCGCCGAGAGTCTTGGATTTAGATGTTTTGCTTTATGAAAATATTGAAATCAACACACCAGAGCTCACCTTGCCGCATCCAAGAATGCACACGCGCGGCTTTGTGATGCTACCGCTTGCCGAAATTGCACCAAAAATTGACATCGGGATGTACGGATACGCTGACGACCTTGCCGCAAAATGCGATAATCAAGGCGTAAGCAAACTTTAATTTTGCTAATAAAAACTTTACAAAGAAAATAAGCAACAGGCATAAACGTGAAAACGAACATCACAGAAAAATTTCCCTATATCGTGATTGAAGGCCCTATCGGCAGCGGCAAAACAACGCTTGCCCGCAAATTGGCCGACCGCTTTCCTGTGAACTTGTTGCTTGAAAAAGCGGAATCCAATCCATTTTTGGCAAGGTTCTACCAAGACCCCGAGCGCTATGCTTTACCGACACAGTTATTCTTTTTATATCAGCGTAGCAATCAAATCTGCGACTTAAATCAGCAAGATATTTTTGGTGATGCCATTATTGCCGACTTTTTTTTGGAAAAAGACCCGCTATTTGCTCGCCTCAATTTAAACGATGAAGAGTTTTCGCTTTACCGTCAAATTTATCAGACCATGCAAGTGCAAGCAGCCAAGCCAGATTTGGTGATCTACCTGCAGACCCCTGTAGATGCTCTGATTGAACGGGTGGGGCAACGCAACATTAGCTACGAGCAAGATATCCCACGTGATTATTTAACGCGCCTTTCAGACGCTTATAGTGAATTTTTCCACGTTTACGATAGCTCACCGTTACTCATCGTCAACAACGAAAAAATCAACATCACCACTAGCGAAGAGGCGCTCGATTTGCTTGTAGAACGCATCATGCAAGTGCAAAGCCGCCGCGAATTCTTCAATCCCGTTTGGGATTAAAATGCCATGTCACTAGCAAGAATAAATGCTCTGATTGCAGCTGGCGAAAAAGTCGTCATGCTTACTTGCTATGACGCAACCTTTGCCAAACTCAGCGAATCGGCAGGAGTGGATATGCTATTAGTAGGCGACTCACTTGGCATGGTTTTACAGGGTGCTGAAAATACCTTAAACGTATCCATGCAAGACATGGAATACCATACTAAATCAGTCGCGGCAGGCGCGCTAGACTGTTGCATCATGACCGATATGCCTGCTGGCAGCTACGAACACAGTCAAGAAAAAGCATTGCTCAACGCCAAAAGGCTCGTCGCTGCAGGCGCAAATATCGTGAAGATTGAAGGCGGTGGCGAAATGGTCAACACCGCTCAATATCTCATTGAGAACGGCGTTCCAGTTTGCGCTCACTTAGGCTTTACACCGCAATCCGTTAAGAAATTGGGCGGTTATCGTATTCAGGGGAAAACTGAAGAAACTGCTCACCAAATACTGCAAGATGCGATTGCCATGGATAAGGTTGGCGTGCGTTTTGTCCTACTTGAAATGGTGCCAGCCTTACTCGCAAAAACGATTACCGAGTCAATCAACACGCCAACCATTGGTATTGGCGCTGGCGCCCATTGCGATGGGCAAGTATTGGTGATTCAAGATTTACTTGGTATTTACACAGGTCCAGCCACTAAAAAGCCTGAAGATTTCAAATCACCACGCTTTGCTAAAAACTTTATGGCAACTAGCAGCAGCATTCCACACTCCATTCAAGCCTATGTAAAAGCTGTAAAGAACAAAACTTTCCCTGGTGCAGAGCACAGCTATTAATCCGTATCACTCATTTTAATTTATGCACATCATCAAAACCGCCGCCGAATTATCTCAAGTATTAGCCAATCAAAATGCTATTGCCTTTGTTCCAACGATGGGGAATTTACATGCAGGGCATATTCAACTCGTTGAGCTAGCAAAAACCAAAAATGCTTGTGTCGTCGTCAGTATTTTCGTCAACCCTTTGCAGTTTGGCGCAAACGAAGACTTGAGCAGTTATCCGCGCACCCTAGATGCCGATTTAGAAAAGTTAGAAGCCACTGGCGCTGATATTGTTTTTACGCCTAGCGAACAAGAAATTTATCCAGACTTCGATGCTTCAAGGAACAATACGTACCAAAAAATCACAATCAACTTACCAAGAATCTCTGATGAGCTCTGCGGCGAAGCAAGGCCAGGTCACTTCTCAGGCATGGCAACGGTCGTACTTAAGTTATTCAACCTCGTGTTTTTTAATGGCGCCAACACCAAAATCGCTATTTTCGGTAAAAAAGACTTCCAACAACTTTTCATTATTCGCGACATGGTGAAGCAATTTAATTTGCCGATTGAAATTATTGCTGGCGACACCAAACGCGAAGCTGATGGCTTGGCATTGAGCTCACGCAATAGCTATTTAACCCCCGCGCAAAAGTTAGAAGCCCCCCGTTTATATCGTGCACTTGGCTTATTGGTTGATGCCACCAAAAAAGGTAATACAGATTTCGCGACCCTAGAAGTGCAAACCACGCGGTTTCTCACTCAGCTTGGCTGGATAGTGGATTACATCTCCATTCGCTCAGCAGAAACGCTATTGCCGGCCACAAGTGCAGACCTCAAATTAGTTGTGCTGGGTGCTGCACGCCAAGGCACAACACGATTAATTGATAATATAGAGTTCACCCTCAAGCCTAACTAGCACCTCAGCTGTAAGGAAAGCTCGAGTTTTTGTAATTTTGCGCGACCGCGAGTAAGCGACTATAATGTGCGAGCTTTTCAATCAAACACGTAGGGAAACCATGCAAAGAACCATGCTCAAATCCAAATTACATCGAGTGCACTGTACGCATTCGGAGTTGGACTATGAGGGCTCATGTGCGATTGATGAAGATTTGCTTGATGCGGCTGACATCCATGAGTATCAGCAAATTGATATCTACAACATCAGTAATGGTGAACGTTTCACTACGTATGCCATTCGTGCAAAACGCAGCTCTGGAATCATTTCTGTGAATGGCGCCGCTGCGCATAAAGCGGAACCAGGTCATATATTGATTATTGCTAGCTATGCGAGCTATACCGAATTAGAACTCGAAAAATTCAAACCACAACTCGTTTACGTTGACCAAAATAACCTGATCGTAGACCAACGTCGCGACATCCCTGTGCAAGCGGCTTAAGCACTGCACGTAACATTAGCTAGCGGATTAATTTGCCAACAGATTCAATACAAGAAAGTAGCCCTATGGAATTAGAAGCAATGAAACAAGCCGTTGTTGACGCGCTTGAAGACATCAAAGGCTATGACATCACCGTAATGGATGTTCGTAAATTAACCTCCATGGCAAGTTACATGATCGTGGCAAACGCTAGCTCATCCCGCCAAACTAAGGCATTGGCCAATAACGTTATTGTGAAGTTAAAAGAACTTGGTGTTGAAGCGCGTGGCACTGAAGGTGAGCGCGAAGGTGAATGGGTACTAGTTGATCTGGGCGATATTATTGTTCACATCATGTTGCCTGCAACCCGTGCTTACTATAACTTAGAGCAACTCTGGGGCGCTGCCGAAGGCAATCGCCACATCACCAACGACACCAAAGCGTCTTAAACTCCTATCGCTTTAATCGCAAGCTCATGTCATCATGAAAATACGCATCATCAGTGTTGGTCACAAAATGCCAACTTGGGTGGAGCAGGCTTGTGCCGAATACATCAAACGCATGCCGCGTGAAGCCAGCGTAGAAATCACCGAAATTAAACCAGACAAACGCGCCGCAGGTAAAAACGCTACCGTTGTTCAAGAAGCCGAAGCTAAGCGCATTTTAGAAGCTTGCGGCAAAGATTATGTTGTCGCGCTTGATGAGCACGGGGCAGAAGTACCCACCCTGCAATTGGCTGAGCGTATGACTGGATGGCTAGGCAATGGGCGTGATGTTTGCCTGATTATTGGTGGCGCAGATGGCCTTCATCCGGATATCAAGAAAAATGCCGATTGGCTTTGGAGCTTATCCAAGCTTACTTTGCCGCATGGCATGGTGCGTGTTGTGCTCGCTGAGCAACTTTATCGCGCTTGGTCGGTCATTAATCATCATCCCTATCATCGAGAGTAATCGCAGCGTCGCGACTCAAAATACACCATGCGAAAATACAATAAATCTTTAGTATGGTTTCGCCGAGATCTTCGTGACTACGACCACGCCGCGCTTTATCATGCGCTCAAAAATTCCAATCAAGTGTTTTGTATATTCATTTTTGATACTGAAATTCTTGATCAATTACAAGATAAAGCTGACCGGCGTGTTGAGTTTATTTGGGCGAGCCTAAAAGAACTTAAAGCAACATTTCAAAAGCATGGCGGCGACTTGATTGTTGAGCATGGCATTGCTAAAGAGGTTGTTGTTAAACAAGCGCAATCATTAGGCGTTGAAGCTGTGTTCAGCAACAGAGATTACGAACCAAATGCAGTAGCGCGAGATGCCGACGTCGCTGAAAAACTAGCGACATTCAATATTGAGTTTCATCAATTTAAAGACCAGGTCTTATTTGAAAACGACGAAGTGCTGACCCAGCAAGGCAAGCCTTATGGCGTGTTTACTCCTTATAAAAATGCACATCTCAAAAAGCTCGATGATTTATATTTGCAAGCCTATCCAGCTGATCAATACGTCCAGCATTTAGCTCAGCATCAAGCGAATGACATGCCTAGTTTAAGTGAGATAGGCTTTCAACCAACCAATCTTAGCCAAATGAAGTTACCCACAGGGATGTCGGGCGCGCTAGAACTGTTTGAGGTCTTCAAAGAACGGATTGCTCACTACCAAGATGCGCGTAATTTTCCTGCAGTCAAAGGCCCCTCTTATCTCTCGGTACATTTACGCTTTGGCACCATTTCCATTCGTCATCTTGCAAGAACCGCAAAAAATACCGCGGGGGCTGGCGCGGAAACCTGGCTAAATGAGCTGATTTGGCGAGACTTTTACTTTCAAATTTTGCATCACCATCCTAAAGTGGCTCATGGTAAAGCCTACAAAGCCGAGTTCAACGCCTTGCCGTTCCCCAACAACCAAACGATTTTCCAAGCATGGTGTGATGGAAAAACTGGCTATCCGCTAATCGATGCGGCGATGCGACAACTTAACCAAACCGGCTATATGCACAATCGATTACGTATGGTAGTTGCTAGCTTCTTGGTGAAGGATTTATTAATTGACTGGCGCTGGGGCGAGCGTTATTTCGCAGAAAAGCTCATTGATTTTGATCTAAGCGCCAATAATGGCGGTTGGCAATGGGCGGCCTCAACAGGCTGCGATGCGCAGCCTTGGTTTAGAATTTTTAACCCGATTACGCAATCTGAAAAGTTTGATGGCGCTGGCAAATTCATCCGTAAATACATCCCTGAATTGACCGCTTGTGACGACAAAGAAATTCATGCGCCCTGGCTAATTCCAGCACTCAGACAAGCCATGCTCAATATCCATATTGGCAAAACTTACCCCGTTCCAATTGTCGACCATGCCACACAAAGAAATTTAGCGCTCAGCCTGTATAAGGCTGCTGGGGAACCCACTTTAATACAAAATTAAATTGATAGACACAAACTCGCTACTAAGCTAAAGTAACATTAGCTGAATAAAGGTTTTTTTACTAAACTCAGCACTTGAAGATTGGAAATAAAATGTTAAAAAAATTCTTATCAATTGTTATTCTAAGTTTGATTACATTGATGGTCGGTTGTACTTCCCTGGACAATAGAGATCCGTTAGAAGGCATTAATCGCGGCGTTTACAAGTTCAATGACGTTTCAGACAAAGCTCTATTTAAACCAATCGCTGGGGCTTATAAAGCTGTGATGCCGCCCCCTGTTAGAGGTGGCGTGAATAATTTCTTTTTAAACTTAAAAACATTCGTCACTGCGGTGAACCAAGCATTCCAATTTAAATTCAATAAAGCAGCTGAGAGCGCTGGTCGCTTTCTAATTAATAGTACATTGGGTATTGCGGGCTTATTTGATGTCGCATCCACCCAAGGCATACCGCAATACAATGAAGACTTTGGCCAAACGCTAGGTTATTGGGGGGTCGGCAATGGCGCATATCTAATGTTACCTTTTTTTGGCCCAAGCACACTGCGTGATACTACTGGCTTAGTTGCTGATAATTTTTTCATTGATCCGATAGCTTATGTTGATGATCCAAGAACGCGCAATATTCTTAGAGGTACAAGATTCATTGATAAGCGAGCAGAGTTACTTCCTGGAAGCGATTTGCTAGATGAGGCTGCATTGGATCCATACAGCTTTATGCGTGATGCCTACTTACAAAGACGCGCAAACCAAATAGCTGATGGCAAAGTCACAATTAATTTCGATGGATTTGAGCCTGACAACTATTCAAAAGTTAGATAAATAACTTAAGCAACCTGTGCTAATTCACATTAAAAAAGCCAGATTTCAATCTGGCTTTTTTAATGTGAAAAACGTTGAACTACTCTCCAGCGACCGTCATATTTTCTATCAATACAGATCCAATCTGTTTAGAGCCCTGCACTAAAACGTCATTCCCTATGGCGACAATCTGCTGAAACATATCAGCTAAATTACCTGCAATCGTTATCTCTTCCACTGCATGCACAATCACGCCATTCTCAATCCAAAATCCTGCCGCCCCGCGTGAGTAATCCCCAGTCACCATATTAATACCATGCCCGAGCAACTCTGTTACCAACAAGCCAGTACCCATGGTTTTTAGCATGCCATTAAAATCCAGATCACCATGACTCACAATTAAATTATGGTTGCCCCCAGCATTTCCTGTGCTTTGCATACCTAACTTACGTGCCGAGTAGCTCGACAACACATAACCTTGTAAAACCCCATCTTTCACTAAAGTACGTGGCGTTGTCGCCACACCTTCATTATCAAAAGGACTACTCGACAAGCCGCGCAATAAATGAGGCTGCTCTTCAATCGTGACCAATGGCGACATCACTTGCTTACCTAAGCTATCGAGCAAAAACGAAGATTTTCGATACAAACTTCCACCAGAAATCGCTGAGATTAAGTGCGAAATTAAACCCGATGATAAAGAAGCATCAAACATTACCGGCACTTGGGCGGTTTTAATACGCCGACTATTTAGTCTTCTTACCGTGCGCTCACCCGCCAAACGCCCAACATATTGCGCGGACTCCAAATCATCCGCTGACCTTGCCGTGCTATACCAATAATCACGCTGCATATTGTCTTGGCCATCATCGGCGATCACCGAGCAGCTCAAACTATGGCGCGAACTTGCATATCCTCCATTAAAGCCATGCGAATTGGCATAAGCGAACATGCCTTCATAAGTGGAAACTGAAGCTCCTTCAGAATTAGTGATTTGCACATCCACAACTCGCGCTTCGGCCTCACAGACCTTAGCCAGTTCAATCGCATCATCCACCGTAATACTCCAAGGATGGTGCAAATCTAAATCAGGAATATTTTTCGCCATTAAAGCCCCATCCGCCAAACCACAAAACTCATCTTTTGCGGTGTAACGGGCAATATTACAAGCTGCGGCTACGGTATCTTTAAGCGCCTGAGGGGAAAGGTCAGAAGTACTCGCGTGGCCTTTTTGCTGGCCGAAGTAAACGCCCACTGAAACGCCTTTATCGCGGTTATATTCGATGGTTTCTGTTTCATTCATCCGCACCGAAACATTCTGACCAAAGCCCAAACTCACTTCTGCCTCTGCGGCGCTCGCGCCTGCCTCTTTTGCGAGGCGTAAAACTGTCTCGCTCATCTCTTGCAATTGCACTAAGGAATAACTAAATCTTGGCTCACTCATGGGCTTGATACCGTTCTCATTCAAAGGATGTTCTAAAAACTGCTATCATATCGCACTATGAGACCCAAAAAGATAGATCCCAATGCTGAAGAGGTTGATTTAATCGAACCGATCAGCAAGACCAAACTGAAAGCTGAAGCTGATGCCCAACAAGAGCTCGGCGTAAAGTTAGTGGCTTTGCCCAACAGCAAACTATCCCAGCTCGATTTGCCTGAACGTCTAGCGGATGCCATCCATGAAGCAAAACGTATCACCGCAAATGGCGCCACACGCCGCCAGAAACAATATATTGGCAGCTTAATGCGCGAGATTGATATTGCGCCTATCGTTGAGCAAATGGAAAAATGGGAAGGTAAAAATACGGCTGAAAATGCTTACTTTCATAATTTAGAACGTTGGCGTACTCGCCTGATTGAAGATGAAAGTGTCCTTGCAGAATTTATACAACAATATCCCAATATTGATAGCCAACAAATCCGTACCTTAATACGCAATGCCCGCCGAGAGGCTTCATTAGCTAAGCCCCCAAAAAGTAGCCGTGAGCTTTTCAAACTGCTCAGAGAAATTACATCGGATGTCCAAGATACATCATTGGCAGATAATGTTTTCGAAGAGAACCAAAATGACTAAGTGCTAGTAATGCTTAATTCAAAGTCATTTTGACTTCATGGTGCATGCGATTTCTCACGTAATCCACATCAACTGTTTTGCCTGAGTACTGATTCACAGCCTTAGATAAGTCAGCGACCGTCAACAGCTTAGTCTCACCAATGCTGACTATAAAGTCGTCTTTCAATAGTCCAGCTTTTTCAGCGGCAGATCCATCAATCACTACCAGAATAAGCAAGCCATCTTTAACATCATCATCTTTTTCAGGCACTTTGACATGAACACCCATTGAAGGCTTGGCAATCTTTGCCCAATAGGAAGCAAAGTACGCATAACTAGCCCCAGCCTCAACTGGCGCCTGCCCTGTTCTTTTTGCTTCGCGCAACTGCTGAATCTTTGCACTTGCTGATGCTTTATCTGCGCGCTCGCTATAAACCAACACTAATTCAGCATGTGCTTTTTTCGCTTGTGGCAATGCCAATTCTGGCGCAACGCTTCCTGCTATAAAGTCTGAATAACCAATTAGCTCAAAGCCGCGTTCTTCCATGCGATGTTTATCTGCAATTTTGTCTGTGCCCGCATATATTTTTGGCGGTTCATCAGACACAATACGTTTAGCATTAGTTGGTTTGGACTCAACAAATGAACTCGTAAAGAAATTTTCATTGGCGACAATATCTTCTAAAGATTGCTTATCTTCAGCCATCGTAAGATTCACCATAGAAACATTGACCGCCAAAATGAGTCCTAACAAGCTGTAAGGTAATAAACGCATGGTGTTTCCTTTGTCATTAAAATGAGGATGACTACTAAGCCCCATAATATGGGATGATTTAACTTTAAAATATCATTAACTCTGACCATCAGACAATCAAAATAATTCACATGTCAGCACAAACAATAAAAATCGGGCTTGTTTCAATTAGCGACCGCGCCTCAGCAGGCGCCTATCAAGACCTTGGCTTGCCGCACTTGCAAGAGTGGCTGGGCAAAGCACTCATCACGCCTTGGCAAGCATTGACAAGACTCATTCCAGACGAAAAATCTGAAATTACATTCACACTGAAACAGCTTGTGGATGACGAAGGCTGTAGTTTGATTTTAACCACAGGCGGCACTGGTCCTGCAATACGCGACTTGACCCCTGATGCGACATTAGCGATTGCCGATAGAGAAATGCCTGGCTTTGGTGAGCAAATGCGTCAAATAAGCTTAAACTTTGTGCCAACGGCTATTTTGTCACGCCAAGTCGCGGTGATACGTAAGCAGTGCCTGATTATCAACTTGCCCGGTCAACCCAAAGCCATCGCCCAGACCCTTGAAGGCTTAAAAGATGATGCAGGCAAACAAATCGTGCATGGCATTTTTGCCGCAGTGCCTTATTGCTTGGACTTAATTGGCGCGCCATATATCGAAACCAATGCTGACATTGTTCAAGCATTTAGACCTAAATCAGCCGCTAAAAAATAAGAGATGAAATCACTATGCAACTAAACGTTACCCCATACTACGCCGCGATATTGGCATTACTGTTTATTATCCTTTCTGTTAGAACCATCAAAACAAGGCGCGAACACAAAGTCGCGATTGGCGATGGCGGTGAAAAAAGCCTATTAAGAGCATCCCGCGTTCACGCTAATTTTTCAGAATATGTGCCATTTTCACTCCTGCTCATTGCCATGCTTGAGATGCAGTCATACTCCCACTGGATTATTCATGGCTTATGCATTGCGCTAGTGATCGCGAGAGCAATTCATGCTTATGGGGTAAGCCAAATAGATGAAAACTTCAAGTTTAGAATTTTCGGCACAGCGACGACGATTAACATCATTGCCATTTGTGCGTTTTTGCTACTCGCAAAACCCTTTCTGATGAGCGCATAACAAGCGCTTCACTTATGCCAACTGAATTTAACATCATCGAAAAATACTTCACCCGCCCGAGCAAAAATGCTGACTTAGGCGTGGGCGATGATGCCGCGCTTATTCAAATCTGCACAGGCCATCAACTAGCAGTTTCCGCTGATATGTTGGTGGCTGGTACGCATTTCCTCGCTAACTGTCCCGCTTATTTTGTCGGGTGGAAATCGCTAGCCGTGAACATTTCTGACATGGCGGCGATGGGCGCAACACCAAAATGGGCAACACTTGCAATTGCTTTGCCAAATATCGACGAGGATTGGTTAGCTGAATTCTCACGCGGATTTTTTGCTTGCGCGGATGCCTTTGGCATTAGCCTCATTGGCGGCGACACCACACGCGGCCCGCTCAACATTAGCGTGCAAATCATGGGGGAAGTGCCGATTGGCAAAGCACTCCGCCGAGACGGCGCAAAAGTAGGCGATGAAATTTGGGTGTCTGGCATATTAGGCGCAGCGGCGCTAGGCTTAGCGCAACTGAAGAATATACTGCCTGAAAACACTCTATCTGCCGAAGAAAAACAAAGCTGTATTGATAACCTTCAAGCTCCACAACCTAGGGTAGCTTTAGGTCTAACCTTGCAAGATATTGCCCATAGCGCAATCGATATTTCAGATGGCCTATTAGCCGATTTAGGCCATATTGTAGAGCGCTCAAAATTAGGCGCAAATCTATATTGGGAACTCATCCCACACGTTCATGTTGGCAATGGGATTGACACTTCCAGTCTTCAAAACCTATGCCTAGCTGGCGGCGATGATTATGAGTTATGCTTTACCGCGCCAGCCTCACAACATAATGCAATTATAGCCATCGGTAAAAAACTGAATTTAAAACTTTCAGCGATTGGTGAAACGACTCAAGAGACCAATCTAAATCTTTATGATAAAAATCACCAACTCATCAAATTAAAAACCACAGGCTATGACCACTTCAGCTAAAACCATCACACCAAGCCTGCAGTTTTTACTGAGTCAACCTAGCCACTTTATTGCCTTGGGCTTTGGGACGGGACTGTCCCCAAAAGCACCTGGAACTGTTGGCACTATGGTTGGCCTACCTCTATTTTGGCTGCTCACATTCACCCCAGAGTCAACGCACTTCATAACGATCGCCGCTTTATTTTTAATAGGTATTCCACTTTGTACCCAAGTTGGCAATGCCTTAGGCGTATCAGACCACGGCAGTATTGTGTGGGATGAGATTGTCGCCATGATGCTCGTGCTCAAATTCACCCCAGCAAGTCCGCTTTGGTGGGCGGTCGCCTTTGCGCTTTTTCGACTATTTGATATTTGGAAACCAGCGCCTATCCGCCAATGCGATGCAAAACTCAAAGGCGGCTTTGGCGTGATGTTTGATGACCTACTCGCCGCCCTTTTCGCCATTACCAGCCTGAAAGTAATATGTTTAGCCCTGAACTAAAAGCATTGTCACAAGAAGTCGGCGCCCTTTTGCTTGCCAAAAAACACGTGCTTACTTTGGCTGAATCATGCACTGGCGGCCTGATTTCTGCGCTTATCACCAATACCGCAGGTAGCTCAGCTTGGTTTGATAGCGGCTGGGTGTCTTACAGTAACCAAGCAAAACAAGATTTACTTAAAGTCAAAGAGATTACGCTCATGCAATACGGCGCAGTCAGCGAAAAAGTGGCAATGGAAATGGCAATTGGCGCGCTTCAGCAAGGCAGAGCAACTATTGCAGCAAGCGTAACAGGTATCGCAGGGCCGGAGGGTGGCACACCGGCGAAACCTGTTGGCACAGTTTGCTTTGCTTGGACGAGTAATGATTTGCCTTCCATTAGCAAAACCTATTTATTCCAAGGCAATCGCGAGCAAATTCGCGAGCAATCCACCATCGCTTTGCTGTTTGGACTCAAAGAGTTACTCAGCTAACGTTCTTTAAAACGCACACCACCATATTATTTACAATTAATAGTGTACGTTCGTACAATGGTTTGCTAAAATTAAAAAACAACGCTAAAAAGCGCTTCAAAATAACTAATCAACGGTAATTAGTCCTAGTCTTAGCCTTACTTTTAGGCCTAAATTGTGGAATAATTACACACTTGATTTGAAGACTTTTTTAGCAATTTTTATGGCGTAAAAAAGCCTAAACTCATCAAGATAAAACCAGAGGACATCATGGACGACAATAAAAGCAAAGCACTGGCAGCAGCACTTTCGCAAATCGAGAAGCAATTCGGCAAGGGCTCCATCATGCGCTTAGGGGACACGGAAGTCGCTCAGGACATTCAAGCTGTTTCAACCGGCTCACTTGGTCTTGATATTGCACTTGGCATTGGTGGCTTACCTCGTGGCCGCGTGATTGAAATCTACGGCCCAGAATCCTCTGGTAAAACGACACTCACGCTATCTGTGATTGCACAGATGCAAAAAGTAGGTGGAACTGCAGCGTTTATCGATGCTGAACACGCGCTAGACCCACAATACGCACAAAAATTAGGTGTCAACGTTGGCGAGCTTTTAATCTCACAACCTGACACTGGTGAACAAGCGCTCGAAATCGCCGACATGCTGGTGCGTTCTGGCTCTGTTGATATCGTGGTTATTGATTCTGTCGCAGCGCTGGTCCCAAAAGCCGAAATCGAAGGTGAAATGGGCGACTCTCACATGGGCTTGCAAGCCCGTTTAATGAGCCAAGCGCTTCGTAAGCTCACAGGCAATATCAAACGCACCAACACTATGGTCATCTTTATTAACCAAATTCGTATGAAGATTGGCGTGATGTTCGGTAACCCAGAAACGACCACGGGTGGTAACGCGCTTAAATTTTACGCATCAGTTCGCTTGGACATTCGCCGCACAGGGGCAATCAAGCGTGGTGACGAAGTCATTGGCTCTGAAACCCGCGTGAAGATTGTAAAAAACAAAGTCGCGCCACCATTCAAACAAGCCGAATTTGATATTCTGTACGGTGAAGGCATTTCACGCGAAGGCGAGATTTTAGAGTTAGGCTCTGACCTCAAAATCGTTGAAAAAGCTGGCGCTTGGTATAGTTACAACGGCGAAAAAATTGGACAAGGTAAAGACAATTCTCGCGAATACTTAAAAGAGCACCCAGAAGTGGCTGATGAAATTGACGCCAAAATTCGTGCGAATGCAAAAGGAAATCTAGACGCTATCGTGAAGACGATCAGTCCAGATGACGCAGCAGATTAACGATAAGAAAAAGCCGCAAGTTTCACTTCGCCAACGTGCGCTAGATTACCTAGCAAAGCGTGAATATAGCGTTGCGGAACTTGCGCAAAAACTAAACAAAGTCGCAAGACAATATGAATTAGATGCAAACGAAATCCCCGCAATATTGGCGGATTTCAAAAAACGTAATTGGGTGTCAGACACCCGGTTTACTGAGCAAATTTTACATGCGCGCAAATCAAAATTTGGAAGTGCACGTATCGCATATGAACTAAGAGAAAAAGGCGTTTCGGACGAACTGATCTCCGAAGCGGTTCAAGATGTAAAAGAAAACGAACTGGCAAACGCCAAAGCCGTATGGCGCAAAAAGTACGATATGCCACCAGCATCAAGAGAGGAGTGGGCAAAGCAAGCACGGTTTTTACAAAGCCGTGGCTTTGGTTTTGAAATTATAAAAAAAGTCATTAACGAGCAAGAAGACGAAGTTTAGCAAGACCGTCACCAAGAAAACAAATAGGCTAATTGAATGAGCACACCAGCATCACCCACAATATCTGTTAAAGAAATCAGACAGCAATTCTTAGACTTTTTCGCGTCTAAAGGCCACCAAGTGGTTGCCTCTAGTTCTTTGGTGCCCCACGGCGACCCGACACTGCTATTTACCAACGCAGGCATGAATCAATTTAAAGATGTATTTTTAGGCTTTGATAAACGTCCTTACACACGCGCAGCTACCAGCCAAAAGTGTGTACGCGCTGGCGGCAAGCACAATGACTTAGAAAACGTGGGTTACACAGCGCGTCACCACACATTCTTCGAAATGCTCGGCAATTTCAGCTTTGGCGATTACTTCAAACGTGATGCCATCAAATATGCATGGGAATTGCTGACTGAAGTTTACAAACTCCCTAAAGATAAACTCACCGTCACTGTCTATGCGGACGACGATGAGGCCTATGAAATTTGGGCCAAAGAAATCGGCGTGCCAATTGAGCGCATTATCCGCATCGGCGATAACAAAGGCGCTCGTTATGCATCAGATAACTTCTGGATGATGGGCGACACAGGCCCATGCGGCCCGTGCACCGAAATTTTCTATGACCACGGCGAACATATCTGGGGTGGCCCACCAGGCAGCCCAGATGAAGATGGCGACCGTTTCATCGAAATTTGGAACAACGTGTTCATGCAGTTCAACCGTGACGAAGCTGGTGTGATGCATCCGCTTCCTAAGCCGTCTGTAGATACAGGCATGGGCTTAGAGCGCATATCTGCGGTACTTCAACACGTGCACGCTAACTACGAAATCGACCTATTCCAAACGCTGATTAATGCAGCGGCGCGCGAAACAAAGACAACGGACTTGGATAACCCATCACTCAAAGTGTTGGCTGACCACATCCGCGCATGTAGCTTCCTCATTGCCGACGGCGTAATTCCTGGCAATGAAGGTCGTGGCTACGTGCTTCGCCGTATCATCCGCCGCGCAATTCGTCACGGCTACAAACTTGGCGCCCGCGCCGCGTTCTTCTATAAGATGTTGCCAGATTTAGTGGCTGAAATGGGTGAGGCTTATCCAGAACTCACAATTGCTCAATTGCGCGTATCAGAAGTGCTCAAACAAGAAGAAGACCGATTCTTTGAAACTATTGAAAATGGCATGACCATTTTAGAAGCCGAATTGGCTGAAATGGCAAAAGCAGGCAATGCAACATTTAATGGCGAAACCGCATTCAAATTGCATGACACCTATGGATTCCCACTAGACCTCACAGCTGACGTTTGCCGTGAGCGAGATGTGTTTGTGGACTCAGCCGTATTTAATGCCGCGATGTCGCGCCAAAAAGAACAGGCGCGCTCTGCAGGCAAATTCAAAATGGCCACCAACGTTGAATACGATGGCGCTGCGACTAATTTCCGTGGATACGATGAGCTCTCAACAGAAGCCAAAGTTCTTGCTCTGTATAAAGATGGCGCAGCAGTCAATACGCTCAATGAAGGCGACTTAGGCATTGTCGTTTTAGACAACACGCCTTTCTATGCTGAATCAGGTGGTCAAATTGGCGACTGTGGCGATTTAAAAGCAAGCGAGGGAATTTTCAGTGTTGAAGACACTCTAAAAATTCAAGCCAACGTATTTGGTCATCACGGCGTACTCACCACAGGCAAGCTGGCAGCAGGCGACACACTCCAAGCCCGCGTGAATGCCAACGCTAGAGCAAGCACTATGGGTAATCACTCTGCGACACATTTAATGCACAAAGCATTGCGTGAAGTGCTGGGCGAGCATGTGCAACAAAAAGGTTCATTAGTCGATACCGACAAAACACGCTTTGACTTTGTTCACAACGCACCCATGACTAATGAAGAAATCAGTCAAGTGGAAAATATCGTCAATGCAGAAATCCTTGCTAACGCATCAACTCAAGCTCGCGTGATGGATATTGAGTCCGCACAAAAAACTGGCGCCACGATGTTATTTGGCGAAAAATATGGCGATGAAGTACGTGTATTGGATATAGGGTCATCCCGCGAACTTTGCGGAGGTACTCACGTTAGTCGAACAGGTGACATTGGCCTATTCAAAATCACCGCTGAAAGTGGCGTGGCTGCTGGCGTGCGCCGGCTAGAAGCAACTTCAGGTTTGAACGCACTTAAATTAATGCAGAACCAACAAGCCTTAGTCAGCCATCTTGCAACAGCGCTTAAAACCCCAGCAAATGAACTAGGCACAAAAATCGCGCAATTAATTGATTCACAAAAAACACTCGAAAAAGAACTTGCCCGATTAAAATCTAAATTGGCTTCATCACAAGGCGATGATCTTGCAGACCAAGCAGTAGAAATTAACGGAGTTAAAGTGCTTGTGGCAACCGTGGAGGGCGCTGATGCTAATGCTTTGCGCGAGACCATGGATAAGCTAAAAGACAAACTAAAATCAGCGGTTATCCTATTAGCAAGCGTGACTGACGGCAAAGTAAGCCTTGCAGCTGGCGTAACGCAAAACGTCATCTCGAAACTAAAAGCAGGCGACTTAGTCAACCATGTGGCCAACCAAGTTGGTGGCAAAGGTGGCGGCAAATCAGATATGGCGATGGCCGGCGGCACAGACCCTAGCCAATTACCTCAGGCACTTGCAAGCGTGCAAGCGTGGGTTCAACAAAAACTTAACTAACCTTAAACACTAAAAATTATGGCACTCATTGTTCAGAAATACGGTGGCACCTCAGTTGGTAGCCCGGATCGCATTAAAAACCT
>Ga0209550_10000047_pt1 | contig 84106 bp, 68 predicted proteins | sample LauGreSuBDMM15SN_2_FD_187567 | JGI IMG/M metagenome (GOLD analysis project Ga0209550, IMG submission 187567) | Freshwater lake microbial communities from Lake Michigan, USA - Su13.BD.MM15.SN (SPAdes) (version 5) | ecosystem: Environmental > Aquatic > Freshwater > Lake | place: Lake Michigan... | reverse complement strand
GAATTCCCGCAATCGTATTCTTGGGAGAAGACAGCGCGACGGGGGTCGACAGTTCAACAGGACACACCGATGCTATGCCCGACAAGGGTTCGCGCACGATGCCAGACAAGAAACTTGAGGCTGCACCATTAGGACGCCCAGGTCTGACGGATACCGTCATAAGTCGTGCGGCACGCCCATCGATATAACCCTTGCGCGTGTAGTCTGCGATGAGCTGCTCACAAATAAATTTATGAATCCCATAACTAGATTGAGGCGTTGGCAAGGTATCGTCATGCACAACGTCTGACAACGGGATCGCCGGATCAGAACCAAATACTGCAACAGAACTTGGAAAGAATAACAAGGGTGCACGCGCGCTTCGCGCCTGCTGAGCGCGTAAGGCATCCAGTAACTTCCTGGTCGTGTCCAAATTTGATCGCAAACCCAAATCAAAATCAGCCTCACATTCACCAGACACTGCAGAAGAAAAATGGAAAACCGCGTCATAGTCACGCGCACACAAGGTATCGATGCGCGTGAGCAAATCTCCCACATCGGTCTTCACAAGCGGATGCGATGTAATCTCTTGGCGCGCCGGGGCATACAAATCAGCAAGCATTAGTGACTTGATCGGCTGGCCGCACAATTGACCACGCTTGAGTAGCTCTTGTGTCAGCAAGGTACCGAGGAATCCTGCTGCACCCGTAATGAGAATATTCATGTTTACCAAGACGCCTTAAAGAGTTCACGCAGTTCTTGTATTGAAGACTCCGCGAGTGGTTTCGCTGCGCACCCACCTCGCAACCAAAGCTTAGCAGTCTCTTCTAGCTCTTCGAGCGTTGCCATCGCAATGCTGGGATTCGCGCCCCACACTTGTGGGCCCAGCTTATCGCACATGACGGCTCGTAATGACAAACCTTTAGCTCGATAAGAATGAATCAACTGCTCAATAGTGTCGGCCACGGCTGGTGCCCCAGGTCGGCAATATTCGACCAGTGGAACATGCCCGACCTTCATCACATAGTAAGGCGTGATCGGGGGAACGATATCATCTTTAGACCAGACTCCGCGCAATGTTAAATCCACCAACCAAGACGAATGCGTGTGCACCACGCAGCCCGCCTGCGGATCGCAATCATAAATACGCCGATGCAGTACCAGCGTTTTGCTCGCCCGATCGCCACTGATCTGTTCGCCTTGCGCGTTGATACGAGACAGACGTGCCGAATCAAGGAAGCCCAGGCATGCATCAGTCGGAGTGATCAAATATCCACCGCCGTCTGCCTGCGGTACACGGACGCTGATGTTACCGGTCGACCCGTGGACGTAGCCTCTTTCAAACAAGCTTCGACCTATTCGGCAAATCTCTTGTCTCAAAAAAATCAAATGCTCTGTTTCAGTCACACTACTCATGACGATAATTTTCCAAAGGCTTTGAGTAAAAAATCTTCCGTACCGAAATTACCGGATTTGAGTGTGATGTGCAAAATGTCGTCATTGACCTTGGTTTTACCCGCACACCAGGGAACACCAGGATCGATTTGGGCGCCGATTTGTAATTGCTGCATTCCCAAGGCTTGAACCACTGCACCCGAGGTCTCGCCGCCCGCTACCACCAACTGCCCAACACCCGCTTGAACCAACCCACGAGCAATCAAGGCAAGCGTCTGCTCAACCCACTCACCAACCTTGGCAGAACCAAGTTTAGTTTGGATTGTCTTGAGCGCCTCGGGTTGTGCGGTGGAGTAAATCAGTACCGGGCCATCCACCAAGCGAGGAACTGCCCACGCAAGCGCCTCGCGCGCAATTGCCTCACGCGCATCCTGCCCTTGCTCCATTCGCATGGGGTCCACGACATAAGCAGGACGACCCGCTGCGATGAAGGCGGCCACCTGTGCATTCGTTGCACGCGAGCAGCTTCCCGCCATCACTGCTTGTAGTCCCTTGGCGCCTGGCAGGGTTGCGGCGCTTGCATTTGGCGCAATGCCAAAGTTCGCGGGCAAGCCAATCGCCACCCCAGAGCCTGCGGTCACTAAGGGCATCTCAGCCAGCGCTGGCGCTAAACGATGCAAATCTGCGTTGCTCACTGCATCGACGATCGCCACGCCGACCCCTTGCTGTTTGAGTGCGGCGATACGTTGCTGAATCGCAGCCGCGCCCTGTGCAACCACCCCATGATCGATTAACCCGACCTTGCGCGTTGTCTGGGGTGACAACACACGCACAAGATTGGGATCTTTCATTGGTGTCAAGGGGTGATCTTGCATACCACTCTCGTGCAACAACACATCACCGACAAACAAATAGCCTTTGAAAACAGTCCGACCCACATCCGGGAATGCAGGCGTCGCAATGGTGAAGTCTGTCTTTAATGCGATCATTAAGGCATCGATCACTGGACCGATGTTGCCGTCGGACGTCGAATCGAAGGTCGAACAATATTTAAAATAAATTTGACGCGCGCCCTGCTTCTGCAACCACTCGAGCGCTTGTAGCGATTGTGCAACCGCTTGAGCGGGCGCAATCGTACGACTTTTAAGCGACACCACCACCGCATCGACTGGTGCACTGAGTGCAGTGGTCGGCACGCCCACGGTTTGCAGCACACGCATGCCAGCGCGCACCAGATTGTTTGCGAGGTCGGTTGCCCCGGTAAAGTCATCAGCGATACAGCCTAAGAGCACGCGATTCATGATTTGCATCCATCGAGTACCAAGCGCTGGCACACGTAGTGTTTAGTTGAGTCAAATTATAAGGTAGGGTCTGCATTACACTTAGGACGATGAGCCAACCATCTCCGAAAGTCATCTATCTACCACCCAATACGCTGCGTGCCAAAGGCAGCGGCCTCTCCCTGCGGTATGGCACAGCCAAAAGCCCGTTTGGGCCATGCTTGCTGGCTTGGTCGAGTCAGGGGCTCTGCTTGCTCCACTTTCTGGATGGTCAGGCGGCTCAAGCCGACATCATTATCAAGCATCTCTGGCCGCAAGCCTCGGCGCAACAAAGCCAAGCCGAAGCGCTATCGCTTGCCGCCTCGATTTTTGCTGCAGGCGGTCCAACCAAGCCACCTCACATCATTTTGTCGGGGACGCCTTTTCAACTCAAAGCCTGGCGCGCACTACTAGAAATCCCGTTTGGTGAAACGCGGTCTTATGGTCAACTCGCCGAAGCCATGGGCAGCCCAAGCGCTGCACGTGCTGCAGGGTCGGCCATCGGCGCAAACCTATTGGGTTATCTCGTGCCTTGTCACCGCATCATTCGTGACACCGGACAAACCGGTCAATATCGCTGGGGCGCCCAGCGTAAGGTCGCCATTCTAAATTGGGAAGCCACCCAACTTGCGGCAGCCCAAGCCAACCGTTAGCATCTCACTATCTATTGATCTACCTTTAGGATTTAGCAATGAGCCAACTGTTTACACCCATCACAATCGGTCCACTCAAGCTTGCAAACCGCATCGTGATCGCTCCTATGTGCCAATATTCTGCTGAAGATGGCGCAACGACCGACTGGCATACGATTCATTTGGGTCATATGGCGCTTTCTGGCGCAGGACTCCTGATCATTGAAGCGACAGGAGTAGAACCCATAGGCCGCATCACACACGGCTGTGTTGGGCTGTATTCAGACGAGACAGAAGCGGCACTCCAGCGCACGATTAATTCCGTGCGCAAATACTCCGATATCCCCATCATGATCCAACTGGCCCATGCAGGTCGTAAAGGATCGAGCCAACGTCCTTGGGAAGGCGGACAACTCATGACGCCCAAAGACGGTGGTTGGGTACCGCACGGTCCTTCCGCCATCGCCCAGCTACCGACCGAACCTGCCCCACAAGCGATTGATGCAGCGGGTCTTAAGCGCATTCGCGAAGCATTTGTGCAGGCTGCCAAGCGTTCCATCCGCATCGGGTTTGACGGCATTGAACTGCACAACGCCCACGGCTACTTGCTGCATCAGTTTCTATCCCCTATCGCGAACCAACGCACCGACGCCTATGGTGGCTCATTAGCCAATCGCATGCGCTTCCCGCTCGAAGTTTTTGAAGCCGTCCGTGCCGTGACGCCTTCGACGGCAAGTTTGGGCATACGCATTTCTGCAACGGATTGGGCCGACGGTGGCTGGACACCAGAAGAAAGTGTGGAGTACGGCAAGGCGCTTAAAGCGCTCGGTTGTGACTTTATCGATGTATCGAGCGGTGGCGTTGCGCACCAGCAAAAAATACCCCTGGGTCCGAAGTATCAAGTTCCCTTAGCTGCGCAAATCAAAAAAGGGACAGGCCTGCCTACCATGGCTGTTGGCCTCATTACCGAAGCAAAAGAAGCCGAAGAAATCATCGTGAACGGTCAAGCCGATATGGTGGCGCTTGCTCGAGGCATGCTCTACGATGCTCGTTGGCCTTGGCATGCTGCCGCCGAACTCGGCGCCAGCGTGAAAGCGCCCAAGCAATACTGGCGTTCGCAACCACGCGGCTTGACCACATTGTTCGGCGATGCCAAGACTGGTGGCCGATAACACCAATCAGGCGGCCTCTAGTCCCTAAAGTTATTGAACTGCAGGGGTAGAGGCACATCCGCTTTTTTCAATAAAGCAATCGCGTCTTGTAGATCATCGCGTTTCTTTCCCGTGATACGTAGTTTGTCACCGGTAATTTGCGTTTCCACTTTGAGCTTGGCTTCCTTGATTGACGCAATCAGTTTCTTAGAAACCGCCTGCTCAATGCCTTGCTTGACTGTGATCTTCTGACGTGCACCGCCTAGGTTCTCGAGTGGATCCGCGACATCCAGACAGCGGACATCGATACTGCGCGCACTAAGACGACCACGCAAAATATCAATCATTTGCTTGAGTTGAAATGCACTTGACGCAACTTGCGTGACCACAAAACCATCAAGTTCAAACTTGGCATCCGTTCCCTTGAAGTCAAAACGGTTTGCGAGCTCTCGATTTGCTTGATCGACCGCATTAGTAAGTTCGTGTTTATCAACTTCAGAGACGACATCAAAAGAAGGCATAGCGAAATCCTGACAGTAATGACAAGATTCATTTTAGAATAGATCCCATCACAATTCACGGGGCAACACCAAATGGCAGACTGCGATGGCGTTATCAGCCAAATGTTCATCTACCCAGTTAAGTCCTGCGCAGGTATCGCGATCAACGAGGCGCACTTAAACTCAACCGGCTTGGCGTATGACCGCGAATGGATGATTGTGGATCAGGATGGGTTGTTTCTGACCCAGCGCCAAATCCCCCACATGGTGTGGATCACCCCAGAACTGACCAGCCACTCCCTAAAACTGAAGGCACCGGACCAACCAACGCTAGAGATCGATTTCAATCAACGGGGGAGCCAGCGTTCCGTGACCGTCTGGCGCGATACTCTGCTTGCCGACGATATGGGTGACGAGGCCGCTGCATGGCTCGATGACTATCTCGCGGTCCCTGGTAAGAAATTTCGTTTGGTGCGTTTTTCAAAGACCTCCACACGCTTGTCTTCAAAAGACTGGACCAAGGGCACCGATGCTCTCAATATGTTCAGCGATGGCTTCGCGATATTGATTGCGACCCAACGAAGCCTAGACGTCTTGAACGAGCGACTGTTAGAACGCGGTCACGAGACTGTCGACATGCTGCGCTTTCGGCCGAATCTGGTCATTGAAGATCTGGAAGCGCACACCGAGGATGACTTAAGCAACATCCAAATCCGAACACCATCAGGATTGATCGAACTCGCTTTGGTTAAGCCCTGCTCTCGCTGTCCGATTCCGAACATTAATCCTTACACTGCAAGCAGCTCACACGAGGTCATGGATACGCTCGCCACCTATCGTTCGCTTACGCATATGGATGGTGCCGTTTGCTTTGGGATGAATGCCATTGTGCTTTCGGGCGCAGGTCATGCAATACATGTTGGACAACGCTTTGACGCCGACTACGCGATCTAAAGGAAAGACCCCATGGTCATGATGTCTTCACGTCTTATCGTATGGCTTGGCGGTCTATTTTTATTTCTGAGCACCGCCCAAGGCGCACCCCTTAATCAAACACTCACCACGCTGCACCAAGCTGTTCCAGGCGGTGTGGCGATCGTAGAAATCACCGCGAAACCAACCAAAGGGACAACACCCGAGGTCCGCTTTTTAGAAAAGCGCGTGCTTACGACACGAGACGACGCGGGGCGCAGCTTTGCAGTAGTGGGAATTCCCCTTTCCACTAAACCGGGGGTCCACCACATCACCCTGTCGATTGGTTCAGTCAAGAGTACGCTGAGTTTTGAGGTAAGAGACAAGGCGTATCGCGAACAACGCATCACGCTCAAGACTAATAAGCACGTTCATCTGTCAGACGAAGACCTCGCTCGCTACAAACGTGAGGCCACGCTACAAGACAATGCCTATCAACAATTCAGTCCCACACACCCGAGCAACTTAATCCTCGACCGACCTGTAGATGCTCCGCTGTCGAGCCCCTTTGGACTCAAACGCTATTTTAACGGAGAGGCGCGTGCACCGCACTCAGGACTAGATTTTGCAGCACCGACGGGCACCCCCATCAAAGCACCTGCAGCAGGCACTGTCATTTTGACAGGTGATTTTTTCTTTAACGGCAAAACCGTCTTTGTTGATCACGGACAAGGCATGATCAGCATGTTTTGTCATTTATCGGTCATCGATGTGTCGGAGGGTCAAAAGCTGGAACGCGGTCAGGTACTTGGTAAAGTGGGTGCGACCGGTAGAGTCACTGGTGCTCACTTACACTGGAATGTCAGCCTAAACGATGCGCGTGTCGATCCGGCGATTTTTATTGGGATGTTTAGCCCATGACACAACCCGCAATACGCGGGTGTGTTGTCGAGTGATCGCGCTTGTTACGCCTCAGAGGGTGGGACGTAACCGCCGTATTGGTTCGCTTCAGATACCGTATCCTGAACAAACCAATAGATCAATACAAAAATGCCGATAATGGTGATAAACAACAACTGCCACCACCCACTTCGTCCGATATCATGCAGACGTCTCGCGCCAGCAGCCCAAAGAGGAATCACGAACGCCAAGCTGACAATCATGGAAATAAAGTTGCCTGCAACAAGACTGGCAATCCAGTTAATCAAAAACGTAAACAGATAAAACCACCAGAATTCACTTCTCGTCGCGCGCCCAGAAAAAGTCGCGTATTTTGACAAGCAAGTCGAAATAGCTGTACCAAATTTCATACTTCCTCCGATGGTCATAAAGAAAATGAGATTTTAGTGCGCTTCTCGATACAATTAAACACTAATGAGCTAACGCATACTTAATAAATATTCTCTTCTTACACCTTCCCTACAGGCGCTTCAACATGAGTATCCACTTTATTCGACACGGTGAAACCCTCTTGAATGCCGCCCGCGTCATTCAACCTGCCGATACCCCTCTGGGGCCTCGTGGACTCGAACAAGCCGAGTTAGTCGCACAGCGCATCAAAGCACTTAAGCCTGCAGCGATTCTGAGCAGCGATATGCCACGCGCCTGGCAAACCGCACATGCTATTTCAAAAGCAACTGGGCTTGCACCGCAAGCAACTTCCTTGCTTTGGGAAAGAAACTTCGGTGACTTCCGCGGCAAAGCACACAAGGATTTTGATTTCGATCCAATGGGTATGGAAGGCGCGCCACCGAACGGTGAGTCGCTCGCCACCTTTCACGCACGCGTTGAACAAGCTCTACAACAAGCCCTTGCCTTACACGCCACACTGGATGGTCCGCTCGTTGTCGTCAGTCATGGCTTGGTGATTCATTCATTGCTCGGGCGTTGCATTGATCTGAATGGGCATACCCTGCCAGAGCGCATCGGCAATACAGCGGTCAGTACGATCGATCCTGCTAAACCGCACCGAGCTATGCTTGTGAACTGTACGATCCATCTATCGGGTAGTGCTCTCGCCGATGATGCAAAGAGTCTGTCTGGCGGTTAAAGCGTTGGCGAGCTACTTGCCACCAAAGAGCCGTTTGAGTCGCGACCACAGAATCGATGCGAATACCGCAAGCGGATTAATCGCCGTCGCTGTGGTGACTTGCTTACCCCCTGGATGTTGAAGGACTCCCGCTACATTGCGACCAAAATCAGCAATCATGCGACGTACAAACTCTTGTACGAGGCCAGAACGCGAAAACTGAGCTAGCGGCCCTTGTAGCACGTAAGTTAACTCTACCGTGACCTTGCTACGGGATTGACCCAAGCTCAGCACCTGATACAGCACATCGCCGGTCGCGCGTGATTGACTCAGTGCATCTTGCCCACTTCCGCGCAATACAGCTTGTCGCTGCTGCGCATCCACCTCGAGCACAGCACGGCCTTTAAATGATGCGGACATCGGTCCAAACTTAACCGATACAGAGCCCGTCACCTCAGGCCCCGTCATCACATCTACTTTCGCTCCAGGCAAACAGCCCGCAACACGACGCAAGTCAGTCATGAGCACCCAAACTTCATCCGCGTCAAATGCAACCTCAAAGAAACCCTCGACTTTTGTTCCAACCGTCTTCGTATCGGCAGCGACCGCAGAGGTACCTAGTGTCTCTGCTGGAAATCGAGACGAGACGTCGTCATCATTCCGCGCACGAAAGCCCTCGAAGCGTTGCGCCGCGTCGGCGGACTCGCTCGAGCGCAAGGCGGGACCTTGATGGGATTGTTGCTGGCCGCGCAAGACAGTAATCTCTACATCAGGTTGCTGCGATAGATCGCGTAACACACTAATGATGGCCGCGACGATACCCATATAGCCAGTGCAGCGGCAAATATTACCTGCCAGCTCAATCCGCACACGCGCTTCGTCCGCCTCAGGCAAACGCAAGATAATATCTCGAGCCGTCGCTAACATTCCGGGCGTGCAGTACCCGCATTGCAACGCATGGTGCACGCTGAATGCTTCACGTAAGCGCCGCATAACTGGATCTTGATCATAGCCTTCGATCGTAGTGATCGCTTGACCATCGCACGCCACCGCAAAGGTAATACAAGAGCGCACAGGCGCCCCGTCAACCAGGACAGTGCAAGCGCCACACACGCCGTGTTCGCAACCGAGGTGCGTGCCCGTTAACTGCAACTGGTCACGCAGAAAATCGCCCAAATGGGTGCGCGGAGCAACTTGTTTGGACGTGCTCTGACCATTAACCTGGATTTGAATCGTCTTCATGCTCATCCTTGCACTCCGAATGCCTGTTGCACGCAGCGCAGCACCACCTGAGTGAACATTTGCCGATTGATGACATCTTGCTGAGGGAGCGCCTTGAGCAATGCCGATCGCACCGCATTCTCATCAAAGCCGTCAAGGCCCTGCGCAGCAACTCGCACTGCGAGCTCACTCAATCCGCAAGGCGCACCATCCAACGCACCGACAACAATACGCGCCACTTTTGTTGTGGGATCGATATAGGCTGCACAACTGGCATGCGCAAACTCACCGGTTTTTTTACAAAACTTTTGATAAGCCCAACGCGCACTCGACGAAACATCTGGGAAGTGCACGGCCACGATGATTTCGTCAGACAATAATGTGGTGGTGTACGCCGCAAGCATGAAGTCAGACATGGCGACGAGCTTTGTGCCGGATCGCGATTGGACTTCAATGCGGGCATCTAAGGCCGCACAAGCCAACACCCAGTCTGCAGCGGGATCGGCATGCGCTAGACTGCCACCCATTGTGCCTCGATTACGGACAGAACGATAAGCGATACGCGAGGCGACCATTTGTATAGGATGACCGCGAAGCAACTCAAACACACCATCCTCAATTTGCGCATGGGTCACCGAGGCACCAACGCGTAAAAAATTCTGATGTCGGGTGACAGTCCGCATCTCTGAAAGCTTGGAGACATCAACCACAGTCTCTGGACGGGTTAGCCGCAAATTAAGCATTGGCCCCAGAGATTGACTTCCCGCAATCAGTTTGGCGCGCTCATCGGAGGCCTGCAACACACCAAGAGCGTGCTCAACGCTCGTCCCTAACACATAGTTAAACTGAGCCGCCTTCATGCATCAACCTTTGAGGCTTGGTGCTTGGCGGACTCAATCGCTTCAAGTAACCGCCGAGGCGTCAGTGGAGTCTGCGCTACCTCGATGCGACCGCCTAACTTACGTAACGCATCATTAACTGCGCCAAAAATAGCTGCGGGCGGTGCAATCGCTCCCCCCTCTCCCATCCCTTTAGCGCCGAATTCTGTGTGCGGTGACGGCGTTTCAAAATGATCGATACGGATATTGGGCACTTCGGTCGCACCAGGCATCGTATAGTCTGCAAGCGTCGAGGCGAGCGGTTGACCAAACGCGTCATACGGCATTTCTTCATACAAGGCCGTACCAATGCCTTGGGCAACCCCACCGATCGTTTGACCCTCGACCACCATGGGGTTCACCACCACACCGCAGTCTTCTACCACGACATAATCCAAAATTTCAACGCTGCCCATCTTTGGATCAATCGCAACGACCGCCGCATGGGTGGCATAGGAAAAAGCGCCGGTATCGACCTTAGGTTTGTAGCCAACTGTCGCCTCAAGCCCAGCCGGATCGACATCTGCAGGCAACCGCTGAGGATTTAGATACCAGGCATTTGCGATTTGGTCGATCGTGACTTGCGCTTGCGCTGTTTTGACACAGCCTTCTTCAAACCGTACCGATGCAACCTCTGCACCAAGCAAATAAGCACCAATTTTTAGAATCCGCGGAATCAATTTTTGACATGCTTGCGAAACCGCACCGCCTGACATGACCAGAGAGCGCGATGCGTACGTCCCGCTTGAATACGGTGTCTGCGCGGTATCGCCGTGAATCACACGAGTACGAGAAACATCAATACCCAATACCTCGTGCGCAATCTGCGCAAAGGTCGTCTCCATCCCCTGGCCGTGAGAATGCACGCCGACACGGATATCGAGCCCCCCATCTGGCGTCAACCGCACCATCGCTTGATCAAAACCAGGAACGATAGGCATCCCCCATGCGGCAAAGACCGATGTGCCGTGGGCGGACTGCTCGGTGTAGGTTGCGATACCGAACCCGATCAGCCGTCCATCGGGCTCAATACCCTGCTGTCGCGTCCTCACTGCATCCAAATCAATCATTTCTAGCGCGCGGCGGACACTTGCGGGGTAATCACCGCTATCAAAATACTTGTTTGCCACGTTCAAGTAAGGCATCTGCTCGGGCTGTACAAGATTCTCGACGCGAATCTCCCAAGGCTCACGACCCACTTCTTGAGCGATCGCATTCAGTGTGAGTTCCATTGCAAAGCATACGCCCGTGCGCGCGACACCCCGATACGGCACAAAACCAGGCTTGTTCGTAGCGACGCAACGGGTGACGCATCGATAGCCATCAAAAGCATAGGGGCCGGGCAAGTTCCCGACGGCTTGGCCGGGTTCAATACCGATTGTGAACGGCCAAACAGAATACGCACCGCCATCAATCGTGATCTTAGCGTCTAAGGCCAATAACCGCCCACGTTTATCCGCGTAGGCAGTCATCTCATAATAGTGTTCGCGCGTATTCGCGCCCGCAATCAAATGCTCACGCCGATCTTCAATATACCGAAAAGGCTTGCGGTAGGTTTTCGCCAACCACGCTACGCAAACTTCTTCAGGTTGCAGAATGCATTTGTAGCCAAAGGCGCCACCCACATCAGGTGAAATAACGCGCAACTGGCCCTGATCTAACTGAAGGTGCTGGGCAAGTGCCGTGCGAATGAGGTGCGGCACTTGCGTGGCGCTCACCACAACCAATTGATTCGCTTGATGATCCCAATAGGCCAACACCGCCTTACCTTCTAAAGGAACCTGACATTGCCGAGCCAGACTCATCTTACGATGCACTACCACGTCTGCCTGCGCACTCAATTCGTCAAAGCGCTTATCTGCAGACAACGTAACAAAAACATTATCCTTCCATCCCTCGTGCATCAAGTCTGAGCTTGCTTGCGTAGCGGTGTGGATATCTGAATAAACAGGGAGCTCTTGATAATCGACTTCGGCTTGTTCAAGCAGATCTTCCGCCTCTGCACGCGTCGGTGCATAAGACATCAGAACGGCCTCACCGACAAAACGAACCTTGCCACTTGCGAGTGGGGACTGCACGGAAGACTGGTACGTCGGCAATGACGAATCAGCGGCGATATCAAGCGCACCGATCAAGTCGCGACGTTCAAATACCTGCCCCACCAGCGGAGCCGGTATTCGAACAGCGGTAATACGTGCATGGGCCAAGGGGCTTCTGGTGAAGGCGACTTCACTGAGCCCCGGCATTGTGATGTCTGCGACAAAATGACCTTTGCCGTGAAGATGACGCGCATCTTCCTTGCGTTGCACTCTCGCCCCGATCCCCTGGGGCTTGATTTGCTTCACATCACCTGGATGACCCATGCAGCTCTCTCACATCAAAAGAAGAATTAACGACGGCCAACCGCGGCGTACGTGTAATTATCCAGGGAAGCTTCCGCCAAGCGGAACCAACTGGCTTCGCTTTGCTGGAAGGCCTGCCACTGTGGGAAAATTTTCGCAAAGTCAGGATTCTTTGCTGAAAGCTCTACCCACAACTCTTGCGACGCCTTATAGGTAGCGTCCATGACGTCGCGAGGGAAGATACTTACTTTCGCTCCACCACCAATCAGTTTGCGCAAGGCATCTGGATTCTTGGCATCATAGTTAGCCAACATCTTAAGCGTCTGCTCATTACAGGCGACTTCAAATGCAGCCTGAAAGGATGGGGGCAACGCCGCAAAAGCCTTGTCATTGACCATGGTTGTAATCGACGCGCTACCTTCGAACCAGCCAGGGGCATAGTAAAACGGCGCAACTTTGTTCAGACCTAACTTCAAATCGTCATGTGGGCCAATCCACTCCGCCGCGTCGATCGTTCCTTTTTCTAGAGACGAATAGATATCGCTAGCCGGAATTTGTTGCGACACTGAGCCAAGCTTTGACAGCACCATACCACCGATGCCGCCGATTCGAATCTTTAAGCCTTTGAGATCTTCAACCGACTTAATCTCTTTGCGATACCAACCACCCATCTGCACACCAACGTTACCGCTCGTAAAATTGATGATGTTATATTTTTTATAGACTTCCCGCACGAGCTCAAGACCACCACCGTACATCATCCAGGCGTTATGCTGACGCGCATTCAATCCATAGCTCAAGCCCGTGTCGAACGCTAGCGCATTGTTCTTGCCTAAGAAGTAGGTGCTAAGAGTGTGATTGCACTCAACTGTTTGGTTACTAACCGCATCCATCGTCTGTGCCGCAGGAAGAATTTCTCCCCCAGCGAAGACACGAATTTCAAACTTCCCTTCAGTAATTTGACCCACACGTTTGGCGAGCTCTTCGGCCGAGCCATAAATCGTGTCAAGATTTTTAGGCCAACTTGTAGCCATACGCCACCTGACCTGCGGCGTGCCTTGCGCAAATGCAGGTGCACTGAGAGTAGCAAGACCGGCACCAGCTGCGGTAGCGGTTTTAGTGAGAAAGCGACGACGTTGCATACGAATCTCCTGACTGTGAAAAGTAAGTTAAGTGAGCATACTGATAGGTCTAAAAAAGATCAACAACTCTAACTTCAACAACTCGGTGGGGGTTAAGGCTTAACGCCGTAACCTCCGCCTCCGGGTAAGGCGAGTTCAAGGGTATCCCCTTCAACCATATCCACCACACCCTTAGGATTCTGCACAGGCTGGCCATTGAGGAGCACATGCCCGGTACGACCAGCCGAACCGCCCTCGATTCCCTTTGCAGGGATACGCGTGCGTTCAGTTAACAACGACACTCTCAGTCGACCCGGCCAGCGAGACTGAAAAGAGACCTTTTGCCCCATTCCACCTCGATGCGCGCCCTCGCCACCCGAGCCGTCAATCAAACTCTTGCTGCGAAAGAGCACAGGCGAAAGCATCTCAGCAACTTCGACCGGCGTATTAGAAATATTGGCAGGAAAGCCAGCCGCAGGGGGTCCATCACGATCCCGCATCGCACCCATTCCGCCATTAAAAAACAGAATGCTTGAAAACGATGTGCCACGCACTGTATCGATGCCTCGCATCAACACCGACCAGAGTGGTGTACCGCTATCGGCCTGAACTTTGTCGGGCATCACCGAAGAGAGCGCATCAAACACCGCAGCTTGTAATTGATGCCCAATCAAATGCCGAGCCCCCACGGCTGCAGGCGGCTTCGCGTTGACGATTGTGCCCTCGGGTGCGATCACTTTGAACAAGCGTGTAAAACCATCATTGTTTGGTATGCCGGGCGAGAGCAAACACTTGAACGGATAGATCGTGTAGGCGTAGGTGTGGTTAAAGGTTTCATTGATACCGAACCGTACCTGGCCCGTACTGCCGCTGTAATCAACTGTCACACCTTCTGGGGTAACCGTTAATGTGGCCTCAATCCGAACAGTTTCATCCCAACCGTCCGACTCCACCGAGCCGTGATACACACCAGGAGGAATTTTGCGTAGCTCACGTAGCGCCGCCTCCTCAGACGCCTTAAAAATCGCAGCAGCAATTTCTTCGATATCCGAGATCTCATATTCTTCGAGGAGCTCAACCAAACGGCGCTCCGCCACACGCAACGCACCTACCTGCGCTTCGATATCGCCCCGCACTTGCTGAGGTAAACGCACATTCGCCTCAAGCATTTGCATGACCCAGGGATTGAAGACGCCCTCTTCTGCAAGCTTTACAACAGGGAAACGAATTCCCTCCTCAAATACCTCGCCCGCATCCGCAGACCATTGTCTCCCACCAATATCAGAAAGGTGTGCGACCGCCATGGCGTAGGCAACTAAGCGGCCTTTAAAAAAGATCGGTGCGACCATCGTGGCATCGGGCAGGTGTCCAGTACCAATCCAAGGGTCATTGGTGAACAGGATATCGCCTTGCTTCAAGCTCTCTGGGGCAATGATCTTCAATATCCCTTTCAGGGATAGCGGAGCAGTTCCAATGAAACCAGGGATACTGAGAGATGACTGTGCAACGAGACGCGACTCCGTATCAAGCAGCACGCAGGCGAAGTCATTCGACTCTCGTACGACAGTAGAGAACGACGTGCGCTTGAGCGTCGCACCAGCCTCATCGGTAATCGCAATAAGACGATTCCAATAGATTTCTAAGTCGATCGGACTCATCGTGTTTTGTTTAGAATTTGTCATGCAGAATGCCCTTGTTTAGCGCCCAGCGTAATACGCAAGTTCGCGTGCTCGTCCAATCGGAAACGATCGCCTGGACCGATCACTACGGTCGAGCCCGGTTGCTCTATTAAAGCTGGGCCAAGGTAATCCTCTCCTCGGCGCAGACCTCTGATATCCATCACAGGTGTATCGACAAACACATCCAGATCAGGAAAAAAAGCGGAACGCATACGAGCGGCGACGTTCGGTGCACTGGGGCTCACCTCCAAACCGCTCGCAACAACCGTCTCTGGCGCAGGCGCTGCTCCCTCGACACGCCAGTTCACAGCTTCGACCCGTTGCGCAGTCAACTTCCCGCCAAATCGCTGCGCGTACGCTTGCGCAAAGGTCTCTTCGATATCACTTTGACGCGCAGCGATCAGAGGCGTGGGCAGCTCAGTCTCTACTTCAAAGCCCTGACCGACATAACGCATATCGGCACTGCGACGAAATTGAATATCTTTGCTTGCGATACCTGCCGTGGCGAGCTCACTACAAAGACTGTCTTCCATCGCCTCCAGAAGCGCGTCAATCTCTGCCCAGTCCATATCTGCCAAGCGTACAAATTTTGTACGAACTAAATCCATTTTCATGGGCGCAACAAGTAAACCAAACGCAGAGAATACGCCTGCGTTTGCAGGAACCAGGATCTCTTTACATCCGCTGCGACGCGCGACTTCGCGCGCGTGAATCGGGCCCGCTCCACCAAACGCTAAAAGCGTATAACGGCGAATATCACGACCATTTTCAACGGCATGGATCTTCGCTGCGACCGCCATATGTTCACAAACGATACGATGAATCCCATTAGCTGCTTCGATGATGGAGATGCCAAGCGGATCAGCTACATATTTCTTGATAGCTCGCTCGGCAAGCTCTAGCCGTAGGCGCACAGCTCCGCTCAGGGTTCCCTGCGGCTCGAGATATCCCAACACTAAGGCTGCATCCGTCACCGTTGGCCGCTCGCCGCCTAGACCGTAGCATGCAGGGCCAGGGCTGGAACCTGCGCTATGTGGGCCTACTTTCAACAGTCCGGTGGTGTCAACATGCGCAATGCTCCCACCGCCAGCGCCAATCTCGATCAGATCAACAGTCGGCAAGCGCACAGGCAATCCACTGCCCTTTTTAAAACGCGCTTGTCGAGCGGCCTCAAACTCTGTCGTAATAGACGGACGACCGTTGGATATCAGACACGCTTTCGCTGTCGTGCCTCCCATGTCAAAGGCCATCACATCAGCAGTGTTAGCCAGGCGCGCGGCATACGCGGCACCAAGCGCTCCAGCGGCGGGCCCAGATTCAAGCATACGAATGGGCATACGCTCACCCAACCTGCGAGAAATCACACCACCGTTAGACTGCATAATATGCAGGGTCGCACGCATGCCTATTTGACGTAATCCGTCTTCAATCGCGCCCAGATAGTTTCCCACCATCGGCATCACACAGGCATTAAGTACGGTCGCAACCGAGCGCTCATACTCACGCATCTCGCCGAGCACTTCACTCGATAGCGACACGCAGAGTTCTGGTGCCACGCGCTGAATGACCGTTTTAATACGCTGCTCGTGCGAGGGATTGGCATAGCTGTGAAGCAAACATACCGCAATGGCTTTCACATCCGCCTCTTTGAGTTGCCGCACCACGCGCTCAACATCGACATCGTCCAAGGCTTGCACGACAGCACCCGATGCATCGATCCGCTCTTGCACTTCTAATCGCAATCCACGGGGAACAATGGGATCAGGCCCAGGCGTTGTCAAATCATATAAGTCGTAACGCAACTCGCGGGCGATCTCAAGCACATCTCGAAAACCAGCTGTTGTGATGAGCCCTGTGACCGCCCCTTTGCGCTCGATCACTAAATTCGTCACTGCCGTTGTGGCACCGACCACGACATCAGTGACTTGCGACAGCTTTAGACTGTGCTCTTTGAGCATCGCTAACAGACCGGTGCGTATGGGCATGACAACATCACCCACACCAGTCAGTACCTTCGCAGTTAAAGCACTACCATCTGAACCCAACAGCACCAAATCAGTGAATGTACCTCCGATGTCAAAAGCAAATCGGTACTGCAATGGATTTTTTCCAGCAACCATCAATTACCCCTTGACCTTGGACAGCTTGATGCCGCGCTCAAATCCTTTTTCAAATTTCTTCTTCTCAAACACATCAGGCTTAATCTGAAAGAACTCTGTCAGCGCACGCTGCTCATCGGTCGTCGTGTGCATGGTTGTCGCATCGAACGGACAGGTCTGTGTACACATCTCACAGCCGATGCAATTCGCATGAATGGACTCCACACTCCCGTCACCTTGGGCCAACGCGTCATAAAAACACGTTTGGATACAAATCGTACAGCTCGGATTTTTACAGGCCTCGCTTGCGATCTCACTGTGCATGCGTGGCTTACGAAATTGCTCGCCATAATCTTTTACCGCCTGGCGCGAAGCAATGCCGGTCATGGACGCAATGTCAGGATAGCCATGCGTATCCATGAAGGTATCAAGTCCATTGATCATGCTGGGCAAATACTTGATGCCTTTGAGCATCAGTACCGAACCAACTTGCACTAGCGGCGCGCCCGTCATAATGAACTCAACAATATCGCGATGATCGTAAATGCCGTTTGAGCCGGTGATTGGAATCCCCAGCTCAGTGTAGATACGGTTCACCCAGCGCAGCGAAAGCGCCTTGGCCCATACACCGCCAATCCCGGCCGGTCCGCCCAGACGAGGCAAACCCGTTTCGATGTCTACCGAAAATCCTGTGTAGCGGTTGGTCGCCGTGACGGCCGACGCCCCCGCCTCTTTGACTGCACGCGCGACATCCAACACGCGCGACTGATCTGGTGTGAGCTTAATCACGACGGGAATCTTGACCGCTTCGCACACACGGGCAGTGACCTCGCGGGCCACTTCTGGCTCTTGCCCAATCATCGAACCACCATGCACACCAGGCATCATGGCTGGGTGAGGACAACCAAAGTTCAATTCCACCATGGGCAGACCGCAATCTTCGATGGTGCGACAGATATCAATCCAGCTTTGTACTGTCTTACCGCCCGCGCTACCGATTAGGTGCGAACCCTGATCCTGTGCGTATTTGTTTAAGTCCTTTAAATGAGGAATCCATTCGCGCAACGACGTACTAGAGTAGCCAGAACGGCTATAGAAAACAAAGTTCTTATTTACCTTTCCCTTTATCGTTTCATTCTTTTCATTCAAGATGGCGTACTTTGAGTTCTGCGTCAGGCGCGCCATATCCTCGATGTCGGTCAGGGTCTTGATGATCATGCCGCCCGCACCCGCGTCGACACACTCACGAATCACCTCAGGACTATTCGTCGTCTCAATTGAGGCAATAACGACCGGGTTCTTAAACTTAATTCCACAAAAATCTAACGACAAATCAGCCATGCTTTTTCTCCAAATCGAATAAGTTCAAATCACACAGAATTTTTTTTACGCTTGCTACGTGCGTCTAAAGCTTGCCCACCAGGGCGAAGCGCAGTGCGGCCACTTTCATTATTTGCCTCAACTAACCTAGCTAAGAGATCAAGGAAAACTCTCCGCTCTGCGGGAGCAAGCGGTGCTAACAATTGTTGTTGCGACAGCTGCATATCTTGCTGGTAGCGCTGTACGAATTTTTTTCCTACCGGTGTGGTTAAACAAAGTTTGCGACGCCGATTCAATGGATCAACTACGCGCGATACAAGACCGCGATTTTCAAGGCGCTTTAAAATTTCAGCAACATTAGCTGGGTCGAGCCCCATCTCTTCCCCAATGGTCGCTTGATCGACACCAGGACGCATCATCAAGACGCTTAGCAAACCAAACTGAATTGGGGTGACTTGCCCATCTGCGACTTGTTCGATGAACATCGCGACGTGAATCTGATGTAGCCGTCGAATCAGGTATCCAGGACGATCCCAGATGGTGTGCGCAGCGCCGCTCGAATCCTTCGGTGCGCCAACTGTCGGTACGACAACCAAGGCTGCTCTACTTTTACCTGCATCAGTATCTGACGACTTGGCCATTGGGCATCTCGCACAACCGTTTGTATACGAACAGTTCGTATACTGATTATTTATTGTCAAGCTAGTGCAATAGGCATGTCAAGTGAAATGTTGCTCGCTCGTTAAGGACGAACGCCCGGCGTTTCTATGACCATTCCGCGCGCGCGCCACATCAAGAACAGCTCAAGCTCCACTAGCTCTTTAGCGCCAAGAGCGAACGGCTCTGCTCGTACGCCTGTCATACAGTTACGCAGACGCCGCTGCAACGACCCGACCGACTGCCACTAGGAATAAACTGATCCAATATGACTGAGGGAAACACTTCAGTCACGAGATCCCTCCAGCGCTTAGAGATTGAAAAGTATGACCAGTCACCCCGATGTCACAATTGCCAGCAACACCTAGCGTTTACCCTATATTCAACGAAAAAAATTGGCTCCCATGCAAAACAAATGTGTACGACTCGCTAGCCGTCCAACCGGCTGGGTAACCGCCGACAATTTCGAACTGGTTGAGGCGCCAATGCCCACCCCGTCCAAGGGTGAGGTACTCATCCAAAATGATTGGCTCTCCTTGGATCCTTACATGCGCAGTCGGATCTCTGACGCAAAGTCTTACGCCAAAGGCGTCAATCCAGGCGATGTCATGGTGGGCGGGGCCGTCGGCACAGTCATCGAGTCTCGTTCGAGCGCTTTTTCCGTCGGAGACACCGTACTCGCCGCGAGTGGCTGGCGCTTATACGCCACGATGCCCGCTCAGGCGGTCACAAAGATCGACACCTCGCGCGTACGTGCCTCAGCCTATCTTGGCGTGCTCGGCATGCCTGGCATCACCGCCTGGACCGGGCTGATCAACATCTGTCAGCCCAAGGCCGGTGAAACCGTCGTCGTCGATGCCGCATCGGGAGCGGTGGGCAGCGTTGTGGGTCAACTCGCCAAGCAGGTGGGCTGCCGCATCGTGGGTATCGCCGGGGGCAAGGCAAAGTGTGATTACGTTGTCAACGAACTCGGTTTTGACGCCTGCGCGGACCATCGCGCCCCAGATTTTCACGATCAGCTCGACGCCTTGCTGCCCCAAGGTATTGACTGCCTCTTTGAAAACGTCGGGGGCGAAATTTTTGAAGGCTTACTCGCGCGCATGAATGTGTTCTCGCGCGTAGCCTTATGTGGAATGGTGTCAGAGTTCAATCGTGAACCCCACGCACACCGTACGCTTCGATCCATACTCATTAACCGCATACGCATACAAGGCTTTATCGTCTCGGACAAACTCGACACGTGGCCTGGCATTCGCGCACAGTTAATCGAGCGCGTCGTGAGTGGGCAACTTAAATTTAAAGAGTCGATCGTCGAAGGCTTGGAGAGCGCCCCCCAGGCCTTCGTGGGAATGCTCCGAGGTGAAAACTTTGGCAAGCAACTCGTTAAGTTGCGATAAACCACGTGATGCTGGGTTAAATCGCGTTAAGCGAACCCAAGCACCAAGGACAGCAACTGCGTTTTGTCGCCCATCTCTGCGAGAGCCACAATCCCTGTCGACATCAAAAAGGCTTCAATCATAAAAACCGATCTAGAATCCGGCGGCTATTCTTATCAAGAAGCGTCATATCTGTAACGTAAAACCGCATGCCGTGACTATCGGTAATGATCAACGCCGCGCCCGCCAAGCGTCGTATATCTTCTTCGCCTTTGAGCACGAATCTGGTCGCTCCGCGGTCTGTCAGCAAGTCCCACGTGCTGGGGGTCGAGTAAGTGGAAACGTTGGAGATGCTTAAAATGGTTGGCATAACTTCGCGCGAGGCAATCTCCTCGGAAATCAGACCACGCATGTCTTCAGTTAGATCGCCCAGCCGATCAATCCACACGAGCTCTTTACCCTCGACTCCGACAAGCGCCACATAATTTTCGGGCGCATGCACAGGAAAAGAACGAACGGGTAGCACTCCTTCGTGCACCGTGCCATCCATGAGCGTCAGGACTAAGCGACCAGCCTGATTACGTGTCAGTTGAAAATTTATCACGCCTGACCCCCGGGCGTCGATGGCTCGAGCGGCGCCTCCGCATCAACTTGACGCGTCTGTGCCTCGTACAGGTCGTAATAGGCACCGCCTCTGGCCATCAGGTCTTCATGATTACCAATCTCTACGATTGCACCGCGATCGAGCACCACTAGCCTATCGGCTTTGCGCAGCGTGCTGAGTCGGTGCGCAATGGCAATAGTCGTGCGACCTTGAATCAGGTTGTCGAGTGCCTCTTGAATTTCCATTTCTGTGGTGGTGTCCACAGAGGAAGTGGCTTCATCCAGAATCAAGATCCGCGGGTCAATCAACAACGCACGGGCAATCGAAATACGCTGGCGCTCACCGCCAGACAAGGCTTGTCCGCGCTCACCCACCAACGAGTCGTAGCCCTGCGGTAGGCGCAAAATAAAGTCGTGTGCACGTGCCGCGCGCGCTGCGGCAATAATTTCTTCGCGTGAGGCCTCTGGCTTGCCATAGGCGATGTTCTCAGCAATCGTACCGAAGAATAAAAACGGCTCTTGCAAGACCAGTCCGATATTGCGGCGATACGAGTTCAGCGAGTAAGAGCGAATATCGACTCCATCCACACGAATGCCCCCTTCCGTCACATCGTAAAAACGACAAATCAGATTCACGAGCGAACTCTTGCCGGATCCGCTGTGCCCAACCAAGCCGATCATCTCTCCGGCACGAATATTAAGACTTACATTTTTGAGTACGCTACGACTGCCATACCGGAACCCAATGTTACGAATCTCGATCTTGCCCTGCATCCGGTCCAGCGGCACGGGGCGCTGCGCATCCGGTACGCTGGAGACGTGATCCAAGATATCGAAAATTCGTTTCGCACCAGCTGCCGCTTGTTGGGTTTGAGAAACAATTCGACTCATTGAATCAAGTCGCGTGTAAAACCGTGCAATATAGGCAAGAAACGCTGCGAGCACCCCCACCGTAATGGTGTTAGACGCGACTTGTGAAATCCCAAAAATCCACACCACCAACAAACCCACCTCAGTGAGGAAGGTCACGGTTGGCGCAAACAGCGCCCACACTTTATTGATGCGATCGTTCACGCCCAAGTACCGATCATTGGTCTCGCGAAAACGCGCTACTTCACGGTTTTCTTGAGCGAACGCCTTCACCACGCGAATTCCGGGGATCGTATCGGCCAATACGTTGGTCAGTTCACTCCAGGATCTATCTATTTTCTCAAAACCAAACCGCAAACGATCACGTACTAGATGGATCAACCAGAGAATCAACGGCAATGGAATGAGCGTCGTCATAGCCAACCACGGGTCGATCGAAATCAATATGCATGCTGTCATGACGATCATCAGCACGTCATTCAAAAAGTCGAGAAAATGCAATGATAAAAACAAATTGATGCGATCCGTTTCCGCACCAATTCTGGCCATCAGGTCTCCGGTGCGCTTGCCACCGAAATACTGCAAGGACAAGGTCTGTAAGTGTTTGAAGGTCGTTGTGCGTAAGTCAGCACCGATCCGCTCACTGACCCAGGCCAACAAATACGTGCGCGCCCAGCCAAGCAACCACGCCAATAAGGCGGCAACCACCGCGCCGGTCAAATAGAAAGCAACCAAGTTATAGTCGATTGGCTTACCATTTTGAAACGGAATCAAGACATCGTCCATCAACGGCATCGTCAGGTACGGCGGGACAAGCGTCGCCGCAGTCGACAGCAGGGTGAGGATCAAACCGACAATCAAGACGCCGCGATACGGGGCAGCAAAGCGCGCGAGCCGAAGAAGTGCCCAGGTGTCGCTCGGACCGACAGGGTCTTCGTCACACACGGCGCACTCGTCTTGATCTGGTGCATAAGGCGTGCCACACGTCGGACACGAGGCCGCATCGACGGCCACCACCGCATCGGGATCCTCTAATTTTTGCTGGACGAAACTAAACGAATCAATTAGTCGACTGACCGCAGGCGCCATCCCCAATGTGTGGCGCCAAACAGCCAGCCGCTGGCCTTCATTAAATAGTTCGATTGTTCCAACACCCGCATGATCGCGGTTCTGCAGGGAGTGGGTTACGGCGATATTCCAAGTCAGCCAATCCTGCTCATTCGGCGCTCGCGATAGCAGGCGACGAGAAGTCAACACAATCACGCCTGTCGCAAAATAAAGCTTCTCGTCCAGATCCGGTTCGAGCCATGCCAACACCTGCTCGTCGGGCTCGAGCAAAGCCATCGCGGCGCTGGACCAGTCACTTGGCAACGTGATGTTGAGCGGGGACTCGGCGGTTGAGAGTGATGTCATGTCAGCAGGTCGGTATACCTAGGCTCACAGACCACCCACTTCAACGAAAAGCGGTTCATCGGATGAATTTGGCTAGCTCGGTTTATCATTGAATAGCGCAAGTATAACGACCAAGCAGTACCCCAGAGAGTGCCTAAGTCCGTCTAATTGCACCGACCAATGTTTTTACTGCGATAATGTGAGAAACCCCCAAATGCTGCGGCGCAGCATCCTTGTAAACGTGTCATGAGTCAACCCTACCTAACGATCCGACGTCTGGTTCACCTAAAGGGACCAAACATCTGGACCTATCGCCCCATTCTTGAGGCCTGGATAGATGTTGGCGAGCTCGCCCGCTTGCCGCCGCAAGCGATCAAAGACACCTACGCACGTTTAACTGCCGCTTTACCGACCCTGCTGACCCCCGGCGGAGGCATTGAGGCCTCTAAGGGCTTTGCCAAGCAGTTCGAAAACGGTGTTTGGGCGCCTGCCGTGGTTGAACACGTCACGCTAGTTTTGCAACAACTCGCCGGGATGCCGGGAGGCTTTGGTGAAACCCGCGCCACCGATACGCCTGATTTATACAAGGTGGTCGTGCGTGCTTGGCACGAAACCGTGACGCTTCAAGCGCTCGAATCCGCAATCGCGTTGATATCCAGCGCCGTGAAGGGGTCTGTTCCGCCTGTTGAGCCGATCATCAACACACTACACACACTTAGAATCAAGCATTGCCTGGGCCCAAGCACTGCGTGCATTGTCGACGCAGCAGATGACCGCGACATTCCAGCCATCCGGCTCAGCGCAGGCAATTTGCTGCAACTGGGGTACGGCATCAACCAGCGGCGAATCTGGACAGCGGAAACTGACAACACCGGTGCGATTGCCGAAACAATCTCACGTGACAAAGACTTAACGAAATCTCTGTTACAGGCCTGCGGTGTCCCTGTGCCGCAGGGGCAAGCGGTCAACAATGCCGCGCAAGCGTGGGAAGTCGCTCAAGAAATTGGCTTGCCTGTCGTCATCAAACCGAGCGACGGCAACCATGGGCGGGGCGTCTTTACCAATCTATCCACGCACGCTGAGATTCTTGCGGCCTACCCCTTAGCGGAACAAGAAGGATCTGGGGTGCTCGTAGAGCGCTTTATTGTCGGCTTCGAACACCGCTTACTCGTCGTGGGAGGCAAGCTCATCGCCGCCGCACGCGGTCAGCATGCCTGCATCACCGGCGACGGCAAACAATCGATTCGCAAGCTGATCGCGTCGCAACTCAACGCGGATCCTCAGCGTGGACGCGAAGAAGATCTCCCGCTGAACTACATCAAACTGGACTCCGCTGTAGAACTGGAAATCGCGCGTCAGGGCTTCTCTTGGGAGTCCATCCCAGCCCTAGAACAAACTGTCGTGATCCAGCGCAACGGCAACGTCGCGATTGACTGCACCGAAGCCGTACATCCTGATATTGCCGAGACCGTTTGCACGGCGGCTCGAATTGTTGGCTTAGACATCGCCGGTATCGATCTCGTGGTGCAAGATATTTCCAAGCCACTCATTGCGCAGCAAGGTGCGATCGTGGAGGTCAATGCCGGCCCAGGCTTACTGATGCACTTAAAGCCAGCGATCGGACAGGCGCGTCAAGTGGGCCGCAATATCGTTGACTATACGTTTCCCGCGGGCGACATGGCGCGCGTACCGGTGGTGGGCATTACGGGCACCTATGGCAAGAGTATGGTGGGTAAGCTTCTCTATCACCTGCTGGGTCTTCATGGCTGGAACACAGGCCTATCGAGCACCGACGGACTATTTGTACAGAAACGTAAGCTGCACACCGGCAACAGTGCCAATCATGAAAACGCTAGGCGCGTGCTGCTGAATCGGGAAGTGCAAGCGGTTGTGCTGGAGAACGGTGCCAAGCAAATCTTGAGCGAAGGACTGACCTACGAACGTTGCGAAGTAGGCATCATCACCAATATCGACTGGGCCCAGGACCTGTCTGAGTACAAAATTTACTCGCCGCTTGAGCGCAGTGGTGTCTACCGTACGCAGATGGATGTGATCCTGCCCTCCGGCATGGCAATCCTGCTGGCAGATGACCCACAACTGCTTGCGTTATCGCAATACTGCGATGGGCAAACCACTCTCTTCAGTAAGTCCGCCTCAACCCCCGCCCTGATTGAGCACATTGCCGCCGGTCAGCGCGGGGTCTTTATGGATCACGGGCAGCTGATCATGGCTCAAGGTGCGCGACGCTATAACCTATGCAACGTATCTGCGATTGCGTGCACCGAGCAAGCTCAAAATCATCAACAAATCTGCAATGTCCTGGCTGCCGCGGCCGCCGCGTGGGCACTCGGCGTCTCGATGGAGCTGATCGAAGCGGGACTCCTGGGATTTGACCCAGATACTGCACTACCCTCATGACCAACTCCCCTGGCTGCGCTAATATTCTGCCATGGCGGTGAGCATCGTTTTTTCCACAGGAAAACAAATGGAAGTTTCTCGTATTCGTGCTTTACGTGGCCCTAATTTGTGGAGCAAACATACTGCGATCGAAGCAGTCGTCACCTGCGCCGGTGCCGAAGCCGATCTCGATCAGATCCCGGAGTTTGTGACGCGCTTACGTGCACGCTTCCCCGATGTCAAACCTTTGCGCCCCTTTGGTCACAAAGAGCCAATAAGCGTCGCGCATGCCCTCGAAGCCGTGGGCCTTGGTCTGCAAGCAGCTGCGGGCTGTCCTGTCGCTTTCGGACGCACCATCGTCACGCCGGAAACCGGCGTTTTTCAAATCGTTTTTCAGTACACCGAAGAGCCTGTGGGCCGTTTGGCGATGGATCTCGCCGAGGCTCTTTGCTTAGCTGCGCTAAACGACGAACCCTTCGATATCAAACTCGCGTTATCCAAACTACGGGAACTAGACGAAGACGTGCGTCTTGGACCTAGCACGGGTTCAATCGTTGATGCAGCGCGTGCACGGGGCGTGCCTATTCGTCGCCTGACAGAGGGTAGTCTTGTTCAGTTTGGATGGGGTAGTAAACAGCGCCGTATTCAAGCAGCGGAAACGAGCAACACCAGCGCGATCGCTGAAGCCATCGCCCAGGACAAAGATCTTACCAAGATGCTACTCGAGGCTGCAGGCGTTCCTGTCCCCACGGGTTTTGTTGTATCCGACGAGGCGCAGGCGTGGGAAATGGCCAACAAAGTTGGGCTCCCCGTGGTTGTCAAACCACGCGATGGCAACCAAGGTAAAGGTGTGGCGGTCAACATCGAAACGCGAGAGCAATTGGCGAAGGCCTTTGCGGTTGCAAGCGATATCAGCAGCGACGTGATTGTCGAACAATATATCCCCGGTCACGACTTCCGTATGCTGGTGATTGGCAATAAATTAATCGCAGCCGCGCGCAGAGATCCGCCAAATGTGATTGGTGATGGCGTCCACTCTATTGCGCAGCTTGTGGATCACGTTAATCTAGATCCACTGCGCGGGGATGGGCACGCGACGGCCCTCACCAAGATTCGCTTTGACGACATTGCCATCGCAACATTGAGCAATCAAGGCTTGACCGCACAGTCAATACCTGAAAAAGGTAAACGTATTCTGTTGCGTAACAACGCCAACTTAAGCACCGGTGGTAGTGCGACGGATGTCACCGATGAAGTGCATCCAGAATTAGCGGCGCGCATTGTCACGGCAGCACAAATGGTCGGTCTCGACATCGCAGGTGTAGACCTTGTCGCTGAGACCGTCTCTAAGCCGATGGAAGAGCAGCGCGCTGGTATCGTCGAAATCAATGCGGCACCTGGCTTGCGCATGCACCTGAGTCCCTCTTTCGGCAAGGCACGTCCTGTGGGCGAGGCGATCGTCTCCACAATGTTCGCCGAAGGCGACAATGCCCGCATCCCCGTCGTGGCCGTGACAGGAACAAACGGCAAAACGACGACTGTGCGGCTAACCGCCCATTTACTTAGAACAAGCGGCAAACGCGTGGGCATGACAAACTCTGACGGCGTCTATATTGAGCAGCGCTGCATAGACACCGGTGATTGCAGTGGGCCACGCAGTGCCCGTAACGTGTTGATGCATCCGGATGTCGATGCCGCAGTATTAGAAACTGCGCGTGGAGGTATCTTGCGCGAAGGCCTCGCCTTTGATCAGTGCGATGTCGCAATCGTCACCAACATTGGCATCGGCGATCATCTAGGCATGAACTTCATCAACACCACGGATGGGATTGCACTCGTCAAGCGCGTGATCGTTCAAAACGTTGCACCGCATGGCAGCGCCGTACTCAATGCCTCAGATCCGATGGTGGTTGGCATGGGGGACGTATGCTCGGGCTCAGTCATCTTATTTTCTCGGGACAAACAGCTGCCCGTCTTGAACACGCACAAAGCGCAAGGCAAGCGCGTGGTGTTTGTGGATGGCGAAAGCATCGTCTGTAGCGAAGCAGGTCAAGAACACCGGATTGCGCTCAAAGCGATCCCACTTACCCGCAATGGCACGATCACGTTTCAAACGGAGAATGCCATGGCGTCCATCGCCGCAGCCTGGGCGCTTGGACTAGACTGGAGCATCATTGAAATGGGCTTGGCGACTTTTGTGAACGACGCCCAAACCGCCCCCGGTCGCTTCAATGTATTTGACTATCGCGGTGCAACGGTGATTGCCGACTATGGCCATAACCCGGATGCCATTCTGGCCTTAATCCAAGCGATCGAAACGATTCCCGCGAACAAACGTATGGTTGTGATTAGCGGTGCTGGTGATCGTCGCGATGAAGACATCATCCAACAAACGGAAATCCTAGGCGAATCCTTTGACCAGGCCATTCTGTATCAGGATCAATGTCAACGTGGCCGGGAAGACGGCGAAGTGCTGGCGCTGTTGCAGCTCGGTCTGAAGAATGCGTCACGGACAAAAGAAATTGTAGAAATACGCGGCGAATTCACCGCGATTGACACGGCACTGGCCAAACTTCAGCCTGGACATCTCTGTTTGATTCTAGTGGATCAAGTGCAAGAGGCACTTGATCACCTGGCCAAACGTATCGCCGAAGCCTAGCTCTTGCTTTTCTCGTTTGCACTACCTGGTGCAAATGGGAAAGCAGCCATGAGCGCCCGAGTTTGATCCTGCATCTTGTCTTGCATCTGAGACAACATGGTCTTGCTCTGCTCGACATAACTGTTCATCATGTTTTGCACAGCGGGCGTTTGCGTAGTCATCATTTGCGTCCAAACATCGGGCGCAAATTGGTTCGACCCGCCGTATAAGCCCTTTGACTGCTCAGCCATCCGATCCTGCACTTCCATAAAGACCTCAATGTTTTTCTCAAGATACGAGCCCATCATCCCTTGCATGGCGTGGCCATAAAAACGGATGACTTGCGCAAGCATCGTCGAAGAAAACATCGGTACACCGCCACTTTCTTCTTCAAGAATAATCTGCAACAAGATGCTTCGCGTCAGATCTTCGGCTGACTTCGCGTCCACGACCTTGAACGATTCATTCTCCAGCACCAATTGCTTAACATCCGCTAGCGTGATGTAGGTGCTTGTTTTTGTGTCGTACAAACGGCGATTGGGATACTTCTTAATCATTCGTACGTTCGTATCTGATGCTTCAGTCATTACTTTCCCCAATACTTGTTTTTAATTTTTAACTACTGATCCATCAAAAGACCATCTATCTGATGGCCTTAACCCATATGCAAACCACCATTCAAGGAAAAGTCCGCACCCGTCGAAAATCCTGACTCGTCCGAAGCAATCCACGCAATAATCGATGCGATTTCCTCAGGACGCCCCAAGCGCTTGACGGGAATGGTCGCCACGATCTTCTCTAATACGTCTGGACGAATCGCACGAACCATGTCTGTGCCGATATAGCCAGGCGACACCGTATTGACTGTCACCCCCTTGCTCGCAACCTCAAGCGCAAGCGACATTGTAAAACCATGAATACCCGCTTTGGCCGTCGCGTAATTAGATTGCCCAAACTGGCCTTTTTGGCCGTTAACCGAGCTGATATTAATGATGCGTCCGAAACCTCGATCGGCCATGCCATCAATCACTTGCTTGGTGACATTAAACAGACTGTTTAAGTTTGTATCCATCACCGCACGCCAGTCATCTGCAGTCATTTTGCGAAAGACGCCATCGCGCGTGATCCCTGCGTTATTCACCAATATATCGACTGGGCCATGCTCGTCCCGGACCTTCTTAAAGGCCACGGAGCAGGACTCCCAATCTGACACGTTACCGACCGAAGCATAGAAGGTATAGCCTAAGACTGCCTGCTCATCGATCCATTGCTGATGATCACGGCTTGGGCCACACCCTGCAATCACGGTCATCCCTTCTTTGGACAATCGCTGGCAAATCGCCGTACCGATGCCACCCATCCCACCCGTTACGTACGCAATCTTTGCACTCATCGTTATCTTCCTTTGCCGGTTTCTGCGGCCTGTGGCACCACGCTAAACTGCTCTGACCTTTACGTACGATCCAGGCGCTGCCTCGATCACTTTATGTTTTGTACTGCCTAATGCCTTCGCTGGTTTTACTTTTTTTCCGCTTTGAGCCGCCAACCATTCGTACCAGTCCGGCCACCAGCTACCAGCAACCTCCGTCGCAGCGGCATCCCACTTCTCGGGATCGGTGTGTGAAGACTTGTCAGTCCCCACCCAGTAATTGCGCTTTTTCTTGGCCGGTGGATTGATCACGCCCGCAATATGCCCTGACGCACCAAGGATGAAACGATTCTCACCTGAAAACAACGACATCGATGCGAACGCCGAACGCCACGGTACGATGTGATCCTCACGCGAGGCATACAGATACGTTGGCATATTCAGCTTGCGTAAATCAATACGCTGTCCACAACAGGTCAGCTTGTTCGGCGCACGTAGTTTGTTCTCAAGATAGGTGTTGCGGAAATACCAAGTAAAGAACGGGCCTGGCAAATTCGTACTGTCGCCATTCCAGAACAGCAAATCAAAGGCGGCAGGCGTTTCACCTTTTAAATAGTTTGAGACAACATAGTTCCACACCAACTCATTGGGCCGCAAGAAAGAAAACGTTGCACCGAGTTCACGCGCAGGCATCAGCCCACCCTGACCAATCTGCTGTTCTCGAAGTTTGGCGTGTTGCTCGTCCACAAACACACCTAGTGCGCCGGTATCTTTGAAATCCACCATCGAGGTCAACATAGTTAAAGCCGAGACGGGTTGCTCACCGCGCGCGGCAGCCACGGCTAGGGCTGTCGCCAGCACTGTGCCGCCCACGCAGAAGCCCAGCGCATTAATCTGCTGTTGACCTGAAATTTCACGCGTGACCTCAAGGGCTTTCAAGACGCCTTCTTCGAGGTAGTCGTCCCAGGTCGCACTCTCGATGCCGTCTGGATCCTCTGCCAGAGGGTTACGCCAAGACATCAGAAATACCGTAAAGCCTTGCTCAATCGCGTGACGCACAAACGAGTTCTCGGGCTGCAGATCTAGAATGTAAAACTTGTTGATGCAAGGCGGCACCAACAAAATCGGACGCTGAAAAACCGTGTTTGTGACGGGCTTATATTGAATCAACTGAAAAAAGCGATTCTGAAACACCACAGCACCCGGGGTTGTTGCGACATTTTCGCCAACCTGAAACTTGGTTTCATCTGTCTGGCTAATGCGCCCACGCTGCACATCGGATAACAAATTCTTCAAGCCCGCTACCAGGCTCTCGCCGCCGGTATCGACTAACGCAGCCTGTGCGTCAGGATTTGTCGCAAAGAAATTAGCGGGCGACAGCGCATCGATCCATTGCATCACAGAAAACTGCAGCCGATCTTTGGCCTCAGGCGCAGCGTCCGACGCCTCGACCATTTTGCCCATTGCGTGCGCGGACAACAGATATAAATGCGCCATCATTAAATGCGCTGGGCTGCTCGCCCACGCTGGTGCGGCAAAACGTCGATCTTTGATCGGAGCCAAATGCCCTGCCGCGGCGTCCTGAGACAGTTGCTGCCAACCTTGCATGAAGTCATGCTGAATTTTTGTGATTGCCTCTGAGGGCACCCCGGCTGGCATTTGCCAACCTTCAGGAAAAGGAAAATTCACTTCGGCAACCTATGGGACAATTTTGACTTCATTATTGCAGCGCAATAGGGATCGTGCGCTGCAATATGATGATTGTCAATCGGGTTATCTGCTTAGCCCAGCCAGACGAGTGTGGCCATTCGTCCAGTTTGCCGATCCCGTCGATAAGAAAAGAATTTTTTAGTCTCGTTTGGCGTCCGGTCAGTTACCGTGCAACATCCTGACAGCTCGATCTGATCAACGTTTAGGCGCAACAAGCGTTGTTTAGCCAACCCAGCCAAGTCGGCACGCCATTTCCCTAACTCAAGGGGATCAACCGAGAAGAGCCCCGCCTGCGGATCTCCGTCCTGCCCGAAGGCCAGACGCACGTCCTCTCCCACCTGAAACGCGCGAGTACCAATGCCGGGGCCTATCCAGGCACGCCAGCTTGACGGCTCCGGCAGACCGCACGCGTGTCGCTTACGCTGCAAGTGCCTAAACATCGCTTCGAGTACCCCGCCCGCCAAACCCTTCCAACCCGCGTGCGCGACACCGGCAACACGCCCTGCCTCATCGGCCATCACCACCGACAGGCAGTCCGCCGTCAGCACAGCCAAGACGCGCCCAGGTGCAGACGTCACGCTTGCGTCCGCACGGGGAGCCGCGCCGTGTTCTTGGCATTGGGTAGGGTCATCGGCGTCAATGACGCGAATTCCATGCACTTGGTTGAGCCAGATCGGATCTGCTGGCAACAATGCGCGCAAGATCTGTCGATTTTTCTGAACAGTGTCAGGGTCATCGCCTGCACCCAAGCCCAGATTCAGGGTGTCATACGGTGCAGCCCCCACGCCGCCAGCCCGCGTGGTGCAGAACATCTGGACCCCCGGCCACGTCGCACGCGGCCGCACTAAGGGCAGCTCTGATGCCGCGATTATTTCCACTGAATGCCCTCTTGTACCTTGCGCATATCCTCAGGCATCGGCGCCACGAACGACACCTCCGTGCTAGCGCTCGGATCCGCAAAACGCAAGCGATGCGCATGCAGCATTTGCCGATGTGCGTCACCAAGCACTCGACCACCATACTGCGTGTCTCCGAGTAAAGGATGCCCAAGACTCGCCAAGTGGACACGGATCTGGTGCGTGCGGCCAGTCTCCAAGCGGCAACTCACCTCTGAAATATTGGAATCTTGATATTCGCCACAGCGCAATAGGCTGTAATGAGTGATTGCCGCTTTGGGCGCGTTGGGGCGCTCGACCGACATGCGCACCGGCACGCGTGGATCACGTCCGATGGGTCGATCTACCGTTCCCGCAGGTAACATCCGCCCGTGCGCCAAAGCAAGGTACTCGCGCCCCATGGTGCGCGCTTGCAATTGCCGGACTAGATGTGTCTGCGCGACTTCATTGCGGGCCACCACGAGCAAACCCGACGTATCTTTATCCAGGCGGTGCACGATCCCTGCCCGGGCGACATGCGCCAGCTCGGGGAAGCGATACAGCAAGCCATTGAGCAGTGTTCCACTCCAGTTGCCCGCACCAGGGTGTGTCACCAAACCAACAGGCTTATTCACAACAACCCAGTCTGGGCTCTCACCAATGATCTCAAAGTCAATTTGTTCAGGCGTGAACGCCTGATCCTCCGGGGACTCCTGCTCGTAGACTGTAATCAAATCGTCTTCATGCAGGGTTTGACGAATCTTGGCAGGCTGGCCGTTCACCAGAACATGGCCGCGCTCAATCCATGTTTGCAGCCGACTGCGGGAATGCTGCGGCACAAGCTGCGCCAAGACCTTGTCCAGTCTCTCTAGAGCCTGGCTATCGGTCACTCGAAACAGCTGCGGCTCGTCATCAGGCAGTGCATCGTCAGAAATAGGCGTATCAGGCATCGGGACTCGTCTTATAATCAGCAGAGAATGCTAACACCAAGGATCATTTTGTGATGGGTCTGCCCGCTTTTTCTTTGCTTTGGACTTCCCGAGCCGCCACCTTACTCAGCCGCCTATTGCTCGTATTTTCTGTAGCTGCGCTTGTTGGCTGCGGCACATCCCAGCCCGAATACGATCCAACCACCAACTGGAACGCGGAACGCCTATTTCAGGACGGTAAAACCGAAATGAATGGTGCCAATTGGCGCGTCGCGAAAGAACGCTTTCTGGCAGTCGAATCGCGCTTCCCATTTGGTGTTTACGCCCAGCAATCACTCGTGAACCTCGCCTACTGCTATTGGAAAGACAAAGAGCCCGAGCTCGCACTTGCCACGCTCGGTAGATTTCAGCAACAGTTTCCATCAAGCCCCCTCACGGATTACGCACTCTACCTCAAAGGCCTGATTAACTTCACACCCCCAAGCGCGGTGTTTTCAACGATTACTGGTCAAAAACCTGGCGAGCGTGATCCACGCGCACTGCGTCAATCCTACACCTCGTTTAACGAGCTCATCACGCTCTTCCCAGATAGCCGCTACACACCAGATGCCCGCAAGCGTATGGTCTGGCTCGTCAGCACCATGGCAGAGAACGAAGCTGCCGTCGCCCGCTTCTATTACGAACGTTATGCCTACGTCGCCGCCATCAATCGCGCACAAACAGTCATTACGGATTTCCAGGGCGTGCCCTCAGCAGAAACCGCACTGTATGTGATGATGAAGTCCTACGAAAAACTGGGCATGAAAGACATGCGCGACGACACCGAACGCGTGTTGTTGCAAAACTTCCCGAAAACCAAACTGATTAGCGAAGGTTTCCCTGACCGCTACAGCTACTGGAACCCTCTTAGACTCTTCTGAGATTCTTAGGTCGCCAAACCGTGAAGCCTCTTTTTACGCGTCACGCTCTGTGTGATGCGTAAAAAACTGGAGGGCCTCCTCGAGCACCCGAGTACGGGCAAACGGCGGCAGTCCACGCCACAGCTGTTTGCCGTAGGGCTTGTCCACCAGACGCGTATCACCCACCATCAGTACGCCCCAATCGGTTTCACTCCTGATGAGCCTGCCAGCGCCCTGCTTCAGCGCAATCGCCGCTTCGGGTAATTGATATTCCATGAAGGGATTTCCACCACGGCTGCGACATGCACGCAAGCGGGCCTCAAGCACAGGATCGTCAGGAGGTGCAAAGGGCAGCTTATCGATCGCCACCAACGTCAAACGATCACCCGCCACATCAATGCCTTCCCAAAAACTTGCGCTCCCCACCAACACAGCGTGATCAAGTGTTCGAAAACGCTCAAGCAAATCACGCCGTGTGCCGTTACCTTGCCGCATGATGGGCCAGGACAACCCGACTCGATCATAAGCATCTGCCAGCAAGGCCGCTACGCGTTCGACTGCGCGCAAGGTTGTGCACAAGACTAAGGCGCCACCTTGACTCGCCTGAATCAAGGGCATCAACTGCTCCACAAACGCCGGAAGAAAATCTGACGACTGCGGTGCAGGTAAATGTTGTGGAACGAATAACATGGCTTGATTAGCGTAATCAAAGGGAGACTCCATGCGCACCGTCTCGGCACTTTGCAAACCAAGCCGCTCGGTGAAGTGCGAGAAATCACCATGCACCGATAACGTGGCTGACGTAAAAATCCAGGCTTGCCCACCTTGTCGATAGCGCGAAAAGGCCTCGGCTACAGACAAAGGTGCCGCGTGTAAGCGCACATGATGTAGTCCTAGCTCAACCCATCGAACGACTTGATGCAGATCCTGTGTTTCGGAGCGCACGCCACGTCCGGGCTGTCCCCACTGCGCCAAACGCTCGCCTAATTCGCGTGCAGTACGGGCCGCAGCCGTCAGATCCGGATGTTTTTCCTCTACGCTGGATAGTAGCTGCCCCACCGCATCCAGTGCCGCCTGCAACGCATCACGCGCAAGATCAAATGCAGCGGGCTCAGGAAATGCGTCGAACGTCACACGACGAGAAGGCGTGTTTTCAAGTGCGGCGCAGCTCAAGCGCAATTCGCGTGTAGATTGTTCTAGCCCCCGCGCTTGCTCAGACCAGTTCGTCAGTTCACGCGCATGGGCCAGACCTGCTGTTTCAATCAACCGACACAAATCTAGTAAGTGATGCGTTGAGACGCTCGAGCCTAAAAAGCGCGTCGCCGTATCGGGGAGCTGATGCGCCTCATCGAAAATAACCGTATCCGCTGCAGGTAAAAGATCTGTCACGCCCTCGTCGCGCAGCATCAGGTCGGCCATAAACAGCGCGTGATTGATCACCACTACGTCCGCTTCCTGGGCCTGTCGCCGCGCCTTTAATACAAAGCAGTCACGCACATTGGGGCAGTCTTGGCCCAAGCAGTTCTCGCGCGTGGAGGTCACGCGCTGCCAGATCTCAGCGTCTTCGGGTACCGTGGGCAAATCGGCGCGATCACCCGTGGCGCTTTGCTGGGCGAACGTCTGAATATGGCGTAACTGATGCACTTCGCCGCGAGACTTTAGTGCCCTATCTTCGCCTTGCTGGCGTTCGAGATGATAGTGACAAACATAATTGCCCCGGCCTTTAAGTAAGGCAATGCTGGCCGGAATACTGAGCGCTTCGCGCACCCGGGGCAGATCCCGAGAAAACAGTTGATCTTGCAAGGTACGCGTGCCCGTCGACACCAGCACCTTGCCGCCACCGAGCAGCGCGGGCACAAGGTACGCCCATGTTTTACCGGTTCCGGTGCCTGCCTCGGCAATGAGGGTAGAACGTTCGGCAATCGTACGTTCCACCGCCTGGGCAAGCTCAATCTGGGTCGTACGAACACGAAAGCCCGGCGACATGGCCGCAAGCGGTCCGTCAAGGGAAAAAATCTCGGAAATCAGGGGCTCTTGCATATGAAATACCAACGAAGCATGCCGGATCATACCGCTTGAACTGAGTAGGTTCTTTATATGTGGCAAAATCGTCCGTTTGTCGCCTTACAAGAAGCGTTTGATCAGATGAGTGATTCCAGTATGACGAAGCCAGCAGACACAGAACTGCGCATCATTGCGCAACTGGCACAAGAGTTAAGCATTCGCCCGCAGCAGGTCGCCGCCGTGATTGAGCTGCTTAAAGACGGTGCGACCGTTCCGTTTATTGCTCGCTATCGCAAAGAAGCCACAGGGGGGTTAGACGACACCGTCTTACGAAACCTGGATACCCGTCTACTTTACTTGCGTGACCTGGAAGATCGACGTGCCGCGATTTTGAGTTCGATCACAGAACAAAACAAGCTCACCCCGGAACTCGAGCTCGCGATCAAACAGGCTGACACCAAGCAGCGCCTGGAAGATCTTTACGCACCCTTCAAAGTTAAGCGTCGCACACGCGCTCAAATCGCTCGTGAAGCGGGGCTTGAACCCCTGGCCGACGGCATCCTCGCGGACGCTCAGTGCGACCCACACGCCCTCGCCGCCCAATATCTGAATGCCGAAGCAGGCATTGCAGACGCGAAAGCCGCATTGGACGGTGCCCGCGATATTTTGGCCGAGCGCTATGCTGAAAACGCAGACTTGCTGGCTGATATGCGTAATCACTTATGGACGCAGGGCTATCTGTACTCGAAAGTAGCGGATGGCAAAGAAGCTGAGGGTGCGAACTTCCGTGACTGGTTCGACTTCAATGAACCACTTCGCACACTGCCTTCGCATCGCATTTTGGCGATGCTACGCGGCCGACAGCAAGGCGCTCTGGAATTGCGCATTGGGATCGAAGCCTCGCAAGACATCCTCATCCCTCATCCTTGTGTCGAACGCGTTGCCCGCTTTCTTGAGCTCGGCAAAGGCTTATTCGATGCGGCCCCGACGCCGAGAGCCAAATGGTTGGCCGATGTCGCCCGCTGGACCTGGCGCGTCAAGCTACTCACGATGTTCGAGACCGAAATGCTTACGCGCTTGCGTGAGTCGGCCGAGGCGGAAGCGATCCGTGTGTTTGCAGCCAACCTTAAGGATCTTCTGCTTGCCGCGCCTGCCGGTCCGAAAGCGGTGCTTGGGCTCGATCCAGGCATTCGCACAGGCGTCAAAATTGCCGCTATCGACCACACCGGTAAAGTCGTTGAAACCGCCACCATCTATCCCTTTGAACCACGCCGTGATCGCGTGGGTTCGCTCACCACGCTTGCGACCATCGCACGCCGTCACAAGATCGAGCTCGTGGCAATCGGCAACGGTACCGCCTCGCGGGAAACTGAAAAATTAGTTGTAGATTTGATGGCCGCGCAACCAGATTTGAAGCTCACACGTGTTGTGGTCTCTGAAGCCGGTGCCTCGGTGTATTCAGCCTCCGAGCTCGCCGCACTCGAATTTCCGGATCTTGACGTAACCTTACGTGGCGCAGCCTCGATTGCGCGGCGCCTGCAAGATCCCTTAGCCGAACTCGTCAAAATCGAACCGAAAGCCATCGGCGTTGGCCAGTACCAACACGACTTGAATCAGCGCGAATTGGCGCGCTCACTGGACGCCGTGGTGGAAGACTGCGTGAATGCGGTCGGTGTGGACGTCAACACCGCTTCAGCAGCGCTCTTGACTCGTGTGTCGGGGCTGAACAGCACGCTGGCTAAAAACATTGTGTCGCATCGCGATGCCAAAGGTGTTTTTCCCAACCGCAGCGCACTCAAAGACGTCCCGCGTTTCGGTGAAAAAGCCTTTGAACAAGCGGCAGGATTCTTGCGAATCCCGAATGGTGACAATCCGCTCGACGCGTCGTCCGTCCACCCCGAAGCCTATCCCGTGGTCGAGCGTATTTTGAAGAAAATTGCGGCCGACATGAGAGAAGTGATTGGCAATCGCGACAAGCTCAAAGGCCTATCGCCGTCAGAGTTTACCGATGAACGCTTCGGCGTCCCCACCGTACGCGATATTTTGCTGGAACTAGAAAAACCTGGCCGTGATCCACGTCCCGAGTTCACAACCGCGACCTTCAAAGAAGGCGTTGAGACACTCAACGACCTGTTGCCAGGCATGTTGCTCGAAGGTGTCGTCACAAACGTCGCAAACTTTGGTGCCTTTATCGATATCGGTGTGCACCAAGATGGCTTAGTGCATATCTCGGCACTTGCTGAGAAGTTCGTCTCCGATCCACGGGACGTCGTACGCGTCGGTCAGACCGTCAAAGTGCGAGTACAAGAGGTCGATATTCCGCGCAAGCGGATTGCGTTGACGATGCGTTTGAATGACGAAACGCCAGCGGTGCGCAGCGCAGGCAGCGCACCTTCAACGAGTAATCGTTCGGCTGGTGGCTCGAATAGCGGTAAACAAAACAAAGGAGCAAGTGCTGAGCCAAGCGCGCAAGGCGCGATGGCTGCGGCGTTTGCGAAGTTAAAGCGCTGAGGGCTAAAACTACTCAGCAGTAATAGATTGCAGAGCTATGCGCAGCGCCTCTAATCGTTGCGCGCGCTCTGCACTATTTGCAGACGCGACTCCGGCAGCGAGCGCTTCTGCATGCAGCACAATATTGAAATCTGTTTCGGCGACTAGCTGAATCAAGCTATTTATATCTACTGACTGCAACGCACGCATTGCGGCACCTGCAAGCTTAGGATCGGCAAAGGCAACCGAACAAAATAGTTCAGTACCGTCTGCTGCCAGAAACCGGAAACGGAACTGGCCCGCCTCATCCCGAAAGCTCACAAAGCGGGCCGGCTTACCGCCCTTCCCTGGCTTGCCTGTCGCTTTAGCCGCAGAGGCGGCACCTGCTCCGCCCAGCGTGCGCAGGCCGACAGCCTGCCGCAACTCTTTAATGAACGGTGTCGCAATCGCACGCGCTTTGCGTGCGCCTTCCTGCAAAATATCCTCGATACGCGCAGGGTTCGACATTAAGTCCTGATAGCTTGCGCGCATCGGGCCAAGCTCTTGCTCCACCCGCTCGCATAGACGTTGCTTGGCGTCGCCCCAGCCTAACCCCGCTTCCAGCTCTTGCCGAAAAACGTTCGTCTCGGCCGGTTGCGCAAAGGCTTTATAAATTAAGTACAGATGCGAAGCCTCTGCATCTTTAGGCTCACCAGGGCCACGCGAATCTGTCACGATGCGGGCGACCGCTGACTTCAGTGCCTTAGGCCCGCCCTCAAAGAGCGGCACGGTATTGTTATAGCTCTTGGACATCTTACGAGCATCCAAGCCAGGCAAGGTCGCAACATCCTCCGAGATCACCGCCTCGGGGAGTACAAAAAAGTCTTTCCCTTGACCGAACAAATGATTAAACCGTTGAGCGATGTCGCGTGCCATCTCAAGGTGTTGGGTCTGATCGCGCCCCACAGGAACCTTGTGTGCGTTAAACATCAAAATATCTGCGGCCATCAGGATGGGATAAGAAAACAAACCCATTGTGATGCCGTCGTCTTCATCCACACCTTTCGCGGCGTTTTGATCAACCGACGCTTTATAGGCATGCGCACGGTTCATCAATCCCTTGGCCGTGACGCACGTCAGCATCCAGGACAACTCAGGGATCTCAGGTACGTCCGACTGACGATAGAACGTGACGCGTGCAGGATCCAGCCCAGACGCCAGCCATGTGGCGGCGATTTCGAGACGCGAGCGCGCGATCAGATCAGGATCTTCACACTTAATGAGTGCGTGATAATCCGCCAGAAAAAAGAACGCATCGACGTTTGCTTCACGGCTCGCTGCGATCGCGGGGCGGATCGCACCGACGTAATTACCAAGATGAGGGGTACCCGAGGTGGTAATGCCAGTGAGGACGCGGGTATTCATGGCGTAAAAGCTCCGAGGCTTGCTTAAAGACTGACGGTGTCGCGCAGTTCAGAATCCAAATACTCTTTGGACTGCATCTCAAGAATACGGGAAACGGTACGGTGAAACTCGTTGGACATGGGACCAGACGTATAAAGTTCTTCCGGTTCACACTCGGCCGACATGAGGAGCTTAACCTTGTGATCGTAGAATACATCGATTAACCAAGTAAACCGACGCGCTTCCGAAGCATGTTTAGGTCCCATGCGCGGCACGTCCGACAAGATCACCGCATGAAAACGGCTGGCAAGCTCAAGATAGTCGTTTTGCGAGCGCGGCCCGCCGCACAGCGTTGCGAAGTCAAACCACACCACACTGCCCGCACGCTTTTTAGCCGTGATCTCACGATGCTCAATCAGCAGCACAGGATCTTGCGGAGGTGTGTCGGACAATTGCGAGAAGGCCTGCTCAAGCGCCGTGTTTGCCTGCGAATCGAGTGGCGTGTGGTAACACTTTACTTGCTCAAGCGTACGGCGACGATAGTCAATGCCCGCATCCACATTTAGGATATCCATGCGATCTTTAATTAATTCAATCGCGGGCAAGATCCGATCACGATGCAAGCCATCGGGGTAAAGGGTCGAAGGCTCGTAATTGGACGTCATGACAAACGACGTCCCGTATTCAAAGAACTTCAATAACAAACGATACAAAATCATCGCGTCCGCCACATCGGATACGTGAAATTCATCAAAGCAAATCAGACGATAGCGCGCCGAAATTCTCTTGGCGACTTCATCAAGAGGGTATTGACGGCCTTTCACTTCATCGAGTTGATGATGCACGCTACGCATAAATTCGTGAAAGTGCAAGCGTGTCTTACGCGTGACAGGGACGGTTGCATAAAACGCATCCATCAAAAAACTTTTTCCGCGTCCGACACCACCCCATAGATATACACCGCGAGGCACCTCGGGGCGCTTGATCAAGCGCTTGAGCGCATTCGACCGATCGCTCTTAAAGGCAATCCAATCATCAAAATATTTTTGCAGGCGCTCAGTCGCTGCGCGTTGCGCGTGGTCTGGCTGATAACCACGTTCAGCCAGACTGCTCTCATAGTATTGAAGGACGTTCAAGAAAGCTTCAGAAATTAAGCGCGCGTTTATCTACAGCTAACGCAGCTTCTTTCATGGACTCCGACAGGGTGGGATGCGCATGACAGATACGAGCGATGTCTTCGGCCGCACCACGGAACTCCATGATGGTGACTGCTTCGGCAATCAACTCAGAAGCCATGGGGCCAATAATATGCACACCCAGCACTTCATCTGTTGTCGCATCAGCCAAGATCTTCACAAAGCCCGTTGTATCACCCAAGGCGCGTGCGCGACCATTGGCCAAGAACGGGGAACTTCCCGCCTTGTACGCACGTCCTGAGGCCTTGAGTTGCTGCTCGGTCTGACCGACCCAAGAGATCTCGGGTGAGGTGTAGATCACCCAGGGAATCGTATTGAAGTTGACATGACCGTGCTGCCCGCCGATACGCTCAGCAACCGCCACGCCCTCTTCTTCTGCCTTGTGCGCGAGCATCGGGCCGCGTACCACATCACCAACCGCCCAAACGTTGGCCAGGTTAGTTTTGCAATCGCCATCGACGACAACTAAGCCACGCTCATCGAGCTTGAGCCCAACCGCATCTGGATTTAATCCGCCCGTGTAAGGCACGCGACCAATCGATACGATCAGCTTGTCAACAATCAATTTTTGCTCAGCGCCGGCAGCATCGGTATAAGGTACGGTGACTTGCTTGGCGGTAGATTTGATTTCACCGAGCTTGACGCCCATGTGGATCGACAAGCCTTGATTGGTGAAAATTTTATGCGCTTCTTTTGCGACCTGCGTATCGACGGCCGCCAGAAACTCAGGCATGGCTTCGAGCACGGTCACTTCAGCGCCGAGACGACGCCACACACTACCCATCTCCAGACCAATCACACCCGCACCAATGACACCAATCTTTTTGGGGACGGCATCAATATTGAGCGCGCCGTCGTTGGACAGAATCTGTTGCTCATCAAAGGGCAAGCCTGGTAGTTCACGCGCCGACGAACCCGTCGCGATCACAATATGCTTGCCCACGAGATCCGCCGTCGTGGTGCCGGACACTTTGATAGCCCAACCACCGTCGACTTGGCCCGCAAAAGCGCCTTTGCCATGAAAGAACGTTACTTTATTCTTTTTGAATAAATACAAAATGCCGTCGTTGTTTTGCTTAACGACATCATTTTTACGACCGAGCATTTTGTCGAGCTTCAGGGATACGCCCTTGACTTCAATGCCGTGCTCGACGAAATGGTGATTCACTTGTTCAAAGTGCTCGGACGATTGCAACAACGCCTTGGAAGGAATACAGCCAACGTTGGTGCAGGTGCCGCCAGGAGCGGGACCACCCTTACCGTTCTGCCATACATCAATACACGCGACTGACATACCCAACTGTGCGGCGCGAATCGCGGCGATATAGCCCCCTGGTCCTGCACCAATAACGACTACATCAAATTGATTTGAAGACATAAGTATCCCAAGCTTAGATTTCGAGCAGCAGACGCTGTGGGTCTTCGAGCGCTTCTTTCATTGCGACCAGACCCAACACTGCTTCGCGACCATCGATGATGCGATGGTCATAAGACATCGCCAGATAGTTGATGGGGCGAATCACAATTTGGCCCTTCTCAACGACAGCACGCTCTTTCGTGGCATGCACACCCAAAATAGCGGACTGTGGTGGGTTGATGATCGGGGTCGACAACATCGAACCGAACACACCACCATTCGAAATTGAGAACGTACCGCCGGTCATTTCTTCAATCCCGAGCTTACCTTCACCTGCCCGCTTACCGAAGTCAGCGATTGTCTTTTCAATATCGGCAATCGATAGTTGATCCGCGTTGCGTAGAATCGGCACCACCAAGCCACGTGGGCTACCTACTGCGATACCGATATCGAAGTAGCCGTGATAAATGATGTCTTTACCGTCAACAGAAGCGTTCAGCAATGGGTATCGCTTGAGCGCTGCGACAGCAGCCTTCACAAAGAAGGACATAAAGCCGAGCTTCACACCGTGCTCTTTCTCGAACTTGTCTTTGTATAGATTACGCAGATCAATCACTGCCTGCATGTTGACTTCGTTAAACGTCGTCAGGATGGCGTTGTCTTGTTGCGACTGCAACAAACGCTCGGCCACACGCGCACGCAGACGACTCATGGGCACGCGCTGCTCTGGGCGACCATCGAGCGATTGCGTCATGGGCATACTTGGGTTGGCCAAAGGCGCAGCTTTTGCAGCGGGAGCCGCCGACGCAGTCGATGCGTTCAGCGCATCGCCTTTTGTAATACGACCGTCACGACCCGAGCCAGCGACCGCGGCCGCCGACACACCTTTGTCAGCGAGAATCTTCGAAGCGGCGGGCGATGCGATTGCGCCCGAGGCTGCAGCAGGAGCTGGCGCAGCTGCGGTGGCTACCGGAGCGGCTACAGCAGCGGCAGCGGGTGCTGTAGCGGCTTTACCTTCTGTATCAATCCGTGCAAGGACTTCACCCGAAGTTACCATGCTGCCATTCGCTTTAACGATCTCAGACAGCACACCTGAGGCAGGTGCAGGCACTTCGAGTACGACTTTGTCCGTCTCCACCTCGATCAAGATCTCGTCCGCTTCGACCGTCTGTCCTGGTTGTTTTTTCCAGGTGAGTAGTGTCGCTTCGGACACTGATTCAGATAACTGCGGAACAACGACGTTTGTGATTGCCATTATATTTTTTCCGTAATTGGATAGATTCGATTATTTGGATTACTTGGTCAGCATGAACGACTTGAACTTACCGAATGCTTGTTCAACAAGCGCCTTCTGTTGTTCAAGGTGCTTCGCCAAATAACCGACAGCAGGAGATGCCGAAGCAACACGCCCTGCATAGCCAAGTTTTTGACCGCTCGACATATTCTGATAGAGGTGATGCTGGACGTAGAACCAGGAGCCTTGGTTCTGCGGCTCATCCTGCACCCACACCACTTCAGTGGCTTTTGGATACTTGCGTAACTCAGCCTCAAAAGTTTTATGTGCGAACGGATACAACTGCTCGGCACGAATGATGGCAACGGTGTTGTCCTTGCGCTCTTTACGACCATTGATCAAGTCGTAATAAACCTTACCCGAGCACACGAGCACCCGCTTGACCGACGCGGCGTTGATCTTGTCATCAACCTCAGCAATGATTGGGCGGAAGCGACCGCTCGACAAATCGGACACCGGCGAGCCGGCATCTTTATTGCGCAGCAACGATTTGGGGGTCAAGATCACCAAGGGCTTGCGGAACTGACGCACCATCTGACGACGCAACAGGTGGAAAATCTGCGCGGCCGAAGTCGGCTGCACCACCTGGATATTGTTATCGGCACACAACTGCAAGAAACGCTCAATGCGAGCCGATGAGTGCTCTGGGCCTTGGCCTTCGTAACCATGCGGCAACATCATGGTGAGGCCGGATTGGCGACCCCACTTCGCTTCGCCCGACACGATGAACTGATCAATCACAACCTGCGCGCCGTTCACGAAGTCGCCAAACTGCGCTTCCCAAATCGTCAAGGTATTTGGATCTGCGCAGGAGTAACCGTACTCAAAGCCCAATACCGCCTCTTCGGACAGCACCGAGTCAATGACGGTAAATGGTGCCTGACCTTCAGCAACGTTTTGGAGAGGAATGTAAGAACCGTCATCCCAGCGCTCACGATTTTGATCATGCAGCACGGCATGGCGGTGTGTGAAAGTACCGCGACCGGAATCCTGACCGGTGATACGCACGGCATAACCCGCAGCGACAAGCGTTGCAAATGCCAGATGCTCACCCATCCCCCAGTCGAGGTTCTGTTCGCCACGTGCCATCGCGCGGCGATCATTTAACAGCTTCGTGACCAACGAATGCGGCGTGAAGCCGTCAGGCACTGTGGTGAGTTTTTCACCAATACGCTTGAGTTCTGCAGCCGGCACAGCAGTGTCAGCCTGATCCGTCCACTTCGCGCTTAAGTAAGGTGCCCAGTCAATCGCATACTTGCTCTTGTAGTTCGTGAGCACAGGCTCGATCGTACGACGACCATCTTCCATCAGGCGGCGATAGTCCTTCACGAACTGATCGCCCTCGCCCGCCTGCAGCACACCTTGAGCGGTTAACTTGTCAGAATAAAACTGACGTGTTCCCGGATGCGCGCCAATGCGCTTGTACATCAAAGGCTGCGTGAGGGATGGCGTGTCTTGTTCGTTATGCCCAAGCTTGCGGAAGCAAACGATGTCGACCACGACATCGCGCCCAAACTGCGTACGGAAGTCGAGCGCCAAGCGTGTTGCAAACACAACCGCTTCAGGATCATCACCATTTACGTGGAACACGGGCGCTTCAATCATTTTTGAAACATCCGTGCAATAAATAGTAGAACGCGTGTCACGTGGGTCGGAGGTCGTGAAACCAATCTGGTTGTTAATCACCAGATGCACCGTGCCGCCCGTACCGTAGCCGCGTGTTTCGGCGAGGTTCAAGGTTTCCATCACGACGCCTTGACCGGCAAACGCGGCATCACCATGCACCAGCACCGGCAATACTTGTTTGTAGCCATCTGCACCGCGACGCTCTTGACGCGCGCGCACACTACCTTCGACGACAGGGTTCACGATCTCGAGGTGCGACGGGTTAAACGCCAGCGACAAATGCATGGGGCCGCCACGCGCGGACAAGTCGCTTGAAAAACCATTGTGGTATTTCACGTCACCGTCGGTGAGGCCCTCAGCATGATGGCCTTCGAACTCAGCAAACAAATCACCAGGCATCTTGCCCATGATATTTACCAACATATTCAAACGACCGCGGTGCGCCATACCCACCACGATTTCTTGCACACCGGACTCACCGGCGTGGTTCACAAGCTCGTCCATCGAGGCAATAAAGCTTTCACCGCCTTCAAGAGAGAAACGCTTTTGCCCAACATATTTTGTATGGAGATAACGCTCAAGGCCTTCCGCCTCGGTCAGCTGCTGCAAAATATGCTTTTTATGCTCCGGGGTCACGGTCGGTGCGCTGAGGGTCGACTCGAGACGCTCTTGTACCCAACGCTTCACACCGGGATCCGAGGCGTGCATGAACTCTGCACCAATCGAGCGACAGTAGGTATCCTTTAGAGCCTTGATGATGTCGCGCAGCGTCATCGTCGTGGCTTTACTGAAATAAGTGTTGGTTGCTGAAAACACTTGATCCAGATCCGCTTCGGTCAAGCCGTAAAACGCTGGATCAAGCTCGGGAATATCCGGGCGATCTTGACGCTTGAGCGGATCTAAATCAGCCCAGCGCGAACCCAGTGAGCGGTAGGCCGCGATCAAGGATTGCACATGCACTTGTTTCATCGCAACCGCGAGGTCGGGTTCTTGTCCGCGCTGTACAAAAGCATTCGCTTTGGCGCGTAAGGCAAAGGATTCAACGACGGGTGCGTGCGCTTGATCGCGCGTGGCTTCTTGACCATCGGTCGCAGGCATATGCTGCAACTGATCAAAATAATTTCGCCAATTATCTGGAACCGAACCCGGATTGTCCAGGTAGGCCTCGTAGAGTTCTTCTACGTACGGCGCATTGCCGCCAAAGAGATAAGAGTTCTGTAATGATTCAAGTTCTGATGACATGTTAGCGCTTCACCTATTCGAGTGTTTCACTCGTTACGATGCAGGAATACCTTCCGTTTTTCGGCCAAACCGATGGGCGGATAGCGGGGCAGAAGGCGGTTATAGGAGCCTTAAGAGCCGGCACGAAATTATACCCTTAAGTCCTTAGATTTGCTGAAGATTTTTTGAATCAATGGTGCAATGCAAAATCTAAAGAATCTATCCAATATGATGCCCTGAGGGCTTCTTGGCGGTAAGCTTGCATACAGATGTCTAAAACAACATAAATAAAGTGAATCATGGACGAAAACCTCTCCAAACTTGCGCTGGACTACCACGCCTACCCCACCCCCGGCAAAATCTCTGTGACGCCGACCAAACCTTTGGCGAATCAGGATGACCTGTCTCTGGCGTACTCGCCCGGCGTCGCTGCCGCCTGCATGGCGATCTACGCGGAAGGTGATGAGGCGGCTGCAAAATATACGTCCCGCTCAAATTTGGTCGCAGTGATTACAAACGGGACCGCCGTGCTTGGATTAGGCAATATCGGCCCCCTCGCCGCCAAGCCAGTGATGGAGGGCAAAGGGTGCCTCTTTAAAAAATTTGCTGGCATCGATGTCTTTGATATCGAACTTGCCGAAACGGATCCAGACAAGTTGGTAGACATCATTGCTGCGCTAGAGCCCACGCTTGGCGGGATCAACCTGGAAGACATCAAAGCACCGGAGTGCTTCTACATCGAGCGCAAGTTACGCGAACGCATGAAGATCCCGGTCTTCCATGACGACCAACACGGCACGGCAATCATTTCTTCTGCGGCCATCATGAACGGTCTCAAGGTCGTCGGCAAACGCATGGACCAAGTCAAGCTTGTGGTGTCGGGCGCAGGCGCGGCGGCGATTGCCTGCCTGGATTTACTGGTGCACCTGGGGATTTCCAAAAAGAACATCTTCGTATGCGACTCCCGCGGCGTGATCTGGGAAGGCCGCGACACGGACATGGAAGAAAACAAAAAGCGTTACGCGCAACAAACCTCGCTACGCACCTTAGCCGACGCAATGGTAGGTGCAGATGTTTTTCTCGGATGTTCGGCTGCCGGTGTCGTGAATGCTGACATGGTCAAAAGCATGGGGACAAAACCCTTGATTCTGGCACTTGCCAACCCAGAGCCTGAGATTCGCCCAGAGATCGCCAAAGCCGCTCGGCCAGATTGCATTATTGCAACGGGCCGTTCCGACTACCCGAATCAAGTCAACAACGTGCTGTGCTTCCCCTTCATCTTCCGTGGCGCACTCGATGCGGGTGCGAGCTGCATCACCGAGGAGATGAAACTAGCATGCGTCAAAGCGATCGCGGAACTCGCCGAAGCCGAGCAAAGCGACGAGGTTGCCCAGGCTTACGCGGGACAAGACTTAACCTTCGGTCCCGACTACATCATTCCGAAACCGTTTGATCCAAGACTGATTGTGCAAATAGCCCCAGCCGTTGCACAAGCAGCAGCAGACTCTGGTGTGGCCCGCCGACCTATTAAAGACATGGAGGCCTACAAACAAAAGCTGCTGGCGATGGTGTATCACTCTGGTCAGCTGATGAGCCCTCTGTTCACACAGGCCAAGCGAGCACCCAAACGCGTCATCTATGCCGATGGCGAAGACGAACGCGTGCTACGTGCCGCACAAACCGTCTCGGATGAGAAGATTGCTTACCCCATCCTGATTGGTCGCCCCGCAGTGATCAATATGCGTATTCAAAAAATGGGGCTACGCCTTGAGGCGGGTAAGAATGTCGAGATCGTCGATCCCGAAGATGATGTACGCTTTACAGAATCTTGGACCGAGTACTACCGACTCAAGGGCCGCGACGGCATCACACCGACGATCGCTAAAGCCATGGTTCGCAAGCACAACACCTTGATCGCCGTGCTACTCCTAAAGCGCGGCGATGCAGATGCCGTACTGTGCGGCATAACTAGCCGCTTCGACAACCAACTTAAGTATGTTGAGGACGTGATCGGCATGCAGCCAGGTGCTTCAACCTTTGCCACCATGAACGTACTGATGCTTCCCGATCAGACCTTGTTCATTTGCGACACCCATGTCAACGAGAATCCTAGTGCTGAACAGGTTGCAGACATGACGATTCAGGCAGCGGCTGAAGTGCGACGTTTCGGGATTGTGCCAAAGGTCGCGCTGCTGTCGCACTCTAATTTTGGGAGTCGACCAACCGATTCGTCACGCAAGATGGCCCATGCGCGCAAGATGATTACAGAGCGCGCACCAACACTTGAAGTTGACGGCGAGATGCACGCTGACTCTGCGCTTTCAGAGAGCATCCGTATGGCGAGCTATCCAGATAGCACCTTAAAGGGCACAGCGAATCTACTCATTACGCCCAATCTCGATACAGGCAACGTCACCTACAACTTGCTAAAGATGACGGGCAGCAATGGGATCGCGATGGGCCCTGTCCTGCTTGGCGCGGCGCGCCCTGTGCACATTCTGACAACGAGTGCGACCGTACGACGTGTGATTAACATGACAGCCCTAGCGGTCGTGGACGCACAAATGGAAGCAGAAAAAAGATAGTCATCGCTATACAAAAAAAAGACTGCCACCTGGCAGTCTTTTTTTGCTATCCGCTCGGACGTGACATTCTTGAGCAGACGTCGCGAGCGATTAGTTGCGCTTTGGCACCGGACGCGAAACCGAACCTTGATACAACTGGCGTGGACGGCCAATTTTGTACTCAGGATCAGAGATCATTTCATTCCACTGTGCAATCCAGCCTACGGTACGTGCCAAAGCGAAGATGGCAGTAAATAAGGCGGTCGGCACACCGATCGCGCGCTGAACGATACCAGAGTAGAAGTCAACGTTCGGATACAACTTACGGTCGACAAAGTACTTGTCTTCCAAGGCGATACGCTCAACTTCCATCGCAAGTTTAAACAGAGGATCGTTTTCCAGACCCAGTGCTGCCAACACTTCTTTACAAGTCTGCTGCATGAGCTTGGCACGTGGATCGTAGTTTTTGTAGACGCGGTGCCCAAAGCCCATCAGACGCACGCCAGAGTTCTTGTCTTTGACTTGCTCCATGAACTCACCGACTTTGGCCATACCACCCTTAGCCTGCAAGTCTTCCAACATCTGCAAGCAGGCTTCGTTCGCACCGCCGTGCGCGGGACCCCACAAACACGCTACGCCCGCAGCAATTGCTGCGAATGGGTTGGTACCGGACGAACCGCACAAACGAACCGTTGAAGTCGACGCGTTCTGCTCGTGATCTGCATGCAAAATAAAGATACGGTCAAGCGCACGCTCAACGACTGGATTTACGACATAGTCTTCGCAAGGCGTTGCGAACATCATGCGCAAAAAGTTACCGGTGTAAGACAAATTGTTTTGCGGGTAAATATAAGGCTGACCTTGCGAGTATTTGTAGGCCATCGCAACCAGTGTCGGCATTTTTGCGATCAAACGAATAGCCGAAACGTGGCGGTGATGCGCATTCGTGATGTCAGTCGAGTCATGATAGAAGGCAGAGAGCGCCCCCACCAAACCCGTCAACACCGCCATAGGGTGTGCATCGCGACGGAAACCGCGCATAAAGAAATGCATCTGCTCGTTGACCATCGTGTGGCGCATCACCAAATTATTGAAATCTTTTTTCTGGGTGCTGTCTGGCAACTCACCATTCAAAATAAGATAGCTGATGTCCATGAAGTTACAACCAACGGCGAGCTCTTGAATGGGGTAGCCGCGATACAACAACTCGCCCTTGTCCCCGTCAATGTAAGTAATGTCTGACGAACACGAAGCGGTTGAGAGAAAACCTGGGTCGTAGGTAAACAGACCAGTTTGGCCGTAAAGCTTACGAATATCGATGACCTCAGGGCCGACCGAACCGTTGTACATTGGAAACTCGACGGAGGGACTGCCGTCGGAGAACGAGAGCGTAGCTTTTTTGTCGGACAGTTTCATTGTTTGGTTCCTTCAGTAAAGTTCTCGATTCAATACCAGCCTAGCAGTCAATACCTATCTAAGCCGCGCGCAACTGCGTTAATACGGACTTAACTTCTGGCTTATCAAGCACCCCTTCGGGTTCGATGCGCGCCAACAGCAAATCTAACAATTCATTATCACCAAGCTCAAATAGTTGAGTGAGCGCACTCACATCCAGGTCAGTCAGTTCAGTCTCGTGCGCATCCAGAAATCGGGTGATGATGAGATCGTTCTCTAACAGGCCGCGACGCGCACGCCAGCGTAGGCGCGTGCGATCGAGATCTGTTAGTTTGCTCATACTTTTAGCTTTATACCGTACGGCGGACCAGCATTTCTTTAATTTTGCCAATTGCGCGTGTCGGATTCAATCCTTTCGGGCACACATCGACACAGTTCATGATGGTATGGCAGCGGAACAAGCGATAAGGATCTTCAAGATTGTCCAGACGCTCACCAGTCGCATGATCACGCGTATCAGCAATAAAGCGGTACGCCTGTAACAAGCCAGCAGGGCCTACAAACTTATCAGGGTTCCACCAAAACGATGGGCACGACGTCGAACAGCACGCGCACAAGATGCATTCATACAGACCGTCGAGTTCTTCGCGTGCAGCAGGGGTCTGCAGACGCTCTTTCTCGGGCGGGGCCGTGTCGTTGATTAGGTAAGGACGAATCGAGTGGTACTGATTGAAGAAGTGCGTCATATCAACAATCAGGTCACGAATCACTGGCAAGCCTGGCAATGGACGCAACACAACAGGCTCCTTTAATTCGAGCATGTTGGTCGTACAAGCCAAACCGTTTTTGCCGTTGATGTTCATGGCATCTGAGCCACAGACGCCCTCACGGCACGAACGACGCAAGGCCAAACTGTCATCCACATCCATCTTGATACGCATCAGCGCATCGAGCAACATTTTGTCAGTGGGCTGCAGCTCAACCTCGAGCTTTTGCATGTAGGGACGCGCGTCCTTGTCTGGATCGTAGCGGTAGATTTCAAACTTCACGATGCGTTTGGTGCTCATGATGTGTTCCAAGTGTCCTGATCTTAAAATGTACGCGTCTTGGGAGGGAAACTATCAACGGTAAGGGGCTGCAGCTGCACCGGCTTGTAATCCAGGCGATTGCCTTTGGAATACCAAAGTGTGTGCTTGATCCAGTTCTCGTCGTCACGCGTGGGGTGGTCATCTACCGCATGTGCGCCGCGACTTTCTGTGCGCGCCGCAGCCGAGTAAATCGTCGAGCGTGCAACTTCAATCATATTGCTAAGTTCCAGCGCTTCAATGCGGGCCGTATTGAAAACTTTCGACTTATCTTGGAAAGCGATGTTGTCGACTTTTTCAGCGAGCGCATCAATCTTAGCCACGCCTTCTTTAAGAGACGCCATGGTGCGAAATACGCCGCAATGCTGCTGCATCGCGTTACGAATTTCGTTACCCACCACCTGAGTACGCTCACCCGTCGTACGCGACTCAAGCTTGTTGACGCGATCCAATGAGAAATCAATCGACGTCTGCGGCAGCGGTTGATGTGAACGCTGACGTTCGGGATGCGCAGCAACAATGTGATTGCCCGCAGCGCGACCAAACACAATCAAGTCGAGCAGGGAGTTTGTACCCAAACGGTTTGCGCCGTGGACCGAAGTGGCCGAGCACTCACCAATCGCGTAGAGACCATTGACTACCTGAGCTTGCTTACCATCCCAAATCGTCACTTGACCGTGGTAATTACAGGGAATCCCACCCATCTGATAGTGAATGGTTGGCACAACAGGAATCGGCTCTTTCGTTGCATCGACGTTGGCAAACTTGTGACCGATTTCAAGGATCGAAGGCAGACGCTTGTTAATGACGTCAGCACCCAAGTGATCCAGCTTCAAGTGCACATAAGCACCGTCCGGACCACAGCCACGACCCTCTTTAATTTCTTGGTCCATACAACGTGAAATAAAGTCACGCGGTGCCAAGTCTTTGAGCGTCGGGGCGTAGCGCTCCATAAAGCGCTCGCCGTCTTTGTTCAGCAAGATTCCACCCTCACCGCGCACACCCTCAGTAATGAGGACGCCCGCACCCGCAACACCAGTTGGATGGAACTGCCAGAACTCCATATCCATCATCGGGATACCAGCGCGAGCGGCCATGCCCATACCGTCACCGGTATTAATGAAGGCATTGGTCGAGGCAGCCCAAATACGTCCAGCGCCGCCCGTTGCAATCACGGTCGTCTTGGCTTCAAAAATATAGATTTCACCGGTTTCCATCTCGAGTGCCGTCACACCCAACACATCACCCGCGTCGTTGCGAATTAGATCCAGCGCCATCCACTCAACGAAAAACTGCGTACGTGAAGCCACGTTGCGCTGATAGAGCGTGTGCAGCAAAGCATGACCCGTGCGGTCAGCGGCAGCGCAAGCACGTTGCACAGGCTTTTCGCCAAAGTTAGCAGTGTGCCCACCGAATGGACGCTGATAGATTGTGCCATCTGGATTACGGTCGAAAGGCATACCGAAGTGCTCGAGCTCGTACACAGCATTGGGCGCTTCACGACACATGAATTCGATCGCGTCTTGGTCACCTAACCAGTCCGATCCTTTCACGGTGTCATACATGTGCCAGTACCAGTTGTCTTCGCTCATATTGCCAAGCGACGCACCGATACCACCTTGCGCAGCGACCGTGTGTGAACGGGTGGGGAACACTTTAGACAACACAGCAACGGAGAGCCCAGCATTTGCAAGCTGCAAGGAACAACGCATACCGGCACCGCCGGCACCCACGACCACCACATCAAACTGACGGCGCGGTAAAGAAGATTTGACAGCAGCCACGACTTAATTTCTCCAGAGGATGTGTACGAAATACACGACCGATCCGACCAACCACAGGAGGGTCAGAACCAGCAACAAGATACGAAGGCCTACGGGCTTGACATAGTCCATCCAAATGTCACGCACCCCAATCCAGGCATGCCAAGCGAGCGAAACCATCGCCAGCGTCGCCAAGATCTGCCCCAGCGGAATGGAGAAACAGGTGAACGTAAATAGATTTTTCCAGCCAGCGTACGTGAACCCGGTCATCGTCAAGACGCCCACGAGCAGCACTAAAGTGTAAACAGCCAAAATAATGGCTGTGACGCGCTGGATAATGAACTCGCTTGTTCCGTAATGCGCGCCGACTACTAGGCGCTTTGGACCAATTTTTTCAACGGGAACCATTACCAGACTCCGAATAATTTGAGTGCAAAGACAACGGTCAGCGCAAGACTGACGCCCAAAACCAGACTGGCGCTTTTGGCAGCCGGCTCTTTGTCAACTCCGATGTGTAGGTCAAGAGCCAGGTAGCGGATGCCCGCACAAAAGTGATGCAGGTAGCCCCAGATCAACACCAGCAAAATAAGCTTAACCAAAGGAGAGCCAACCACGGTGGACATTGCCTTGAATCCCGCTTCGGAAGAGAAGCTCATGGCGAACAAGGCGATCAAGCCCGGCAAGCACAGAAACAGGAGTGCACCACTGATCCGATGCAGAATTGACACTTTGCCAGCCATGGGCAAGCGGTACGCCAGTAAATCGGTGATTCCGATATTGCTGAACTGAGGACGCGGCTTGGAAGCTGAGTCAGACATAACGACCTCGACGAGAGAACAATTGACTAGGGATAAACATTCTACTTTTCGCTAAAGGCGAGACTTACGCGTTAATCAACTAAAAACTCTTTTAATTCAAACTGTTACGGTAATAATATTGGCTGGTCACGTAGTGTCCGATGCGTAATTCTACTGGACGATTTGCGTAGGTATAAGAAATCCGCTCTACGCAAAGTAAGGGTATTCCCGCCTCCACACCGAGGCATCTTGCGATTTCAATTTCGGCTAGTTCGGCGCGCAGCTTCTCTTCGGCACGCACCATACTTATTCCAAATTCGGATTCGAACATCCCATAAAGGGGTCCCGAGTACCCATTAAGCAAATCTACACTTAGGCCCTTGAACAAAGCACCAGGTAAATAGATATCGTCCACAACGGTAGGCGTGCCAGCAAAGGACAGCAGTCTGCGGATCGCAACGACCGGGTCACCTGACTTGAGCTCTAGTGCACGCGCCATGTCAGCACTTGCCCGGATCCGCTTGCAGTCAAGAACCCTACTCTCGGCTGGCTGAGGCTCGCCCTCGTTGAGTGCCAGGCGCAAAAACCTAAAGCGCACGCGGGGCTCATGGTGGGTCGATACAAAGGTGCCCTTGCCCTGCCTGCGCGTCAAGAGATGTTCTGCTGCGAGCTCATCGACCGCCTTACGAACCGTACCTTGACTGACTTGAAACCGGGAGGCGAGTTCGATCTCACTGGGAATGGATTCGCCGGGCTTCCATTCGCCTGCGTCGAGCGCCTGCACCAGCAGCGCTTTGATCTGCTGATACAGGGGGCTAAACGCCGCCGCGCTTGGGACCGGCCCCAGGGGGATATTTCGGCCGCGCGAGGGGTCAGACATGATGGGAGACATAAAAACGCATAGCCGCATTGTGGCATAGCCAAGCGCACAAGTCCACTACTCTTGTGTCTTATATAAGATATAAGATTATTGACGCTCTGCACAATTTGAACTAGCATTCGACTCGGATTTCGATTGCCTCGCCACCTAGGGGCGCGCGGCAGCAAAAACGCTAAACTCGTTGTTTACTTATTCCCACAATCCTCTTAGTTCTATCGGAGATAGTTATGTCTAAACCCGCCGTGCGTGTTGCGGTTACTGGTGCCGCAGGCCAGATCGGTTACGCCCTCTTGTTCCGTATCGCTTCGGGTGAAATGCTCGGCAAAGACCAGCCGGTGATTTTGCAGTTGCTCGAAATCCCCGACGAGAAAGCCCAGAAAGCGCTCAAAGGCGTGATGATGGAGCTCGACGACTGCGCGTTCCCCCTATTGCACTCCATGACCGCGCACAGCGATCCTGTCGAGGCCTTTAAGGATGTCGAAGTGGCCTTATTGGTGGGTTCGCGCCCACGCGGCCCCGGCATGGAGCGCGCCGACTTGCTAGCTGTCAACGCCGCGATCTTTACAGCTCAAGGCAAAGCGCTTAACCAGTCAGCCAAGCGCAACGTCAAAGTGCTGGTCGTTGGCAACCCCGCCAACACCAACGCCTACATCGCAATGAAGTCAGCACCCAATCTGCCCGCAAAGAACTTCACAGCAATGTTGCGCCTCGACCATAACCGTGCACTCTCGCAGCTCGCCACAAAAATGGGCAAGCCTGTTGCAGACATTCAGAAACTCGCCGTGTGGGGCAACCACTCGCCCACGATGTACGCCGACTATCGCTTTGCGACCATCGGTGGCCAAAACGTCGAGAAGCTGATTAACGACGCCGCCTGGAATCGCGACGTATTCCTGCCCACCGTTGGCAAGCGTGGCGCGGCCATTATCGAAGCGCGTGGCCTATCCTCGGCCGCGTCGGCTGCTAACGCCGCCATCGATCACATTCGCGACTGGGTACTGGGCACGAACGGCAAATGGGTCACGATGGGCGTGGCTTCAGATGGCACCTACGGCATCCCAGAGAGCGTCATGTATGGCGTGCCTGTTACGTGCGAAGGCGGTGAATACCATCGCGTGAAAGATCTCGCCGTCGATGCGTTCTCGCGTGAGCGTATGGACCTCACTCTCAAAGAGTTGATCGAAGAACGTGATGCCGTCGCACATCTATTGAAGTAAGCGTCTAACAAATGGGCCCATGTGTGGGCCCATTTTTTTAAGATTTGATCCGGAGACAAACATGTCAAAATCACTCACAGCAGGTCAGCGTTTTCGTGAAGCCCTCGCGGCCGAGCAACCGCTACAAATCATTGGCGCCATTAACGCCAACCACGCCTTACTGGCTAAACGAGCGGGCTTCAAGGCCATTTACCTATCAGGTGGTGGTGTAGCGGCTGGCTCACTGGGCATGCCTGACCTCGGCATCATTTCCTTAGACGACGTACTGACTGATGTGCGTCGTATCACCGACGTCTGCGACACCCCGTTAATTGTCGACATCGACACAGGCTTCGGCCCCTCAGCCTTCAATATCGCCCGCACAATTAAAGGCCTGACAAAATTTGGTGCGGCAGGATGCCACATCGAAGACCAAGTGGGCGCAAAGCGCTGCGGCCACCGTCCAGGAAAAGAAGTTGTGTCGACCGAAGAGATGCGCGACCGCGTCAAAGCTGCCGTTGACGCACGTACCGACGATAGTTTCTACATCATCGCCCGTACCGACGCGATTGCATCGCATGGCGTGGAAGCGGGTATCGAGCGCGGCTTAGCGTGTATGGAGGCCGGTGCCGATGCGGTCTTTGCAGAAGCTGCCTACGACTTAGAAACATTCGCAAAATTCAAGAAGGCCACTGGCGCACCCTTGTTGGCAAACATCACTGAATTTGGCAAAACCCCTCTCTTTTCAGTTGAGGAGTTGAAGTCGGTTGGCGTGAATATGGTTCTGTATCCACTGTCGGCTTTCCGCGCCATGAACAAAGCGGCTGAGACGGTCTACCAAGCAGTCCGACGTGACGGTCACCAACGCAATGTGATCGACATCATGCAAACGCGTGACGAGCTTTACGATCGCATTAATTACCACGCGTTTGAAAGTAGCATCGACACCTTATTCGCCCAGGGCAAAGCAAAATAATTTCGAAAGGAATCCATTATGGTCAGCAAAAAGAGAGTCGTCGCAAAGCCTGCGGCAAAAACGACTGAGGCACCCGCAGTTGCTCCAGTGTTCAAACCCAAGAAGTCAGTCGCTTTATCAGGTGTGACTGCCGGTAACACCGCACTGTGCACTGTGGGTCGCAGCGGTAACGATCTGCACTACCGTGGCTACGATATTCTCGATTTCGCAGATACCAGCGAATTCGAAGAAATCGCACACTTGCTGATTCACGGCAAGCTGCCTAACAAAGCAGAACTGACTGCCTACAAAGCCAAACTGCGCTCACTGCGCGGCTTGCCTGCACAGTTGCAAACGGTACTCGAGTCTCTGCCTGCCGCGAGCCACCCGATGGATGTGATGCGCACCGCGACATCCACCCTTGGCTGCATCCTGCCTGAGAAAGACGACCACAACCTTCCCGATGCACGCGATATCGCGGATCGCCTGATGGCAAACCTGGGCTCTGCCCTGCTCTACTGGTATCACTACAGCCATAACGGCCGCGTGATCGATGTCCAGACAGACGACGATTCCATTGGCGCGCATTTCTTGCACCTTCTTCATGGCAAAAAGCCAAACGAAGATTGGGTCCGCGCCATGCACACGTCGTTGATTCTGTACGCTGAGCATGAGTTCAACGCATCAACCTTCGCTTGCCGCGTGATCGCCGGTACAGGCTCCGATATGTACTCGGCCATCTCTGGCGGCATCGGCGCGCTGCGCGGACCTAAGCACGGCGGCGCAAACGAAGTCGCGTTCGAAGTTCAAAAACGCTACGAGACACCAAAGGAAGCTGAAGCAGATATCCGCGCGCGCGTTGAAAACAAAGAAGTGGTGATTGGCTTTGGCCATCCGGTGTATACGATCTCGGATCCACGCAACAAGGTCATCAAAGACGTTGCGTTGCGCTTGTCCAAGAAAGCCGGTACCACCAAAATGTACGATATCGCGGATCGCCTCGAAGCTGTGATGTGGGACGCCAAGAAAATGTTTGCGAACCTCGACTGGTTCTCTGCCGTGTCTTATCACATGATGGGCGTACCAACCGCGATGTTCACACCGGTATTCGTGATTGCGCGCACTGCGGGTTGGTCCGCACACATTATCGAACAGCGTATCGACAACAAGATCATTCGCCCGGCTGCAAACTACGTCGGGCCCGAAGATCAAAAATTTGTACCACTCGCCAAACGTCGCTGATATGAACTCCGCAAACCGCAAGCCCTTGCCGGGCACCAAACTTGATTACTTTGACACACGCGCTGCTGTGGATGCAATCAAGTCCGGTGCTTATGACAAACTCCCTTACACCTCCCGTGTATTGGCCGAGAATCTTGTACGTCGATGCGATCCAGCCACCCTGACCGCATCGCTCACGCAACTGATCGAACGCAAGCAAGACCTGGACTTTCCCTGGTTTCCCGCTCGCGTCGTTTGTCACGATATTTTGGGTCAAACCGCTTTGGTTGATCTGGCAGGCTTGCGGGATGCGATTGCAGCGCAAGGCGGCGACCCCGCCCTGGTCAATCCCGTCGTACCGACACAACTGATTGTGGATCACTCACTCGCCGTCGAATGCGGTGGCTTTGATCCCGATGCTTTTGAAAAAAATCGGGCGATTGAAGACCGACGCAACGAAGACCGTTTTCATTTCATCAACTGGACCAAGAAAACCTTCAAGAACGTCGATGTGATTCCTCCAGGCAATGGCATCATGCACCAGATCAATCTGGAGCGTATGTCTCCTGTTGTGCATGCACAAGATGGCGTAGCGTTCCCAGATACATTGGTCGGTACAGACAGTCACACACCACACGTGGACGCACTTGGCGTTATTGCAATCGGCGTGGGTGGCCTGGAAGCCGAAAGCGTCATGCTCGGACGCGCTTCCTGGATGCGCCTGCCCGACATCATTGGTGTGGAATTAACCGGCAAACTGCAGCCTGGCATCACGGCCACCGACCTCGTGTTGGCGTTGACAGAATTTTTACGTAACCAGAAAGTTGTGTCGTCTTACCTCGAATTTTTTGGTGAAGGTGCCTCACACCTGACACTTGGGGATCGCGCAACGATTTCAAACATGACACCCGAGTACGGCGCGACAGCCGCCATGTTCTATATCGATCAACAAACGATTGACTACCTTACCTTGACCGGACGCGAGGAAGCGCAGGTCAAATTAGTGGAAACCTATGCTAAGCAAGCCGGCCTCTGGGCCGACAGCCTCAAGAGTGCCGAATATGAACGCACCCTACATTTTGACCTCTCAACCGTGGTGCGAAATATCGCTGGCCCCTCCAACCCACACCGACGTGTGCCAACAACCGAACTCAAAGCCCTAGGCATCTCTGGCGAGGTCGAGAACGAGCCTGGCTTGATGCCAGACGGCGCAGTCATCATTGCGGCCATTACCAGTTGCACCAACACAAGCAACCCACGCAACGTGATCGCCGCTGGTCTACTCGCACGCAATGCGAATGCGCGCGGACTGACGCGCAAGTCATGGGTCAAGAGTTCGTTGGCACCAGGATCTAAAACGGTTGAACTCTATTTGCAAGATGCAAAGCTACTTTCAGAGCTCGAGAAACTCGGCTTTGGCATCGTCGGCTTCGCCTGCACCACGTGCAACGGCATGAGCGGCGCCCTCGATCCAGTGATTCAACAAGAAATCATTGATCGCGATCTGTACGCCACAGCGGTGTTATCTGGCAACCGTAACTTTGACGGTCGTATTCACCCCTACGCCAAGCAAGCATTTCTTGCATCTCCCCCGCTTGTCGTGGCCTACGCGATCGCAGGCACGATCCGCTTCGATATTGAAAAAGACATTCTGGGGACAGACCAACAAGGCAAGCCTGTGAGGCTCAAAGACATCTGGCCAACAGATGAAGAGATCGACGTGATCGTCGCATCAAGCGTCAAGCCCGCGCAGTTTCGGAAAGTGTACGAGCCGATGTTCGCTGTGAGCGTTGACAGCGCAGAGAAGTTGAGTCCGCTGTACGATTGGCGACCACAGAGCACCTACATTCGTCGCCCTCCCTACTGGGAAGGTGCACTTGCCGGTGAACGGGCACTCAAGGGCATGCGCCCCTTGGCCTTGCTGGGTGACAACATCACCACGGATCACCTATCACCTTCGAACGCCATCATGATGGACAGCGCCGCCGGCGAATACCTACATAAGATGGGTCTACCCGAAGAAGACTTCAACTCGTATGCGACACACCGCGGCGATCACCTCACTGCCCAACGCGCAACCTTTGCCAACCCAAAGCTCATCAATGAAATGGCCTTGGAAAACGGCAAGGTCAAGCAAGGCTCACTCGCTCGGCTCGAACCCGAGGGTAAGGTCACGCGTATGTGGGAAGCGATCGAGACCTACATGGAACGTAAACAGCCGCTCATTATCGTGGCAGGCGCCGACTACGGCCAAGGCTCCTCTCGTGACTGGGCCGCCAAAGGCGTTCGTCTAGCAGGCGTCGAAGCGATTGTGGCTGAGGGCTTTGAGCGTATCCATCGCACGAACCTCGTCGGTATGGGCGTCTTGCCGCTTGAATTCAAACCAGGTGTCGATCGCAACACACTCGGCCTGGATGGCACAGAAGTTTATGACGTCCTCGGTCAACGTGTACCGCGCGCAACGCTTACGCTTGGGATTACACGCAAGAACGGTGAACGAGTGGAAGTTCCCGTCACCTGTCGTCTCGACACAGCAGAGGAAGTCTCGATTTACGAAGCGGGCGGTGTATTGCAGCGCTTTGCACAGGATTTTCTTGAGTCGACCGTCGCGACTTAACAGAACCGCCTATCGGACCGTATAAAAATATTTTTTTAGGATCTTATGCCATGGCGCACACACCACAAATTAAAGTTCCCGCAACCTACATGCGCGGCGGTACCAGCAAAGGTGTTTTTTTTCGTCTACAAGATTTGCCCAAAGACGCGCAAGTTCCGGGCGCCGCGCGCGACGCATTTTTGATGCGGGTGATCGGCAGTCCCGATCCCTATGGCAAGCAAACAGACGGCATGGGTGCGGCGACTTCCAGCACTAGTAAGACAGTCATTCTTTCAACAAGCACGCGTCCTGATCACGACATCGACTACTTATTTGGTCAGGTATCGATCGACAAACCCTTTATTGACTGGAGCGGAAACTGTGGCAACCTCTCCTCTGCGGTGGGGCCTTTTGCCATTAGCAACGGTTTGATCGACGCAAGCCGCATCCCAAAAAATGGGATCGTCACCGTGCGCGTCTGGCAAGCGAACATCGGTAAGACCATCATCGCCCATGTCCCCATGACGAACGGCACCGTGCAAGAAACCGGTGACTTCGAGCTCGACGGGGTGACCTTCCCCGCAGCTGAAGTGCAGCTCGAGTTCATGGATCCAGCCGCCGAAGAAGAAGGCGCAGGCGGCTCAATGTTCCCAACCGGGAATTTGATCGACGATCTTGAAGTGCCTGGCATCGGGACCCTCAAGGCCACAATGATCAACGCTGGCATTCCTACAATCTTTGTGGATGCCGCGGCGGTGGGCTGCACGGGTACAGAGTTGCAAGAAGACATCAATGGCGACCCTGAAAAGCTCGCCATGTTTGAAAAAATTCGCGCCTACGGTTCGTTGCGTATGGGTTTGATCAAAAATCTAGACGAAGCAGCCAAGCGTCAGCACACACCCAAAGTAGCCTTTGTTGCCAAACCTGCCGACTACATCTCTTCTAGCGGCAAGGCCGTCGCGGCAAGTGATGTCAACGTGCTGGTGCGCGCGCTCTCGATGGGCAAGCTGCACCACGCCATGATGGGGACGGTCGCCGTATCGATTAGTGCGGCGGCAGCCATTCCAGGCACAACGGTTAACTTGGCGGCGGGTGGCGGCAAACGCGATGCCGTGCGCTTCGGTCATCCTTCTGGCGCTTTGCGTGTCGGGGCAGAAGCTACGATGGTCGATGGCGAGTGGAAAGTCACCAAGGCGATCATGAGTCGCAGCGCGCGCGTGCTGATGGAAGGCTGGGTCCGCGTACCTGGTTAATCTGCACTACACTATTCTTCATTCGACAACGCCGCCCCATGCTTTTGTGCGGCGTTTGCTTTCACCGCTTACACACACATCATGTCCGAACACCTTGCTGTTGCACTCACTTTTAGCTTTAGCCTCGTTATCACCTGTAGTTTTGTCTTTGTGATCTCGGGTGCGTATTTACTGCTGTTTAAAATCAAAGAAGCAAATACGCTTTTTAAACATCCCTACCTACGCGAAAAAAAATTCAACCAATTCACGATCAGCATTCGCCTGACAATCATCTTGGATTATTTTTTACGCCTATTGTTTTCGCGCACCAATCTTTGGTTCGCCAAAAATGCCAATCAGTTGCTCTCGCACGTCGATCCCAAAGAAATTCCAATGAGCATACGGTGGCCAATCGTTGGGCTTTGGGGCGGCTGTATCATTGGACTCCTCTCGATGGTGACGCTCTGGGGAACACTAATTTTGGGTACTAGATAATGGTTGACATTGAACACGACGCTGCCGCGAGCCGTTTTTTTCTGCTGATCGAAGGCCATCGTTGCGTACTCGACTATGCTTTGACCAACGGCACAATGACGATCACGCACACCGGAGTTCCTGAGGCCTTGGGTGGGCGCGGTCTAGCCGGCGAAATCACGCGCGTTGCGCTAGAACACGCCAAACAACACGGATGGCGAGTCGTGCCACGCTGCAGTTATGCCGCCGTTTACATTCAACGTCATCCCGAATATGCAAGCTTGGTGGCCTAAAGCGGCTCTCAACCTGCATAAACCAAGATTTGTTTTAATTTAAGTCTTATATAAGATATAAGACACTTGCTCGTCGCTCGACTTCACTCTACAATTCTATTCACCAATTTTCCTCACTTCAAAGGCGCTCCCATGCTCGAAGCCTATCGCCAACATGTTGCCGAACGCGCAGCCCTCGGCATTCCTCCCCTTCCCTTAACGCCACAGCAAACGGCAGACTTGATTGCACTGCTGCAATCACCTCCAGCAGGTCAAGGCGAAGCTTTGGTTGAACTCATTACGTACCGCGTACCTGCGGGCGTGGATGAGGCGGCTAAGGTCAAGGCAGCCTATCTTGCTGCCGTAGCGAGCGGAAAAGAAAAGTGCTCGCTCATTTCCCGCGCAAAGGCAACGCAGTTATTGGGCACGATGCTAGGTGGCTACAACATCGGCCCAATGGTCGAACTGCTCGACGACGCCGAAGTGGGCAAGATCGCAGCAGAAGGCCTGAAGAAAACATTACTGATGTTTGATGCGTTTCATGACGTCAAAGAAAAAGCCGTCAAAGGCAATGCAAACGCGAAAGCTGTGATGCAAAGCTGGGCTGATGCCGAATGGTTCACCAGCCGTCCAGAAGTTCCAAAAAGCTTGACCGTCACGATTCTCAAAGTGACAGGCGAAACAAACACCGACGATCTCTCGCCCGCTCCTGATGCCTGGAGTCGTCCAGATATTCCTCTGCACGCATTGGCGATGCTCAAAAACCCACGCCCTGGGATTGAGCCTCAAGAACCCGGCAAAATCGGGCCCATCAAGTTCATCAACGATTTAAAGAAAAAGGGCCACCTCGTCGCCTACGTTGGAGACGTTGTGGGTACGGGTTCATCGCGCAAATCCGCCACAAACTCTGTGCTTTGGTTTACCGGCGAAGACATTCCTTTCGTTCCAAACAAACGCTTTGGTGGAGTTTGTTTAGGCAATAAGATTGCACCGATCTTCTACAACACAATGGAAGACGCAGGCGCTCTGCCAATCGAACTGGATGTCTCGAACATGAACATGGGCGACGTGGTTGAACTGCGTCCCTACGAAGGCCAAGCACTGAAAGATGGCAAAGTGATCTCCAAGTTTGAAGTCAAGTCGGATGTGCTGTTCGACGAGGTTCGTGCGGGTGGTCGTATTCCGCTGATCGTCGGCCGAGGCCTGACTGGCAAGGCGCGCGAGGCGCTTGGTTTACCTCCCTCCACGCTCTTTCGCTTGCCGACCAAGCCTCCTGAAAGCAAGAAAGGCTTCACCCTCGCACAGAAAATGGTCGGCCGCGCCTGTGGACTTGCAGAGGGTCAAGGCGTGCGCCCAGGCGCATACTGCGAACCGTTGATGACGTCGGTTGGCAGCCAGGATACAACCGGTCCGATGACCCGCGACGAACTCAAAGATCTCGCTTGCTTGGGGTTCTCGGCAGATCTGGTGATGCAGTCGTTCTGCCACACCGCCGCCTATCCCAAACCCGTCGACGTCAAAACGCAGCACACCCTGCCTCAGTTTATGAGCAACCGTGGCGGTATTTCGCTGCGCCCCGGTGACGGCGTGATTCACTCTTGGCTCAACCGCATGCTCTTGCCTGACACAGTCGGCACAGGCGGTGATTCGCATACACGTTTCCCAATTGGCATCAGCTTTCCCGCAGGCTCAGGCCTTGTGGCATTTGCAGCCGCGACTGGCGTGATGCCACTGGATATGCCGGAGTCTGTCTTGGTGCGTTTCAAAGGCAACATGCAGCCTGGCGTCACACTGCGTGACTTGGTCAGCGCCATTCCTTTGTATGCTATCAAAGCGGGCTTGCTCACTGTCGAAAAGCAAAACAAAAAGAACATCTTCTCCGGTCGTATCCTGGAAATCGAAGGTCTGCCGGATCTCAAAGCCGAACAGGCTTTTGAATTGTCAGATGCATCGGCTGAGCGCTCCTCAGCAGGCTGCACGGTTCGCTTAAACAAAGAGCCCGTCATCGAATACATCAACAGCAACATCGTGATGCTCAAGTGGATGATTGCAAACGGCTACGACGACGAGCGCAGCATCCGTCGTCGGATTGAGGCGATGGAAGCATGGCTGGCGAACCCCCAGCTGCTTCAACCTGACGCTGACGCTGAATACGCTGCCGTGATCGAGATCGATCTCGCTGATATTCATGAGCCAATCGTTGCTTGCCCGAACGATCCTGACGACGTGAAATTCTTGTCCGAAGTCGCTGGCGCCAAAATTGATGAAGTATTCATCGGCAGCTGCATGACGAACATCGGCCATTTCCGCGCCGCTTCCAAGTTGCTCGAAGGCCAGCGCGATATGCCAGTTAAGTTGTGGATTGCCCCACCCACCAAGATGGATGAGACACAACTGACCGAAGAAGGCCACTACGGCGTATTTGGCGTGGCAGGGGCTCGTACCGAAATGCCAGGATGCTCGTTGTGCATGGGTAACCAAGCACAAGTGCGTGAAGGCGCAACCGTCATGTCAACCAGCACGCGTAACTTCCCGAATCGTCTGGGCAAGAACGCCAATGTTTACCTTGGCTCGGCTGAGTTGGCCGCCATCTGCTCGAAACTTGGTCGCATCCCGACTAAGCAAGAGTACATGGCTGACATGGGCGTGATCAAAGAAAGCAGCAAAGAGATCTATAAGTATCTCAACTTTGATCAAATCCCTGACTACAAGGATGTCGCCGACGCAGTGTAATCACTGCCCGACGTGGTACCACCACACCCGTTTTGTGCCTCGTGCGCCTGACGGGTGTTTTTTATTCTGCTCGGCACAAAGCAGCTTGATCGCGGCGAAACGCCATTGTTCGTTACACTAGCGTTCTTTCTGATCGTTCTTTCCCGATATGGCTCGCCCCCGCTCAACAACCTCCTCTACCCGCCTGAATCGCGATGCGACCCGCTTGGTTTCGCTTGCCCTAGCCTTACACAACTCCGGCAGCCGCGTAGAGGACCAATACTGGGAGAGCGAACTTGGCGTGATCCTGAACAAGCTAATGCGGGCAGGCAACGATTCTGTCATCGACTCCGCGCTCGACCATCTCTCGAAAACCAATCTTGGTGGGTATGAAGTATTAATCGAGCAGGCTGAAACACTCTCCGAGTCGTGTGTGATTGAGAAAGACGGTGCGCGCTATGACGTGCTGCTGATCGTCGCGCCAATCGTCGCCTGGACGCGTTACAGTATCCCGGCTTGCGATATACCCATCGGCACCATCACCGACATCCGAAGTCATTTACAGGCCCATGTGCTTGCAGCAAACACTCGGCTTGCAATCATGCCCAGACTCGCAAGCCTCGATCAAATGCCTCGTAGCTTTTGTGAAACATGGGAATGGTTACTCAAACTCGGCGCCCAAGCGCTTGATCTACCCGGCGCGCTTCCCAAGTTGAATACCGAACCAGACGCCTTCAACATGCTTGCGGATACACGTTATCTGGTGGCAGCCGTCGCGATCCCAGAGGGACAACCTCTATTTCGTTGGCAGGAGGAGCCGGGCGAGCTTGGTGAGGGTCGCGTCAAATGCCTTGAAAACTGGGGCAATGCCACACAACCTCTTTTTGCGGAACTCTTGGCAGGCTGTGGTTTTGAAATACTCGTCCCAGACGCCTATTACGTCAGCAATCGCGAAGCCGATCGACGTGTGCGCCCTCTCTCAGTCAAGGCGGCGGTCTCGTGGCTTGGTTCAGCACTGAATATCGAGCCTAGCCAACTGCGCGCAGTGGTTGCTGGATGCGGCGAGCAGCGCATTGATGAATACCGCATTGGCTTCACACAAAAGAATCAGAATGAGGTGGTCTACGGCTGTCTTTGGCCCTTGTACGGCAAAGAAGAGGATCAGCCTCTGCTCGATTGCGAACCGACACCGATTGATACGGTCGATGAGATCGCGGCCTTACTCAAAGAGTGCGGTGTCACAGACATTCGCCGGCTGCCTGGCACGCTACCGCCCGATTTTTGTGAAGACTGTGGCGCACCGCACTTCCCAAACCCCGCCGGTGAAATGGTCCACGCCGAGCTACCCGAAGACGCCGAAACGGCGCCTGCGCACTTTCACTAGCGATGCGCGCGGATATTTTTTGCCGCGTCGTCGATAACTACGGTGATATTGGCGTCACCTGGCGGCTGGCACGTCAGCTACAACGCGAGTGCGGCTGGTCCATTCGGCTTTGGGTCGATACACTCGAAAGCTTTAAAAAACTGAATGCTAACGTGGACCTCTCACGCAGCATACAAATGGTTGACGATATTGAGATCCTGCACTGGTCTAACCCCGTCATCGATCTCACACCACATCCAATAGTGATCGCCAGCTTTTCTTGTGCACTCCCTCCAAACTTTCAAGCGCGAATGCTGCCTGACAAGACGCTGTGGATCAATCTTGAATATCTGAGTGCAGAAGCGTGGGTAGAAGGTTGCCACGCGCTCCCCTCCCTGCGCTCAGACGGCTTACATGCAAATTTCTTTTTCCCTGGCTTCACCGCAAAAACGGGGGGCTTAATTAAAGAGTCCGGACTGCTGGCCGCACGAGATACTTGGCAAGCGGATCCTGACCGACAGGCTCACTGGATCAAGTCCCTCGGGGTGTCGCCTGAGGGCATGCACGCATGGCAATCAGGCCGGCTGATCTCAGTCTTCTGTTATTCGCAAGCGCCACTGCAGGCGTTCTTTAAGCAATTGACAGACAACAAGACCCCAACCCTAACGCTGATTCCACAAGGCGTCGCCAGCAGTATCCCCAGCGGCCAGCACGGCAATCTTCATGTGGCACGGATACCGTTCACGTCCCAGGCAGAATACGACCAAACGCTGTGGACGGCTGATCTCAACATCGTGCGCGGTGAAGACTCGTTTGTCAGAGGGTTATGGGCTGCCAAGCCGTGTATCTGGCATATTTATCCGCAAACCGAAGACACCCACTTGATCAAACTCGACGCCTGGCTTGCCCGCACGTCACTAGCGGACTCCGTCAAGTCCTGCATCCGAAACTGGAACAGTGAAGACACCACGAAAGCGGACCCATGCACATGGGGGACCTTATTGGAGCCAGCCTGCTTGAGCACTTGGGCGCGAGAAGCCAGAAACATTGCGGCGGACCTCGCTCAAAACCCCGACTTAGCGCATTCGCTAGACCTCTTTTGTCGAACAAAACACGGGCGTTAACATAGAACTGCAGCAGTTCAGCCTCGAACAGGCTAAAATAGAGGGCTTTTTTACAAAACCGCTCCGGCAATTGAGTCCCGGAGACCCAAAGTTACCGGAGTTTTAAGTATGAAAACCGCACAAGAGCTGCGCGTAGGCAACGTCGTGATGGTTGGCAAAGATGCCGTCGTCGTGCAGCGCGCCGAATACAGCAAATCGGGCCGCAACGCCTCGGTCGTTAAACTCAAATTTAAAAATCTGCTGACTGGTTCTGGCAGCGAAACCGTTTCCAAAGCCGACGAAAAGTACGATGTCGTTGTGCTTGATCGCAAAGAGTGCACCTACTCTTACTTTGCAGATCCCATGTATGTGTTTATGGACGCCGACTTCAATCAGTACGAGATCGAGTCAGACAGTATGGGCGACACCCTGAACTACCTCGAAGAAGGCATGCCTGTTGAGGCGGTATTCTATGACGGCCGCGCAATTTCTGTTGAGTTACCGACGATGGTTGTTCGTGAAATCATCTACACCGAGCCAGCCGTTCGCGGTGACACCTCAGGCAAGGTGATGAAACCCGCCAGGATCAATACAGGCCATGAGCTGCCAGTGCCACTCTTTTGCGCCATCGGCGATAAAATTGAAATCGATACGCGCACCGGCGAATATCGCAGTCGTGTGATGTAAAAATCAATCAGTGATCGATTAAAAATAGCTCCTGCGGGAGCTATTTTTTTGTCTTGTGAGGCTAGAACAAGTTTGCAAGCTTTGCGATCGCACCGAGGACTGTGATCAAGCTCGTAAACTGCATGCCAATTACCCAGACGAATTTACGATCGACGTCAGCACGAAAATCTTGCTGTGTGCGATCAACCTCAGAGAACCTGCGATCCATATTGGATCGCAGATCAGTAATCGAACGATCGAGACGATCAATTGATTTGGTGTGCCGCTGCACTAATACTTCGAGCACGGTAATACGTTTTTCCATGCGCAAATTTTAGTTAAATGCAATGATGAAAACAAGCGCAAAAACATGACAAATACAGGTCTGACTACAAGAATTTTATAACTAGTTGTATCGAGTCTTTTGCTCTAAATCAGTCAACCACGAGATAGCATAAATTCTTTCCGTACCGCACATTTCCAGTGAGGGCTGCAATCCACCACAAAAATGTGGGCGTTCGGGCTGACCGAACAACGCACAGCGAAAGTCGGCTAAGAGTTGCACGCAGGGAACGCCTGCTGGCTTACCATTAGGCATGCCTGGGATGGGACTCGTAATGGAGGGCGCCACACAACAAGCGCCGCAGTCAGGACGGCAGTTCACTGCAGTCGATCGGTATCCAGAAACTCAGGGAGGGCCACGATGGCAATCCCCTCTTCTGCCAAAGCCTCGCGCTCTTGCGGCGTGGCCGTGCCACGAATGGGGCGCTCATCAGACTCACCGTCATGGATACGACGCGCTTCATCCGCAAAACGGTCGCCAACGTTTTCAGTCTTCCTGACAAACTCACGCATCTGCTGCATCAAGGCCGCCTGGAGCTGTAAAAGTTGAGTCGACTCGTTCGAAACCGCGACAGATTGAGCCGGTACAGTCGTCGCGGGAGCTTGCGCCTCAGATGCTGGAGGCACGTCGGAAAAATGTCCAACATTGAGTCGCGGCGCGGACAGACGCTTGGTAATGGTCGTGTCGTGGCACATCGGACAGCTGACTAAGCCTCGCGCCTGTTGCGCATCATAATCGTCGTGCGAGCCGAACCAACCCTCAAAAAGATGGCTGTTCGCACACTGCAGATCGAAAACTTTGAGTCCCATACCCTTAATCTTGAGGCAAAACCGCACATTGCAAGGCCTTGAGTATACCGGAGCACCTCATCACAGCAGCGCTAAGTCAGTACATCCAAACGGGGAACGGCCGCCAGAAGCTCACGGGTCACCTGGTGGGATGGCGCCTGGAGCACTTGTTGCGCGTCGCCTAGCTCGACGAGGTTGCCCGCATCCATGACGGCGACACGGTCTGCAAGATACTCAACCACACCAAAATTATGGGTGATGAACAGATATGCCATACCGGTTTCTTTCTGTAGATCTGTCAGCAAATCCAGGATCTGCGCTTGGACCGACACATCCAGCGCAGACGTGGGTTCATCCAAAATCAAGACGGCAGGCTCCACCGCGAGCGCACGGGCGATCGCAATGCGTTGGCGCTGTCCCCCAGAAAACTCATGGGGATAACGATCAGACGCGTCCGCAGGCAAACCTACCCGCTCAAGGAGGTAGGCAATCCGACGCGTTTGCTCAACACGATTCCATTCGGGGCGCAAGGCCTCGATCCCTTCCTGCAAAATCGCACCCACACGCATTCTAGGATCAAGCGATGCGTAGGGATCTTGAAAAACGATTTGAATCTGTCTACGTAGCGCGAGCAGAGTACGCCCCGAGCAGGCCAAAATATTTGAACCATCTATGGTTGCCTCACCGGCAACCTCGGCATTCGAATCAAGCAAACGCAGTAACGACTTTGCGACCGTTGTCTTGCCACAGCCCGAGGCACCCACCAAGGCGAGTGTTTCACCCGCACGCAGTTCGAAGCTGACACCTTGCACGACGTCGTGATAGCCAACCACTCGGCGCAACAGCCCTTTTCGTAAGGAGTAACGCACTTGCAAATCCCGCACAACCAAGCAGATTTCGCGTGCGCCTAGCGTCTGAAGATCAGCCGTCTGAGGCGCCGCTAACAAGCGCTCGCGGCCAAGTGCCGAGAGTGGCCGTCCCCGCTTACTAAACGTTGGGATGGCATCGAACAATTCACGCGCATAGGCATGCTCTGGATTGCGAAAGAACTTCTCAGCCGAGGCGGTTTCAACGACCTCACCATGCCGCATCAACGCAACCGTATCCGCAACATCTTTGACTACCGCTAAGTCATGGGTGATGAGCAGAACCGCCATGCCAAGATCTTTCTGTATATCCGCCAACAACTTCAAGACCTGAGCTTGCACCGTCACATCGAGTGCGGTCGTCGGCTCATCGGCAATCAACAACTCTGGCTCTGCGGCTAACGCAATCGCGATCATGACTCTCTGTTTTTGCCCACCTGAGAACTGAAAAGGATAATCGTCCACACGCCGCTCTGGATCCGGGATCCCTACACGCGTCAGCCATTGAATCGCACGCGCGCGTGCCGCCGATCCGCGAAGCGTCGTATGCGCTTCGATGGCCTCAATAATCTGCTGTCCGATTCGCATGACGGGATTCAGACTTGTTGCGGGCTCCTGGAAAATCATACCCGCACGTCCGCCACGGACATCGCGCATCGCGACCTCAGGCAAACCAAGCAACTCTGTTCCCTCCAGGACGACTCGCCCGCGCGTGACCCGCAGCGCTTCGGGCAATAAGCGCAACAACGCCATCGCCGTCATGCTTTTACCGGAACCCGATTCACCCACTAAAGCGAAGGTCTCGCCTCGTCGCACCGTTAACGCGAGCGCCTTCACCGCGAGCTGGAAGCGCTCTTGGGTATCGATTGACACCTCTAGCTCTGTGACACGAAGGACTGGCTGCGCTGCCTTCGAATGCTCATTTCTACTAAGTTGCGTCGCATCGGAGCTGTCGGCAAGGCCTTCCTGACGAGAACCCATAGATCCTCGACGCATCCTAAAAGACCGCGTGCGCGGATCAAAGGCCTCGCGCACGGCATCCGCAAACAGATTGGCTGCCAGCACCAGCGCCAGCATAAATAGGAAAGCAGCAAGCAAATTCCACCAGATCATCGGATCGCGCGACATCTCAAAGCGCGCTTTCTCAATCATCGAGCCAAAGGAGTTCATGCTTGGATCGACACCAATACCAAGATAGGACAGCACCGCTTCATACAACACCAACCCGGAGAACTCCAGCACCACCGTGATCAAGACAATATGCATCACATTTGGTAGCAAATGGCGCGCCATGATGCGGAAATTCGATATACCAAACGCCCGCGCTGCCTGAACATACTCGAGCTCACGCAGCTTAAGAGATTCGGCGCGCAAGAGACGACACAGTCCAGCCCAGCCCGTAAGCCCCAGGATCATGCACAATAAAAATAAACGCAGATCTGCACGCTGCACTGATGTAGGGAACAACCCTGGATGCGTATCAATGTAGACCTGCATCATCAACACGCACGCCGCGATCAGCAACACACCAGGAATCGATGTCAGTGTGGTGTACACGTACTGAATCACATCATCGATCCAACCTTTAAAGTAGCCTGCTGCAATGCCGAATACGAGTGCCAGCGGCAACATGGCGATGGTCGTTAGGCTGCCGATTACCCACGCGGTGCGGATGCTCTTTAAGGCTTGCCACAAGACGTCGTTGCCGGTGCGGTCCGTTCCGAGTACGTGGTAGCCAGAAGCCAAGCCAACCAACGCACCTAGCAATACACACACAATCGTCGAAGTGATCAGAATCGCACGCCAAGGGATCTCCGTTTCTCCGCGCAGCATCTGCTGCCAATATTTACGACGAGATCCAGACGCAACACACAGCATGCGCAAGGCAATCAGCAACATAGCAAGCAAGGCCCCCCCAGCGATTCCCCAGGAGAGTCGCTTCAGTACATCAGCCAACCATTGCGATTCGGGCTCAGCAAGATGGCGCCCGCCAAACCGCAAGCGCGGAAAGTCGCGTGTCGGTACGCCACCTTCCTGCACAATGGTTTCTTTGGTGTACTGCTGCCACGACAGAGGGGACGAGTAGGTTTTCTCTGGCCTAACAAAGGCCGTATCCTCTAATAAAACATCTAACAGGGACACCACTTTAGGTGCGTACACCACAGCACTTGAAGTAGCCGCCCCAGGCACGGGCGGCAGCCTTGGCTGAAAATGTATCGAATCTAATAACCCAACGACAACAAACAGCGTCAGCACCACCGCGGAACACATCGCCGGCGTATGACGCGCGACTCGCCCCCAGGTCGCCCGCAGCGTACGCGAGCGCGCGACATGCCACGCATAAGCGATCACGGCGGCAACCAGCGCAAACAACGCAGCATCGGTCCAGAGAAGAATAAATTTAGGCATGATCACTCGAACCGTACGCGCGGGTCAGCGAGCGTGTAAGAAATATCAGCCAAAATCAGACCTACGATGTAGAGCGCAGAGCCCAGGAATACCATCGCGCGCACCACTGAAAAATCTTGTCCACTAATGGCATCGATGGTGTAACTGCCAAGCCCAGGTATCCCAAAGAACGACTCTGAAATCAAACTGCCCATAAAAAGCAAAGGCAAGGCCGACACCGCGCCCGTAAGAATAGGCAACATAGCGTTACGCAAGACGTGTTTAAACAAAATGGCACGTTCACTTAAACCCTTCGCACGCGCCGTACGCACGTAGTCCTTACCGACTTCTTCCAGAAATAAACTGCGCAAAAACCGTGCCTCAGGGCCTAGACGTGCAATCACGGCAACTAGGACCGGCAGTGCTAAAAATTTCAGCGTGTCCCATCCGCCCGCAAACCCTGAATAGGGCACCAGACGTAGCAGCTTAGAGAACAACCACTGGCCGGCGATGATATAGAAGAGGCCTGAAATCGATAGCATGACGACACACAATACGACCCCCCAGAAATCGAGGTGTGTGGTTCTAAAAAACACAAGAAGCAACGCAAACGCGATACTCACTAGCAGACCCAGAATAAACGTTGGGATCGCTAGCGCTAGACTTGGCCACATGCGCTTGCCAATCTCGCGTCCGATATCCCTACCCTCATCCGAGGCGCCGAAATCAAATTTAAGCAGCGGTACCGAGCGTTGATAAAAAATAGTATCGGTATATTGCGAGAGCCCGCTTTGTTGCGTATTGATGAAAAGTGGTTTGTCGTAACCGCGTTCCGCTTTCCACTTTGCAATCGCATCCGTACTCACCCGCTGCCCACCGATTGCCAACCGCGCCATATCATCGGGCGTATTCACGGCAAAAAATAGCACAAAGGTGAAGAGGTTGACCCCTATCAAGATCAACACGCCATACAACAGGCGACGCACAACATAGCCGATCATTTTTTAATCTCCGCTGGATCACCCATCGCATTCTGCTGGGCTTGAGCGCGAAGTGCGCGCCACGCAGGCCAAATCAGCAAACCCAGCAAGCTAAATAGAACCAACAGCGGCCACCACACAGGCGGATTCCATTCGGCTATTTTTGTACTGCGCAAATCACTGTCGATCTTCATGTACTGCAAGGTATTACGCACCATCTGTGTGGGCTTGGCATTGCCTACCCATTGTTGGAAGGCCCCACCTGACTTGGGAAACAAACCAAACATCCAGGGTGCATCTTCTTGTACGATTATTGTCATCTGGGCGATAAGCTGCTCTTTTTCTGGACCATCAGGTAGGTCTCGCATTTTTTCAAAAAGTACGTCGTAATCAGCATTGACGTAATTCGATGCGTTCTCTCCGCCTTTCTCTGCCTTTACATTAGGGCCATACAGCAAGAAGAGAAAGTTTTCGGCATCAGGATAATCAGCCACCCATCCCCACATATACATTTGTGCGACACCACGCGCCATCTTCTCTTGAAAGCGGTTGTAGTCTGTCGCGCGAATATCGAGCTGCACGCCGATCTGCGCAAACTGTCTACGCATCCAGTCCAGGGTCGGGCTCGAGCCACCCGCGCCACTGGCGGAATCGAAATACAGCACAAGTGGTTCACCCGTCGTGGCATGACGACCATTCGGATAACCCGCCTCGGCTAACAACCGTCTAGCCTGATCCAGTGATTTGCGTTTCGCTTTGCCATCGATGATGTCGTAGACCACAGGATTGATACCGGCCACGCCAGACTGATAACCAAGAATCCCCGGCGGGATCGGGCCATACGCAACCTGCGCTTGATCGTTCTGGAAGATCGCAACAAACTCTTCCCAATTGAAGGCAATACTTAACGCCTGACGCAATTTGCGATTGCGCACTTGCTGCTCTGGGGTGTCGCCACGTCCCACAACTGGATCGCGCCAGTTAAAACCAAAGTACTGCATCTGCGCTTCAACTGTAGTTGGCAACTGTATGCCGTGCTTGGCGTAGAGCGCTGCCTTTTCTGTTGAGTCTGACGCCGCGACAAGCATCGCGACACCGGTATCACCACGATCAACTTGCGGTATATCGTAATACCCTTGCATGAATTTTCCTTGCAAGGGAATACTTTCTTTTTCTATATTGAAGACGATGCGATCAATAAACGGCGTCATCTTTCCGCAGTCGTCTAATAAGCCTTTCGCGCGATCAGCAGGCTCCCCTTCGCACGGATAGGGTTCCCCACGGAAGTTCGGATTACGCGACAACACGTGACGCCGATTCTGAAGGGACTCGGTCAACATATAAGGCCCTGTTCCAACCGGCCAGTTATTGAGCGTGAGATTGCGCTGCGCCATACCAGGCTGACTATAGAAACGATCGGCCTCCCAAGGGATGGGCGCTACAAAGGTCATCGCCAACCAATACTTAAATTGTGGGTACAACCCTTTCACACGAATCCGTAGCGTGTATTCGTCGAGCGCCTCCACACCAGAGAACCCAAAGCTACGTAAATCTAACCAAGGCAAGTCGCGTGAACCAAGTGGTACGTCTTTGCGAAGTGCGGTATCGATCTCTCTCAAGCGAGCGCCATACTCTTTCATGCCAACGACATGTTGAGCGAGCGTTGAAAAAATCGGCGAGGCAACACGAGGACTTGCCAAGCGACGAATCGCATAGACATAGTCATGCGCGTTCAGCTCGCGCGCACCCTGTTGCGCAAAATCACTGATCACAAATTTTTCAGCCAGCTGCTCTGGCGTCAAGGGCCAATAGCTATAACGACCATCTGACTGACGCGCAAACACAGGGTGCGGCTGATACTGAATGCCCTTACGTAAAGGGATATCGTAAATACTCTCTGCAATATCTTTCGGCGCAGCATCTGCGCCTAACTTATTACCTTGCTTATCGACATAGGTCGGTTCAGCGACCTCAAGCGCCGTGCGCGGGATCAACTCATACGGACGCTTTAAATACTGGTAGCCATACAGCGGCTCGTAGATGTTGTAGGTATATGGGGTTTCATCTGTCGAGTATGAGCGCGCCGGATCAAGATACTTGGGCGATCTCTGTGTGAACGCGGTGTACAGCACGTTTTTAGTTTCAGCACCTGCTGCGTAAGGACTGTTAATGGGTGAGTCTATCCCTTGCGGGCCGCAGCCAGCCAAGACTGCACCACACGCAATCGCTGCGCAGAGCTTCTTCACTTGCACTTTTTATTTTGCCAGCACACGACACGCCATTCCCAAGGCGCTACCGCACCGGGCTCAGCCCAAAGACCGAGCTTCTTTTTTTGTGCATCGCCTTGGATGCCCACTAGGGTCTTATCGCGCAAAAACTTTCCCTTCGCCTGCTGGTTTGCCCAGGCCATGCCGTCTTGCACCTGTAAGCGATTTGCGGTTGTTCCGTTAGCAGGCACATCACAGACATCTCGGCCATAGTGGTCTTTCTCATAACAGGTTAACGTTAATGTTTTGCCTGCAACATAATCTGCTAGATTTTTGCGGGATGCCTCACCAAACGGTTGACCAGGACGTTCGCTGCCGTGACTAGTTTCCGGCGCATCGATGCTTGCCAAACGAATCCGGTGCTGCGTCTTGTCCACCAGCAAGTTAATTGTGTCGCCATCAGAGACCTGCACCACCTTGCCCGTCAGCGCATATTGCCCCGAACCCTGTGCGAGAGCGGAATCTGTCAGCGCAAACAAGCCCATTGCACTCACGGCCACCGTTGCTGCCACGAGCCCCCGGCTCGTATTGAGAATTGAATTTATATACAAGTTTTTCATTTAAGTTATTGATTTATTTAATTTTTTATAAAGGCACACTCACAAGCTTTTCAGCTAGTTTACGTTCACAGCCATTTTGCTTGCCGAAATTTATAAAACAAAACTCCGCAAATCGTACCCATTAGACCCAAGATAGCCAAGTAGCCATATTTCCATTGGAGCTCTGGCATGTACTCAAAGTTCATTCCATAGATCCCTGCGATGGCCGTAGGCACCGCGAGAATGGCGGCCCAGGCTGCCAGACGGCGGGTTGTTTCGGTTTGCTTGGCTTGTTCGATCAGCATACCTGTCTCGAACGCAAAACTTAGTCCGTCACTCAAGTTATCCAATACGCGATCTACACGGTTAACCCTGTCGGCGAGATCTGCAAACAACGGTCGCGCCGAGGCTTTAATCGGCAAAAATTCTCGATGAGATAAGCGACGGCATACCTCGCCTAGCGGTGCAATCGCATTATGCATCCGCTGAAAATCTCGGCGCAGCTGATAGAGCCGTCTGACTTTTAGCTTTTCCAATCCCCTTAAAATCATCCCCTGCTCCATCGGCTCGGCGGCGCGCTCAAACATATCGTGCGCGAGGTTATAGCGATCAATCAACAGATCCAGTAACTCACAAACCACAAAGCCGCTACCCTGCGCAAGCTGGTCGGGTCGGCTCTCGAGTCGTTGTCGTAAAGCCGTATGAGAGGCGAGCGCACCGCGACGCAGCGTAATCAGATAATTTGACCCAATCAAAAATTGCGTCTCACCAAACGCTGGCAAACCATCGGTGCTTCGCACTTCGACTGTCATCGCGACCGCAAGCAGCGCTGCCCCGTAATCCATCACTTTGGCTACTCGGTGCATTGCCGCCATATCCTGCCCAACCTCAGGCGCTAACCCTAGCTGTGCAACAATCCCGTCGATCAGGCTCGGAGCCGGGTCAAGCAGACCGACCCATAAAAAGGAGTTTTCAGCCTTGAGTGCGGCATTTATCTGTGCGACATCGACGGCACGTCCTTTACCGTCAGGGCCATACAGGGAGGATGCCACCACTGCAGCAGAAGCATCAGAGAAAGGAGCGGAGTCGGTCATTAAAAATATCCAAAAATAAAAAGTGACCTCGCCACACCGGGCAAGACGGATTCAAAAGGTCATTTAGCGTGATTTAATGTAAAAAACTACGCCAGCCAAGCAAGACGCATGGCATATCAGACCACATTCGAGCAAAGTTTAACCATGCAGATTGTATTTTTAGATAGCGACACCGTCCCGAACCCGCTTCCCGTGCCAACTTGGGCCACGAAATGGACAAACTGCCCCGCCACTGCCCCTGGCACCGAGGCAGCAATCCAAGCGCTGGGCACTGCGCAGCTGTGCATCACCAATAAAGTCAAAATCACCGCTGAGGTTCTCACCGGCGCGCCCAACTTGAAATTCGTGTGCGTCGCAGCAACCGGGTACGACTGTGTTGATCTACATGCCTGTCGCGCGCACGGGGTCGTCGTATCCAATGTGCCCGGCTACTCGCGGCAAAGCGTCGGTGAAGGCGTGATTGCATTTGTGTTCGCGCTGCGCCGTGCGCTCCCGTTCTATCAAACCGAGGGACGCCGACAATGGCCCACTTCTTCACACTTCTGTGTGCACGGTGCACCGGTGTTGAATATCAAAGGCGCGACGCTCGGGATTTTCGGCAAAGGCGCGATTGGCACAGAAGTCGCCACGCTTGCGCAGGCGCTTGGCATGAAGGTGCTGTTTGGTGAACACCGTGGCGCGCAAGTCGTTAGACCTGGCTATGTCGCGTTCGAACAACTGCTCTCCCAGAGCGATATCATCACCCTTCACTGCCCGTTGACCGCAGACACGCGCGGTCTCATCGGCACGAAAGAACTTGCCCAAATGAAACCAGGAGCGATGCTGATCAACACCGCGCGTGGACCACTCATAGATGAAACGGCGGTTGGCGATGCGCTGTTAAGCGGTCATTTAGGCGGCGTCGCGCTAGATGTACTCGCGAGCGAACCGCCGGCCGCCGAGCATTCACTTCTGCAAATGCACTTGCCTAATTTGATCATTACTCCCCATATCACTTGGGCGAACGAAGACGGGATGTCAAGACTGATTCAGGGCATCCTTGGCAATCTGAATGCCTTCGTGCAAGGCAAGCCGATCAATGTCGTAAGCTAACAGAAACCGAGATCCATTCATGAGCAAAACAAAAACAGATAAGCCGCTTTATGTCGGCTGCGCAACAGGATTTTCAGGCGACCGAACCGACGGTGCTGGGCCTGTTGTAGACACACTCATCGCACTTGGCGGCGGAGTACTAAATTTCGAGACGCTGGCTGAACGCACGCTTGCGCTTGCACAAATTGAAAAACGTAAGAACCCACAGATGGGGTACGAGCCGCTTCTGGACGATCTCGTCGGCCCCGTCTTGCAGCGCTGTCTCGAGCACAACATCCAGATCGTGAGTAATTTTGGTGCGGCCAATCCCCAGGCCGCCGCGCAGCGCATCTTCGCCTTGGCGCGTATGCAAGGCTTGCGTGTGCCGCGTATTGCCGTGGTGCACGGTGACGATTTAACCCAACCTGAGCAACTCAAGTTTCTGCTTAAAAAACTCGGTACCGATATCGATCCGTCGCGTGTCGTGAGCGCCAACGCCTACATTGGCGCCGTTGAAATCGCACAAGCCTTGAACGATGGCGCTGACGTTGTCGTGACAGGTCGTGTCTCGGATCCGTCTCTCACCTTGGGCCCTGCGATCGCGCACTTCGGTTGGGCCATGGACGATTGGCATAAAATGGGGTGCGGCACCATGGCCGGACACATGTTGGAGTGCGGCACGCAGGTCTCCGGTGGTTATTACTGCGTCCCTGGACAAAAGCCCGTGCCCGATATGCACCGAATCGGTTTTCCGATTGCAGAGATACGCGCAGATGGCAGCTTCTCTGTCTTTAAAGCAGACAACACCGGCGGACGTGTCGATGATCGAACCGGCCGCGAACAGATTCTCTATGAGGTCCACGATCCTGCCAAATACCTGACACCAGACGTGACCGCTGATATTACGCAAGTCACGATTGCCTCTGAAGGCGCAGATCGCATTCGTATTGACGGCGTCACCGGACACACTAGGCCAGCCGAACTGAAGGTCAACGTTTGTTACGACAATGGTTATCTCGCCGAAGCAGAAATTTCCTATGCAGGCTTTCAAGCCCGCGAGCGTGCTGCCCTTGCGGGCGAAACCGTACGCAAACGCATCGGGCATCTTTTGCCACTTCGCATTGACCTTATTGGTGCGATTAGTATTTTTGGTGATGATGCCGGCGAGTTGATACGCCAGGGGCTACCCGAATCACGCGATGTTCGTTTGCGTGTAGCCGGTGTGCACTTACAAAAAGAGATTGCCGAAAAAATTCTGCGCGACGTGACCTCGTTGTACTGTTGCGGTCCAGCCGGTGGCGGTGGAGTACGCACATCATTGCGCCCTCGTCTCGATACCTTGTCTTGCACAATTCCCCGCGAGGCCGTGCCTTGTGGCTACAGTTTTGCACAGGAGCAACTCCCATGAGCACCACCGTCAAGCTTGCACTCTACCAACTCGCACACAGCCGCGCAGGCGACAAAGGCAACACCTCCAACATCAGCGTCATCGCCTGGGATGCAGAGTGCTACGCGCTTCTGGTGGAACAAATGACCGAAGCGCGCGTCGCGCAATGGTTTGGCTACCGTCACCCAAAGAATGTGGCACGCTATTTGCTTCCTAAACTCGAAGCGATGAACTTTGTTCTTGAGGGCATTCTTGATGGCGGCGTCAATGACGCACTCAATCTAGACACACATGGCAAAGGTCTGTCTTTTTGGATGCTCGACATGCCGATTGACGTACCCCAAGCCCTGGCGGCGCGTCTAGCCGTCAAAGAATACGTTTAAATAGCAGAACCAGCGCCCTAAGTCCGTCTCATACAACTATCGGAGTACTTTACATGAGCACTCGCCGCAATATCTTAATCGCTACTCTTGGCCTCGTTGGTGCATGTCTTTCAACGCCTTCGATGGCACAAGCCTATCCCAGTAAGCCAATCAAGCTCATCATCCCGTTCCCCGCCGGAGGAGCCACCGACATTGTCGGCCGCGTGGTGGCCCAACAGCTCGGTGTGGAGCTTGGACAAACCGTTGTGGTGGATAACCGCGCTGGAGCGGCAGGCGTGATCGGATCAGAATCGGTTGCGCGCGCAGCACCGGATGGTTACACCATTCTGCTGTCGACTTCGAGCACGCACACCATCGGGCCGATCTTAAACCCGAAGATCCCCTATTCGCCGATCAAAGACTTCACGCCGATTATGTATCTTGCGGCATCACCACAGGTTGTGGTTGTACCGCTGTCATCGCCGGCAAAAACAATGCCAGAGCTGATTGATTACATCAAAAAAAATCCCGGTAAATTGAACTTCGGCTCAGCAGGAACGGGAGGGATTCCACATCTCTCTACCGAGCGCTTCCTAGCGATGACGGGTACAAAAATGACACATGTCCCGTACAAGGGCACGGCCCTTGCCATGCCAGACCTGATGGCTGGCCGCTTGGATTTGATGTTTGACTCGATTTCAGTGTCGTTGCCCCACATACGCGATGGCAAGCTGCGTGCTTTAGCAGTGACCTCGCCCAAACCATCTTCGGTTGCGCCTGATATTCCAACCCTGTCGCAGTTTGTACCGGGTTATGAATCACTGACTTGGTTTGGCGTTTTTGGCCCCCCTGGGCTGCCACCCGCAATTCAAGACAAACTCAATCAAGCCTTGAATAAAGCTATTCAGAATCCAGCCTTGTTAGCTCAGTTTGCGAAGCTTGGGTTTGATGCCGCCGGGGGCACCCCAGCAGAGTTTGCAAAGAAAATGGCTGATGAGACCGTGATGTGGCGCAAAGTCATTACTGACGGCAATATCACGATCGAGAAGTAAGCCGTTTGAGCGTCAGAAGCTTCAAGGCTAGGCTCGCGAGGTAAAGAACTACCAGCGTGCCTAGCAAGTCCCCCACCAGCATGGGCAACATGCCTGAAAGAATGTCTGGGGCATGGCCCGAAAAGAAAAAATAAACATTGTGCGGTACGACGTTACATACCGCACCCACCACAGCAAAGACCATCAGTGTTGTGTCGGTCGCAGCCCAGCAAAGTCCTCTCTCAGCCCCAGCCGTTGCGTACAGAAGCGCACTGCGGCTAACGGACCCAGTGCGGATAACGCGGCGATCGCAATCGCGTCCGCCCACGCCGAATGCGACACCATGTCATTGGTCAACAACGCGCCGATAAATAAGCCGATCGCCCCCACCCAACCGAGTGCCATCACCGCGAGCATGCGTATCGCAGCAGGCAAGAAGATCCAGTGAATGACTTTACTGACCGATAAGTTTGAAAACAGCCACTCGTTGGCGTAGAACAAGCACGTCCAAAGCACGGCTACGGCGAGCCCTGCCCCAAACATAACCAGCAAAGAAACGGTGAGCGATGACGATCGATCCTGCGCAGAGCCCGACTGCTCAACCCAAAAACGAAGTCGCATAGATCAGGTAGGCTGGGCCGCTTTGTCGATGGCTTGCCCTAAAGCAACGAAATACTTACGGGCCAGCTCAGTCGGCACCACATACTTCACCCGACTATCAATCTTATCGATGTCGAGGTCTATCATGCCTTTTTGACGCAGTGTCTTGAGGCGACGGTGCGCGGTGGTCGCCGAGATCTCGGTGGACAGGCCCATCGCCTCTAGGACGCTAACCTGCTGGGCATCGTGCCACTTAACTCCCAACATAGTGAGCAAGCGCTCTTCAACGGGATCCATCTTGGGGAAAGTCGGAATCTGACGGATTGCCTGCACCAAATGCAAGAAACGCAAGTAAGTGATTGAATGTTTCGCTGAATCAGACATTTCGCGCTGTCCTAAAAAGTAATTAGATGAAGCTTAACAGTCATCCGCCTTTTGTCACACCCTCCCAGCGATAGGTTTGTGGAAAAGAAGCCGTTACAAAAAGGACAAGGGCTTACAGATTTCTCTGTAAGCCCTCGATATAACTGGTGCGCCCGGCAGGATTCGAACCCACGACCCCTTGGTTCGTAGCCAAGTACTCTATCCAACTGAGCTACGGGCGCAGCAAAGTGCGACAGTATAGCAGTTTTTGCAATAATCAACCGCTGATGTGGGGGATCTTTGCTGTCTGAGTGGCCGATCACGGTCCCTGGCCTGCGCATGGAATGGGAAGTGGGCGCGGGCGCTCTGGGAAGACACCCTGCCAAATGGAACGCTAGACCACTACGCCTGAAATCTAAGCCCCTTATACCCGTCGGCTGCGATCTGATCGCAGATGACACGATACTTATCGAGGCCCGCGACGTAGGGCATAAAGACGCGAGGCTTACCAGGAATGTTTGCCCCCACATACCAAGAGTTTGCCAAGGGGTACAAGGTAGCGTCACCCACTTCATTAACGTGCTGAACCCACTTTTCTTCCGCGTCGCGATCTGCCTCAATACGATTGAGGCCATGACTCTTGACATGCTTGAGTAAATCTGTGATCCAGTCAACGTGCTGCTCGATCGCCGCAATCATATTGGTCTTCACCGACGGGCTTCCAGGACCGGTGATGATCATCAGATTTGGAAAACCTGCGGTCATAATACCCAAATAAGTTTTTGGTCCGTCGACCCACTTGCTGCGAAGATCGGACTCGCCCTCAACGCGTATATCGATATCTAATATGGCGCCAGTCATCGCGTCGAACCCGGTCGCAAAGACAATCG
>Ga0209550_10000046_pt1 | contig 84221 bp, 93 predicted proteins | sample LauGreSuBDMM15SN_2_FD_187567 | JGI IMG/M metagenome (GOLD analysis project Ga0209550, IMG submission 187567) | Freshwater lake microbial communities from Lake Michigan, USA - Su13.BD.MM15.SN (SPAdes) (version 5) | ecosystem: Environmental > Aquatic > Freshwater > Lake | place: Lake Michigan... | reverse complement strand
GCTTAAAAATATAAACTTGCACCATATGCCAATTGTGCTTACCAAAAATATTGAACCCAATGCCACCCTTGCAATTTGGCATATCACAGAAAACCAAGATCAATCGCTCCAAATATTGGGTGAAAACTACTTTGAAATAAACCACCACCTTAAAATAAACCAAGCAAATTCAAGGCATTACCTAGCTAGCAGAATTTTGTTAACTACCCTTTTCCCTTCCAATAAAATAGTGTTGAGCAAAAACATTCACAACAAACCAACTCTTCAAATAGACCAATTACCTTATAAAATATCAATTACTCACTCTTTTGATTACGCTGCTATTTTAATAGCTAAACAAGGCGAACTAGGCGTTGATTTAGAAAAAATCGACCCACGTATTGCAAGGATAAAAACCAAATTCATGAATGAAAATGAACTGCTTTTTGCTGGTGAGCCAGACCAAATAAAAATGCAAACATTGATTTGGAGTGCCAAGGAAACACTCTATAAATTGTATAGCAACAAAGAAGTAGATTTTAAACAAAACTTGCACATTTTACCATTTAACCTAAGCAACTTTGGCAGCCTTGAAACATTTATAATTAAAGGCGGTTTGAACCAAAAAATCACTGTGCATTACGAAGAAATGAATAACTACATGCTCACTTATACCACCGACCAAATTATTGAATAATGATACAAAAAATTGAACACATTGGCATAGCCATTAAAGACGCAGAAAAATCTGAATCCATTTTTAACGTCCTTTTTAACCAAAAACCCTATAAAAAGGAAATAGTAGCAAGCGAAATGGTTCAAACCATATTCTACCAAAATGGTCCAAATAAAATTGAATTGCTGCAAGCCTTATCTGAAGATAGCGCCATCGCAAAATTTATTGCCAAAAAGGGCGAAGGTATTCACCACATTGCCTTTGCGGTTGATGATATTGTTGCAGAATTAGCCCGCTTAAAAGCGGAAGGATTTCAATTAATAAATGAAACTCCCAAAGATGGAGCTGATAATAAATTAATTGCATTTGTTCACCCCAAAGACACCAATGGCGTATTAATTGAACTTTGTCAGGAAAAACCTTAAAATGATATTTCCTCAATTAAGCTCCGGAATTCGTTGATGGTTTTCTGGTCTTTACTCCCATTTAACAGTTGTAAACCTTGTTGTAAAATACTTACCGATTCCTCCTCTTTATTTTGCCCTTGCAATAGCAAACCCAATTGGTAATAAGCTGGTATATAACTACTATCCATTTGTAAACATTGCCTCAAATACTTTTCAGCAACATCGTTTTGGTTCAAACCGATGTACTCTATAGCCAAAGCATATAATATGAAGGTATCAGCCTCATTTTCGGCTAAGAATTGTAATAGTTTTTCTAATCGTTGTACTTGCATTTCGGATATTAAAAAATTCAGCTATTTTTGCAAACTCAAAAAAAGGTATTTTGTGCTAATTTATACTCTTTTTATGGAGGATTTTCCGAATTCAATAAATTAAATTATTATTACATATGAAAATTTTAGTTTGTATGAGTAATGTTCCAGACACCACAACTAAGGTGACTTTTGCAGAGAACAATACTAAATTCAATACACAAGGGGTTCAATTTATTATTAATCCGTACGATGAGTTGGCCTTAACAAGAGCTTTAGAAATTACCGAAAAACAAACAGGTACCGTTACCGTTGTAAATGTTGGTTTGGCAGATACAGAACCAAATGTAAGAAAAGCCTTGGCCATAGGCGCGCATGAGGCGGTAAGGATTAATGCAGAACCTTTAGATGCCTATTTTGTTGCAGAACAAATTGCCAATTATGCAAAAGGAGAAAATTTTGATGTAATTTTAACTGGCAGAGAAAGCATTGATTATAATGGAGGTATGGTAGCAGGACTTTTAGGAGAAATGTTAAACATGCCAAGCATTAACGTGATTACGGCTATTGAAATTGAAAACGGCATCGCACACCTAGAGAGAGACATTGATGGTGGCAGAGAAAAATTAGACTGCCCTACTCCATTTGTTGCCAGTGCCCAAAAAGAATTAACTGAGCCTCGTATTCCAAACATGCGCGGAATTATGGCCGCCAGAACCAAACCGTTAAAAGTGCTTGAACCTACAGGATCTCAAGCCAACACGCTTACAACGTCTTTTGAACTGCCTGCTCCCAAGGGTGCTTGCAAGCTAATTGATGTTGCCGATGCTGGTAAATTGATAGAATTATTGCACACTGAAGCTAAGGTTATTTAATCCACTTAAAAATTACATTGATGAAAATTATAGTATTCGCAGAAAACCAAGATGGCAATTTCAAAAAATCTACTTTTGAAGCCATTTCTTATGCCGCACAAATTGCAGCCAATAACAATGGAAACGTTACAGCGGTTTCTATAGGCAATGTTAGCGCCGAAAAATTGGCAGAGTTAGGAAAATATGGTGCCGACCATATTGTTAGCTATGCACAAGAAGTTTTCCATTCTTTTACTGGTGAGGCTTATAGCAAAGCCATTTCACATGCTGCCAAAAGCTTAAATGCCAACCTAATTATTGTATCTAATACTTATAGTGGAAAAACAATTGCACCAAGAACTGCTGCTCAATTAAGTGCAGGTATTGTGAGTGGTGTAATCTCCTTCCCCGATATGCAAAATGGATTTAAGGTGCGTAGAACAGTATTTTCTGGCAAAGCTTATGCAGATGTAAATGTAAATACTTCTATTAAGGTATTAGCCATCACCCCAAATTCATTCGCAATTTTGGATCAGCCAAAAACTGCTGCTATTGAAATAATGGATGCAGGAATTGGCAGCGAAAATGTGCATACTAAATCAACAGAAATAGCAAGAGCTTCTGGCAAGGTTGTTTTAACAGAAGCAGAATTGGTAATTAGTGCGGGTAGAGGAATGAAAGGTCCAGAAAACTGGCACATGATTGAAAACTTAGCAGATATTCTTGGAGCTGCAACTGCTTGCTCTAAACCAGTTAGCGACATGCATTGGCGCCCACATAGCGAACATGTTGGTCAAACTGGTATTACCATAAAACCAAACTTATACATTGCTATTGGCATTTCTGGAGCCATTCAACACCTAGCTGGAGTTAGCTCTAGCAAAGTAATTGTTGCCATTAACAAAGATCCAGAAGCACCCTTTTTTAAAGCTGCAGATTATGGTATTGTGGGTGATGCTTTCGAAGTATTGCCTTTAATTACCGAAGCTGCAAAAGCCTTTAAGTCGCAACAGGCTTAATTCTTAGGTCAAAAGCATTGCAAAAAGGCGTTAGTAATTTCTAACGCCTTTTTGCCCAAAGACCAATTCCTAAAGACTAAAGACCAACACCCAAAGACCAAAGACCTTTTTATTTATTTTGTTACATTGATCTAATTCACTTAATTCGTTTCAGAAAATAGTTGCATGAGCAGGGTTAAATTACATATTATTGGTTTAAGTACAGGACAAACAAGTGGTTCATATACGCTTATTTTAGGGGAAGAAAATAGCAATAGAAAATTACCCGTGGTAATTGGTAGTTTTGAAGCACAGGCAATAGCCATTGAAATTGAGAAGATTGTTCCGTTTAGGCCAATGACCCATGATTTGTTTTTGAACTTTTGCAAATCGTTCGAAATTCAAATTCATGAAGTGGTAATATATAGCCTCAATGAAGGTGTTTTTCATGCAAAAATGATTTGTGAACACAATGGCGAAATTAAGGAAATTGATGCCCGCACCTCGGATTCAATAGCACTTGCTGTTAGGTTTAAATGTCCAATCTACACCTACGAAGACATTATGAACGCCGCAAGTGTTGAATTCAACGATGACCCAAGTGACCCGTTGCAAGAGGTTGCACCTCCCGTTAAAAAAGCAAAATCTACAGAGCCAGAAAGAGAATACACAAAAATGACCCTAGAGCAATTGCATACCATGCTCGATACGGCCATCAATGTGGAGGATTACGCAACCGCTGCTAGAATCCGCGATGAGATTCAAAGAAGAGAAAAATAACTATGGAAAAATACACCGGCTTAATAGGCATTTTCCTTATTTTAGGAATTGCCTTTCTGCTTTCGAATAATAAGAAAGCTATTAATTACCGGTTAGTTTTCAGCGGACTCGGCATACAATTATTATTAGCACTTTTTATTTTAAAAACACAAATTGGTTCAGACCTATTTGCTTACGTTGGAAAAAAAATTGAAGGCCTATTAATGTTAGCAGATAAGGGTGGTGAATTTGTTTTTGGAGGACTCATCAAACCAGATTTGTTGCGACCAATTTTTGGCGATCAATACAGCTTTTTGTTCATGTTTAAAATTATGCCAACCATCATATTTGTGGCGGTATTGGTAAGCATGGCCTATCATGTTGGCCTAATGCAATTGGTGGTTTCTTTTATTGCAAAAATTGTGCATCGTTTGATGCGTGTTAGTGGCAGCGAAGCACTCTCCAATGTAGCTAGTACTTTTGTTGGGCAGGTTGAGGCACAAATAATGATTAAGCCTTATATCTCTACCATGACCATGAGCGAATTATTGGCAAGCATGAGTGGCTCAATGGCAACCATTGCAGGAGGCGTAATGGCTGTTTATATTTCAATGGGGGTGCCTGCTCCTTATCTATTAGCAGCTAGTATTATGGCTGCTCCCGGCGCATTGGTTATCTCTAAAATTGTTTGGCCCGAAACCGAAGAATCACCTACAAAAGGTGCAATAAAATTGGAAGTAAAAAAGGTTCATGCCAATTTATTGGATGCCATTTCTCATGGTGCATCAGATGGTTTAAAAATATCATTGAACGTAATTGCCATGCTAATAGGCTTTATTGCATTAATAGCTTTGGTTGATGTGGTACTTGCCAAATTTGGCAGTGTTTTAGCGGCTCAAGGACTATCACTTGCATTTATGTCGATAGACCTTGCGCACCTGAGTTTGGATCAAATATTTGGCAGTGTATTTTCTGTTTTTGCCTGGACCATGGGTGTACCTTCTCAAGACACACATATAGTTGGCTCATTGATGGGAACCAAAATGGTGATCAACGAATTTGTGGCCTATTCTAAATTATCACCCATGATTGCAGCACAAAATCTTGCACCTAAATCTATCATGATTGCTAGTTTTGCCTTGTGTGGATTTGCCAATTTTAGCTCTATTGCCATACAAGTTGGCGGTATTGGAGAACTCGCTCCAAGTAGGCGTGCCGACTTAGCTAAGCTTGGATTTAAGGCGCTAATTTGCGGAACGCTTGCATCTTATTTAGGTGCTACGTTAGCAGGAATAATGATGTAATTAAATAACAGGAAACTGTTCTATAGAAATATAATTTCCTTCTTCGTTTAATTGGAACAAAAGATGTTTTAGGCCATTTGAAACAAACAAATACGGCACTTTATAAACCATGTTGTAAGTGGCAATTTGAAACAAAGTTTCACTGCTTAATTTTACCTTTGGCGCTTTGCATTCAATTAAAATTTCTGGCTTACCACTTTTGTTATAAACCAAAACATCAAAGCGCTTTTTTAACTGATTAAAAGAAATCATTCGCTCAACAGCAATTAAACTCATCGGGTATTTTTGTGTTTGAACCAAAAAAGCTATTACATGCTGCCTAACCCATTCCTCGGGCGTTAATACAATATTTTTCTTCCGTATTGGGTCAAAAATAAATTCGGTTTGATCCAATTTACTCAACTTAAAAGTATAGGGAGGAAAATTCAGAGAATCCATTCTGAACCTATTTTATAACGGCAAAACTACCACTTTGAATCTCACCACTTTTCTTATCTTTTACTGTAAACAAATAAACGCCAGTGGTTAATTCTGTTTTAGAATCACTCAAAATATCCCAAGCATGCTCGCCACCACTCATGGTAGTTTTTGCAATGTTGCCATAATTGTTGCTCCATCCTATTCCCTCTCCCTTGTAGGTATCGGCGTTGTGATTCATGGTAGCAATTAAATCGCCACTGCTTGTGTAAATATGTATATCACACTGCGAAGGTAAATTATAAAAATACAATTTCTTTGTTCTTGATGTAGCGCCATCCCAAGCGGCAGAAGCATTGTAGGGATTAGGATATACACCAATCTTTTTATCATTTTCACCCTTTAAGTCACTCGCTTTGGTTCCAGCAAAACCCCTCATTTCATTTTCGGTGAATGATGATTCCAATGAAGGGATACCCAAGTTTTTATCTCCTTTATCAAATGCTGTAACCAATACCAAATATTGCCAACCATTTGATAAATTATCTAAGGTATATTTATAATAATACCTAGTTGTATCGCCTTCAAAAACTTTGGGCTGATCCAATTTAATTAAATCAAAACCATTGTTATAACCTATAGCATTTCCAGCCGAATCCCATTGTGCTAGAAGGTTGGCATCATCCAATAAATTCAAGGCCAAATCATCTCCAGCATTGCTGCGGTAAATTCTATAACCTTCAAAATCTCTGATACGAGTTATAGGGTCGATAGAAAATTCCGATTTATTGTTCCAATAAACTTCCATTTTACCTTCACTCGAAACGATCTTGGTTAAGGGAGATTCTGGAGGCTCAGGCAAAATGTATCTATCCAATTTGCCATTATTATTTAAATCTAATTCGGGTTTGTAAACGCCGTTTTCATTTACATCTTCACCTACATAAGTGGCACGCGTTCTTTTTAAATTATCTGTTAACTCCTTTTGAGATTCTGTAGTTGTTACAATGCTATTACTAGAAGGAGGTAAATAAGACAATGGCTCTTTTTGTTTGGCACATACAAAGGCAAAAGTAAAATTAAATTTTTCGCCAGGATTTACATTCACAATTGGACCGGCAGAAATCAATTGCAACCAATTGGCTGGAGCTCCTAAAATTGGACCATCGCCTCCATACAATGTGGTAGAATCAATAGAATTCGCTAATTTTAAATAGCGCTCTTGGTCGTTGCTGGGTGTGTTCCAAGGGGTAGCAATAGAGTTAAAATTCCAAAAATTATAATTCACCCTTGGGGCAGGATAACCAAGGGCTAAAAAGGTATCAGGCTGTTGCGGGTTAAAAAACATGCCTCTCCAATCCATCCCTAAAAATTGAATAGCGCCATAAGATTTGGTAAAATCAATATCGTCGCCAAAACTTTGGTAAGCAAATAAGGAATAATATTTAGGATCAACCCCATTTCTACCTTTGTTAAAAAAGGCTGTTCCTGCATCACGCGTAACATTTACATTGCGTACAACTAAATCACTGAAGGTACCTAAGAAAACAGAATCCCACCTGTTTTGGGAAGTATTGGTGATTTCGTAATTACAAATCACAAAAAAATCTGCAAAAGGAAAATTCCAAGCATAGGTTTCTAACTTCATTACTGCACCCAATGGATTTTGGTGACCAGCAATTGGGATAGAAGTGCCTGGAATAACAACAAAACTATCTGTTTGTTGCATGATAAAATCTTGGTGAGAAATAGCAGATGCAGAATAACTGCTGCTATTCGACAATTTTGAACGCTCCTTGATGGTACTCAACTGTGTAAATTCAAAACCACTTCCACCAGTACTATAGCCAGAACTTGCATCTACGGAACTGGTGCTCACTCTCACTTGCCCATCTACCAGAGCGCCAATCCAGATCCCTGCTTCAAACAAGTGCTCAACCCCGCTGCCTCTGGGGAATGCCATGGAAGGCGGACCTTGTGTATTACTTCTTACGGTTGGCCTGCCAAAGGTGCCATAATTATTAATGCTAAGTCCAAGCCTACCTGTAGTAGTGAAGCTACTTTGCGAGGAAACCTGGGCCAATGCTTGGTTCAAACCGAGCCCCAAAATGATAATGAAACCTAACTTGTGTATATTCATCCGTATCTGCAAATATGAGCATTTCATGTCTATCCTTGTAACAATCTGTGCTAAAAATTAAAAATATTGCCAAAAATATAATAATGGAAGTTATTGAATTGTTATTTATCACCAAATTGAGAATTTAAATGAAATTAATCCTATTTTTGCTGCTTGATTTTACAAACTTTAAAAACATGAAAAAAATACTACTAAGCTTATGTGTTTTGATGCTTGCAATTACGGCAAATGCTCAAAATCCTTATCCTATTATTCCAATTGACACAGTTCAATTTGTGAATGAAGCAAAACTAAATGCAACATTCCCAAATGATTCATGTGATTACATCAACCCTGCATTTAAAAATGTAACCTATACAGATACTGTTCGTTTTGAAGGTATAGTTTTGTTTGATCCAAGATTATATGGATTGAGTACAAGCAGAAAAGCAACTGTATTATCAGCAGATACTTTTGGCAGACCTTGGGGTGGTGTTGAAATTATGTGCGAACCAGCAGGTTCAGGCAGGACTTTGCCTCAATTGATTAACGACAATAAATTTTATGATAACTTAAAACCAGGAACCAGGGTTAGAGTTACTGGTGTTATCAGAACATTTAGAGGAACCGCACCTGCAGGTACTCGTCAAGGACAAACCCAAGTAAACATGGTTAGGGCTAATGTAAATTGGGAAAATGGTGTAGAAATTTTGGATTTGAATCCTAAAACCGTTACCGCTACAGCTGTTAGAATTGATTCATTGATGACAGGAAATGCTTCAATTGGTCAGGTTCAGAGAAAAGCTGGTGGTGAAAAATGGGAAGGTTCATATGTTGAATTAAAAAATGTTACGGTATTCTCTCGTCAATTAAGCGGTAGTCGTTGGTTTTGGAGCGTTGCTGATGACAATGGAAATGCAATAGATATCAATGATTTTTCTGGCTGGTTTAGAAATGATGCAAATACTGATAGTGTGCTACCTGCAGGTAGATTTACTCCTCCAGTAATTGGCACAAGAATTAGTTATATACGTGGTGTTATTATTGAAAATGCAATTAGTGGTCAATATCGTTTTGTAATTGCGCCATTGATGCCAAATGATGTTGGTCCAATTAGCTATACGCCACCAACCATTGCTTCACGTCAAAGAACACCAGTTGTGGCTACTTCAAATGATTCTGTTGGTGTATTGGTAAAAGTACAACAAGGTTCTGCTAGAGTTTCCAATGTACGATTATTCCATACAGTTGGTTATAGCAGTACCGTATTTGATACTGTAAATTTAACTCGTAATACTGCGCCAAATGATACTACACTTTGGTATGGTTTTATTCCTAAAAGACCAAACGGTTCAATTGTAAAATACTTTGTTCGCCCAACAGACATCAACAATTTCTTTACCAACTCACCTGATACTTTTGGCAGTTTCAATGCTTACAGAGTTTCAGATGCGGGTATTAAAACCATTCAAGATTTACAATTTAGTCCATATCCAAACAACCAAACCATTTGGAACAATGACAGTATCTCTGGAGTTGATGTTAGAGGTATAGTTACCTCTTCAGGCATGACTCAAGGAACTACCAATATTATTACCGTTCAAAATGGTGGCGGATTAAACAGTGCAATTATCATTAATCGTTCTAATGGTGATGCTACCGGTTCTTGGAGAGCTGGAGATTCAGTTTCTTTAACAAACTTTAGAGTAGTTGAAACTTTTGGAAATACTTGTTTAAACAATGTTGCTGGAACAAAAATTTCTGGTGGCAATGCAATGCCAGCTTTCACAACTTTAAACATTGATACCATCGCAGCTATTTCTGCCAGCGCGCAACGTCGCCCAGAACTATGTGGTTACGAAGGTCAGTTATTAAAATTTGATAGCGTTTATGTGGTAAATGTAAATGCAGATGCTCCTTCAAACTTTGGTGAGTTTTTGGTTAACAAAGACAAAACAAAAACCAATGGCTTAAGAATAGATGATATCAGCACCAGACTTCCAGATAACTTTAACAATAATTTAGTTAAGGACCAATTGATGAAACATGCTCAAGGTATTTTTATCCTTGCATTTAGCAATTGGAAATTACAACCAAGGGATAGCAACGATTTAGATTTCACGGGTGCACCTGATACCCAAAAACCTATAATTACCTTAACTGGTAAAAACCCAGATTCATTGCTATTAAACGCTACTTATGTGGAACCAGGATTTACTGCAGCAGATAACAAAGATGGCGATATCACTAGCAAAGTTGTAAGAACAAGCGGTATTGACAACACTAAATTAGGCAGCTACTTGGTTACTTATATGGTTAGCGATTTAGCTGGCAACAAAGATTCGGTTACACGTGTTGTGATTGTTTATAACAAAGTTGGTATCAACGAAAATGAATTAACATTTGCTCTGAGCAATGTGTATCCTAATCCTGCAAAAGAGCAATTAACGCTTGCAGTAAGTGGAATCAATACTTTGCCATTAACAGCTAGCATCATTGATTTGAGCGGCAGAGAATTAATGAGCAAAACTTTTACAACCAACAATATCAATTATACTTTTGACATGCATGATTTACAGAATGGTATTTACTTCTGCAACTTAGAATCGGCTAACGGTTCTAAAACCATCAAATTTGTAATAAGCAAATAAGCTGTATAAACCCTACTCCCAAAGCGCCTTGTCTCCCCAGACAAGGCGCTTTTTTTTGCGCCCGGATGGTTTTAACACAAAGAAACTAAGTAACAAATTTTGCCACCAAGGCGCTAAGGCACCAAGATTTTTTTTTAATTTCCCTCCGAAAGCTCTGTGTCTTCTCTCTGTGAATCTCTGTGGTTAATTTATATTCTTTTGCCACCAAGGCGCTGAGGCACCAAGTTTTTTTATAGGTTCGACCCCTTCGGGGTCTTATGTTTATAGGGAAATAAAATGCTATAAACATATGACCCATTCTGGGTCAAAAAATCACAAAAAAGGTAACATAAAAATAAAAATCTCCGTACCTTGGAGCCTTGGTGGCAAAAAATTATTACTCCTTAGTGGCAAAAAATTTTATCCGGATATAATCGGATAGTATCCGACTAAGCATTTTATTTCTTGCAACTTTGTTTTGCTTTTAAACGCATAAAAAAACAAACCGCGTATTAAAGCATGCCTGGCCAGGCGAAATATTATTAAACTTTAAAAAAATAAAAAAATGTCAAACCTTAGAAACAGCGTTCGGCTAATGGGCCATTTAGGTCAAGCCCCAGAATTACGCACCACTACCACCGGAAAAAAAGTCGCCAATTTTTCCTTAGCAACAAACGATTCATACATAGACACCAATGGCGAAAAGGTGAGCGAAACCATGTGGCACAACCTAGTTGCTTGGGGAAAACAAGCTGACATTGCAGAAAAATACCTAGAAAAAGGAAAAGAAATCTGCATTGAAGGCAAAATCTCCAACAGAAACTATGTAGATAAAGCTGGCCAAAAAAGATATGTTACAGAAATTGTTGTTTCAGACATATTGATGGTTGGCCCTAAAGAAAAAAAAGCTTCATAGGCTTTAGTGGGTGATAATAGGAAAGGCCCTGCAGCAATGTAGGGCCCCTATTATGTTAATATTATTAACATTTTTTGGATAAAAAAAAATACATTTTTCTATAAGTATTTATTTATCTTTGCCTTACATATGGTAAAACTTGTGGATAGTATTCAGACAGAGGGTACTCAAAACCCAAAGATTACCCTTAATTTTGGATTAACAAAAACGATAAATATATGAGCAGCACAGACGTGAAAGAAAAATTGAAGGCCCTTCAACTTACCATTGATAAGTTAGATAAGGCATATGGAAAAGGTACGGTCATGAAAATGAGCGACCAAAAAGTAGATGACATTGAGGCTTTGTCTACTGGTTCTTTGTCATTAGACATTGCATTAGGAATTGGGGGCTTGCCAACTGGGAGGGTGATTGAAATATACGGTCCAGAATCATCTGGTAAAACTACTCTATCCATGCACGCCATTGCAGAGTCGCAAAAAAAAGGTGGTATAGCTGCATTTATTGATGCAGAGCACGCTTTCGATAGAAACTATGCAGAGAAACTAGGCATAGACATTGAAAACCTAATCATTTCACAGCCCGATGATGGGGAGCAAGCATTGGAAATTGCTGATGCTTTGATTCGCTCAGGTGCTATTGATATCATTGTGATCGACTCAGTTGCCGCCTTGGTACCAAAAGCAGAATTGGAAGGCGATATGGGCGAAAGCAAAATGGGCTTGCAAGCTAGGTTAATGAGTCAGGCTTTAAGAAAACTTACTGGAACAATCAATAAAACTGGTTGTATCTGTATTTTCATCAACCAACTTCGTGATAAAATAGGTGTAATGTTCGGTAGCCCCGAAACCACAACTGGTGGTAATGCCCTAAAATTTTATGCATCGGTTCGTTTAGATATCAGAAGAATTGGCCAAATTAAAGATGGTTTGGAAATTGTTGGAAATAGGACCAAAGTAAAGGTGGCCAAAAACAAGGTTGCCCCTCCTTTCCGCACCGTAGAATTCGATATCATCTATGGTGAAGGTATTTCTAAATTGGGTGAAATCATCGATTTAGGAGTTGACATGGAAATTATCAAAAAATCTGGTTCTTGGTTCAGTTATAATGAAACCAAATTAGGCCAAGGTAGAGATGCTGTAAAACAACTCTTAACAGACAACCCAGAATTGAGCAATGAAATTGAAGGCTTAATTAGAGCAAAATCAAATGGTGGTGAAATCTTCAAATCCAAAGCTGGCGACGAATAGCAGAATCGCATTTGGGATTTCATCCTTTCACATCATATAAATTGATTACAATAAAAAAGGCCATGCATTGCTGCATGGCCTTTTTTATTGCTTACTATATTTTATTTCTTTGGTGCTAACTTCAAATCCACCATTACATCAATTTCTTCTGAAATTTTGGCTGTCACAACCGTTGGAATTTCAATTTTATGATCCACATTTTTAACCTTAAAATTCGATAGCATTTGGATCAAGCCGTCTTTAACAATAATGGTGCCTGGTATGGTTCTGTCTTTCTCCACTCCATGAATATTTAATTTACCTGTTACGGTTACCTTGTATTCACCATCTTTGCTCAAATCTACTGCTTCATTTATCTTTCCCTTGAAACTGCTTTTGGGGAATTTTTCACTCTCTACATATTTTTCATTAAAATGCTCTTCCATTAATTTATTTGGAAAGCTAAAGGAAGTATTGGTAATCATAATTGCAATCTCTTTGGTTGTTACATTCATAACAGATAGCACAGTTTTTGATTCGGCTTCAATGTTTTCTAAGGGTGTTTTAGAGAAAAAACTCACCTTTCCGGCAGTAGTTGAAAACAATTGGGCCTGACTAACAACTGCGCTTAACAAGGCAATTGATGCAAATAATATTTTTCTTTTCATTTTATTGATTGATTTTGTTTTTAGTTCAATTATTGTACCAGAATTTTCAAAAATAGACTTATCAAAAATTTACTATTTAGAGCCTTCCTTATGCCCCATAGAAAATGTTCGGTTTATATTAAATCCCAGGCGCACACCTGCATTCGACCATTGGGTAACAGTTTCTCTAACCATCTGCTGCTCTAACATGCCTAAACCATTACAAACCATTATTTGAAAAACATGACCCCCTGTTTCAATATCTACTCCCAAGGCTAAATAATCATACAATTTACTTCCTGAAGCACTCAACATATCCCTACCTGTTAACCTTGGATAATACTCAAAATTAAACCTAAAGCTACGGTTGAGTTTAATACTTCCGCCTGCGCCCAAAGCAACAGTGGTATTTAAATCATTGGTATACTTTACCAAATTTTGGTGAACAACTGTAGGAGCAATTTGCAAACTTAACTTATCTCCAAACTTACGGGCAATAATAATTTGATTAAAATAAGTCATCCTTGAAGTAAAATAATTCTGCCTATTTTCATCTAACCACTTCATTGAATTAACGGCAAGGTTTCCATAATAGCCAACACTTACCGGCGACCCTCCTTTTCCTTTACTTTGCTTCAACAATTTAATCTTGAGGTTACCATCATAGGTTTTATTCATAGAACTGCGGGCAAATCCAACTTGAATTCTATCGGTAATGCCATAATCAAAAACCAAGCGCATATTGGCTTGATCCAATCCCCATAACTCGTATGCTCCTTTATTAACCTCGCCAAAACGATGTAAAATAACAAAATTTAAATGTTTGGCGGCAACATGCTCAATACTCTGACCAGTAATAACTCTAGTAGATTTAAAGGTGGCAAAAACAGGTACTGGCTTGTCAGAAGACTCACTGTTTAGCATATTCATTAAATCATCTTGTGCCTTGGCTGATAAAAGTAAACCCAATCCAATAAACAATAGTAGTATTTTTTTCATAGGTCTAGTTATTTAGTGCTCCAGCTGCAATCCAGTTTTTAAGTTTATTAATATCTGCAGGGCTCAATGGACCGCTTGAGGGCATATCCTTTTTCAATACTGCCCTATCGTTAACGGCAGCAACATTGTTTTTAACACCTGTATAGGTAGATAAATTAACTCTCCCTGTGCCAGCCACATGGCATCCAGATGTAGCGCAACTTCCACTAATGATAGGCTGCACATCCTTTGCATAATAATAGGTGGTAGTATCGGGCACATTTGTAAAACTGCTTGGATACAACTGCTCCTCTTTGTCGTAATAGCAAGATGAAATAGCAACCATGGCCACTAAAATAACTCCAAATTTCTTCAACATATTTTTCTAATTTATTACTAAAGCATTGGTGGTAACACCATGGCAACTATTGCAACTTCCTCCCTTAAAAGCTTGATTCATTGCTTTACTGTTTGACCCAACCATTACAACTGGATAAGCGCCAGAACCCAAATTTATGATATCATTGGTATAAAAATTACCCTTGTCATCAGATACCAATCTTTTGATCAACTTGCCTTGCTTATTTGGCTTTTCCCACAACTCAATAGTTGCGTTTTTTTGAGGTTTATTGGCACTTGAATAAACAGAGCCGGCAATAGTCCACCACCCACCTTCATTAGCTGCCTCTGAGCCGCTAATATTGTGGCACGACATACAATTTTGTCCTGTATTGTGGCTTTCGTCATCTCCATTCGAACTTTCCTTTAAATCAGCTTTCAATTGATTGTAATGAGAGCAAGAAACCAATACCAACGACAACATAAAAAAAACAAGTAGGCTTATAGATTTAATTTTCATAATTTAATTGTTTAGGTATCCAGCATAAAACCATTTTTGAATTTGTTTGATTTTACAATTGTTTAAATTGCTACCAAATAGCATTATCTATATATCAAAGTTGCATTTTTTTTGGCTCAATTAAAAGCTAAATTTTTTGCTATTTTTTTTATAAAAATACAATAAAATAACCCAAATTTAATCCTAATATTTTGTGCATCTCTAATATAGTTTTACGGCCTGCTCAAGCAAAATTTCATAAACATAACCTGCCCCAAAATCTTTATTAATGGCAATTTTTCCCTCGAAGGTAACCACATCACCTACATTCACCGTTTCCTTTGAAGTAATCGTTAAATCAAACTTACCATTTGTTTCAGATCCATCTTGAACATGAATCCAATTCCTATCCATTACCTCTGCATTGAATTTTGTAACTTTTCCTTTTATTGTTACTTTCTTGCCATTGTATTTCTCTTTATTGGCAATTAATTCAGCAATGGTAATACCACCTTTTGCTGGTTTAACATCTATAGCTTCCTTTTCAGTTTTCGCAGCTACACTCCCTTCGTGGGTTGAGGGATCTTCCTGAACCATTTGCTGGCCTTGTGGCGTGGCTTGTGTATTCATATTTTGATTACCAGAATTTGATTTTTTTGATACAGGCGGTTCAGTAGAAATACCTTCAACAAAATAAATCATATCAAAAGTTTTATTTAATTTTTTACTCACAAAGTTGGCAATTGGCATTTCATTGCCATAATAATATTCACCTCCAATTTTTATTTCAGCTAAAGGGCCAGCAATCCATTTTTCAACCCCGTTTTCATTTACTTTTACATAGGTATAATCTATGGTATTGAGGATTTCTATGGCTATTACTTTGTGAACGCCTGGATCTAAAGCCACAGCATTTGTTGTAGTTTTATTTTCGCCACAGCTGCCAAATACAAGCAACAATCCCATTACAAAAAATAGTTTTTTCATGATTTTAAATTTAATAAAATATTCAACGAATTAAAATTTACTTGCGGCAATAAATGCCTGCAATTCTGCCACACCAGAATTGCCCAATGCTGTTTTATTACCCTCCCACAACTGTTGTCCTTGATAGATAAAAACAATGTGGTCACCCATATCAAATACACTTTTTATGTCGTGAGAATTGATAATGGTTGTAATACTATACTCCTCTGTAATTTCAACAATCAATTCATCAATAACACGAGAGGTTAAAGGATCTAAGCCACTATTTGGTTCATCACAAAATAAGTATTTTGGATTCATAGCAATGGCTCTGGCAATACCAACACGCTTTTTCATGCCTCCACTAATATTAGATGGAAATAGCTTGTTTACTTTATCTAATTTTACTCTATTTAAACAAAAATTCACTCGTTCTTGTATTTCCGACTTACTTTTTTCGGTAAACATTTGCAAGGGAAAAGCTACATTGTCCTCCACACTCAATGAATCAAACAGTGCCCCACCTTGAAACAACATGCCAATTTCTTGCCTTAATTCTTTCTTTTCAGAATATTCTAATTGCAAAAAATCACGGCCATCAAAATCAATTACCCCACTATCTGGTGTAATTAAGCCTACCATTGATTTCATCAATACACTTTTTCCACCGCCACTTGCACCAATAACAAAACTGCATTTACCCTTTTCAAAAGTAGCACTTACTTCTTTTAGCACTGGTCTGCCATCAAACGACTTTGATATATTTTTTAAAACAATCATTAGTAAAGCATCAATTGGGTGAGAATATAATCAAAGAAAATAATTGCCAAGCAGCTTTGAACCACGGCCATAGTGCTTGCTGCGCCTACCTCCAGAGCTCCACCCTCGGTTCTGTAGCCATTGTAGGCAGATATAGTTGAAATGAGAAAAGAAGATACAAATGCTTTTGTTAATGCATGGGTAACAAAAAAACCATTAAAGTCCATTCGCAAACCCTGAATATAAGTATCTACAGTAACCATTTCGGAGAAAAAACAAGAAATAGCACCACCAATATTGGAGAGAAACATACTGCAAATAACCAAAGCCGGGATAGCAAATAAAGAGGCCAATATTTTAGGCAAAGCCACATAACTTGCGGCATTCACGCCCATTATTTCTAAGGCATCAATTTGCTCACTTACCTTCATGGTGCCAATTTCGGAGGCTATGTTTGAACCTATTTTACCAGCCATTACCAATGCCACAATGGTTGGCGAAAATTCCAAAATATTGGCGTCTCGTACAATTCTTCCTAAGATAGTCATTGGTACCAAGCTGCCTTGTAATTGACTACCAAATTGAATTACCGTAACTGCCCCAATAAAAATTGAAATGATGCCAACAATAGGAAACGAATCGTTACCCATCTTGTATATTTCATTGAAAAAAGCCTTCCAAAACATGCGCCATTTATCTGGCTTCCTAAAGCAGGCCAATAAAAATAAAAGGTATGAACCAAAACGAGTTAAAAATTTCATGAATTATCTTTTTGAAGATGCTACTCAAATTCGAGGTAAATATAAACTATTCAGTTTTATCTGCAAGGGAAAGCCATTTCAAAGAAATTAATCTGTAAATAATTAGTTAGATTACAGGATAAAGCAATAATTTCGCTATCGAAGAAAGTAAACGTAAATGAATCAAACCATACTCATAACAGGCTGTACCAAAGGAATTGGCCTTGCCATAGCAGAAAAATTCGCCAAGGAAGGATTTAATATTGCCGGATGCGCAAGAAATCAATCGCAACTTGAGCAACTTTTCACCACCCTCTCTACACAATACCCAAATCAACGTTTTTTCATGGAAGTATGTGATGTTGCCAACGCAGAATTGGTAAAAGTATTTGCCAAAGAGGTACTCAAAGAATTTGGAAAAGTTGATGTATTGGTAAACAATGCTGGCGTTTTTATCCCCGGAAAAATATTGGAGGAAGAAAACGGCGCATTTGAAACACAAATACAAACCAATGTTGCAAGTGCCTACCATTTAGCGCGCGTTATTGGTTCAAACATGAAAAAAAATAACAAGGGGCATATTTTTAACATCTGCTCTACAGCCAGTATTACTGCTTATAAAAATGGAGGCTCCTATTGTATAAGCAAATATGCAATGCTCGGTTTGAACCAAGTTTTGCGTGAAGAATTAAAAGAAAATAAAATCAAGGTTACTGCCGTTTTACCCGGTGCAACACTAACCGATAGCTGGAAAGGCACAGATTTGCCAGAAAACAGGTTCATTCCTTCTTCAGACATTGCCAAATTAATTTGGAACGCGTATGAACTTTCGGAGCACACAAATGTTGAACAAATACTAGTTAGGCCAGTTGCTGGCGATATTGGATAATTTGAATTGTAGTAATGGAAAAACCCACATTTAATAAAGAAAAACAAATGCTTTTTGTTGATAGTTTGACCCAATTTAAAAGAAGAAAAACCAATACAGTGAATATTGGCGCTTTATCTATGGGGAGTGATTTCCCAATACGCATTCAAAGCATGACTACCACCGATACCATGAATACCTTGGGGTCGGTTGATCAAATCATTAGAATGGTTGATGCGGGATGCGAATTGGTGCGCCTCACGGCTCCTAGTATCAATGAGGCAGAAAACCTTGCTAACATCAAAAAAGAACTAGCAAAAAGAGGCGTTTTTGTGCCCTTGGTTGCCGATATTCATTTTACCCCCAATGCGGCCGAAATGGCTGCTAGAATTGTAGAAAAAGTTAGGATCAACCCGGGCAATTATGCAGATAAAAAGAAGTTTCAGGTGCTTGAGTATTCTGCAGCCGAATATGATGCTGAAATAGAACGAATAAGAGAAAAGTTTGTTCCGCTCATTAAAATTTGCAAAGAATACGGAACTGCCCTCAGAATAGGCACTAACCACGGCAGTTTAAGCGATAGAATATTAAGCCAGTATGGTGATACCCCGCTTGGAATGGTTGAAAGTGCCATGGAATTTTTAAGAATTGCAGAGAATGAAGGCTTTCACAATATTGTTCTTTCTATGAAAGCTAGCAACCCTCAAGTGATGGTTCAAGCATACCGCTTATTGGTTCAAACCATGAACCAAAACAACATGCACTATCCATTGCACTTGGGTGTTACCGAAGCTGGTGATGGGGACGATGGAAGAATTAAATCTGCCCTTGGAATTGGAGCGCTACTAGAAGATGGAATTGGAGATACCATCCGTGTATCCCTAACAGAAGACCCAGAATTTGAGGTGCCAGTAGCAAAAAATCTTGCAAACAGATATGTAAATCGCAATAACTCAAATGCCATACAACCTGTTTCTTCCTGGATGAACCTAAACCCTGAAAGATTTTATTCCTTTCAAAAAAGGCTTACTGCAGAAGTTTATAATTTTGGCGGAGGACAAGTTCCGAGGCTAATTGCTAATTTTTCTAAGAACGCACCAAGCATAGCAGATTTAGCGGCAATTGGCTTTCATTTCGACCCTATAAACGACAAATGGAGTATGACCGAATTGGGTGCTGACTATGTTTATTTGGGAGAAAATGAAGCGGCTTTTATGCTACCTGTTGGACTAAAAGCTATTTATCAGCCCTATGTTTGGAACAAAATTATTGATAAATCAAACTCATTTCCTATATTCAATCTGCAGCAATTCATAGCTACTCAAGCTTTTTCAAACACCTTGAATTTTATTCACCTCAAAACGGATGAAATGAATGAAATTGAAAAAATTAAACCTATCCTTCATTCTGGCAAATGGGTAATAGTGCTCGAAAGCAATCATAAAAATGTGATGACAGATTTGCGCAATGCAATGGGCTTATTAATTGAACAGGAAATAAATCTGCCAATAGTTTTTGGATTAAGTTATCAGTTAGAAAAAGGAGACCTTGATAATACTATGTTATTTAGCAGCACCGACGCAGGCAGTTTGCTAATTGATGGTTTGGGAGATGGTATATTCTTTTTAGATAGCCAAGAAGACCCAAAGCGATTGAATGACATTAGTTTTGGAATATTGCAAGCAGCCCGAACCAGGATTAGTAAAACCGAATATATTAGTTGTCCGAGTTGTGGCAGAACCTTGTTCGATTTACAGGAAACAACAGCTTTGATAAGAAAAAGAACCGACCACCTAAAAGGCATTAAAATAGCCATCATGGGTTGTATTGTAAATGGCCCCGGAGAAATGGCCGATGCCGATTATGGTTACGTAGGTTCGGGGCCCGGAAAAATTACCTTGTATAAAGGTAAAGAAGTGGTAAAAAAATCAATCAATACAGAACTTGCAGTGGATCAATTGATAGACTTGATAAGGCTAGATGGGAACTGGGTAGAGGTTTAATTAGGGTGCAACCTAATTTCCATTTTAAATGTCTTATTTGTATATTCGAAAGAATTACATAAATTCGAAACCTTAATAAAATTTAAATAAAATGAAAAAAGTGCTACTAATGGCTTTTGCTGCTTTAACTCTTGGTACTGCTGCAATGGCTCAAAAAATTGACAACAGTAAAGATAAACGTCACCAAGCAATGGGTGAAGTAAGTAATCCTTTTACAACTCATAAGCAATTGAAAAAAGCTGGAGAACCTGTTTCTGCGTGGTATGACGTAATTGAATTGATTACTAATAGTACAGCAGGTAATGGATTAAATAGATATGTAGATTTTTTAACCCACGACTCATTAAATAAATTTATTGAAGATGATGGAACAATCAGATATGGTGGCACTGTTAGTGTTGGACATATTTTTGACCCTAAAGATGATTTAATTGAAAATACTCAAAATCCAGAAAACAAATTATCTAGATTTAATAGTTATAAATTAGATAGCGTTGCTTTCTCATATCTTTATGTTAGAAATGTAGATTCTATTGCTGATGGAATGGGTGGCAAAATACCAGTAGTTGATACTTTGTTTGTTGCTTATTGGAGAGGTGCTCAAATCAGAAATAGTGCCTTTACAGATGGTACCAGATACTCTTTACCTAATGCCCAAAGTGATCATTGGAATTTTAGCAAAAGAATGCCTACAGGTTACATAGACATAGATACTTTCTTATTGTCTTCAGGTGCTAATGGCACGTTTGATACTACCCGTGTGAGCAATAATAATGGTGGCTTTGAGAATGGTTGGTTTAGCAAAGTTTCGTCTATAAAAGCACCTGCGGGAATTAGCGTAGCCGCAAATTCTACTGGTACTAACGCAAACACATTAACAGGCTTTACCTTCACTTTCAAATCTGGGGTACCTGCAATTGTTGGTGCAGATACTGCTGTTTTTTGTTATCAGTTAGATCCAACTAAAGCGCCTGCAGGCATGAGAAGATCTAACTATTTTGGTTATGGTTTACACCTGAATGAAGGCACTATTGGTTGGGAAAATACTAAGTTTAACAATACCTCACTTTTAGGACTTAAGCCATATGCCTACGCTACCATAAACGGATGGAATGGTTATGTTGCCGGACAAGCTTTCACAAATGAAAGATTTGTGGCAAGTTACTTCCACATTAGTGTAGATACTACTAACGGTAAGCCAGGTGTTGGATTAAACGATATGGAAACAGTTAAAATTAACTCTTTATTCCCTAACCCTACTACGGGTTTAGTAAAAGCTAATTTCGAAACTAAAACTTCTTCTGATGTAAGTGTTAATGTTTACAATTTAATTGGACAAAATGTAAAATCAATGGATTTTGGTAAAACTGCTGCTGGAACTTACGAGTTACCAATCAACTTGTCTAGCCTTAACCCAGGAGTTTATGTAATCAGCATCACTGCTGGTAACAGTACTTCAACTCAAAAATTAGTTATTGCTGAATAAGCTCCAAATATTATCAAAAAAAATCCTGCTCAATCAAATTGAGCAGGATTTTTTTTGACAGTTTGTGGAAGTTTTACTTAACCACAAACCTGCTAGAAGTATTGATTCCATTACCGGTTAAGGTATAGAAATAAACGCCAGGTTTTAATTGATTGATTTTAACTGGTAATTGGTTCAAACCGTTTATTACTTCAACTTCTTTGCTTGGTAATACTTCATTGCCTAAAATATCGTATACGCTTAAATTAGCTCTGCTATTTTTGCTTGCTTGCGTTTCAATAGTTATTAAATCACTTGCAGGCACAGGGTATACTTTGGATGCGTGAGCCATAGCCTTATTATCCTTAATTCCACTTGCCACTCCTCTGCTACTAGCCAACATAAATGTCATATCAACTATATTGCCTAAAGTATCTGTATTGGCAGCTAACAATGGGTCTCCAGAATTGGCACCTATCCAAATATAGCTTTTGCTAGATTCTGAAAACTGATCAAAACCAGAACCTGCAGGTAAATCTGTATAAGTACCTGTGATGGTATTTCTTATTTTTAATGAAACATTGATGTCAATAGTTGAAACTTGACGGATTACATCAAATTGACCTGCGTCTAGTTTTAATTTACCCCAAGCATCAACTTCAGAAGTATTTCTTAGTTTATAAATAATCTTTACGCTATCTATAAATGGAATACTGATTCCAAAATCACTTGCTAAACTGGTCGTAAAACTTTCAGTTGAATCTTTAAACTTTGTGCCCATAGTAGATGGGAATTTAAACACTGTTAATGCTGCACCAGGGCCAGTTATTTGACTACCCTCAAAAATTGTGCGCAATGCGGTATTGCTAACAATTAAAAAATTTGGAAACTCCTCCATTGTAATTGGATCACGAGTAAAACTTACCAAATTACAACCAGCAGGCGCGGAAGGATAAGTTAATCCATTGGCATAAAAGGTTGTATCAATAAAATTCCTATCGGCCCATCCGGTGAGATCCCAGGTTTTATTTGTACCGGCCACTTTGAGGGCGTTGCTAGAACTTACAGAAACGGAAGTGTCATCTGCTAATACGTACCAATCTCCAGCAACTGCAAAGTCGCTTCTATTAATGGTAATTTGAGAGAATGCTGAAAACCCAAACAGGGTTAATACAGCTAAGAGTATGTTTTTTTTCATATTTATAAATTTGTAAACTAGTTTCAAAAATAATGCCGCAATCCCAAAATATTATATTATTCGTATATAAAAGTGAATCTTTTTATTCAAAACTAAAAATCTTGAAAAGGAATCAAGGTAATTCCAGCAGAAAACAATCTGATATCAGGATTACCATTTTCCTGATTAAAATACGGTGTTAAACTATAATTTGCAAAAGCCCTAAACCACCCATAGCCAATTCTAGCTGTGGCGGTAAGTCGGAATGGATTGATGTTAAAATCATCTTTTGTTTTCGACGCTTGCGCGTAACCCGAAGCCGTTGATTCGGTTCTTAAATGGGAGTATGCTTTAAAGGTTCCAATTACGCCCACAGCAAAGTGAAAATTATTTATATCTTTTTTTGTTCTTGGAGCAAACTTTATTAACAAGGGAACATTCAAATTATAATTATACATTTTGTTTTTGTTAAAGGCTGTTAAACCAGAATCTGCACTTACCGTATTTACATTGGCAATCAATAATTGATCTGTATTAAACCTCAAATTTAAAAACTCCATTCCCAAGCCTGTTGTAATGGCAAGCTTATTCTTCACCAATTGCAAATCTCCCTCCAATAGGTTAATTCCATAAAACCACGACTTCTCCACCCTACAATCTAAAAAATCGTAACCTGTGGGGAGTTTGGAACTAAAATTGGGCGACATAAGCTGACTCATGCCCAATTCAAAACCTGCGTAAACTTTTTTCAAATCGTATCTTTTTGATTCATTCCCACAACATTTTTCATCTCCTTGCTCAGTTTCAATTCTAATTCCGCTTCCTTCTTCAATGATAATTACCTTTTTCTTTCCAACGGTAATGCGCGTAGTATCGTCATTGCTTTGGGTTCTATCATCTGCCATGCTTTCTCCTGTATTGGCATCAACAATAGTAGAAACTCCGCTAACATTGATTCGCTTATTCACTGGATTTCCGGTATAAATTCCTTTTGCAGCACCATCGGCATTTATTTCCAATGTTTCGCTTGCATTCACATTAAAGTAAGTTGAGCCATCAGCATTCACCTTTAAAGAATTACATTTAAGTTCGTTTCCGTATAATTTAGAAGCACCATCAATTTCTATACTCGCAACCTCAGCCTTGCCTTGTAAATAAATTCTTGATGCACCATCAGCTTTAATCCCTAGTTTCTTTAAGTCTGTTTTTAAATTTATTCTTGAAGCACCATCAATTTCCAAATCCAAAGACTCACCATTAATGCTGCTCCCCTCATCCATAGAAATATCACCTACTCCATCAAGTTTTATAGATTTGATAGTTGAATAATAAACTTTTATGATATCATTGTTGTTGGCTCCGTTTCCAGAATATTCTATTATTAAAGTACCATTATTTACGTTAAATTTATAGGCAGTAGGGTTTGAATTAAGAATTGCCCTACTTATAGTACCAGCAACAAGTTGCACTTTTATTGGAGCATCCATTTCAATTTTTGTAAAAGCGGGAAGACTAACTTCAGTTTGAGCCATAGCGGCCGTGCTAAGCACTAATAGTGCTAATAATTTTATAATTTTCATAATGATGGTATTTTAATAATGTGTTATTCTTTCGTAAGCAAAAAATCTCGATACAATGCCAAAACTTTTGGTGCCAGTTTCCTCGTCTTTTTTATCGTGGTAAGCAATGCCAGTGGTTTTTTGTAGTAGGTTCAAAGCAACCCAACCTACATTTCCTTGCAACAATGAATCATTCGCATTTGATTGTTTTCCCCACAACATTTGTTTTGTTTTTTCAAAAAGCCATTGGCTAGGTTTTAAATAATTTTGGTCTGAACCCAAAGATGCCAAAGGATCTGATACTGGAGGCAAGAAAGCTGATTGATAACTTTGTTTAACCATTTCAAATTCTAGGTGTGGTTTTGCTAATAATATTTTTTTTGAAGGCAATTCTTTGAACACAATCTGTTGCAAATTTAAAGGCAAATTTTCCGCTTTAACTTTTTGCTCAACTTTACTATTACTAGCTTCATTTCCATTTGGTTTTTTGGCTTTAATTATTGGTTCAACCTTAGTGCTGGCATTCTTTTCTTGCATAAAAGCCGTTGCTTTCACCTCTTCTAATTTATTTTTTTGGTTCGAACCAAAATATATTACACCCAATAAGAAAAATGCAATAAAAACAGCGGCAACTGAACCAAGCTTATAGTATAAAGGAATAATTTTAACCGTTTTCTTTATCAATAATGCTTTGTTTTCAAAAACAATATTTTCGGGAGTTAATTTAGCAAGTTGAAAGAGCTTGAAATCACCAGCCAACTTTGAATCTAGTGAAATTACTTGATTCAATTCTGCCAATTCTTTTTCTGATAAATCACCTTCAACAGCAGCTATCATGCTAGTTTCAAGCCAAGCTGTTTCCTCAGATTTCTTCAAAAAACTAAAATCTTCCTTATCAACTTCAGTAGCAACAAAAACTTCTCTGTTAATTAAATTTAATGATTCAAATTCTAACTGCAAATCAGGATTGCTGCCCAAAAATTGTTGCAATTCTATTTCTAAATGAGCAGCTAACTTTCCTTCCAAAAAGTCTATTATATAAATCTCGTAATTTTCTCTGTTAATCATACTCATACTATTTGCGAAACGTTTCCTAAATAGCTTTTCAATGCCAACCTACCTCTATAAATATAAACCTTCACCTGACTTTCATTTAACCCTGTAATCTCCCCTATTTCCTCATAGCTATAACCTTCATAATCTCTCAACATAATTACCGATCGTTGAATTTCATTCAAGGTGTTCAAAGCCTTATCCAATACTTTTTTAATATCAGAATATTTGTTTTCGGTTTGAACCAAATCCTCATGGTAATCCTCCAACTGCGTGCTGCGTTTTTCTTTTCTAATTTTATCAATCATGGTATGATATCCGGTAGTAAACAAATAGCTCTTTGCTTTATTGGGATCAACCTGATCTAATTTTAACCAAACCTTTTCAAAAGTATCTTGTACCACATCACGCGCAGCATCTCGGTCCTTGAGGTTCTTCACAACAAAGCGAAACAATGCATCCGCATAATCATCTACACAAGCATTATACTCAGAAGGGGTCATTCAGCAATTAAAGGGTTTCTAGTCGTAAAGCGACCTATTCGCAATTTAGTTACAGATTTGTTAAAAAATTATTATTTCATCCGAAAATGAGTAATTTAGTCTAACAAAATACATGAAAGAAACATACCTAATAATATGCAATCCTAAAGCTGGAAAAGGAAAATCGCTCACCCTATTAGCAAAATTGGAAGATTTCTTAACCCGCAAAGGAATAGAACATGAAACTTGGCAATTAGCCTTCCCTGAAGATTTAAACAAGTATTCTTGCGTTATAATAATAGGAGGCGATGGAACAGTTAATTATGTTTTAAACCACTTTAAAAATATCCTTATTCCTATTGCCTTAATCAAAGGAGGAACTGGAAACGACTATGCATCCTTGCACTTAGGAAATATAAGTTATGAAAAACAATTTGAAGTGGCTATTCAACCTAAATCAATTGCAGTAGATGCTGGTTTGTGTAATCACAAAATTTTTATCAATGGCGTGGGTATTGGTTTTGATGGCTGGGTAGTAAAAAAGAACATTGGCAAAAGATTCTTTTCTGGAATTACGGCATACTATAGCACCATCATTAGTTTGTTATTATTTTACAAAGAGAGCACCATTGAAATCATCACTCCTGAAGAATCATGGGAACAGCCTACTTTTATGATGAGTGTAGCCAAGGGGAAGACATATGGCGGTGGATTTAAAGTAGCGCCAGGTGCACATCCTTGCAATGGTCATTTTGATTTTATCACTATTGGGAAAATAGGATTGTTTAATAGATTTAGGTTCTTACCCATCATAGAAAAAGGCAAACATCTCTCCTTGCCTTTTGTGAAATGCCTAGCCGCAAAAAAAATAGAGGTAGTTGCCACACATCCGCTTCAGGCGCACCTAGATTGAGAATGGATGGAAAGTGATAAATTTGAGTTGGAAATTATGCCAAAAAAATACCTGATTAAATCAATCAAGTATCAATAGTAAAAATTTGGGTACAACTTGGTTCGATTGTATTTGAAAAAAACTACATAAAAAAAGCCCAACAATTACTTGTTGGGCTTTTCATAAAATATGCTTTTGAACTAGTTGTTCTCTGTAGTCTCTTCAGTGCTTGGTGCAGCAGTTTCAACTGCAGGTGCAGCAACTTTTTTACCACGACGGGTTTTCTTGGTTGCCGTAACTTTGCCTTTGCTATCTTTTAATAGATTTTCGTTGAAATCTACCAATTCAATGATTGCCATTTCAGCGTTGTCACCTTTTCTGTTCATTAACTTCAACACGCGGGTGTACCCACCTGGTCTGTCGCCAATTTTACCAGCAATTTCGCCAAACAATTCTTTGATAGAATCTTTGTTTTTTAAATAACTAAAAACAACACGACGAGAGTGAGTACTATCATCTTTTGCCTTTGTTATCAATGGCTCAACGTATTTACGTAGTTCTTTTGCTTTTGCTGCAGTAGTAGTAATGCGCTTGTGGATTATAAGCGAAGTGGCCATGTTAGCCAACAATGCTTTCCTGTGTGAAGCAGTTCTACTTAAATGATTAAATGTTTTTCCGTGTCTCATTTTTCTTTTTCCTATTTAACGCCACCTAAAGCAGCATCAGTCTCTTTCTATTCTATTATTCTTGATCCAATTTGTATTTGCTGATGTCTATACCAAAGGTAAGACCTTTATCGCGCACTAATTCTTCTAATTCACTTAACGATTTCTTACCAAAATTGCGGAACTTTAACAAATCAGCAATATCATAAGATACTAAGTCGGCCAATGATTTGATATCCGCAGCTTTCAAGCAATTGTAGGCTCTAACAGACAAATCTAAATCAGAAAGTGGTGTTTTAAGAATTTTACGCACATGTAAGTAGTTTTCATCAACCTCTTGAGTTGGTTCTTTTACTTGAGTATCTAACGTAATTAACTCATCAGAAAACAACATAAAATGTTGAATAAGAATTTTTGCAGCTTCTTTCAAAGCCTCTTCTGGGTGGATGGAACCATCAGTTTCAATCTCAATCAATAATTTCTCGTAATCTGTTCTTTGCTCTACACGGTAATCTTCAACGCTGTATTTAACATTTTTGATTGGTGTAAAAACGGAATCAATTGCAATCACACCTATAACAGCATCTTTTGATTTATTGTCTTCAGCGGGCACGTATCCACGGCCTTTTTCAACAGTTAATTCAATTTCAAGGTGAACGAAAGGTTCCATGTTACAAATAACCATTTCAGGATTCAAAATTCTGAAAGAATTGGTGTGTTTGCCAATTTCGCCAGCTAAGAATTGCTCTTGTCCTTTGATATTGATAAAAATTTTCTCATTTTCTATTCCTTCAACAATTCGCTTAAATCGAACTTGCTTTAGGTTCATCACCATTTCTGTTACATCTTCTATAACACCTTTGATAGTAGAAAATTCGTGGTCTACACCAGAAATTTTGATTGAAGTAATTGCAAAACCTTCCAAAGAAGATAATAAGATCCTCCTCAAAGAATTTCCAATAGTAACTCCATATCCTTTCTCAAGTGGACGGAATTCGAATTGCCCAAAGAACTCAGTGTCTTTGTGCATAATAACTTTGTCTGGTTTTTGGAATGCAAGGATACCCATTTATGGTTCTTTTTTAATGATTATTTAGAATACAATTCTACGATAAGTTGCTCTTTGATGTTTTCTGGAATCTGATCACGTTCAGGATATGCCATAAAGGTTCCTGAAAGTGCTTTAGGTTCAACATTAATCCAATTAAATTTCTTGGGATTGCTAGCAACAACAGAGCTATTGATAACCTCCAAAGATTTAGATTTTTCACGTATTGAAACGATATCCCCTGGCTTTAATTGATACGAAGGGATGTTTACTAATTTTCCATTAACATTGATATGTCCGTGAGAAACCAATTGACGTCCTTGGCTACGAGTTTGAGCCATACCCATACGATAAACGGTGTTATCTAAACGAGCTTCTAAGAATTTCAACAAGTTTTCACCTGTAATTCCTTTTTTACGAACTGCCAATTCAAAAGTTTTGAAAAACTGACGCTCTAATACACCATAAGTATATTTTGCCTTTTGTTTTTCGAACAACTGGATTGCGTATTCAGTTAATTTTGTTCTTCTACGAGAACCTCCGTGCTGACCAGGAGGGGTTTGTCTTTTCTCGTAAGACTTATCAGGTCCGAAAATCGGGTCCTTGAATCGTCTGGCGATTTTGGTTTTTGGTCCTATATATCTTGCCATTGCTCTATTCTATTATAAATTATACCCTACGTGCTTTAGGAGCACGACATCCATTGTGAGGAAGTGGGGTTATATCTGTAATAGATACTACTTCTAAACCACTTGCTTGCAATGTTCTAATTGCTGAATCTCTTCCTGATCCAGGTCCTTTGATAAACACATCAACTTTCTTCATGCCTGCATCAACGGCAACTTTTGCACAGTCGATCGCAGCCATTTGAGCAGCATATGGTGTATTTTTCTTAGAACCTCTAAATCCCATTTTACCAGCAGAAGCCCAAGATACTACTTGACCTGTTTGGTTGGTAATTGAAATGATCACGTTGTTGAAAGAAGCTTTGATATGCACTTGCCCGTGAGCTTCAATGCTAACAACTCTCTTCTTTGTAACTTTCTTATTATCCCTAGCCATTATTCTTTATTTAAGATTATTTGGTTACTTTTTTCTTACCTGCAACTGTCTTACGCTTACCTTTACGAGTGCGTGAGTTAGTACGTGTGCGCTGACCACGAACTGGCAACCCTTTACGGTGACGCAATCCACGGTAGCATCCAATATCCATCAAACGCTTGATGTTTAATTGACGCTCCGAACGCAATTCACCTTCTACGGTAATCTTTTCGGTTACATATTTACGAATGGCGTTCAACTCCTCATCGTTCCATTCGCTAACTTTTTTGTCGTAATCTACACCACACTCAGTTAAAATTCTTTGTGCGATAGGACGACCAATTCCAAAGATATAGGTTAAACCTATCTCTCCCCTTTTATTTTTGGGTAAATCTATACCTGCTATACGAGCCATAATACTATATTATCCTTGACGTTGTTTAAACTTAGGGTTTTTCTTGTTGACAACGTATACCCTTCCTTTACGTTTCACAATTACGCAATCTTCACTGCGCTTTTTTACCGACGATCTGATTTTCATATTACCAGTTTTTACTTATATCTGTAAATAATTCTACCTTTTGATAGGTCATATGGCGACATTTCTATCGACACTTTATCTCCGGGAAGGATTTTGATGTAATGCATCCTCATCTTTCCAGAAATATGGGCAATCACCTCGTGCCCATTCTCCAATTGCACTCTAAACATCGCGTTACTAAGCGATTCTGTTATAGTACCATCTATTTTTATTAACGACTGTTTTGGCATATTATCCGCAAAAGGGCAGCAAAAATACGTATTTATTTGTTAATGTCAACGTAATAATTAATTTATACCGCTGCGCCAACTGCATTTCTACCCTTAATTCTTCCCGATTTCATCAATCCATCATAATGTCTCATCATCAAATGGCTTTCAATTTGCTGTAAAGTATCTAATACCACACCTACTAAAATTAATAAGGAAGTACCACCATAAAACTGAGCAAACTGGCTATTGATATTTAAAACATTAGCTAAAGAAGGTAAAATTGCAACGAATGCTAAGAATATAGCTCCAGGAAGCGTAATTCTCGACATCACATTGTCAATGAAATCAGCAGTAGATTTCCCTGGCTTAACACCTGGTACAAATCCACCATTGCGCTTCATATCATCAGCAATCTGGTTGGCATTTACCGAAATAGCAGTATAGAAATAGGTAAACAACACGATTAATAATCCAAAAGTAATATTATAAGTCCAACTCATAGGATTGATAAACGCACCCATGATTCCTTGCATTGTTTCGTAATTAGGAAAAAACTGTGCAATGGTGGAAGGGATAAACATCAATGCTTGCGCAAAGATGATTGGCATCACACCAGCTGCATTCACCTTAAGTGGAATGTATTGGCGAACTCCTCCATATTGACGATTACCTACAACACGCTTGGCATACTGAACAGGTATTTTCCTTGTCCCCTGTACCAATAAAATTGTTATCATAATTACTGCAAACAAAGCGGCTAATTCAATTAAGAAGATTACTAATCCACCACCGGCTTCGGTTAATTTGAAATTAAACTCTTCTTTTAAAGCAAAAGGTAAACGAGCAATGATACCAATCATAATTATCAAAGAGATACCGTTACCAATTCCTTTTTCAGTTATTCTTTCACCTAACCACATCACAAACATGGTACTGGCAGTAAGAATGATTACAGAGCTAAACATGAATATGAAATCCGACATTTCTGCCGGATTGGTTATAGAAACGATAGCTTGAGGATTTTCAGATTTCAAGTTAATTAAGAAACCCACCGATTGAACTGCTGTGATAACGATGGTAAGGTATCGGGTAATTTGATTGATTTTTCTTCTTCCTTCTTCTCCCTCTTTCTGCATTTTTTGAAAGGTTGGTACTGCTAGGCTCAACAATTGAACCACAATAGAGGCAGAAATATAAGGCATGATACCGAGTGCAAAAATAGACCCCCTTGCGAAAGCTCCACCTGCAAACATGTTTATCAAACCAAAGATTCCTTCACTCGATTGTTGAGCAGAACCTTGAAGCATGTTTGGATCAACACCTGGCAAGGTAACATAAGTTCCTAAACGGTATGCTACCAATATCCAAAACGTAAGAGCTAATTTGTATCTTAGTTCTTCAATTCTGTATATGTTTTGAAATGTTTCTATTATTTTCTTCACTTGATTAGAAGTGTTAAAGGTTATTTAGTTATTTACTACGGTGCCACCAACAGCTTCAATTGCTTTTTGAGCAGCTGCTGAAATTTTGTGAGCTTTAACCTCAATAGCTACTTTTATTTCGCCACGGGCAAGGACTTTCACTAAATCCTTTTTTCCGATTAACCCATTTTGGGTTAAAACTTCAACATCAATTTTGGTGTAACCTTTTTCGGCAAGTTCTTGTAACTTGTCTAAGTTGATTGGTGAATATTCTACACGGTTTAAATTCTTGAAACCAAACTTAGGAACGCGACGGTATAAAGGCATTTGACCACCCTCAAAACCACGCTTTGTGCTAGTTCCACTTCTAGAACCCGCTCCTTTGTGACCACGAGCAGCAGTACCACCTTTTCCACTACCTTCTCCTCTACCTACTCTTTTGCCTTCTTTATGGGTTGAACCACTTGCTGGCTTTAATGTATGTAATTTCATTGCTGATCCTAAATTAGATTTTTTCGATTTTTAACAAATGAGCAACTTTCTTAATCATTCCCATGATTTGTGGTGTACCTTCCACTTCTTTGCTCTGGTGCATTTTTGTGAATCCTAAAGCACGAACGGTGCGCTTTTGGCCCTCCATTCTATCGATGGTACTTTTAACTTGGGTAATTTTATACTTATCCATCGTTTTTATTCTCCGTTAAATACTTTCTTTAAACTGATACCTCTTTGTTGTGCGATAGTAAAAGCATCACGCATTTCAAGTAAAGCGTTAATGGTTGCTTTTACCACATTGTGCGGGTTAGAAGAACCTTTTGATTTCGCCAGAACGTCTGTAACACCAGCACTTTCAAGTACAGCACGCATTGCACCACCTGCAATTACACCTGTTCCGTGAGCAGCAGGCTTTAGAAATACTCTACCACCACCATATTTACCTAATTGCTCGTGAGGCACAGTACCTTTCAATACTGGAACTTTAATTAAGTTCTTTTTTGCATCATCCACACCTTTTGAAATGGCATCGGTAACCTCTAAAGACTTACCTAAACCATACCCTACGATTCCGTTACCATCACCTACAACCACAAGAGCGGAGAAACTGAAAGTTCTTCCTCCTTTGGTTACCTTAGCCACACGGTTGATCGATACAACTTTCTCTTTTAACTCGATATCAGTTGTTTTAACCTTTTTTATGTTTGCTGTTGACATAGTTCTCTTTTTCTGATTGATTAAAATTTAAGACCAGCTTCTCTTGCACCTTCGGCCAGTGCTTTCACACGACCGTGATACAAATAACCACCCCTATCAAATACAACTTCAACAATTCCTGAAGCTATTGCCTTTTCCGCTATGGCTTTTCCAACTAAAACAGATGAATCACCTTTGGCAACTTTTTCTGTAAGGGCCCTAGAAGAAGTTGATACTAAAGTAGTACCAGCAACATCATCAATTAGTTGTGCGTAGATAAACTTATTGCTCCTAAATACCGACAAACGAGGTTTTTGAGCTGTACCAGTAATGCGGCTGCGAATACGGGCACGGATTTTATTTCTTCTTGATTCTTTACTAAACATGGCTCAATTTTATTTAGAAGCAGTTTTACCTGCTTTTCTCCTTAATACTTCTCCTTCAAATTTGATACCTTTTCCTTTGTATGGCTCAGGAGCGCGCAATGAACGAATCTTTGCTGCTACTTGTCCGATTAATTGCTTATCGGTACCTTCCAAGGTGATAATAGGATTTTTACCTTTATCCTGCTCTGTTTTCACAGTTAGTTCTTTTGGAACCTCAAAATAAATATGATGAGAAAATCCTAGCGTTAAATCTAAAACGTTTCCTTCATTGGTGGCTTTATAACCAACACCAACTAATTCTTGACGTTTTTTGTAACCAGTTGTAACACCAGTTACCATATTATTCACTAAAGAGCGGTATAAACCATGAAGCGCCCTGTGGCGTTTCTGCTCTGTAGCACGTTTCAATTGAACGTTGCCATCGGCAACTTCCAATGTAATATCTGGATCTAATTGTTGCGTTAATTCTCCTTTAGGTCCTTTTACAGTAACTAAATTTGATGTCGAAACTTTGATATCTACACCAGCAGGTAATGTGATGATTGCTTTTCCTATACGTGACATAATTTTTTTCTCCTATCTATTAATACACGTAACACAATACTTCACCACCTACATTTTGATTGCGAGCTTCTTTATCAGTCATTACACCTTTAGAGGTAGTAACGATAGCGATGCCCATTCCGTTAATTACTCTTGGCAATGTTTCAGCACCTGAATATTTACGTAAACCCGGTCGGCTAATTCTTTCTAAAGTTTTGATTGCTGAAGTTTTGGTTACCGGATGGTATTTCAATGCAATTTTAATAGTTCCTTGATGGTTTACAACATCTTCGAATTTATAATTCAAGATGTAACCTTTTTCAAAAAGAACCTTTGTCATCTCCTTTTTAAGCTTGGAGGCAGGAATCTCAACAATGCGATGATTTGCCTTGATCGCGTTGCGGAGCCTGGTTAAATAATCTGATATTGGGTCTGTCATATGTTGTTAATTATACTTTCCGGTAGTTAGCCAAGGCTTTTACTCTTACCGACTAAGTGTGTTTGTTATTTTTAAATTAAAGGGCTGCGAATATATAACAATCCGCGGCCCTTTCAAAATTTTTCTTGTTTTACCAGCTTGCTTTGGTAACTCCAGGGATTTTACCCATTAAGGCAAGATCTCTAAATTGGTTACGGCAAATTCCAAAATCCTTCATGTATCCTTTAGGACGACCGGTTAATTTGCAGCGGTTTTTTAAACGAACTGGTGATGCATTACGCGGTAATTTTTGCAAACCTGCAAAATCACCTGCCTTTTTTAAAGCCTCACGCTTAGCAGCATATTGTGCTACCATTCTTTCTCTTTTGCGCTGACGTGCTTTTATTGACTCTTTTGCCATCTTTAATTAATTATGCTTTTTTGAATGGGAAACCAAACTCTTTCAATAACTCTAAACACTGCTCATCATTGCTGGCAGTTGTAACAAAAGCTATATCCATACCATTTACACGGTTTACTTTTTCCATCACTATCTCTGGGAAAATGATTTGTTCAGTAACACCCATATTGTAATTACCTCGTCCGTCAAAACCTTTTAACTTTAAACCTTGAAAGTCACGAACACGAGGTAAAGAAACTGAAATCAAACGATCTAAGAACTCATACATTCTATCGCCACGCAAGGTAACGCGAGTTCCGATTGGAACACCTTTTCTTAATTTGAAATTGGAGATATCCTTTTTTGAACGGGTACCAACTGCCTTTTGACCAGCAATCATTGATAACTCTTCTAAAGCTTGGTCAACCAACTTCTTATCAGCAACAGCTTGTCCAATACCTTGGTTGATACAAATCTTCAACAACTTAGGTACCATCATGCTATTCTTATAAGCAAACTTTTCTTGCAAAGCAGGTTTAATCTGCTTGGCATATTTTTCTTTTAATCTTGGCGTATACATAACTATTTCCTTAATCTATAATTTCACCAGACTTCTTTGAAACGCGTACCAATTTACCGCTTTCGTTTTCCTTACGGCCTACGCGGGTTGCATTGCCTGATTTATCAACAACCTTTAAGTTTGAAATATGAACAGGAGCTTCTTTTTTAATAATGCCTCCATTCTGATTTTGTGCATTTGGTTTGGTGTGACGGCTAACGATGTTTATGCCCTCTACCATAGCTCTGTTGCTATCAGAGACGATTTCGATAATACGACCTTTTTTGCCTTTGTCGTTACCGGTAATCACCTGAACCATGTCACCTTTTTTTACATGGCGCTTAGCCTGACTGTTAAATTTTCTTTCCATGTTATAATACCTCTGGTGCTAATGAAACAATTTTCATGAACTGTTTTTCTCTCAATTCGCGAGCTACTGGCCCAAAAATACGGGTTGCACGAGGCTCATCTTGCGCATTTAACAGCACACATGAGTTATCGTCAAAACGAATATATGATCCATCTAACCTACGAACCTCTTTTTTGGTTCTAACTACCACAGCTTTTGAAACGGTACCCTTTTTAACGGTTCCCGAGGGTATAGCAGATTTTACAGTTACCACAATTTTATCGCCAACAGATGCATATCTTCTGCCGGTACCACCTAATACACGGATACAAAGTACTTCCTTTGCTCCACTGTTATCAGCTACTTTAAGTCTACTTTCTTGTTGTATCATTACTTAGCTTTTTCAATGATTTCTACTAATCTCCAACGCTTGTCTTTACTAAGCGGACGAGTTTCCATAACTTTAACGATATCGTTTATACCGCATTCATCCTTTTCATCGTGCGCCTTAAACTTTGAAGTCATCTTAATGAACTTACCATATTTAGGGTGCATCACTTTACGCTCAACGGAAACAACAATAGTTTTTTGCATTTTATTGCTCACTACCTTGCCGATGATTACTTTTCTAAAGTTTCTTGCTTCGATTGTATTTTCCATACTCAATGATTATTGACCAATAGCCAATTGACGTTTTCTTTGTTCTGTTAACAAACGAGCAATTAACCTTTTGTTTTCTTTAATAATATTAGGATTCTCAACAGGAGAAATCGCATGATTTAAAACCAATTTGGTTAATCCGGCTCTTTCTTCTCTAGTCCTAGCTGCCAATTCTTTATTTGACAATTCCTTGATTTCTGCGTTGGTCATAATTATTCGCTATATTCAGGTTTAACAACAAATTTGGTAATTACTGGCAATTTCTGAGCGGCTAAACGCATGGCTTCTTGGGCAACTGCCATTGGCACACCATCTGCTTCAAAAATAATTGTACCAGGACGGCATCTAGCTACCCAAAATTCAGGTGCTCCTTTACCTTTACCCATACGTACTTCTGCAGGTTTACGCGTCATTGGCTTGTCTGGAAAAACTCTGATCCAAACTTGTCCTTCACGTTTCATGAAACGATTCAACGCAACACGAGCTGCTTCTAATTGTTTTGATGTTAGGAAACACGTATCTAGTGCTTTCAAACCAAAAGATCCAAATGAAACGGTAAATCCACGTGTGGCATTACCTCTCACTCTTCCTTTTTGTTGCTTCCTATATTTAGTCTTTTTTGGCTGTAACATTTCTACAGTTATTTATCTCTCGATTAATTAATTACTATCTTCTATTAGGGGCTCCACCGCCTCTATTTCCGCCTTCTCTTCTATCTCCACCACCACGATTTCCAGCTTCTCTTCTATCTCCTCCTCGGTTTCCACCTTCTCTTCTATCTCCGCCTCTTCTATCAGGACGCCCTGTTGGGCCACCTGGTTTTTCGTTTGGATTGCTGAATCCTAAGTTTGGAGATAAATCACGTTTGCCGTATACCTCGCCCTTACAAATCCATACCTTGATTCCAATTTTTCCGTAAACTGTTAAAGCTTCAGAAATTGCGTAATCGATGTCAGCACGAAGTGTATGTAATGGAGTACGACCTTCTTTGAAAGATTCTGAACGAGCCATTTCAGCTCCACTTAAACGACCTGAAACCATTACCTTAATTCCTTCTGCACCCATTCTCATGGTTGATGCGATAGCCATTTTCACAGCACGCTTGTAAGAAACACGGGCTACAACTTGATTAGCGATTGACTCGCCAACTAGGGTTGCATCTAGTTCTGGACGCTTAATTTCAAAAATATTGATAGCAACATCTTTTTTAGTAAGCTTCTTTACTTCTTCTTTAATCTTATCTACTTCAGAACCCGCCTTACCAATTACGATTCCAGGGCGAGAGGTATGAATGGTAATAATTACACGTTTGATAGTACGCTCGATAATTATCTTAGCAATACCTCCTTTAGTAATACGAGCATTCAGATACTTTCTGATTTTCTCATCTTCGATTAGCTTTTCAGCAAAATTATTGCCTCCGTACCAGTTAGACTCCCAGCCTCTGATAATTCCTAAACGAAAACCTATTGGGTTAACCTTTTGTCCCATTCTGATTTAATTTGCTTTTTCAATTGATTCATTACTAACTACTTTTACTGCTGCTTTTGAGTCAACAATTAAAGTTACATGGTTTGAACGCTTGCGTATGCGGTGCGCTCTTCCTTGAGGAGCAGGTCTGATTCTTTTGACCATTGCGCCACCATCAACAAAAATGGTTTTAACAATTAGCTCACTGTCTTCAACTCTGCTTCCTTCATTTTTTTGTTCCCAGTTTGCAATTGCTGAGCGAAGAAGCTTCTCTAAACGAAGAGAATTTTCTTTCTTAGCATTGAAAACCAAAATATTAAAGGCATCCGCTACACGTTTACCGCGGATCAAATCAGCCAATAACCTCATCTTACGCGGAGAGGTAGGGCAATTATTTAATTTTGCTACTGCTTCCATTCTTCTTAATCTTTCTTAGTAGGATGCGACTTAAATGTACGGGTTGGTGCGAACTCGCCCAACTTATGGCCTACCATGTTCTCTGTTACATACACAGGGATAAATTTACTTCCATTGTGTACCGCAAAAGTATGACCAACAAAATCAGGGGTAATCATAGACCTGCGGCTCCAGGTTTTGATCACTGATTTCTTCTTGCTATCGTTCATAGTGAAAACTTTCTTTTCAAGTTTTACTTCTACAAACGGACCTTTTTTTAATGAACGCGCCATATCTCGTTATTTCTTCTTACGACTTTCAATGATAAATGAATTCGAATATTTTTTAGGACTACGTGTTTTGAATCCTTTAGATTTTAATCCTTTACGTGAACGTGGGTGACCTCCAGAAGCTCTACCTTCACCACCACCCATTGGGTGATCTACAGGATTCATTGCTACTGGCCTTGTGCGCGGTCTCTTACCAATCCAACGATTTGCACCCGCTTTACCTTTTACTTCATTCATGTGATCTGGGTTTGAAACCTGACCAACTGTTGCGTAGCAAGTAACTAATATCTGACGAGTTTCACCTGATGCTAATCTTACGGTAGCGTATTTTCCATCTCTGTTTAAAAGTGAAGCTGCAGAACCTGCAGATCTTACCATTTGACCACCTTTTCCAGGATGTAATTCGATGTTATGAACCGTGGTTCCTAGTGGTATTTCGCTTAGTGGTAATGCATTTCCAATCTCTGGAGCAATACCAGTTCCACTTACTACTGTTTGGCCAGCTTCTAATCCTTTAGGTGCGATGATATAACGCTTTTCTCCGTCTGTATATACCAATAGAGCGATAAAACAAGAGCGGTTTGGATCATACTGAATCGATTCAACATTTGCTTCAACACCAAATTTGTTACGTTTGAAATCGATAACGCGGTATAATTTGCGGCTTCCACCACCGATATAACGCATTGTCATTTTACCCGAGTTGTTACGACCACCAGAGTTTTTCAAACTCACAATAAGTGATTTTTCTACCTTATAATCCGGCGTTAACTCCTCATAAGTATTTTGAGCTCTGAAACGCGTTCCCGGTGTAACTGGTTTAAATTTCCTGATTCCCATTGTTCGTGTTAGATATTTTGGAAGAAGTCAATTTTTTGACCCTCTTGTAATGTAATTACAGCCTTTTTGAAAGAAGGTTTACTTCCTGAGAAATGCCCTCTCTTGGTGAATCTGGCTTTAGATTTACCTGCATATATCATGGTATTAACGTTTGTTACATTCACGCTATATGTATCTTCAACAGCTTTTTTAATTTCTGTTTTTGTAGCCGCTTTTGCTACAATGAAACTCACCTTATTCAACTTCTCGCTGATAGCAGTAAATTTCTCTGTTACTAAAGGCTTCTTTAAAATAGTCATTCTATGCCTTATTTAAAATGTTCTCAATAACTTCAACCGAATTCTCAACAAATATTACTTTGTCTGCGTGCAGAATATCATATGTATTCAAATCTTTGGCTGCCATAACTTTCGCTTTTGGCAAGTTTCTACCAGATCTATAGATATTCTCATTGTAATCTGCCAAAACCAATAATGTTTTATTATTAGTAAAGTTCAAACCACTTAGCAAACTCAAATAATTTTTGGTTTTAGGCTCATCCATTGCAAATATTTCTAATACTGAAATATTGTTTTCTTTGGCCTTGTATGCAAGTGCACTCTTACGAGCTAATTGCTTTAATTTTTTGTTCAACTTAAAGCTGTAATCACGTGGACGCGGTCCATGGATTCTAGCTCCACCAACAAAAGTACCAGATTTGATTGAACCCTTACGAGATCCACCTGTTCCTTTTTGTCTGTGTAATTTCTTTGTTGAACCACTCACAGTGCTCTTTTCTTTAGATGAATGAGTACCTTGGCGTTGGTTAGCCAAGTATTGCTTCACATCTAAATAAATAGCGTGGTCATTAGGATCGATACCAAAAATGTCATCATTCAAGGTAACTTTTCGTCCTGTATCAGATCCGCTGGTATTTAATACTGCTAATTCCATTTTACTTTTCTATCAATACAATCGCACCATTATGGCCAGGAACGCATCCCTTTACAACCAATAAGTTTTGATCTTTGTGAACTTTTAAAATTTCCAAATTGGTTAGTTTGATACGCTTACCACCCATTCTACCGGCCATACGCATACCTTTGAATACCCTCGAAGGATCAGAAGATGCTCCAATGGAACCCGGGGCACGTAAACGATTGTGCTGACCGTGAGTTTGCATCCCAACTCCTTGGAAGTTGTGACGTTTCACAACACCTTGGAATCCTTTTCCTTTGCTAGTACCAACAACATCCACGTATTCACCTTCAGCAAAAAGATCTACATTTAAAACCTGACCAACCACAAGTGTTTGCTCAAAGCCTTTAAATTCAACCATTTTCGATTTAGGGCTTGTGTTTGCCTTTTTGAAAATTCCGTTTAACGCAGCGGGTGTGTTTTTCTCTTTGGCATCACCATACGCAATTTGAACAGCAGAGTAACCATCAGTATCTGATGTTTTAACTTGTGTAACTACACAAGGCCCCACTTCGATTACGGTGCAAGGTATTTGCTTTCCGTTAGCATCGAAGATGCTGGTCATTCCTAATTTTTTTCCTATTAAACCTGACATAGTATTTTATCAAACTTTAATTTCTACATCCACTCCACTAGGCAACTCAAGCTTCATTAAAGCATCGACAGTTTTCGCGGTTGAACTATAAATATCTAACAATCTTTTGTACGAGCACAATTGAAATTGCTCTCTAGCTTTTTTGTTTACGTGCGGCGAACGTAGAACTGTGTAAATCTTCTTGTGAGTTGGCAATGGTATGGGACCGCTTACAACGGCTCCAGTTGCCTTTACAGTTCTTACAATCTTCTCAGCTGACTTGTCAACTAAGTTGTGATCGAACGATTTTAATTTAATCCTTATTCTTTGGCTAACCATGATATTAATGCGCTTTCGCGGCTTTTCCGTTAACTTTTGCTAAAACTTCCTCTTGTACGTTTCTTGGTGCTTCTGCGTAATGGTCGAACTCCATTGAACTAGTTGCTCTACCTGAAGAAAGTGTTCTCAATTGAGTAACGTATCCAAACATTTCTGCCAATGGAACTTTACCTTTAACAACTGATGCACCTGCTCTTGTATCCATGCCATCCAATTGACCTCTGCGCTTATTCAAGTCACCAATAACATCACCCATATTAATCTCTGGTGTAATAACTTCAATCTTCATAATTGGTTCAAGCAATACAGGACTCGCTTTACGAGATGCTTCCTTGAAACCAATTTTTGCTGCAAGTTCGAATGATAAAGCATCTGAATCCACTGCGTGGAATGAACCATCAAACAAACGAACTTTTAAACTTTCTACAGCAAAACCTGCTAGAACACCATTTTGCATGGCAAGTTTGAAGCCTTTTTCAACTGAAGGGATAAATTCTTTTGGAATTGATCCACCCACAATCTCATTAACAAACTCTAGACCTGGCTTATCTGCAGCACCTGGCGTTAATTCAAACTGGATATCTGCAAATTTACCTCTACCACCAGATTGCTTTTTGTATACCTCACGGTGATTAACCGCTTGGGTGATTGTTTCTTTATAAGACACTTGAGGAGCACCTTGGTTGATCTCAACTTTAAACTCACGTTTTAAGCGGTCAACAATAATTTCTAAGTGAAGCTCTCCCATACCAGAGATAACGGTTTGACCAGAATCTTCATCAGTATGCACTTTGAAAGTAGGATCCTCTTCAGCTAATTTAGCCAAAGCCATACCTAATTTATCAGAATCTGCTTGCGTTTTAGGTTCAACAGCTAATCCAATTACTGGATCTGGAAAATCCATTGCTTCTAAAACTATTGGGAACTTTTCGGCACAAAGCGTATCACCGGTTTTAATATCTTTAAATCCAACTGCTGCACCAATATCACCTGCTTCTAAACATTCGATAGGATTTTGTTTGTTGGCGTGCATTTGGAAAATACGAGAGATACGTTCTTTGTTTCCGCTTCTTGTATTCAAGATATAAGAACCTGCATCTAATCTACCTGAATAAGCACGCATAAAAGCTAAGCGACCTACAAAAGGATCTGTAGCAATTTTAAATGCAAGGGCTGTGAAAGGCTCATCAACACTAGGCTTACGCATTATTTCAGCACCAGTATCAGGATTTGTACCTACAACACCTTCTTTGTCCATTGGGCTAGGAAGTAATTCCATTACCAAATCAAGCATGGTTTGAACACCTTTATTTTTGAAAGAAGATCCACATAACATAGGAACAATCTTCATATCAATAACTGCTTTACGCAAAGCATCCAATATTTCTCTTTCAGTAATTGACGATGGATCTTCGAAGAATTTTTCCATCAATTTATCATCATATTCTGAAACAGCTTCCAATAGTTTCTCTCTCCACTCGGTTGCTTCTTCAATCATGTCGGCAGGGATGTCTATGGTTTCATAGGTCATTCCTTTGTCATGCTCATTCCATATCATTCCGCGGAAGTTGATTAAATCAACTACTCCTTTGAAACCATCTTCAGCACCAATAGGTAATTGCAATGGAACTGCATGGCTACCTAACATTTCTTTCACTTGTTTTACCACGTTTAGGAAATCGGCACCAGAACGGTCCATTTTATTTACGAAACCTAAACGAGCTACATTGTAGTTATTAGCTAAACGCCAGTTGGTTTCAGATTGAGGCTCTACACCATCAACCGCAGAGAACAAAAATACTAACCCATCTAGTACACGCAATGAACGATTTACCTCTACAGTAAAATCAACGTGACCAGGTGTATCAATAATATTCATGTGATAGTTCTGGTTGCGATATTTCCACTCAACCGTTGTAGCAGCAGAAGTGATTGTTATACCACGTTCAGCTTCTTGAACCATCCAGTCCATAGTAGATGCACCATCATGAACTTCACCTATTTTATGGTTTACACCAGCATAATAAAGAATACGCTCAGTAGTGGTAGTTTTACCCGCATCAATGTGGGCTGCAATACCTATGTTTCTTGTATATCGTAAGTCGCGAGACATGATTAATTCCTTTATTTCTTAATTAGCTGATTTTAAAATGAGAGAACGCTTTGTTAGCATCAGCCATCTTATGAGTGTCTTCACGTTTCTTAACGGAAGAACCTTCATTTTTGGATGCGGCTAATATTTCATTGGCTAATTTATCAGCCATTGTTTTCTCACCACGGTTGCGTGAATATTTGATTAACCATTTCATTCCAACTGCAATCTTACGATCTGCAGGAACTTCCATAGGAATTTGGAAAGTGGCACCACCAACGCGACGTGATTTTACTTCTACCGAAGGCATTACATTGTTTAATGCTTTCTTCCAAACATCTAACCCACTTTCTTGTGCTTTTGCTTCTACCTTAGATAAGGCTGAATAAAACACTCCGTAGGCAGTTGCCTTCTTACCTTGCAACATCATGTTATTTACAAAGCGCGTTACCAGAACATCGTTAAATTTCGGGTCAGGTAACAAAATATGCTTTTTAGCTCTTGCTTTTCTCATCTGATTATTTGCTTACGCTTAGTAATTACTTCTTTTTAGCTTTAGGATCAACTGCAACTTGACCTGGTTTAGGTTTTTTGGTTCCGTATTTAGAACGTCTTTGGTTACGTCCGGCTACACCGGCAGTATCTAAAGCTCCACGTACAATGTGGTAACGAACTCCAGGTAAATCTTTTACCCTTCCTCCTCTTACCAATACAATAGAGTGCTCTTGTAGGTTGTGACCTTCACCTGGGATGTAAGCGTTGATTTCGTTTCCGTTAGTTAAACGAACACGAGCAACTTTACGCATCGCCGAGTTAGGCTTCTTAGGAGTTGTTGTGTACACACGGGTACAAACTCCTCTACGTTGAGGACAAGAATCAAGAGCTGGTGATTTGCTCTTGGTTGAAACATCTGTGCGGCCCTTACGAACCAGTTGTTGAATAGTAGGCATATACTTACTGTTGAATACGCAATTTTAGTCTTGAAAATGGGACGGCAAAAGTAGGTGATTGAAGTTAGCAATGCAAGCGCGTCACAAAAAATATTGAAATAATATCATTTGCTGAGCGGGTTAATTGCTACATGTAACCATCAGTCTTTTCCGTAAATGCCCGTTTTAAGGGGTTGCAAACGTACGCCTTTATTCCACAAATGCAAAACTATTTTCTAAAATATTCTACAAATAGTGCTGAATATGACCCCAATTTGCTTAAAAATTTGCTTAACTTTCAACAAAAATTAGGTTCAAACCGAAATTTATTTAAGCTAAAAAACAACAATCGAAAGATATATTTATATGAAATACAGAAGTTTAAATAAAAAATACAAACTGCATTGTTGTCTTTCTAAGAAATTATTTTTTTTTAGAAAATAAAAATTTGGTTACAAAAAAAATCTTTACGGTTTGAACCTAAAAAATGATAGTAAAAGTAAAAAATAGCATGTTTTACACTTTTTAATTGAAAGATAAACGCCTAAAATAGTTCCTATTCACATAAATTCGCAGCAATGGCAAACCCAAATTTACAAATAATTATATCATCCCTTCCAGAAACACCAGGAGTATATAAATATTTCGACAGTGGCCAAACGCTTATATATATAGGTAAAGCAAAAAACCTGAAGAAAAGGGTAAGCAGTTATTTTATAAAAAAGCACCATGACAATAGAAAGACTGAAATTTTGGTTAGCAAAATAGCTGATATTCAGTTCACTTTAGTAGAAACCGAGATGGATGCATTGCTTCTTGAAAACGTATTGATAAAACAATACCAACCAAGATATAACATATTATTAAAGGATGATAAAACCTATGCATCTATATGCATTAAAAATGAACGATTCCCCAGAGTATTTTATACAAGGCAAATTATTAGAGACGGCAGTGAATATTATGGCCCCTATGCCAATGGCAATATGATTTATACTTTGCTCGATTTGATTAAAGCTAGTTACCCTCTGAGAAATTGTACCTTTAATTTAAGCGAGGCCAACATACAAGCCAAAAAATTTAAAGCTTGTTTGGAACATGACATTGGCAATTGTATGGCACCTTGTGTAAATCTCCAGGATGAGTCAGATTACATGAAGAACATTAAGGCAATTAGAAGTTTATTAAAAGGTAATTTGTTTGAAACCAAATCTGAAATAAGGCAATGGATGCTGGAAGCTGCGGCTGATTTAAAGTTTGAGAAGGCTGCTGCCCTCAAACAAAAACTAGAATTATTAGAGACCTACCAAAGTAAATCTACCATTGTAAACGACATCAAACATGATGTAGACGTTTTTAGCATTGTAAGTGATGAAAAGTTTGCATTTGCTAATTACATCAAAGTTTCCAATGGTATCATTGTACAAACACAAACATTTGAAATAAAAAAGAAATTGGATGAAAGCGATACCGATATGTTGAGTATGGCCATTGCGGAGGTTAGGGAAAAATACCAATCTCGGTCCACTGAAATTATAGTGCCAATTCCATTAGATTGGGAAGATTCTGGCCTTACTATTACTGTTCCAAAGATGGGTGATAAGAAAAAGGTGCTAGATTTATCTATGAAGAATGCGATGTATTACAAGCGGGAAAAAATGAGTCAGTATGAATTGCTCAATCCTGATTTTAAAGTGGATCGCATACTTACCTTGATGAAAAATGACTTGCGATTAAAGGACCTTCCTCATCACATAGAATGTTTTGATAATTCAAATTTGCAGGGCACCAACCCAGTTTCTGCCTGTGTGGTTTTTAAGGACGCCAAGCCAAGTAAAAAAGAATACCGACATTTTATTCCAAAAACAGTTGAAGGTCCGGATGATTTTGCAACCATGCGCGAAGTTGTATATAGAAGGTACAGGGGAATGCTAGAAGACAATGAAAAGCTACCCGATTTAATTATTGTGGATGGGGGAAAAGGTCAATTAAGTTCGGCAGTTGAGAGCTTGAAGGAACTCGGCATTTATGGGAAAGTACCCATTCTAGGAATAGCAAAAAGATTGGAAGAACTTTATTATCCCGAGGATGAATTTCCTTTGTATATTGATAAAAAATCTGAGACTCTCAAAATCATTCAACAATTGCGCGATGAAGCTCATAGATTTGGGATTACACACCATAGAAATAGAAGAAGTAAAAATGCCATTGTAACCGAATTGGATTCTATTAAAGGGATTGGACCAGAAACAGCAAAAATGTTATTAAGAGAATTGAAAAGTGTAAAAAAAGTGAAGGAGTCGAATTTGGATATGCTTTCACAAATAATTGGTTCAGCCAAGGGGCAATTGGTTTACAAACATTTCCATCAAACAAATTAAGGGATGCAGGAAACGAATAATAAAAACAGCAAAAGTGTGTCAAACGAATTCATTAAAAAGGCATGCACTTGGGCTCAAAAGTTTGATACGTTTTGCATCTTAGATAACAATAGAATTGAAAATGCACTTGGTTTGCAAGAAGTTGAATTTGCTTTAGCTGTTGGTATTAAAGATGCAATTACAGGTGTTGGAGAAGGAGATTGGGATCAACTCAAAGCCTTTGTTGATAAGCATTCTGGCGAAATACCCGTATTTGGGTACCTTACCTATGATTTAAAAAATCAGTTAGAGGTTTTGCAATCTTCGCACACAGATTATATAGATTTTGCACCATCCTTTTTCTTTGCACCCGTTCATTTGATACTGATAGACAATCAAGGACAATTGATGGTAATGAGTGATGATGCGGATGAAATAATGAAGGAAATTGAGTTGGTTATTTTAGAGGCCAACATTCCTCAAAAGCTTCAAATGACTGCCAAGGTAAGTAGGCAAGAGTATATAAATAAAGTATCTCAAATAAAGGAAAATATAATAAAAGGAGATGTGTATGAACTCAATTATTGTGTTGAATTTTATAATGAAAATGCAAAAATAGACCCATTACAAACCTATTTCGCTTTGCAAGAAATATCCCCTACCCCATTTGCTTGTTTTTTTAAATGGGAGAATCGTTATCTGATTTCGGCAAGCCCAGAGCGGTTCATTAGGAAATCTTTGAACAAGCTTTTTTCTCAGCCTATTAAAGGAACTGTAAGGAGGTCGGATGATCCAATTAAAGACCTAGAATTAATTGAAACATTGCGAAATTCTGAAAAGGAAAAAGCCGAGAATTTAATGATTGTAGATTTGGTTAGAAATGACTTGGCAAAGAGCAGTATTAATGGAACTATAGCTGTAGATGAATTATATGGGATTTATAGTTTTAAGCAGGTGCACCAAATGATTTCGACCGTTAGCTCAACAATCATTGATGGCATTCATCCTGTGGATGCAATTGAGAATGCCTTTCCTATGGGTAGTATGACTGGTGCACCCAAAGTGATGGCGATGAAACTGATTGAACAATACGAACAAACTAGAAGAGGATTATATAGCGGATCTGTGGGGTATTTTGCACCTAATGAAGATTTTGATTTTAATGTGGTGATAAGAAGTATTCAGTATAATGCCAATAAAAACTACTTAAATTTTGAAGTAGGATCTGCCATCACATTTGATAGCCATGCAGAGCAAGAGTATGAAGAATGCCTGCTGAAAGCACAAGCAATGTTAAAAGCCTTAAATGCTAGTATCCTTGATTAATTGGATAAAAAGAATTAAAATAATAAATTGCAACTTTTCAAATGAAAATCATACTACTTCTTGCTTTGCGTTTTATACAACCTTGTGAGGATGATAGCACAAGCAATAAAGTAATTTCATTGCCAACAGAAAAAATAGTTCCTGTATTTACCGCAGATACGAGAGCAAACAGACTAAGTTTTCAGAGAAATTTTGATGAAAATAGTTATACCGCAAGTATGGGCGGTATTTTCCCTTTGGTGAATATGAATAGGGGAAAATTTAAATCTCAATTAAGTACGGCAGGCTCAACCTACTTAACGCTTCTAAGATACGACAATTCTGGGTCGGTGAGGAATGTGGATTTTTTCGTAGATTTATTGTTCGATATCAGGATATCACAAAACTGGATAATGAGATTGGGAACAAGTCATACCAGTCAGCACTTGAGCGATGATGCTATCATAGTGGGGAGTTTGTTTAAGAATTTCGCCAAAGATTACCATCAAGTTATGGCAGTATACCAGTCAAAAAAACATGGTATTTTAGGATACGGGGGAATAGAATATATTTATAATTTTAAAACCAATGAAGACCTATCTAATAATGTTTTATTGCATGTAGGGTTTGAGCATTATCCTTTTTTCATGCACAAAAAATGGATTAAAAACATGTACTATGCTGGCGATGTTAAATTTAGGCAAGAATTAAATTTTGCTCACACAGCGAATTTTCAATTGGGCTATACAATTAGCTACAACAACAAACGAACAATGCGCATTGCTTATGACTACACTGAAGGAGTGAATGAAATTGGCTATTACCAGCCTCAAAATAGAAATTTTAGTCACCTAGGGATTTATTTAGACTTTTGATGAAAAGGCGTATTATTCTCCTACTATTTATGGTTTTGTTTAAACTGAGCAATGCCCAATTGGATAGCCTTATGGCTTTATCGGTTCAAACCGAAACCGACACGCTACATGCAAAAAGTAAGCGCTTTACCACTAAACAGAAATTGATAATTGGAGGCTTAGCTGCACAGCAGTTAGCTAGTTTATATTTAGAATACAAGTGGTGGTGGGAAGACAATTATCACCCATTTGTAATTAACAACGATGGTGGATTTAACAACTACAGTTCAGGATTAGATAAAGTGGGCCATTTTTATGTTTCATACATGTATAGCAATTTATTGTATGAGTTATTAAAATATGGAGAATTTAAAGAAAAGAATTGCATGTTGCTGAGTGCTGTTATTCCTTTTGTTTGGGCATTTAGTATAGAAGTTGGAGATGGATTTTCTAGCTATGAATTTTCACCAGCAGATTTATTGGCAAATACATTAGGAATTGGCTATGCTTTTGCACAAAAAAAGGTTCCTTATTTACAGAATTTCAAGTTTAAATTCAGTTATTTTCCTGGGCAATATTATAGAGAAAACAACTATCAAAACTGGTCGTTGACGGCAGATTATGATGGCCATATTTATTGGTTGGCAACAGATGTACATAATATACTACCAAAAAAAGCTAAAGGGTTTTGGCCAAAATATTTGAACCTGAGTTTTGGGTATGGTGTTAACAATTTTTCAGAGTCCTCCTTCTACAAAGGACAAGGATATGAATTACAAAGAGAATTCTTTATTGGACTTGATTATAATTTAAATGCAATTCCTATTAAAAACAAAACAAGTAAAGCCATAATTAGGATGGTAGATTACTATCATTTTCCCGCTCCTGGAATTAAGAAAACAGGAGAAAGTAATTGGCAATTTAAACCACTATTATTAAATTAAATAAAAAAATGAGATACGATAAACACCTATTTATTTGCACCAATCAAAAACCAGAAGGCAAGGCTTGTTGCGGAGAAGAAAGAGGAATGGCATTGGTTGAAAAATTTAGACAAGTATTGAAAGAAAAAGGATTGAATGGAACCATAAGAGCACAAAAATCTGGTTGCATAGATGCTTGTAATTTTGGGCCAGCTTTGGTCATTTACCCTGAAGGAACTTATTACAAAAACATTCAAATTAGCGATGTTGAGAGGATTGTGGAATCGCATATTATGAACAATCAAATTGTGGCAGATTTAGAATTGGTTTGGGAAAATCAAAAAGCATAATTCAATTGAATAAGTGTTAATCTGGGCGGCCTCATATCTGCTGGCCTAGTCATTACCTCTGTATTAAAAATATTGTTAACAATAATGGCTAATCTGTATTTATCATTGATTTGGTATGATAAGCGCATGTCCATGATAACATTGCCATTTGCGTTTGCCTTTCTAGCTTGATCAACGCCTTTAATGAAAGTAGACAGTGGCAATTCAACAAAAGCAGCATCAATATTTTGCAAGTAGCTATTGTATCTAATACTAAAGCCATACAACCACTTTTTATAGCCCAATTGAAGGTCCCATTTAAACAAATGTTTGTAGCGATATTTGAGTACATTGGTGCTATCACTTCTTGTATTTCTAAAAGTATAGTTATTGCCCAATGAATCTGTGGCAAAAACCTGATCAATGTTTATCATAATTGGGTTGGTATAGGTATAACCTAAAATGCTTTGAATGGTGATTTTACCAAACTTGCGCTCCAAATTAATGCTTACATCTAAGCCTGGAATTTGCGTTTCGCCAATGTTTAATGAAATAAATCCAAAGCTAGGAAAAGGATTAAATGGATCAGTAATAGGCTTCCAAACTCCTAGGTTAAAATCAATCATGTTTTGGTACCTGCTATAAAAAAATGCTAGGTCTATAAATCCTTTGATTTTTTTGAATGAAAATCCTTGTTTAAAACCTATTTCAGCGTTCCAACCCGATTCACTATTAAGTGCAGGATTTGGAAAAATATTTAGCACACCCACACTGGTTTGAATATAGCGTTCGGCAATGGAAGGAAAGCGATAACCTTGACCATAACTTGCACGTAAAAAGCTGGTTTTAGCCAATTCATAGTTTGCACCAGCTCTAAAAACAGGCTTTCCCTCCTCTTGGCCATTCATGTTAAAATATTCATACCTTGCTCCGGCGGTTAAGCTAAGCTTATGTAATACGGTTTGATCCAATTGCAGGAATGCAGCGTGGTTTCTGCTTTGTTGGGTACCACTATACAAAGGGGAATTGGAGTAATTATAACTGCTAACTGCCCCGGCTGTTAGCATCAGTTGCAAGCCAGAAAAAAAACGTTGGACCTGATACTCTCCGTATAAATTTTTGGATTGATTGTCTTGATTTACTGAAGGGTCAGGATTGGTAATGTCATTACTTATTTGCATCCACCTGCCTCTAAAATGGTGTTTAAAGGCACCAGTATAAAAAGAACAAAACGGGTCGAAATAATAATTGAAAGACTTGGTAGTAGTAATTTGAGAATCTAGAATGGTATAGGCTTTTTCATAACTCTCCCATAACAAAAACGAACCACCATTTGATGCCAAAGTGCCAAAGTTTATTCCATATTGAAAGTTTGTTTTAGGACTTACTAATAAATTAATATTTAACCTTAATCTGTTATCAGATTCTCCCATTCGGTAACCTTCATCTACAAAATAATTTCCACTAAATGCCATTTGCAATTTGTTCCTTTTAAAGGAATGAAATGCAGAAGCTCCATATTGTTTTCTAGTTTCATTAGACCAATCTAGGCTGTTTCTTTTGGGTTTAGAATAGGCACCACTAAAAAAAGAAAACCTGGTGATAGGCTTATTATTAGCCATTTCTGTTCTTAAGTGAACAATTCCACTTAAGGCACTAGAGCCGTATAGAACTGAGGATGCTCCTTTAACTACTTCAATTTGTTTTACATTTTCAATTGGAACAAAATTCCATTTTACCTGACCAGCATCACCCGTTAAAAATGGCATTCCGTCTAATAAAACCATTACACGGGAGCCAGCACCATAAGTCCAACCGCTACCGCTTCTGATGTTAATTTGTCCATCAATAATATTTACACTTGGTATTTGATCCAAGAGTTTATCCATCATGGTGGTATTGCGATTTTGTATGAGATAGGGTTGAATAATTTCAGTACTTACTACCATCCTATTCAATGATTGCTCATACCTACCAGCAGTTACCACCATTTGATTGAGTAAATGATCAGAAGGAGTGAGTAGAATTAATAATTCATTTTGTGTGAGCAATGTTTCCAAGAGCACTATTTTCTCTTGGTAACCAATAAGGGTTATCCTCATGCTTTCATTTAAAGGTAAACTTGTTTTTATCTTAAATCTACCTAATGAATCGCTTATTGAAAACGCCTTACCAATCCTTATAATTGCGCCTGAAATAGTTTCCCTTGAATTGCCATCTTTAATGAGGCCATTGAACTCCCTTTCTTGCGCAAAAATTTTTTGGTTCAGAAAGAGAAAAGCAATTATGCATATTAAAAAAAATCTATATCTTGCCATAAATTTATCTGATATGAAAAAAGTATTACTTTCAATATTAATGATTTGCAGCATGAATTGCATCAACAATTTATTTGCTCAATGCTCCCCAGACACAAGTTTTAAAACTTCGGGCACATTGCCTGCGGCTCTAGATACAGCTAGAATTGGCGTGCCCTATAGCCAAGTTCTTCAATATCATATTACCAAAGATACCACCATTTATGTGGCGCAATTGGGTCAAACTGTTAATGCAAAAATAGATACTTTATGGATAACGGGTGTAAAAGGTATGCCAGCTGGATTTACCTATGATTGTCATAATGCCGATTGTAAAATTATGGGTGGAAAAACAGGTTGTGCCACCTTAAAAGGAACACCCAATGCTGGTCAAGGTGGCATTTATCCATTGGTGGTATTAATAAGAATTAGGGCTACGGCTTTTTTAGGACCGGTTCCAGTTGCACAAACGGTGAATGATTCTAACTCACGCTATACAATAGTGGTTCAAGGAGCAAGCGGTGTTGGTCAATTAAGTGAAACAAGTGAGCCAATTTTGTATCCCAATCCAGCTAAATCTGAGCTTCAAGTGTATGTTCCAGAGTTAAGTGAAAAGGCAAATTATATGATTTTGAATTTACAAGGAAAGGTTGTTCAAAAAGGTGCTTTTTCTGAACCAAAAGAAGTAAACCACTTAACTTTAAATGCTTTTGAAAGCGGTATTTATTTTATTGAGATAAAAACTGAAGAAAAAGTTTGGTTAAAGAAGTTTATTGTAGAATAAACATCTTTAACCCTATTACATTATTTACCAAAAAGTCCACCTAAAGTGGGCATCATGGTGCTCATCATTGAGCGCATTTCGCTTTCTGATACATTTTCAGCACTTTCCAAAGCTCTATTGATGGCTACAATTAAATAAGCCTCCAGTTCTTCCTTTTTTTCTGGATGAAGCAATTCATCTTTTATTTGAACCTCTTGAATTTTTCTATTTCCATTAGAAATAACTTTTACACCACCATTTGCAGCCTCACCCACAACGGTAATTGACTCAAGTTTGGTTTTTACACCCTCTGCCATTTGCTTTGCAGCGCCTAATTTATCGAACATATTTTTAATGATTTATTGCTCAAAAGTAGGGATTATTTGGTTTTGGTTTAATGCCACAAACAAATTTGGGTATATTGATGTTTATGTGGTAACTATTTTTTGCTGTAAAATAACAGTGTTGATAAACGCAACTAGAGAAATTTAAAACACTCACAATGAGCACCATTTAATCGTGACAAAAATCAGTGTTCTAAAGTCAAATTATTTATGGGTAAAAGCAAAAAAAAGGTAAATTTGCCTTCCTTAACAAGATCTAATTAACAATATAATTCATATGCAAATCAAAGCAAATTACAGCGACGAGTTTATTTATCGCCACAATTCATCAATGGTTAACGATACAGAGGCCATGCTAAAAGTGGTTGGCGTTTCTAGCTTAGACCAATTAATTGATGAAACAATTCCAAGTCACATTAGGTTAAAAGAACGCATGAATTTACCCGCTGCACTTACCGAAAATGAGTTGCTCAGTTTTTTAGGAAGTGTAGCCGCAAAAAATAAATTATACAAAAATTATATAGGTCAAGGCTATTATGGCACACATACACCCAGTGTTATCCTCAGAAATATTTTTGAAAACCCAGGCTGGTACACAGCTTATACTCCTTACCAAGCAGAAATTGCCCAAGGAAGATTAGAAGCATTGTTGAATTTTCAAACCATGATCATTGATTTAACAGGTATGGAAATTGCGAATGCCTCTTTGTTAGATGAAGGCACCGCTGCGGCTGAAGCAATGCACATGTTGCATGCAGAAACCAAGAAAGATAATGCCACCAAATTCTTTGTTTCAAATTTGGTATTTCCTCAAACCATTGATGTTTTAAAAACTCGCACTGAACCAATTGGCGTTGAGTTGGTAATAGGAGACTACAATAGTGTAATATTTGACGAAACTTATTTTGGTGCTTTGATTCAGTATCCAGCAGGTGATGGCTCTGTTAATGATTACAGTGAGTTTATGGCAAAAGCCATTGAAGCAAATGTAATGGTTGCGGTTGCTGCAGATATTTTAAGTTTATCTTTATTAACACCTCCAGGAGAATGGGGTGCTGATGTTGTTGTTGGTTCAGCCCAACGCTATGGCGTGCCAATGGGTTATGGTGGTCCACATGCAGGATTTTTCGCAACAAAAGATGCGTATAAGCGTCAAATGCCAGGCAGGTTAATTGGCGTATCAATTGACAGCCACGGTAATCGTGCGTTGCGCATGGCCTTGCAAACACGCGAACAACACATTAAACGCGAAAAAGCAACCTCAAATATTTGTACAGCACAAGTGTTGTTGTCAATTATGGCTGGCATGTATGGCGTTTATCATGGCCCAAAGGGATTAAAAGGTATAGCAGGTAGAATACATGGTTTGACCCAAACTTTGGCTGATAGCTTAATTGAAAATGGCTTAACGGTGCTTACTAAAAACTATTTTGACACCATTACCATTCAAGCAAGCAATGCTTCGCAAATATTTGATAATTGCTTAAAAGCAGAAATAAATGTTGCACTGGTTAACGATAATCATATTAGAGTTTCTATTGACGAAACCCATACCATAGCAGACATCAATCAATTGGCAGGATTAATAACTGGTAAAACAATTAATAAAACACAAGCTGTTCAAGTTGAGTTAAAGGTTCCAAATACCTTGGCCAGAAAATCAGATTTCATGACACATCCTGTATTTAACACCTACCACAGTGAACATGAAATGTTGCGATATATTAAATTATTAGAATCCAAAGATCTTTCACTTTGTCATTCAATGATTGCTTTAGGATCATGTACCATGAAGTTAAATGCAACTGCAGAAATGATTCCTGTTACCATGCCAGGTTTTGGACAATTACATCCATTTATACCGCGTAACCAAGCAACAGGATATACACAAATTTTTGAAGAATTAACACATGCACTCAAAGAGGTTACTGGTTTTGCAGGTATAAGTTTGCAACCAAATGCAGGAGCTCAAGGCGAATACGCAGGCTTGATGGTTATAAGAGAATACTTTAAAAGTATAGGACAATCACATAGAAATATTGCATTGATACCATCTTCGGCACACGGCACAAATCCGGCAAGTGCAACTATGGCAGGCATGAAGGTAATCGTTACTAAAACGCTAGAAAATGGTTATGTAGATATTGAAGATTTAAGAGCAAAAGCCATTGAACACAAAGACAATCTTGCCTGTTTAATGGTAACCTATCCATCAACCTACGGAATTTTCGAAGAGCAAATCAACGATATTTGTAATTTGATACATGAAAATGGTGGCCAAGTATATATGGATGGTGCCAATATGAATGCCCAAGTTGGATTAACTAGTCCGGCTAATATTGGTGCAGATGTTTGCCACTTAAATTTACACAAAACATTTTGCATACCGCATGGTGGTGGTGGCCCTGGTATGGGTCCAATTGGGGTTGCAAAACATTTGGTACCTTTCTTACCAGGACATTCAGTTGTAGATATGAAAGGTGGAGATAAAAGCATGAGCGCAATATCTGCAGCACCGTGGGGAAGTGCTTCAATCCTCCTAATTTCTTATGCTTACATTAGAATGATGGGTGCCGAAGGATTAGAAAATGCTACCAAATACGCCATTTTAAATGCGAATTACATTAAGGCCAGGTTAGAAAATGATTACCATATCATGTATGTTGGAAGCAAAGGCCGTTGTGCCCACGAAATGATTTTAGATACCAGGGTTTTCAAAGGTGCTACTGGAGTTGAGGCAGAAGATATTGCCAAAAGACTAATGGATTATGGATTCCACGCACCAACTATGAGTTTCCCTGTTGCTGGAACCATTATGATTGAACCAACGGAAAGTGAACCTAAATCTGAGTTAGACAGATTTTGTAATGCGATGATTGCCATCAAAAATGAGATAAATGCGATAGAAAATGGAACAGCGGATATGAAAGACAATGTATTAAAAAATGCACCTCATACCGCTTCTGTTGTTATTTCAGATAATTGGGATCATTCCTACTCAAGAAATGAAGCGGCTTATCCATTGCCATACGTTAGGGCGGCTAAATTTTGGCCAACTGTAGGAAGAATTAACAACACGCATGGCGATAGAAATTTGATTTGTTCTTGCTTACCAATGGAAGCATACGCTGAACAAGCGAGCAACTAAAAATAAAAACAATTCAGAATTCTGAATTCAGAGTTCTGAATTGTTTTCTTTCCTTTTTACTGATAATTTTCAAGCCATCTCCAATTTGAATGGTTCCACCAAAATTGAGTGGCATTACATTCTCTCCAAAATAAATTTTACTATCTAGCATCCTGTAGGTAGCCAAGGTCTTTAAAGGCTCCTTACCCATTGCTCCAGTTTGTTGATTTATGGTAGTAACAACACAGCGCGCACAAGGCTTACAAGCTAAAAATGTATTTTCTCCAATTGAAAATTCTGCAAACAAATCTTCTTCAAAGGCCAAGCCACCTTTAAAAACAAGATTAGGTCTGAACCTATCCATATTCAAAGGATTTTCCAATCTATTGTTTAAGTCACTTAAAGAAGATTCACCAATTAGTAATAGGGGGAATCCATCAGCAAAGCTTACAATATCATTTCCTCTATTATAGGTTTCATCCAATTTTCTATGGGAAGAATTTGGCATGTAAACCAGTTTGCAAGTTGATTTTAAGATATTGCTAAACCAAGAATTAACAGCATCATTTAAACAAGTAGCCTTAACCAAATCACCCCAAACTTGCACCTCAATTTCATCTCCAGTAACAATAAATGGAATATGAATTGATTGATCCCAATTTGGATAACTTACCTTGAAACCTAAAGCATCTTTTGAAAGAATAAATTGAGAAAGGATTGGAAAGTTTCTTTGAGTAATAAAGTTATTATTTTCGTCGACTAACATATAACTCCTATCAAATTGCAATCCTCGAGGCTCTACAATGGCTGAATTGAGTAATATTCCAGGCAAACCTTTTATAGGATAAATAAATATATGAGTAAGTTTTGCCATGGTTCAAACATAAAAAAAACGGACCAATTGGCCCGTTTTTTTTATCAATGAATTCTTAGATTATTGATCCCACCATACTTTGGTTCGGATATCACTAATTTTTGTAGCATTTGTATTGTATAAACGCTCTTCCAACACAGTTGGTAAACGTCTAGGGACATCAGAGTTTCCTCCAACAGCATTGGTATTTACTTCCAAAGTTGGAATACCAGTTCTTCTCCAATCAGAATATGCCTCAACTTGAGCAAATAATGACATATATTTTTGGGTTATAATTTTCTCAAGTGAAATTGAAGCAGCAGTTTCGCTAGCATATGCAGTAGTGTATGTTGCATCAGCATTTGCACCTGTAACTTGCTTAACGCTTGCTAAAACAGCATCGTTAAATGCAGTTGCAGCACCAGCAGCATCGGCCTTACGCAATTTAGCTTCAGCCTCAATAAATTTGGCCTCTGCAAAAGTTACCAATGGGAACGAAACGTTTTGAGTAGCTAAGTATTTACCAACATCAGATGCAGCACCATTACCTTCAACACAACTAGTACCAGTGTATTTGCCACTGTCGTCTTTTGCTACGTAAAAAGATAAACGTGGATCGTTCATTACATTCATGGTATCAGCAATAATGCTTCCCATTTTAATGTAACCAATACGATCAACTTGGGTATAAGCATACCATTGGTTGTACTCATTACTGTTAGCTCCAAAGATGGCATTACAGTTTGCATCATTGCTGCTAAAACCACTAGCATAAGCATCTGTTAAAGCTGCTAATGCGTTTGTAGCAGAACCTGCAGCATCTTTTTTGCTCAAACGATTGTAATAACGAGCCTTTAATACCTGAGCAGTTGCTTTCCAAGAAGCTGCATCACCGCCAAAAATCAAATCATCATCGGCAGGTAAAATGGTGTTATCGCCACTAGCTTTGCTTAATAAAACAACGGCTTCAGACAACATTGTTTGGATATCTGCAATTACATCCTCTTGTTTGTCGTATTTAGGATTGTAATTGGCAGGACCACCGATACCATTTAAAGCTTCGCGGTTAGGAATATCGCCCCATAAATCGGTGGCAACACCTAAAAACATGGCTTTCATCACGCGTGAAATACCTTGATAATATGGATTACCAGCACCCGCTTGTGTGTACAATTGGTTAATGTTAACCAAACCGTTGGTATAGATAACATCCCATTCGTTTGAGTTGGTACCTTCATCTATTTGGTAATCGTTTACCTCTTTTGCTTGGAAATCAATCCCAACAACCTGCTGAGTAATAATAGCAGATTGGCGAGATAATTGTCCGTTCATGGTAGCAAAATATGCTACTTCTACATTAGACAATAAGAGTTGTGGAGTTACTTTGCTTGGACTATTTGGGCTTTCGTCGTAGCCATCGACAAACTTCTTGCAACCGGCAGTGGTTATAAGCGCTATCGCTATAAATATTATTGCTATTCTTTTCATTTTACTTTAAATTAAATATTAGAATGATGCTTTCAATGAGAAAGTGTATGATTTTGTTCCAGGGTTATTGAAATAATCCCATCCACCAATGTTTGAACCAGCACCTGTTAAACTTGTTTCTGGGTCAACACCTGTGTAGTCTGTTTTCAACCAAACGTTTCTTCCTACAAATCCAACACTTAAACCTTTGATGATTTTTTGAGCTCTTGCAGGCAAGGTAAATGAGTAGTTAACACCAATATCACGCAATCTTACCCAGCTTCCATCTTGTACGGCATTTTCTGCAGCACTACCAGCCGCATCGCCTCTGTAAATGCGGAAATAGTTGAATGAAGAAACGTATTTGGTATTAGCAGTATAAATTGGATTGCCGTTAGGATCTGTTCCAGTTTTAACAACACCATCAATTTTATAAGCTTTATCGCGACCTTCAGCAGACTCATCAGTTTGACCCAATTGGTTCAAACGTGACCAAGTACCATTCCAAATATCACCACCTTTACGAACGTCGAACAAGAAAGTGAAAGAAACTTGTTTGTAGGTGAAAGTATTTCTTAAACCACCAAACCAATCTGGATAAGGGTTACCTACACGACCGCGCTCACCGCCGTTTTCAAGGGTTGGTAAACCATTTGCTCCAATGATCAATTGACCATCTGAAGTTTTAGCCCAACGGGTACCATATAATGCGCCATAAGGCTGACCTTTGATGGCGTAGTTACCAATTGAGGAGAAACCTGCTTCAATATCAATTTCGTCTACATTAGGAGCAAGCTCTAATACCTCGTTGCGAAGGCGTGACCAGTTTAAGGTTATATCCCATGTGAAATCTTTCATTTGAACAGGAGTTCCAGTAATAACCAATTCATGTCCTCTGTTTACCATTGAACCTAAGTTTTCATAACTAGAGGTAAAACCTGTTGAAGGAGCAATTGGACGGTATACTAACAAATCAGTAGAAGTTTGGTTGAAGTAAGTATAATCAATACCTATACGGTTATTGAAGAAACGAATATCGAGTCCAATTTCTTTACCTGTATTTTTCTCTGGTTTCAAATTGGCATTTCCCAAAGTTGACGAGAATCCGTAACCGTTGATTCCGGTGTATGGGAATGAAAGTCCATCTGTAAAACCATCAGTATATGTTGAACGAGTGAAATAAGTACGCGTGCTATATGGATCAGGATTGATACCAGCCATTGCATAGGCTACTCTCACTTTACCAAACGACATTTTAGGAATTTTAACCAACTCAGAGAAGACAAAAGATAAACTGGTTGAAGGATAGAAGAAGTTGTTCTTAGCAGCACCAAAAGTAGAGGCCCACTCATTTCTTCCTGTTACTCCTAAGAATAAGAAATTAGAGTATGATACGTTGAAATCAAAGAACATAGCTGCTGTGCGGATAGTTGAATTACCTTCACTAGCATACAAGTTAGCTGCGTTATTTAAGTTGTAATTATCAGGAACACCTAAATCACGACCGCGTAAATAAGCATCTTTGCTAAAACGGTGGTTTAAGTTATTACCTAGCAATAATGATGATTTGATATCTTTAGTAATATCTTTTTTGAAGGTAACCAATAAATCGGAGTAATACTCTTGATATGAAAGTACATTCTCGTTGATTTCTCCGCCTGGGGCGTTAGATGGCTGTCTTGAACCTACAGCAAAAACATACTTACGTCTGTCTGTGTAAACGTCTGTTCCCGCGCGGTATGTAACCGACATCCAATCTACTGGATCGATGGTTGTGCTGATATTACCCAAAATACGGTCTACATTATCAACGAAAGGATTTTCGTTTACTGACCACCATGGGTTATCATATGCACCAAAATAATTACGTTGGGTACCATCTGGGTTTAAGTAACCACCCGCAGCTGGATCATTTAATCGGTATGAATTTGGAGCACGCAATAAAGATAGCATCACACCTGAAAGGTTACTACCATTTTGAGCTCTTGTACCACCTGAATTAATGTAGTTAACTGTTCCCGACATTGATACTCGTTTAGACAAACGTGAATCTGAAGTTAAACGAACTGAAGTACGTTTAAAATCTGTGTTTGGAACAACACCATTTTGGTCCAATCTACCAACTGAAAATCTTACGGAGCTATTTTCTGTGTTATTAGTGATTGAAATGTTGTTGTTGTATGAATATGCAGTTTTGAAGAAATCACCCATGTTGTCTGCAGGGTTTGCAGTTTTGCTACCCCAACTTTGTGGCGTTAAGCCTAATTCATACTTACCTTCGGCTATTGAATAATAAGTACCAGAAGCGGTATCGAAAGCTAAGCGACCACCACCAGTAGCAGCTGCGCCACCAAGGGCTCCACGACCTTGGCCATAAACCATTTGAAGATTTGGTAATTTATTTACTTTACTAATTTCAACAGATGAACTTAAATCAACATTAAAACTTTTGGTTCCTTTTTTACCTTTTTTAGTAGTAATAATGATGGCACCTGCACCAGCCCTTACACCATACAATGCAGCAGCAGCGGGTCCTTTTAAAATGTTGATGCTTTCAATGTCATCAGGATTAATGTCCACACCACGATTAGAGGCGTTAACACCTTGAAGATTTCCATTGAATGGATAATCACCTGCAACAGATTGGTCGGTGCTGTTATCAATTGGCACACCATCAACCACCATTAAAGGTTGGTTGTTTCCGGAGAAGCTGGCATTACCACGCAACAACACTTTTGAAGAAGCACCAGGAGTACCGCCCGAACCTTGCACATAAACACCAGCAGCTTTACCTGCAAGTCCTTGAATAAGGTTTTGCTCACCCGACCTTCTCAATTCATCTCCACTAATTTTTTGTTGAGAATAACCAAGGGTTTTTCTTTCACGTTCGATACCAAAAGCAGTAACAACCATCTCACCAAGGTTTACATTGTCTTTCATCAATTTTGCATTGATTTCAGAAAGTCCTGCAATACTAATTTCTTGGGTTTTGAGGCCTACGCCTTTTACCACAATTGTGGTAGCTTCGTTTGGAACACTTAATACATAACGCCCATTGGCATCAGTGACAGTGCCTGTTGAGGTACCCTTAACTTGAACTGAAGCACCAATAACGGGCTCCATACCATCGGTTACAACACCTGTAATTTGTCGGGTTTGCGCCCATACTGCCAACACAGAAAACATCCATGCAAACAATAATGTTAGTAGTTTTTTTATCATATCTTAATTTAATTTGATAAAGTGAAGGTAATAAAGCAAAATAAGAATTCCAAATAAATGAATTGTAAAAAAAATATTAAATTTTATTTTTAATAGGGCTTATATGCACTTTCTTTCAAGATTTTATCCCAATTAGCATCATTCATTAATTGGTTTAAACTCACCGATGATTGTTTATCCATATACTTCTCTATAATCTTATATCCTATATACACGCCAATAGCAGGAGCAGATTCTTGAGGCATTCCAGGTGCAATGGTAAAAGGGCCGTCGTTAAAATAACGCATGTATTGATTTGGTTCAGCATTAAATAACATTTTCTTTTCTATTAGGTGCGACCAAACCTGGGCTTCATTGCTGTTTGCCCAAGCCAATTGGTTAGGCGAATAGCCAAATATTATTGAGTCGTTTAGTTGAGGTAAAAGTTGTTTCATGAAATACCTTACTTTTCCTTCAAATAACATCATAGCTAAAAACCTTTTATCCTTTAATTGATTCTCAAACTTACCAATAGCAATAGCCTTAATGGCATTAGGAACAATATAGTCTCTCCTTAATTTTGCAATCATAAAATCTGGAAACTCTAAAGCCGGATATAAAGGATAATCACTGCCCAAATACATATCCAATCCAATACCAACAATTGAATCGAAAGTAACATTGGCATAACCAAATTCAGAAATAAATGAAATAAATTGGGGAGTAACATTTTCAGGAAATTCTTTTCGATAGATTACCATAGCCCCACCTAATTGTGTTTCTATATCCGATAAGTTTGGGTAAACAGAATCTACTTCATGTTTCAATTGGAGTATAGTGGGAAAAGAAATGAACTTGCTCAAACTAGGTTCATAAGCATCTATTCTCTCCTCCTCACTTATATTCAACATATCTTGAGCAAAGCTATTATAGAAAACAGGATATTTTTTTTGTAAGGCAAGAAAATGTTCAGGACTTTTTGCTGAAATACTGTCGAATAAGTCTTGGTCGAACCTATTAATTTTTATTGGATTTGGTTTATCTGTACAACTTTGAAAAGCAAGTATTAAACCCAAAACCAAAAGGCAGAAATTGCTATTTATTTTTTTAAAATTCTTCATACATTCACAGTCTGTTTGAATTAAACATTTGCAATATCTGAATTTGATGCTAAATTTGAGCCTATAAACATTTGAAACATGAAAAGATTTTATTTTTTAGGATTGGTTTTTCTACTTTTAACAAAATTCACTTCGGCACAGGGTGAGGGTGAAAAAATAGAATTTGGATTAGGCATGAACCCTTGCCTATCATGGATGAATCCAAGTATGAAAATCTTTAACAGTGGAGGCTCCACATTTGCTTTTGGATTTGGCGCAAAAATAAATTATAAACTCAGTCAAAAATATGCTTTGGGATTTGAGGTAAATTTCCAGAACATCAATATCAACACCCATTACAACAAAATTGATGTGGAATATAAATCAGTAACACAAACCTCAACTGATTTTACAATGCAATACAACTTAAAATATTTAGAGATACCTGTACTTTTAAAAATGCAAACTGAACCCAAAAACAAACTCGCTTATTATGGAGAGTTTGGAGGGTCTTTGGGCTTGTTGTTAAATCAATTGGCTGATGTGGAATCAAAGGAATTAAATATATCGCAGGTAAATACTGAAGAACCCGAAGAAGGCGACAAGTTTATCTTGAAAAATAGTGACAACAATGCAACTATTTATAAAACCAATATCAATGCCTTTAAGATTGGTTTAATATTTGGAGGAGGCCTACAATACCACTTAACAAATGGCTCTAGATTAGAGTTTGGTTTACGTTACAATCTAGGCTTAACAGATATTTACGACGACAGTAAATTAGAAGGCTCAAATCATTGCGCAGGTATAAACATTGGTTTCATTTTCTAATTATCAATAGTGAAAATAACCCTTTCCCAATTAAGCTTCCATACCGGAAACTTTGAAGGTAATACCACAAAAATGATTGCGGCAATTGAGGAGGCAAAACTCCAACAATCAGACCTAATCGTTTTTTCTGAATTAGCTACTTGTGGGTATCCGCCAAGAGATTTTCTTGAATTCAAAGATTTCATAAATGAGGCAGAAAAAAGTGTAAAAACTATAGCTGAACATTGTATGGGAATTGCAGCTATTGTTGGGTCTCCGAGAATTAACCCAATTATTGCTGGAAAAGATTTGTACAATGCTGCCTATTTTTTAGTAGAAGGTAAAATAAAGCAAATAGTTGACAAAACGCTCTTACCTAATTACGATATTTTTGATGAGTATCGTTATTTTGAACCCAATAAAACCTTCGAAATAGTAAATTTTAAAGGCTTTAAAATAGCCTTAACTATTTGTGAAGATTTATGGAATTTGAATGACAATCCAATGTATGTTACTACTCCATTGGATAATTTAATTAAGTTGGAACCAGACTTTGTAATAAACATTGCGGCCTCTCCCTTTTCTAAAACTCAAATTGAAGAAAGGAGAAATATGTTAATTGGAAATGCAAAAAAGTACCAATTACCTATATTTTATATAAACCATATAGGGGCACAAACTCATTTAATATTTGATGGAGGAAGTTGTGTAATCGATCAAGATGGCTCCATTATTGATGCGTTAAATTCTTTTAAAGAAGACCAAAAGTCATACACCATAAACAAATCAAATGGCATAAAAATTATTGCTGATACGGATTTGGTTCAAACCGAAATTAGTAGAAATAAATACCAAGACATTGAGGATGCTCTGGTACTTGGGATCAAACAGTATTTTGAAAAGTTAGGATTTTCAAAAGCTATTCTGGGTTTATCAGGTGGCATTGATTCTGCCCTTGTAACTTACTTAGCGGAACGTGCATTAGGAAAAGAGAATGTTTGGGCCATTCTTATGCCATCACAATTTAGTAGCAATCATTCAATTGATGATAGTATAAAATTGGCTACTAATCTTGGGATAAAACACAATACAATTCCAATTGAAGCTACATTTCAATCGTTTATGGATACCTTAAATCCTTATTTTGAAGGTACTACTTTTGGATTAACTGAAGAAAATCTTCAATCTAGAACCAGAGGAGTTTTTTTGATGGGACTAGCTAATAAGTTTGGCTATATTTTATTAAACACGAGCAATAAAAGTGAATTAGCCGTTGGTTATGGAACTTTATATGGAGATATGTGTGGAGGAATTTCTGTTATTGGAGATTTGTATAAAACTGAAATTTTTGAATTGTGCGAATACATAAACAGAAATGAAGAAATAATTCCTGTAAATATATTAACCAAAGAACCATCGGCAGAGCTGAGGCCAGATCAGAAAGACAGTGATAGTTTGCCTGAATATGCTGTTTTAGATAAAATTTTATTTGCCTATATAGAAGAGCGTGAAGGTCCCGCGCAAATCGAGGCATTAGGATTTGACAAAGCATTGGTGAAACGCATTTTAAAAATGGTAAACATGAATGAATGGAAGCGTTGGCAGGCACCACCAGTTTTAAGGGTTTCAAAAAAGGCATTTGGGCCAGGAAGGCGAGTACCTATCTCTGGCAAATACCTAAATTAAGCCATTCTTGTTAAGGTAAACACAGTTATTTCGGGCATTATTCCAACTCTTCCTGGATATCCCAAAAATCCATATCCTCTGTTAACGTATAGCATTTGCTTTTCAATTTTGTATAAATCTGCCCAATGAGGGTAAATATATTGCGACGGACTCCATCTAAAATCGCCTAGTTCAATACCAAATTGAAAGCCATGCGTATGACCAGATAAGGTTAAATCAATGTCTTGGTATTTTTTAGAAATGATGGTATCAAAATGACTTGGATCATGAGATAATAATATTTTTACTGGCACCTCGGGCATTCCTGCTTTTGCTTTATCTATATCACCAAACTTTTGGAATCTTCCTCTATCACCCCAATTTTCGACTCCAATTAACGCGATTTTTTTGTTCTCTTTTTCTAATAAAACATGCTCATTGCGCATTAAATTCCAACCCATAGATTTATGCATATCCACTAAATCTTGTAAATTTTTATTTTTTTCCTCAGGCGATTTCCAATCAGTTACATAATCTCCATAATCATGGTTACCTAAAATAGAATGAACGCCCATCGGTGCTTTTATTTCCGAAAACATTTCAGCCCAATCATTGGCTTCATTGGTTCTGTTATTGACAAAATCGCCTGTAAAAACTGCTAAATGCGCTTTTTGCTCTTTGATTAATTTTATGCCTTTATAAACGGCATCTTTATCAAAAAAGCTGCCACAATGAACATCAGAAATTTGAAGCAACTTAATTCCATCGAAAGCTTCAGGTAAATTGGGTAATACTAGGTTTACTCGTCGAACTTGATAATTGTAAGCCCCAGAAACCAAACCACGGGAGAGCATGATAAAGGGAACTGCGCCAGCAACCAAACCTGCGCGGGCAATAAATTGGGACCTGCTTATTTTTTTATCGTCAGATTCAATAGATTCCTCCATTTCTTCCTCTGCAGCATCTTCTGATCTATTTAAAAATGTGCGTTCAATGCCTCTCCAAATCCAAGTAAACAATCGCTTAATATCATCTATTACAATGAATACAAAAGTTATTAATTTTGAGGCATAGATAATAAAAAAGAACGCCATATAGTAGGTTCGAAAAAGCCTATTTGTTTCCAAAAAATTATTGAAAAGGGAAACCAAACTAATTGTAAACAAAAACACTGGAATGGCCCAGTAAAGTAATTTAATGGTTTTTTGATACCAAGTAGGTCGGTCTTTAATTAGCACCTTGATGGCCTGCCAAATGTATAAATCTAGTAAAACGATAAATAGGGTAACCCCTAAAAACATCTTCAACCTAAAAGACTGCATATTGTATAATTATTATCACTCAAAAATATCAAAAGAAACGCAAGAATGCTGCTGCAATGATAGAAAGGAATTAAGGATAATACATCAATAGATTTACTCATTTTTAAACATAATCAAGAAAAAAAAATGAATTTGCAGAGAATCTCAATTTCTTTAGTAAAATTGCGTGGGTTAAATGGGTAAAACAAGCAAAGCATTCAGCAAAAAATTAGTACAACTGAAAGATTTCATTTGGCGAATAGCCATACTTTCTTTTCAAGTAAGCTTGTTTTTCATTATCATTTATAGAATGTTACCAGTTCCAATTACACCTTTGCCGATAGTAAGAGTATTTGAACAGGCATTTGGCGACGATCCCGTTAAGTTAAACAAAGATTGGGAAAGCATTGAGAGCCTAGGTAAAAATATCTGTTTGGCTAGTTTAACTTCTGAAGACCCTAAATTTTTCCAACACTACGGTTTTGATTTTGAGCAAATAATTGAATCATTAAAAAAGAGTTTTGATAAAGGAAAAAGACCAAGAGGAGCAAGTACTATAAGCCAGCAAACTGCTAAAAACTTGTTCTTTACACCGTCTAGAAGTTGGATTAGAAAAGGGCTAGAGGTATATGTTACTGTTGCGTTAGAATTATTTTGGACAAAGAAAAGAATCTTAGAAGTTTACCTGAATATTATTGAAATGGGCAATGGTATTTATGGTGCAGAGGCAGCGGCTTTATTTTACTTCAATAAATCGTCTTCAAATTTAAGCACGCGTGAAGCAGCAGCTATTGCCGCATGTTATCCAAATCCAAGGAGGTGGAAGGCAAATAAACCATCGAAATACATCAGAAGGAAACAAGAACTCATTGTGAGGTATATGTACAAAATTGGTCCTTTACCTTGGGAAAAGAAGTCAAAAAAGAGATAAAAAAAATGCCCTACAAATTTGTAAGGCATTTTTTTTATCTCTTTTCTCTTAAATCCTCATCACCAACCCTAGGCCTTGGTTTTTGAACAGGTCTAATAATCCTAAATTCTACTTTTCTATCTAAGCCTTCAGTGCTCATTTTATATTTTTGCACATATGGGTCTTTGGATGAAAAAACGAGCATTCTATCTTTGTCAATTTCGTATACTTTGAACAATTTTCTTTTAACTTCCAACGCCCTTCTTTCTGCCAAAGTTAATTGAGTTAAATTAGGCTTATTGTTATCGGCATGACCAATTATAACCAATGAGGCAGAAGTATCAACCAAAAGAATCCTAGCTATTTGCTGTAACAAATTATATTGCTCAACGTGCACCGTAAAATGATTTGGAGGGAAGATAATTGTTGGTAAACCATAACCACTTTTACTAATAGTAACAAAATCTGTTTGAGGTATAGAATCGTTTAATCTATATATTACTTCTGATGAATCATTATAACCATTGGCACCTGAACCAGCAATACCTGAAGGGAAATATAAGCCAACAGATTTATTAAAACCATATGGATCTGGATCTATTGAATCAGGAATACCATCATCATCACTGTCTAAGGTAACACCTTTGGCATCAACCTTAAAGCCTGGCTTTGTTTCCTTTTCTTTATCTAGGTAATCTGGAATACCATCTTGATCAGTATCTACTTTCATGGCTTCAGCCTCATCTTTGGCATTTTTCAATTCACGATAGATTTTATCTACGGGGTTACTCCAATCAATATGTGTAGGTTGATTTTTAGTAGTGATATTATAAACGACACTAGCCACAAAGTAGCCATTACCATCCTGCAAGGTACCAGATTGGGGTGCCAAATCAAGGTTGTCATTTGTACCAATATTATAATTAAACTCACACCCAATATCTATATTTTTGGTTACTTTTCTTTTGTAGCCCAAGGTTAATGGCAAAACAAGAAAAGATTCGTTAATTTTACGTGTAACCCCTGATGGCGTATCAGGGTTTTGTCTAGAGCCGTTTGCAGATTCCCTGCTTAACCCAAACCCAAAATAGAAATTATTTTTTGGAAAACTTTGACGAAAATCAACTCCACCTAAATTAAACAATAATTGCAAATTGATATTACTGACATCTGTTTTAAAGTAAGAGTTGGTAACCCCATTTTTAGAATCTAGGCCTCCAGAAAATTGACCTTGAAGATATTGCAAACGTATACCCATGATGTGACTAAATGAATATTTAGCAAAAAAACCAAATCCGGGATAAATGGCATCAGCCTTTACATCCCCAGAAAAAAATGTCATACCAAAATTTGCGCCAAGTGACACTTTACCATAACTGGTCTCTGGAATGATATTCATGGTATCGGAATCCTTTTTGGATTTAGATTTACCCTTTCCAGAATCGCTAAGCACGCTCATATCTGGCGCATCTAGCTTCCCTTCCGACCCTTTTTTGGGGTTGTTTTGAGCCACAGAAATAGAGGCAAACAAAACTAAAAATATAATAAAAAAATTAACTCTCATACAATGGGACTTTGCATTTTAAAATATCTGCTAAGTTACCTCATTATACGAGAACCAATAAATTTCTCTGAGTCAGTTATCTACAGACTATTGTTTATTGTACATATAAATTCAGAAACCTTCATCATTTTCTTTTCTAGCTTTTCTTAATAATTTCAAGGCTTCATTTTTATCAGAAGTAGAAATGACAGACATTCGCAACATATTAGAGTTCGCATAGCTTCGTCAGATGATAGACTCAAATCCTTTGTTCACCCAAGGAACTTGGTTAGCGTGGGCAACAGCGAATTTTTTTGAGCGCCATAGTTTTAAAGATTAAATCAAGTATAACCATAATTATTCGTTTGTAAAATAAATAATTCGTTAATTGCCAAGCCTCTATAGGTATTCAATCAAACCTAATATGGATTCAATAAAAACACAAAATAACGAACTTAATCGCTTATCAAAAGAAAACTTCAAGTTATCATTAAAATCAAACATTTACATCATTTTAGATAACCTGAGAAGCGGAAACAATATTGGTTCTATATTTAGGAGTTCTGATGCCTTTAGGATAAAAAACATATACATCTCAGGGAGTTCAGCCATCCCTCCCAACAAAGAAATCTTAAAAACAGCACTTGGTGCAACTGAAACAATAGACTGGGAATACATCGAAAATCCAATAGAAATAGTTAAAAATTTACAAGAAAATGGAGTTAAGGTATTTGCCATTGAACAAGCATCTAATAGCATCCTTTTGAACCAATTTTTCATTGAATCGCATGAACCAATAGGTTTAATTTTCGGAAATGAGGTAGAAGGCGTTAATCAGGAATTGATAAATATTTGCAATGGATGCATAGAAATCCCTCAATTTGGGACCAAGCACTCATTAAATGTGGCAGTTTCTTCTGGTATTGTTTTATGGCATTTAACCAATCAAATATTAAACCAAAAAGAACAAACTAATCTTCACAAATAGCTAATTCGCCAGAGAAGGGCTCTATTATTTCAATAATCTGAGCCAAAAGTGGCTCTTCAAACATCAGCTCCATTTGCATAAGGGTTTCAATACGTTCTTGAAAAACACCATTTGGAAACAACCTCGATCGTAATTTCAACATCCTATCAATTTGGATTTGTTCATTTGATTCCAAAACCCTTTTAATGTCTGTTGACTTACTTTTATAAAATTCCTTTGTCTTTAATTTTGATTCTAAAAATTCCTTGCTAATCTTGGTATCCATTGGTCTAATGGCATCTACCAATACTTGCATATCATTCAAAATGGTTTCAAATTTCTCTTGAAAATTTAAAGGTTGAACCCTTTCAATCAATCTTTGAGTTGCGATTTTTTCCGACTCTAGGATATCAGATAATTCTAAACCCAACTTTTCAATTTTTTCTTTTAAACCCTTACCCAAAACTAAATTCATAAAACGCAAAACAACCATAGGGTATTGAATATGGAATGCTTCAAAATTCGATTTCAGTTGTAACCAATAAGCTACTTCTCCAGGACCTCCTACATAGGCCAAATTTGGCAGAACAGTTTCTTGATAAAGAGGCCTTAGATTCACGTTTGGACTAAACCGTTCTGGCTTGGTTTCAATTTCATGCTTCAATTCCTCTGGGGTAAATGTATGCTCTCCCTCAGACAAAGTATATAAATCACCATGCTTTTTAATCATTCTTCTAACAGAGTTTTCATCCAAATAAAAGAAATTAATTGGTCTCGCGTTAATTTGAAGTTTATACCTTTGTTCTAATATTTTATCTGAAACTATTTGTGCATTAAAAGTGGTTTGATCCAAAATATCACTTTTCATCACATGGGAAAATTTAGCTTTTAGCTCCTTGCTATTGGGATCTAAAATGACTAAACCAAATTCATGAAACAATAAGTGGTAAAAGCGAATTGTTGCATCTGCCAAGTTAAACGACTTTTGATAAGCAAAGTCTATTTTCTCTTGCCAATTCTGTGCAATTTGGTTCGAACCTAAAGCAACGCTTAATTGTTCAATTGCTAAAGCGATATCGTTTAGGGTTAATTTACCCGTAGCCTTAGATTCAGCATCTTTCTCCCAAGTTATGGTCTTGCCAAAAAGATAAGTGCTTTTTATTTCTTCAAAATCATGGTCTTCCGAAGCCAACCAGAGGATTGGAATAAACTTCTTATTAGGAAATCTATCATTTAAATCAGCCGCTAATTTTATTGCTGTGAGTATTTTATAACTCATAAATAAGGTACCCCCAAATAAACTCAATTGGTGCCCAGTTGTTATGGTAAAGCTATTTGCCTCCCCTAAACTTAGTATGTTGTTATAAGTTTTAGAAATATGCTCAGGCTCAATGCCAGCCTTTTTATATTGGGTTAATAAATGTTGAACCAAAACAGCCCTATCCTCAATTGGCATTTTTTTGGAATCAATCATTTTCTCTATTCCATCCACTTGGTGCCAAGTGCTTACAAAATCTTTTAAGAATACATCCTTATTAAGATAATCTTTTACGATTGGAGAAACCAATTGAGTTTCTGACAAAGAAAGGGATGAAACGAGTTTTAACATTTAGCTTACAACCTTTCCAAACAAATCGAAATCCTCAGCCGATTCAATTAAAACATTGGCAAAATCACCCAAACGAACATAATTAGTGCTTGCATCAACTAGCACTTCATTGTCAACTTCCGGACTATCAAATTCGGTTCGACCAATAAAATAGCCACCTTCTTTTCTATCGAATAAAACTTTTAAAACCTTGCCAACTCTAGTTTTATTTATTTCTGTACTAATAGACTGCTGCAAATCCATCACCATGGCAGCGCGTTCCTCTTTTACATCTTGCGGCACATCGTCATCTAAAGTTCCAGAATAAGTTCCTTCCTCGTGGCTATAGGTAAATATACCTAACCTATCAAACCTATTTCGTTTTACAAATTCCAATAAGTCTTTAAAATCTTGTTCGGTTTCACCAGGATGTCCTGCAATAAGCGTTGTTCGAATGGTAATTCCAGGTACTTTTTCTCTAATGGTTTGAACCAACTCCTCGGTTCTTTTAGTGGTGATACCACGACGCATGAGCTTCAGCATATTGTCGCTCACATGTTGCAAAGGGATATCTATATACTTACATATATTATTGCGTTCAGCCATTACTTCCAGCGCATCCAAAGGAAATTGAGAAGGATAAGCATAATGCAATCGAATCCATTCTACACCTTCAATATCGGAAATTCTTCTTAACAGCTCGGCCAATTTGCGTTCGCCATATAAATCTAAACCGTAAAAGGTACTGTCTTGTGCAATCAAAAGAATTTCCTTGGTACCATTTTTAACAAGACCTTTTACCTCTGTCTCAATTTGCTCAAAACTTTTTGAAACATGCTTTCCACGCATAATAGGTATTGCGCAAAAAGAACAAGGCCTATCACAACCTTCCGAAATTTTTAAATAGGCATAATGAGCTGGAGTTGTGGTTACCCGCTCTCCAATTAATTCATGTTTATAATCTGCGCCAAGTGCTTGCAAAAGTTGAGGTAAATGAGTTGTACCAAAATACTGATCCACCTCTGTAATTTCCTTTTCTAAATCTGGTTTATACCTCTGAGATAAGCAACCTGTAACGTATAATTTCTCAATCTCTCCCGCCTCTTTGGCTTCGGCCCATCGTACAATGGTATTGATACTTTCTTCTTTCGCATTATCAATAAAACCGCAAGTATTGATGATAACAATGTTAGCATCATCTGTTTCAGATTCGTGCTCCACTACAAAGTTATTTGCCTTTAGCTGGCTATATAAAACTTCACTGTCTACAATATTTTTAGAACAACCAAGTGTTATAATATTGATCTTATCTTTTTTTAATGTTTTAGTTTTCAAATGAACTAGCTTTTAAATAATGAATCCACAAACTCATGCTTGTCGAATAACTGTAAGTCGTCAATACCTTCCCCTACACCAATATATTTAACTGGAATTTTAAACTGATCGGCAACACCAATTACCACGCCTCCTTTGGCGGTTCCATCTAATTTTGTTAACGCCAGGGCATTTACTTCTGTGGCAGCTGTAAAATGTTTGGCTTGTTCAAAGGCATTTTGCCCGGTACTTGCATCTAAAACCAAAAGAATTTCATGAGGGGCATCCACAATCACTTTTTGCATCACTCGCTTAATTTTGGTTAATTCGTTCATCAAACCAATTTTATTGTGGAGCCTACCTGCCGTATCAATGATTACCACATCTGCGTCCATTTCAACAGCTTTTTGAACGGTATCAAAAGCTACTGAAGCGGGGTCGGTGTTCATTCCATGCGAGATAACAGGTACATCATTTCTGCTTCCCCAAATCTTCAATTGTTCAACGGCAGCAGCTCTAAAAGTATCGCCAGCACCTAGAACAACTTTTTTACCGGCCTTTTTGTATTGGTTTGCCATCTTTCCAATGGTAGTAGTTTTACCAACGCCATTCACACCAACTACCATAACTACATATGGTTTTACACCTTTTAGGTCGGTAAAATCGGTAGGAATTTGCGACTTATTCTCATCCATTAATTGACTAACCTCTTCACGCAGTAAATTGTTTAGTTCGGAGGTTCCTACATATTTATCTGAAGCAACGCGCTTTTGAAGGCGATCAATAATTTTCAATGTGGTTTCAATCCCAACATCGCTGCCAACCAAAATTTCCTCTAATTCATCCAAAAATGAATCGTCAACAGAACTTTTACCAACAAGCGCTTTGCTTATTTTATCGAGCAAACTGGTTTTGGTTTTCTCCAAACCTTGGTTGAGGCGCTCCTTTTTATCCTTACTAAAAAAACTAAAGATTCCCATGATTAAACCATTAATATTAAAACAAAAAAAGCATCCTGCTTTGAACAGAATGCTTTATTGAATGAGTGTATCAAAGAATTACTTTTTAAAGTAAGTCTTTACTGCCTCGTTGGAAACGATCTCCGATTTAAACGAGTAAGAGCCTTTTGCGTTTTTAACTGCTCTATAAACCTTAGCAAAATCTTTACCTGCTCCGGTTTTTAATGTTGCAACAACCTTCTTTGCCATGTCTTAATTATTTAATTTCTTTATGAACAGTAACCTTCTTCATAATTGAATTGTATTTTTTCAATTCAATACGCTCGGTTGTATTTTTACGATTTTTAGTAGTAATGTATCTGCTAGTTCCAGCCAAACCACTATTCTTATGCTCGGTGCATTCTAAAATTACTTGAATTCTATTACCTTTTCTTGCCATTGCTTTATATCTCCCTCTTAAATTACGCCGTTACGGATGTATTCGTTCAATACAGAACTGATACCCCTTTTGTTAATGGTTTTAATTGCTTTAGTAGATACCTTTAAGGTAATCCAGCGGTTTTCTTCAGGGATAAAGAATTTCTTTTCCTGCAAATTTGGGTAAAAGCGACGTTTGGTCTTACGGTTTGAGTGAGACACTTTATTACCCACCATAGGGCGCTTACCGGTTAAATCACATACTCTCATGACAATATTTTCTTCAAAAGGACTGCAAATATCAGGCTTTTTTTCTTAAATACAATGATTTTAAAAAACTTTTCCAAGTGAATCGCAAATTGTCTGAATTTGGAAACACCCTAAAATTTGTCAAAATATTTATTTTCAAGAACTTAATGCTAAGCCTGCCCTTGAAACGGGGCTGCAATATCGTTAAATATTTTAGGAAGTTGGCAGTTGAAGCAAAATTAATTTGCTTTGCTGTAAAATAAATCAAAAAAATGGAATTCCAATTTATCCTAGTTGAGCCAAATTATGCAGCAAATATTGCACTTATAAGCCTTAACCGACCAAAAGAATTAAACGCATTAAATTTACAATTGATGTTGGAGCTCAAGCAAGCTTTGGCGGAATTGGATGGGCAAGATGAGGTTAGATGTATCATCATAACAGGAAATGAACAAGCATTTGCCGCAGGTGCGGATATCAAACAAATGGAAAGTAAAAATCCAATCGACCTGCTAAAAATAGATCAATTTGAAACTTGGGATCAAATAAGAAAAACCAAAAAGCCAATAATTGCTGCTGTTTCTGGCTTTTGTTTGGGAGGTGGTTGCGAATTGGCCATGACCTGCGATATGATCATTGCCAGTGAAACCGCTAAGTTTGGTCAGCCCGAAATTAAAATTGGCATTATGCCCGGAGCAGGAGGAACACAGAGATTAACAAGAGCGGTTGGCAAAGCTTTGGCCATGGAAATGGTATTAACCGGAAAATTTATTTCTGGAGAAGAAGCTCAAAAAGCCGGATTGGTGAATAAAGTTGTTCCGGTTGAAGTATATTTGGATGAAGCTGTTAAACTGGCAACAGAAATTGCTCAACTAAGTCCAATAGCTGTACGTTTGGCAAAAGAAAGTGTGCTCAAGGCTTTCGATAGCGGTTTGCAAGAAGGATTATTTTTTGAACGCAAGAATTTTTATATGTGTTTTGCTAGCGAGGATCAAAAAGAAGGAATGAGCGCGTTTGTTGAAAAACGTAAGCCAGAATTCAAAGGTAAATAGTATTCTGTTTTATCAAAATGAATCCAAAAGACATTTCCATTTCAGATTACTCCTATCAGCTGCCAAATGAAAAAATTGCAGTTTTTCCTTTAAAGAAAAGAGACCAAAGCAAGCTACTGGTTTTTGAGCAAGGAAAAATTACTGATAAAGTTTTTGCTGAGTTACCCAATTTATTGGTGCCTCATTCTCTATTGGTTTTTAACAATACATTGGTTGTTCATGCTAGAATTTTATTTCAAAGGTCTTCCGGTGCACAAATAGAAATTTTTTGTCTTGAACCTATTGGGCAAGATTACCCAAGTGCATTTTCTGCAAATAAGTCTTGCAACTGGAAATGCTTAATTGGCAATTCTAAAAGGTGGAAGGAAGATATTTTGGAGAAGGAGATTTTGGTTCGAACCGAAAAAATAAAATTTACTGCAACTTTAATAGAACGGCACGGACAATTTTCTGAGGTTAGATTCAACTGGGATAATGAGTCTTTTTTATTTGGTGAGCTATTATTCCATGCCGGAATTTTACCCCTTCCGCCATACTTAAATAGAGCTGCAGAAGAAAATGATGAGCAACAATACCAGACAACTTATGCCAAAGAAAAAGGCTCTGTAGCTGCACCTACAGCGGGTTTACATTTTACAGATGAAACATTTAACCTATTGGCTAAAAATGAAATTAAGACAACAGAGTTAACACTTCATGTGGGCGCTGGAACGTTTATGCCAGTAAAATCTGAAACCATGTTGGGCCATGAAATGCACCAAGAACATTTTTATGTATCTATTAAAACTATCAATGATTTGCTGAATGCCTTAACAAGTAATGCACCAATTATTGCTGTTGGTACCACCTCATTGCGCACCATAGAAAGTTTATATTGGTTGGGGGTAAAAATTTTAAAAAACGGTTTGAACCAATCAAGCATTTTTATAAACCAATGGGATCCTTATGAATTGGAAAATGGTGCTGAAACTACAATCGCTGTAGAGGCAGTTCAAAATTATATGACAAGTAATAATTTACAAGAGTTAAGAGGTATTACTCAACTGCTCATTGCACCTGGATATCAATTTAAATTGGCAAAGGCGATTGTTACAAATTTTCACCAACCCAATAGCACGCTTTTGTTGTTAATTGCTGCGTTGGTAGGAGAGCAATGGAAATCAATTTATGCGCACGCTTTGAAAAATGATTACCGCTTTTTAAGTTTTGGGGATAGCAGCTTGCTTTGGGGCAAAAACATTTAATTAATCAATCAATGATTTGAGGATTTCCATTTGAGAGGAATTGCCTAGAATGATAAGTTTCATGCCTTCTTCCAAAACCATATTGATGTTGGGATTAACAATATAAGAACCATCCCCTTTTTTTAATCCAATAACATTTGCACCAGAAATTTTTCGGATGTTTAAATCAACAATGGTAATACCATTTAGGTTGCGCTTTAATCGTTCATAGGAAAACTCTTCCAATTGCACATCGGCACCAGCTTGCCCAGAGAGAATGTCAACAAATTCATTTACATCTGGCCTCACAATCAAAGAAGCCATGTGCGCGCCGCCAATGGTATCTGGCATAATTACATTCTCTGCTCCTGCTCTCTTCAACTTAGAAAAACTAGAAGCATTGGAGGCCCTGCTAATGATCTTTAAATTTGGGTTCAAACCTTTAGCAGTTAGCGTAACAAAAACATTATCTGCATCATTGGGTAAGGTGGTAATTAATCCCCTAGCTCTAGCTATACCTGCATCAATTAAAGATTCATCTTTGGTGGCATCTTCGTTGAGGTAATTATGATGCTCTTTGTTAAGATACAATTCAAGCAATTCTTTTTTGCTTTCTAAAATAACATAGGGAATGGCATGCTTTTTCAACATCTCACAAGCTGCCTGACCATTACGGCCAAAACCACAAACAATAACATGTGATTCTAAATTTTTAATTTTATCTTTCATGCGTTTAATTCTTAAGTGATAAAAAAAATTTCCTTCTACCAAAAACCGAGTAATTAAAGTTAAGGCATAGGCAAAAATTCCAAGGTTGCCAACAATTAAAAATATGGTAAAAACTCTTCCCGCATCGCTCAATGGGAATACTTCCCCATACCCAACTGTTGCAATTGTGGTGATTGTCATAAAAAGTGCATCTAAAAAAGGTGCACCTTCTATGAGCATATAACCTGTAACGCCTATTGAAATAGGAATCATTATGAGTCCGGTGGCTAAGGCAATTTTCGATTTGGTACTTATATTTTCCAACTTTGCCAATTTAATTCATTAAATAGAAAAAATTGCAAATATTTATCAGTTTTATTTCAATAAATTTAAGTCAATTTTGAAAAATATTTGGTAATTCAAAAATGCCAAATTACATTTGCAGATAATTATTCTCAAATAAGAATTATTATTAATTAAATGACCGTAACATTAACAGAAATAAAAACTCAATTCAAAGAATTAGGCATTAAGTCTACCATTCCTAGAACTGTTATTTATCAATCGTTAATGAAATTTGAGCACCACCCAAGTGCAGAGGAAATACACCTTGGCATTCAAAAAAAATATCTTGGAGTATCTCTGGCAACTGTATACAAAACACTAGACTTATTGGTTCAAAAAGGCCTAGCACACAAAGTAGTAACTGATGAGGATAAAGTAAGATACGATGCCAGAACAGACCAACACATTCATTTGTATTGCAATAAAACAAAAAAAATATTGGATTATGAAGATCCTACTTTGGAGCAAATAATAATGGATTACCTTACTAAAAAAGGCATTCCAGGATTTAACTTCAGTCAAATACAAATAAATATCAAAGGAGAAATTTCAAACAAAAAAATAAATAGAAAATTATGACCATGTTAGTAGGAAAAAAAGCGCCTCATTTTAGCGCTGATGCCGTTGCAAACGGCGGTGAGTTTGTAGAAAACTTTTCATTAAGCGATTACGAAGGAAAGAAACACGTTTTGTTTTTCTTTTACCCTTTAGATTTTACGTTTGTTTGTCCAACCGAAATTATTGCATTTCAAGACAGAATTGCAGATTTTGAATCAAGAGGCGTACAAGTGGTAGGTTGTTCAATTGACAGCAAATTCTCTCATTGGGCTTGGTTAAATACCCCAAAAAGCAATGGTGGTATCCAGGGTGTTGAATATCCATTAGTAGCAGATATAAACAAAACCATTGCTACCAATTATGGGGTAATTGCTGGTAGATACACCTACAATGATGAGGAACAATTGATTTGGGTTGGAGACAATGGCGAAAGTGCTGTTGCTTACCGTGGCTTGTTTTTAATCGACAAAGCGGGTGTTGTTCGTCACCAAGTTGTAAATGATATGCCTCTAGGAAGAAGCATAGATGATGCATTAAGAATAATAGATGCTTTACAATTCTTTGAAGAAAAAGGCGAGGTTTGTCCTGCAAATTGGGAAAAAGGAAAAGATGGCATGAACGCAACGGCTGAAGGTGTTGCAAAATATTTAGGTTCACACTAAGTAGTAGAGAAAATCTAATTTTTTAGTAATTTCGGCAGGTATGAAGAACTATTTCTTTTTACCTGCCTTTTTTTTATGGGCCTTTGCAGGTATAGCCCAAACAGATAGCATTATCAACGTACCACTTTCTCAGTATGTGAAAGATGATAGGTTTGATAAATACCAACTAACAATGGCCTTGTTTTTAACAGAAGGCGATACCATCTATTCAATGGATTTTGAAGGTACCAGACCCATTCAACCAATTATCATAAAAAGACCTAAGGGAGCACAAATTTACGCCTATGGCAATTTGTTTTTTAGCGGTACCCAAAACAAATACAACCCCGGGTACGTGAGCGTTTTGGTTTGCAATCCTTATCACAAACATCCCATAATATACATTGATCAAAATCAAAATTTTGATTTTACAGATGATGCAAAATATACACTCCCCTATTTTGATGAGCCGGGTGTAGAAATTGAATTGGCCAATGAAAAAGTGGCAGAAGGAAAAATCAAAATTGTATTAACTAGAAACAAGTTATTTGGTCAAAAGTACGAGTTTAAAAAACAGATGGAAGAGTACTATGAAATGGCTTACAAGGGCAGAAAATTTATTGGATCAGAATTTACTTACCGCGAACAGCGTTACATAACAAGAGCCGGAATTGTTAGACTAGGCAACGAAACTTTTAAATTGGCCTTAATGGATGTAAACGCCAATGGCCTTTATAACGAGCCCGAAATAGATAAAATTCTGTTTAATAACGCCAATGATACCATCATGGATGCCACCAATCCATTGAACTATGTGGTAATTTCAAAGGCTAGTAAACCTAGCTATTTTGAGAAAAACGACAAGCTATTCAAAGTAATCGAAGCAGATGCAACAGGTAAGTTTATTAAAATAAAAATTAGCAACGATGAGGTAGATTTTAATAAAATCAAAGTTGGCAAAAAGGTGCCTAAAGTGAAACTAACTTTAGTGAAAGGCAAAGCACTCAAATTAAATAAATTGAAGCGTAAAGAAGTGTATTTATACTTTGGTAGCAGATCTAGCAAAAACTTTAAATCAGATACCTTAATTCTCAGGCAAATTGCGGCATTAGACACCAATGCATTAAAGGTAATTTGCGTATTGTATGTAAACAAAAGTTATGAATTGCGCATCTTTAATACCGACGCTGAACCCAACTATATTTTGGCATATGGTACCAAAGAATTGAGCAATAAACTTGGCATTAATAGTGTGCCTCAAAGTTTGTATTTGGGCAAAAGAAGGAGGGTAAAAAAATACGGTTTGAACCCAAATGAATTTTTAAGAGACTGGATAGCCAAACATCCTTAGCTTGTTACCAGCTTCCGCCGGCGCCACCACCACCAAAGCTCCCGCCGCCAAATCCACCAAAACTGCCGCCGCCAGAACCGCCGCCACTGCTAAATCCTCCACCACCAAAGGTACCCATGAATGGAGTTGGCCCATAAAATCTACCACCTCTGCCACCGCCACCTTTGCCAGAAAATACAAGGAATAGAACAACAACAATAATTATAAGCAGTATTTTTAAGGGTGAAGGACCCTTGCCTTTTTGGCCTCTTGGATTATCGTTGATATACTCGCCAGAAGCAGCACGCATGATAATATCTGTTGCTTCATCTAATCCAAGGAAGTATTGTTTTTGCTTAAAATTAGGCTTGATATTTTCTTCAATAATGCGTTTAGATAGCGCATCAGTGATGGTAGCTTCCATGCCGTAGCCATTTTGAATCCTAATCTTGCGGTCACCAATAGCAATATATATGAGCAAGCCATTGTTTTTTCCTTTGGTGCCTATTTGCCAATTTTCTGCTAATCGCTGGCTGTAGTCAAAGTCATCTTCTCCTTCCAAAGAGTTCTCAATAACAATGGCAATTTGAGTAGAGGTGCTATCGCTATAGGCCAATAATTTTGATTCAAGCGCAGCTTTTTCTTGCTCATTGAGCACACCTACAAAATCATTGACCAACCTTGGTGGATTGGGCTTTGCAGGAAAATCTTTTGCAAATGAGGCAAACGATATGCAAAGTAAAAGGAGTATTCCTGCTATTCTATTCATGGGTTTCTGCTCCAAAAGAAATTTCATTGCTTAGTTCGTTTGTATCACTTTCGTGGTATGGAAAAAAAGTCTTTAATTTTATACCAACATGCTCAATGGCAAGTGATAAACCAGAGGCATAATCCCCTTTTGAAAAATAATCTTTCATAAGGTCTTTTTCTGCCTGCCAAAAATTATCACCAACCTTTTCGTGAATGCCAGCATCGCCTATGATGGCCATTTTCCTATCCTTTATTGCTAAGTATATCAATACGCCATTTTTCAATTCGGTTTCATGCATCCCTAAATTAAAAAATACTTCTTTGGCCCGGTCAATGGGATCCATCTTTGTGCTAGGTTCAACATGAACCCTAATCTCGCCAGAAGTGGCCAATTCAGCGGCTTGAATAGCTGAAACAACACTTGCTTCTTCCTCTTTAGAAAAATATTTATTGGCCATAGGTAAAATAAGGAAAGCTGCCAAACAGCAGCTTTCCATTTAAAAATTATTTCTCGAAATCTACTTTAGGAGCTTTATCAGCGCCAGCTTCGGCTTCAAAGTATCCTTTTTTATCGAACCCAAAAATACCTGCATACAACACTTGAGGGAACTTACGGATATAAGAATTGTAATCTTTTACAACTTCATTGAACCTACCACGCTCTACTGCAATTCTGTTTTCAGTACCTTCTAATTGAGATTGTAATTCTTTAAAGTTTTCGGTAGCCCTCAATTGAGGATATTGCTCAGAAACCACCATTAAGCGACCCAATGCCTGACTTAACTGACCCTGTGAAGCTTGAAACTTTGATATTTGATCAGGAGATAGCGTACTCGCATCCACTTTAATTTGTGTGGCACTTGCCCTAGCACTGATAACATCAGTAAGGGTTTTTTGTTCAAAATTGGCAACTCCCTTCACGGTACTCACCAAATTAGGAATCAAATCGGAACGGCGTTGGTATACATTTTCAACCTGAGCCCAACCAGAGCCTACGGTTTCTTGTTTGTTTACCATGTTGTTGTAACTGCCACAACCGTTAAATACCAATAATAACAGTAGGCCGCCAATGGCTAAAAGGATAATGGTGCTTCTTTTCATTTTACTATATTTTTTAATAGATATTGTTAGGTACAAATTACAAACCAAAGATAAGTGTCACTGACAAAATGTACACAAAAAATCGACGAACGGCAATAATTTGAAGTAGAATTGTCTTTTTAGGTCATAAACCTTAGGTTTGCCAAAAATAAACTGGAACAATTGCCAACTTATTGGTTCAAATATTATGATTTACAAAGCAGACTGTTTACATTTTAAAGGACATATTCCTTGCAAGCCACACAAACAACACGGTTACCATTGTGCAGATTGTGTTGCCTATACGCCCGTTTCTAAACGCATATTAATTATAAAACTTGGTGCTATTGGAGATGTTATTAGAACCACGCCATTGGTTGTTAAGTTTAAACAGCTCTATCCAAATTGCAAAATTACTTGGCTCACTTGGACACCAGATATTTTACCTTCCTCACAAATTGACGAAATATTGAAATGGGATCACAACTCATTGATGTATGCCCAAAATAGCAGTTGGGATATTGCCATTAATTTGGACAAAGAAAAAGAAGCAGGAGCCTTACTCAAGGTAATTGATGCCAAAGAAAAGTTTGGCTTTGTTTTAAAAGACAACGAAATTCAACCCATCAATTCACTGGCTGAACACAAGTTTTACACCGGAATGTTCGATGATGTGAGTTTGGCCAACACCAAAAGTTACTTACAAGAAATCTTTGAAATTTGCGGCTACCAGCACCAAGGTGAACCCTATTTAATGGATAAACACCAAGACAAAGGTTATACTTGGAATTTGCCAAAAGGCAAGAAAATAATAGGCATGAACACAGGCTGTGGTGGACGATGGACCACTCGCTTGTGGAGCATTGATAAATGGGTTGAGTTAGTTGGCATTTTGCAAAAACAAAATCCAAACGCTGAGATACTTTTATTAGGCGGAGAAGCAGAAGATATTAGAAACAAAGAAATTCAAAAACGTTCAGGAGCGCTGTATTTGGGCTATTACAGCCTTTTCGAATTCATCAATTTGGTAGAGCAATGTCATTTAGTAATTACCCAAGTTACCATGGGAATGCACATCACTTTAGCCTTAGGCAAAAAAATTATTTTGATGAACAATATTTTTAACCCAAATGAATTTGATTTATTTGGCAAAGGAGAAATTGTGATGCCAAACAAAACTTGCAAATGCTTCTACCGAGGTAGCTGTGTAGATGGAACATCCTGCATGGAAGATTTGCCTGCACAGAAGATTGGGGAGGCGGTTGAGAGGCATTTTTAGTCTTTGGGTGTTGGTCTTTGGTCTTTAGTTTTGATATTGGAATGGCGACTGACAATGCCAAATCCTACCTTTTATCACCAAAATTTATTTTGAAATATGACCGGTGGCTGAGCTTGTCGAAGCCTGGTGGCTGAGCTTGTCGAATAGCCCGGTGGCTGAGCTTGTGGAAGCCTGTTTCAATGCAAGCACCAGCTATTCCTTAATAACAAAATTTCTGCAACCCCCGCACAACACTTCGACAAGCTCAGTGACCGTTATTCGA